>Ga0209166_10000054_pt1 | contig 156851 bp, 139 predicted proteins | sample Coa_R1_3_FD_187151 | JGI IMG/M metagenome (GOLD analysis project Ga0209166, IMG submission 187151) | Surface soil microbial communities from Centralia Pennsylvania, which are recovering from an underground coalmine fire - Coalmine... | ecosystem: Environmental > Terrestrial > Soil >... | reverse complement strand
TCGCCGACGCCGCTCCAGTTCCTTCAATTTCTGTGAGTGCCTCATCCGTACCTCGAATGTAACCATCCGAAGTACTTGGACCGCAAGAGCAGGAAAAAGTGTCACTCACTTACGCATTTCTCAATAATGAACGCATGTGCCTCGGTGTACCAAGTCTGATAAGTATCTTTGAACGAAGGTAGCGCCCGAAGTAGCTTATCCATCTTGGCATCGACCTGGGCGCGCGTTAGATCCATATTCTCAGGTAGTTTCTCAGCGACCACGCTCAACGAATCTCTAAACCCCTTTCCAAGGCATTCGAATCGAAGAGAATTTTGCAGTTTGCTCGCGCGGCCAAGCAACGATTCGAGATCGGCCTGGTAACGATCCATGTTTGTGGGCATCTTTATTCCTCCCTGGTACCATATTCTAGCCGAAATTAGCGGAAAAGATTGAGTGATTGCGGTCGATCAAGGGTACAGCCAGTTACCGCGAAATCGCTATTTAACCGGGCGGCCCAGTCGGTCGGCTATCCAGGCTTGGGATGAGCCGCACACTGTATAAGGCATCGCTACATACAAATTCCTGTGGTTCGCAATACAATGGTGGTTTGTATCGGATCATTAAATTGAAAGGACCGTCATGTCCGGCGAGTTACGGCTGAGACTCACGTTTGAAGGAACAGGCGACGGCTTGGAGAAAGGTCGTCTCAGCATTGATAAATTTGCCCCTGCCTTCTACGAGTTGCAGCGAGCGTTTCGAAGGATTGCGCAGGGCATCGTGAACGCCGCAATAAAAGGCAGCGTCGATTACGTCGACTCGCCACATGGTCGCCTATCCGATTCGGTCGCTGAACTTTCGCTTCAGATAGACGCGATTGCGCATGACAGCCCTCCTCATGTCGATATAGTTTGTCCGGTGCCGGCTGCGAAGGTTGGCTCGACATGGCCGATGTTTATGGAACAAACAATCGACCGAGCGGCCGACGAATTACTTTCCTCGATCGAATCCGAGTCAAAGGGGCAGCCTCGAAATGCCGCGGTTCGTGGTTACCTTTCAAAATTGCCAATCGGCATCGTTCGGCAATCTTATGACTTGACGCGGCTTGATGGTGGTCATCGCGAGTTTTCTCTTGGTCCCATCGAGCGCACAGAGCTTGACAAGGAATACCCTTATTTTCTTCTTCAGACCGCGCGCGTGGGTGGCGTTGCTTTCGCACCTTTACCACCCGAGGTGCGCTTTTCTGGTGATGATGGCGCTACGCATGCATCGGCGAACGAGGCTCAGGTAGAAAACGCACTCGCGCACCGTGGTGAAGAAATGACGGGCCTTTTTGTTCGGAAGGGCAGATCTGTCAGAGCAATTTGGCTCGAGGCTGGGGCGATACCGCCGAGGCGGCCGACGAACGAGGAAATCGACAAGCACATTGCTCAGCGCTGGGAATCGACATTGCGGCTTCTCGCTGAATGACCATGGCGCTGCCATACGAAGTAGTTATTGGCGAGCGTCGATTGCTTGACTTGCATGCGCAAGGGCTGAAGATTGCCGGGATAGGAAAGGGATCAAAAGCAGCTGACAATTGCCTTGCCGGTGCGTTGGGTAATGCATGGACGGCAGAACAATACCGGCAAGACGAGCGAGCCGAGCCAGTCGGACTTCTATTTGCGGTCTATCTGTTCGACTACTTAATTCGGGCGCATTGCTTCGTTGACGGAAATAAGCGCGTGGCGTGGCTCGCGCTTGTTCATGTGCTAGCCCATCACAATGTGGCAATCGACTGCGCTGACGTTGAGGTGAGAAACTTTTGCGGGTCAATGCTCATGCCAGAATCCAAGAAGAGCGTGGACGATATTCTCGATTGGCTGGTTCCGAAGCTGACAAGGCTGATGTGAGACGCGTGGAAGCCAACCTCAGTACTCTGCCGCTGATGGCGTTCGTCCCATTTCTGCCCAAAAAGGGCATTAAATCTACTCAAATTGTCTTCAATTGCCGCGCACAACGTCTTGAGTGGGAAACTGGCTCTTAATCGATTGGTCGTAGGTTCGCACTGCGAAAAAATCTCGCGTCTGCTGGGCGCCGGCAATGAGTGGAGGCATATCTGGGGCACGGCAAATTACGATCTCAAAAAATCACTACAACTACAAATGCTTAGTGGGCGTATTGGAATCCTCTTTGCGGCACCATTGCCCATCCAGCGAAGTCTGATAGTTTTCTGCTGCGTCTAGATCTTGCCCTTCCAATCATCACCGACCACCTGGACACTTTCCGCGTGGCTCACTTGATGAAACAATGCAAAGCATATCCACAAAATTAAATGCGGGTTGGAAGCGGACATGGTGGCCGAGGAGTCGAAATGGCGTCTCGTAGAAGGAAACCTCGTTGCGTCGTCATCGCGGGTCCGAATGGAGCCGGGAAGACAACGTTTGCGAAGGAGTACCTACCCCGTGTCGCCAAAGTTATTCACTTCGTCAACGCCGATTTGATTGCTGGCGGTTTGTCGCCGTTGAAACCGGAACTGGCAGCGATTGCCGCAGCCCGAGTGGTGTTGCGGGAGATCGATCGCTTGGCCTCGGATAGGGCGAATTTTGCCTTTGAAACTACGCTCAGTGGCCTTACGTACCTTCGCCGGATGGAGTCTTGGAAGCAGACTGGTTATCGGATCGAAATCGTCTATCTTCGATTGGACTCGGTTGATTTGGCATTGCGGCGCATTGCGGCCCGTGTGCTTCAGGGCGGGCATGATGTCGCACGGCGTGACGTCACTCGACGCTTCAAGCGCGGCTGGGAGAATTTCGAAAGCATCTACCGACCCATGGCGGAATCATGGGCGATATACGACAATTCAGGGGCCTCACCAGTGTTGTTGGAACAGCAATCATGAAGACGACAAAGCGTGTCAAACGGCCAGAGAGTTTCGCCGCTGGAGTGGGGCGTGGGCTCCGACTCGCTGCCAAGTCGGCGCGCAAGACCGCCCGGATGTACGGCACGCCGATCTACATCTCGGAGGGGGGAAAGGTCGTAGCAAAAAAGCCGTAACGGTATCTATCGTGACCGGCATCGGCCCTGACGCGCACAGTCAGATTTCACTTAATGGTGTGGCGCGTGAATTGTCTTTTGACGGACACCCTAAGCGGCCGCCCGCCGACGACCGCTTAGGAGCAATGCAATTGCAATAATTCACAAAAAAGACTGCCCCTATGGAAATGCCTTGGACGATGCGCGGCGCATTGTTCCATAGCCTTGCGGAGCGAGAAAAAATGCAGTGAAGTGCGCGAAATCGCGTTGAGTAGATACGAGCGAAATAGTGAATGAGCTCATTTTTTGTGAGCATGAATCTAGGTGTGGGTCCTTTAGCTCTAATGCGAAGGTAGTGTATGCATCATCGGGCTTATCACCGGCCGTCGGACCTCCAGGGAACGTTGATCCGATGCTACGCGAAGCGACCTGATAGTCCGAGACACATTTGTGCCTGTCTGGCGCCGTCCACGCAATTTGTTTTTCGGAAACGACGAGCGGACCGGCAGCTATTCTTCCTTGCGCACCGTCCTGGACATCCCAATTGCCGTATATACGATCCACATCGGATTTCCCAGACATTGTCGAGTCGGAGGTTAGCTGGACTGCGCATACAAACTTCATCTCACGGCTGAGCGCAGTATCGGGTTTGACGGGTATCCAGATGTCCGATATACCTGCATATCCCCACGGGAAGTAAGGTTGCGTGGTGCCGTCTTCGTAGTACACATTAAGCCTGAGCTTCACCGCCATGCCTTCGGCACACTTGAACGAGTCACTGATCAACTCATACAGGATTGGTTTATTTCTGTTTTCGTCCGTCGTGTGGGGTTTCGGAATGTACTGAAACCAAGCTGATCGCTCCACCTTTCTAAATAAATGAATGCTAGAAACGTCAACCAGCAGTTGGCCGGGGTCATCACCGTTGTGAATAGCAGTCCACCTCGAAGCCAAACCCAATTGATCGCCTGTATTTCCTGTGCCATCGGCTATGGCTGCGTCTTGCGCCTGTGGGCGCATGGAACTGGCGCCACCGGGAATTTTCGGAATCGTTATCTGTTGGTCAAATGCGTTCTGGCTGGTTACTGGCAACGGTGTCGGCGCACTCCGAGCCTCCAGCTTCCATGGGCCTCCATATCGCCAGTACCAAACCGCAAATAGCGCAATGCCGACAACTCCGCATATCACCTGAATTCTTCTGGTGTTCCATGCTTTTCGCGGCCGCGGCAAATCTGCTTTGGGTGGTAACGATCCTTGTTTCATGTACTAAGACTACCCCAAAGCGCGAAAGGCCGCTAACCAGCATGGGGTTATCATACTGGCATAATCCGTCGAAGCTGATGCCGCAAACCGCAATCATCGGATTTTCCGTTGCGGCTTACGCCTAGACCAATTCATCGATCAAGATCCGAATCTTATCCTCGTAATTGCACATCCTCAGCCGCTCTGGCGTCAGCTTTCCAATCGCCACCGCGTCGCGCATCGGCAAATACTTGGCGACCGTCGGATCCCCGCGCATCCAGGTTCGTAAATGGTCTTTGAGATTCGCCTGCGTGATTCCGGGATTGCGCATTTCAGTAGACGCGCTTTTTTGGATCGCCTCAAGACTTCTGACAAGAGGTGTGAAAGGTAAGGAAGGTACGTCCGGCCCAGCCTGACGCTTCGCCGGCTGACTCCGGACAGTTGCACCTGTCAGATCGGACACCTCCCGCGGTCCGGCATCCGGTTCGACGCCGCCGCGCAGCGGCGCATTCCCGAACCCCGTGTTCGCGACGAGCACCCTGTCCGGGTAGGAAGGCCACCATGTTGACTATGCGAATATTTGCATATCTATGCAATTTCGTGCAGCGTTTCGATGCATGTATCTGGCGACGCGACCGGAAGGAATCTATGTCCTGCACTGCTTCCAAAAGAAGACACGGAAGACAAGCCAGCAGGATTTGGACTTGGCAGAGAGACGGTTTAAGGCAATACAGGTGAAATCATGAAGGCCAAGAAAGTGATGCGCGATGAACACGGCCCCCGGCATGTGACGCCGGCGGGCCGTAGCGTGTTCTATGATCTGTTCCCAAAAGCGGAAGCCGACGAACTAGTCATGCGCTCGACGCTGCTCATGGGATTGGAACACTGGTTGAAGGAGAGCGGCCTGACTCAGACCCAAGCCGCCAAAGTGCTGCGCATCACCCAGGCGCGGGTGTCTGATATCAAGCGCGGCAAGATTGGGCAGTTCAGTCTAGACATGCTCGTCCGCTTGGCATCGCGGGCGGGGCTCAAACCCAAGGTGAAGCTGGCAGCATAAGAGGCACTAACGTTCCGTTACAGCCACCATTTGGGGGGGTATGACCGACTGCATCGGCGAATTGAGTCGGCTTCATTAATTTAAAAAACAATGGCTTCTGAGGCAGGGCCTCGTCGAATCATGGCGCACACCAATTTTATCCCGCAGCCGGGTGCTTCGAGCAGGCGGAATTGGCGCTTCGATGCCGCGAAGACATCGAGAATGGCCCGGCACAGCGGCGCGTTGTCGGCCATGACATGGCTGAATAGAGCGGACGCGGAGCGCGGAAGCGTGTAAGGCGGCATTGCCCTATTCTCGCAGGCTGGCGCAGCACCCCGCCGAGAGAAAACTGGGAAAAATGAATCCCCGGACGACTCAAAGCATTTCTGCGGCGCACTAGCCGAACTTCGCGGATTCGGCTAGGGCTCGGATACCTGCCCAGTGAGTGAAATCAATGAATTGCGTGAGTTCCATGGGTCTTGGCGAGAGTATTGATATTTACATCAATAAATGGCAAAATATTCTAATATCATGACGTATATATCAATATGAAGACGCTCCAGGAACTGGGAGCCGCAGTGGCGGCCCGCCGCCAAGCTCTCCACTTGAGGCAAAAAGCGGTTGCGTACCAGGCCGGCGTAACCCCGGAATCCCTTTCTCGCTTCGAGCGCGGACGCGCGTCGGAATTTGGCTCCCGCAAACTCCTGGCGGTGCTCGCAGTGCTCGGCGTCGAAATCGAATTCACCGACATCGGCCAATCCGGCTCGCTCGATGAATTGCGCCGTGAACGGGCCAAATCATGAGGCTGTCAGCCTACGTCCTCGGCCGGGATGTCGCGGTGCTCGAGTCGGTGGGCGACTTTCGCAGCGTGCTCACCTACCATGCGAGCACACCAACAGATGCCTTCGTGTCACTCACCATGCCAGTGCGTACCGAGTCCTATGTATGGGACGACACGCTGCATCCCGTTTTCCAAATGAATCTTCCCGAGGGGTACCTTCTGCAAGTGCTCCAAGAGCAACTCGGTCCTCAAATCACGGCCAGCCCCATGGCGCTCCTGTCCGTCGTCGGGCGAAACATGGTCGGCCGCATTCAGGTCGCCGCGGCGGGTGCGAAACTCGATGAGCCGACCCAACCAATCGAGGTCGCCGAACTCCTCCAGGGGGACAATTCAGAAGAAGCCTTCGCGGAGCTGGTCCGACAACATGCGGCTAGCGGTGTTTCAGGAGTCGTGCCGAAGTTCCTCGACACGCAGAGTGAAGATGTCGGGCGAGGCGCCATCCACAAAAAGACCACACTCCTGACCCACCGCCACATCATCAAAGGATCCACCGGTAGACTCCCTTACGTTACCCTGAACGAGCACCTCTGCATGCAGGTGGCAGCGCGAGTCCTGCCCACGGCTAGAACCGAGCTCTCGCAGGACGGCAACGCCCTCGTCGTTCATCGCTTCGATGTGAATGACAATGGACAGTTGCGTTTGGGAATGGAAGATTTCTGCGCTCTGCTGGGACTACGCCCTGCCGCAAAGTACGAGACTACTTGGGAGCGCATCGCTAGGGCGGTTCGCGATCACGTTCCGGGCGCTACACAGCTCGAAACCTTCCGCCGGCTCGCGACAACGCTGCTGCTAACTTACGCGCTACGCAACGCCGATTGTCATGCGAAGAATCTAGCGCTGCTTTATACATCGCGGGCTGATGTTCATCTTTCACCGGCCTACGATATGATTACGACGGTTGCGTATCCCGGATACCAACAAAATCCTCCCGGCATCAGCCTTATGGGCAAGAAAACCTGGAATCCGGGTAAGAATCTCGGAAAGTTCATCGCCGCCACGTTTGGCGTTTCCGTCAAAGCACAAGTCGAAATCGTCGAATCGATCAGCGATGCGGTTTCAGATATCGCGCCTCGGGTGCGAGAAGCGATGACACGCTACGCCGCTTTTGAGGATATCGGCAAGCGGATGCTTCTCGCATGGAACGAGGGTGTAACAGGATTGCGCGGCAAGCGCGTGTATGGTCTTCAAGATTGGAATCCGAGCAGTGCCTTTGAAGGCTTTTCCGATCCGCCCCCGCATTCGAATGAGAAGGCAGTGATTGGCCGCTCAGAAGGATTGGCCAAACGCTCGTAGATCGGTATTAGCCCGGACGATTACGACGATTTCGTGCGCCAAAAAACGTGTTCTCAGGGAGCCACCCCTCATGTCGTCGAACTTTGTACCGGTCAATTCTAAGCGGGGGTTATTCGGTTATTCCCAAGTTTGCCACCTTGACTGCGATCCGTTCTCGTTGCTCGGTCTCCAGATTCACGTTTGGCAATAGTTGCACGACGATATCGTAGGCTTCCCGCGCGTACGCAAGACAGCGATAGCGCCCGTCGGCACGGCTCGCGTCCGCATGGTTCAGGTACCAATGCGCGATGGTGACCTGGGCGTTTGAGAATTCACTGTTTCTCTCTTCCCGGTCTCGATGAGAAGGATGTCGAGTTATTGCTTCGCGACAGTGAACTCATCATTCGCGGTGAAAGACAAAGCGAGAAGGAGGATCAGGAACGGCGCATGAGCGAACGCTATTACGGACGCTTCAAGCGACGGATCGCGCTGCCGGCGGAGGTGGAGGAGGACAAGGTGGGAGTTCTCAGGCGTCGGTGTACGGATCCGCGCTCCGTGGTCGCTGCGCCAAGAAGCGCCGTGACGCTGACTCGATCAGCGTCACGGTGAATACTTGATTTTGGCTCAACCTCCGATCTGGATCCGCCGCGGCATCGCCTTCGCCTGCTTCGGAATCGTAACCGTCAGCACGCCATCCTTACCGGTCGCGTTGACCTTCTCGCTATCCACGGTGTCCGGCAATACGAATCGTCGATAGAACTGGCCCTGGCTTCGCTCGGTGCGACGATACTGAGGCGCATCCTCGCCATTGGCCGATCCCTTGGCGCTGCGCTCGCCCGAGAGCGTGAGGACTCCATCTTCGAGCGTTAATTCGACGGAGCTTGGATCGACACCAGGCAGGTCTACGTAGAGCTCGAAGCGATCGGTATACTCATTGATATCGACCGCCGGTACCCAACCTGCAGTTGCCGAACTGCTACTGTCGTTCTGTTGCACGTTGCCGAAGAGTCGATTGATCTCGTCTTGAAGACGCGGCATTAGACTCCACGGGTCCTGTCTCACCATCACGTTCATGGCTGATTCTCCTTGGTTGTCTGGTCAATCTTTCACGCCGGCTCCCCGCCGGCGTGTCCGAAAAGCAAAGTACGGTCAGCCGGATCAATTTCAAGGCATCCACTTTATGGGTACGCTGTCCGCACAGCTACGGCCCGAACTTCGGGAGAAAAAGTTAGCGCTAGAGTTGATTTTTCAAGGGGTATCGGGGGGTCCAGGGTGTGTTGCCGGTTTTCCCGTTTCGCGGCGCAGCACCTTGAAAAGACGGGATGCTCCCGCCTTTGTACTGTTGGGGAAGGCCCTCCAGTACCGCCCGCAGACAGGGACGACTATGGCCCCCTGATGCAGTTATGCCGCGCCTTTTGATTACGCGCGTGATGTCACCAGCTCGTCGATCAGACTCGCGATGATTTTTTCGTAATTTCGAACCCTCGGCCGCTCCGGCATCAGCGCCGGTTGATCACACGCAGCGATGCGCGCATACATGAAGACGTCGACAACGAGAGTTTCACTTGCTATCGGCTTCGAGCCCGACCGTGGCGATGACGCCGTCCGACTTCTTCAGCACTTCGCGTGCGTAGTCCCAGTGAATGGCGGTCGTGGCGTCGCCCACCGCAGCGCGCAACAGGTCGGAGAACTGATCGATGTTGGGCTCGAAACTTTGCCCTTGCGCATCTACCGGTGGATGGGCTTCAAGCAGCAACTCTCCATCGATCCAGGCTACCTTCACCGGCACGTTGATGAGGCGTACCGGTGTGCCGACAGGAAGCAGCGGAAACAGCGCCGCCACATCCTCCGGGTACATACGAATGCAGCCATGCGTGATCGCCAAGCCGACCGCTGTGGGGTTGTTGGTTCCGTGGATCTCGTACGTACCGTCGCCGAAGCCGAGCCGTATTTTGTAGTCGCCGAGCGGATTGTCGGGTCCCGGCCCCACGACTGCTGGTAGCGGATCGCCGGTTTCGGCGTGTTCCTTGCGGATCGACGCTGACGGATACCAGGAAGGATGTTCGACTTTAGCAATGACGCGGGTTTGCCCCAGCGGTGTGCTGCGACCCAACTTGCCGATGCTCACTGGGTAGGTGATAACCACCCGCTTTTCGTTGCTTTTGGTCCTCGGAAAATAATACAGCCGGTGCTCGGGCAGACTCACGACCACGCCTTCATGTGGCCCGGGTGGCAAGATGCGCCGACCCGGCAACAAAATCTGCGTTCCCTCACCGGGTAACCACATATCGACGCCGGGATTGGCACGGATGATTTCGTCGTATCCCAGGCTGTATTTCCGGGCAATGTCCAGAAGCGTGTCTTGGTAGCGGGTCGTAATGATGGTGTCAGCACCAATCACGGCCGAGCCATCGGGGGGCAATTCAAACACGGTGGCGCCGCTCGGTACGACCCACAGCCCGAGGCTCAGACCCAATACTGTCCGGACGACGAAACTACATCCGCGACCAAGTGTTAGATCTCGGCCTACGAAGTCCGCTTGCCGCATATCGTTCATTCCATGATTGTTTTCGGATTCGAGTCTACGAGTCGATGGTAGCGTTGGCTGTCCCTCGATTAGTTTGCCCAGGCGTTCAGAGTATTATACCAAGTTGGGGTGCGTCGCCATGAAGGGAGGAGTTTGTGTTGAGCGCTTCGAGTGTTTCGAGCTCATTGTTCCGCGGGTTACGGCCACTAAAAATCGCTACCCTGTGTGCCGTTCTTGGCGCGGCGTTCAATGCGACGGCGCAAGAGCTACCCCGACGGGCCGTGCTTGGGTTCGAATGGAGTCAAGAGGAAAGGACTGGTGATGAAAACTCACCTCGCCTGATCGTCAAGACAGTTTCAGCGGATGCTTACCGCCGGCACGGTGGAGTCATAGTCGGCGACCTGTTGACCAGCATCGCTGGCCGCCCGGTTGCAAATGCGGAAGATGTTGGAGTGGCGTTGCGCGACCATCACAGCGGAGAGACTCTCGAACTCGGCGTGAACCGCGCCGGGCACGCCATGGTGGTTCGCGAGCGGCTCCGTGCTCCTCCTGAAGAGCATGCCGACGGTGTCGAGGTGCTCTACCGTGCGGTACTGGTCGAAGGCGCGCAGCGTAGGGTCATTGTGACGCGTCCACGATCGGCTGGGACGCACCCTGCTATTTTGCTCGTGGGTGGCTTGGGCTGTTACTCACTGGATGGTATTTCGCCCGACGAAGCCCCTTATGGCCGTTTGCTTTACGAACTCACCCGCGACGGCTATGTCACGATGCGAGTCGAGAAAACCGGCGAGGGAGACAGCCGCGGTCCGCCCTGTACGGCGCCTGAAGCGGATTTCAAGCTGGAAGTAGCCGGCTATGTCGCGGGTCTCAAGGCCCTTGGCGCCTATGCCTTCGTTGATCCGACTCGGGTGTTCATCTTCGCTCACAGTATCGGTCCCCTGGACGCCGCGCTCGTCGCACAGCAGGCGCCTGTGCGCGGAATCATTGCGGCCGAGACTATTGGGCGCGGGTGGTTCGACTACGAACTTGAGATCGTGCGTCAACAGCCCTTGGAGCTCGGAAGTCCCTATGACGAAGTTGAGCGGTCAACGCGCCGACTCGAACGGTGTCTACATCAATTCTATGTGGAGAAGGTCTCGGCTAAAGAGCTTATGAACGCCGATCGTGAGTGTCGGGATATTTTGGTGCCGGGGATTCCGGACGCATATCTGCACCAAGTGGGCGATCTTGACCTCGCGGCAGAATGGAAGAGGCTTGATGTACCTGTGCTGGTCATCTATGGTACATCAGACCCCGCGACCAGCCCGGATGAGGGCCGTTATCTCGTCAACATGATCAACAGCTTCCATCCGGGGCGCGCAACTTATGTCGAGATCTCAGGGATGGCGCATGTGCTAAATCCCTCAGCCTCCAAAGGAGACTTCCTTCGTGATCATGGTGGGCCGCATCCGCAATTGCATCCATCGGTATTGCCAACGGTCCGCGACTGGTTACACGCGCATGGATCGGGAATCTAGGATGGCACGGTTGCAAGGCTGTCGTGCAGGGCAGAGTTCCACGCGCAGGGTTTTGCTGCATTGCTCGAGAGCTGCGGCCATCTCGATGGCATTGTTCACGGCGACCCACGGGCTGGCAGCTGGCCCTGGGGTTGATGTGGTGCGCACCGCCATGGCAGAGGTCGACGCGCATTATCTTTACGCCGACTCGCCCGGATGGGCACGCGGCCGCAAAGCGTTGCTGGCTGCACCGCCCGATGACGACGACCGACAGCATGCTCTTCTGCGATCCGTGTTCGCAGAACTTGGCGATCCTGACCTGCACCTCCTCTCGGGCGAAGAGTTTGCCGCTCTGCAAGCCGAGACCGCCGGTAAGCAACTGGGAACAGGATTGATTGACTTCAGCATCGATCGCGCCCCAACCGGAGAGGCCAGGGTCGTCACCACACTTGACGATTCGCCGGCGCGGCGCGCTGGAGTTCGCCCTGGTGATGTTCTCATGTCCATCGACGACGTCCCGACCCGTGGCGTCGATCACGAAACGATCGTTGATCGGTTGCGCGTAAGCAAGGCGGTGACCCTGTCCTTGCGGCGCGGCGGGCGAACGCTGAAACTCACGATCGTGCCCTCCCAGGAGCCATTGCGAGCGGTGACCTACGAGGTTCGCGGTGCCCCAGGGGCGACTGTCGGATACATTCGAGTGGCGCAGTTCACGCCGGACGCTGCTGCGCAGGTTCGCGAAGCGCTGGCAGCGCTTCACGATCGGGAGGCCGGGGGCTACATTCTCGATCTTCGCGATAATCCAGGTGGCCTGCTAAATGTAGCCGTTGAAATCGCCGGTCTATTCCGCGAGGGCAGCCTTGGCGCCATGGTCAGGCGCGATGGCACTATCCAGATCGTCCACGCCAATGCGCCTCCGATCATCGATGCGCCGCTTGTTGTGCTCATCAACGAGGCCGCGGCGAGTGCGGCAGAATTTGTGGCCGGAGAGTTGCAAGGGTTGCCCGAAGTGCGGCTCGTCGGTCGTCCTACTCGCGGTCGTGGGCAAGCGCAGACATATGTCGCGCTGGATCACGGGTGGGGAATCGTCATTCCGACCGCCCGTCTGCGCAGCCGCCAAGGTACGGACTTGAAGGATCATCCGCTGCGGCCAGACATACTCGTGCCCGACGCGCCGTCCGGCGATGCGGTTTACGACCGAGGGCTGAGCGTTCTGCTTGGGCTATCCAAGCCTCCCGCGCGCCTAGAAAATTGAATGCCGGACTTGAGGAAATGCCTTTGGAGGAACTCCATTGGCGTTCTTTCCGTCGGGGTCGCAGCTATCACTCCGCCTGACGCAATGGCTTGACGTTCGGCGGCGCCTTCTGGCTCGCCACCCACAGGTCGCGTTGTGCCTGCAGGTTGACCCAGGTCTGCGCATCGGTCCCAAGTGCGGCAGCGAGCCTGATGGCCATGTCGGCCGTGATGCGAACGTGTCCGTTCACGATCCCCGATACGTGCTTACTTGTGACACCGAGTGCCTTGGCGGCCTGGACAATCGTGACGCGCATCGGTGCGAGATACAGATCGCGCAGGATCTCTCCTGGGTGCGGCGGGCTGTGCATCATCGGCGCCGCCTTAATGGTAGTCGTCATAGTCAACCTCCAGCGCGTGCCCGTCCTCGAAGCGAAAGACCACGCGAAAATTTTCATCAACGCTGACCGCCCAGCGTTTCGGCTTGCCCTTGAGCGGGTGGGATCCCAGTCCGGGTGCATTCATCACACCGGCATGCGTGGCGGCGTGCAGCAAACCCAAGATCAGCTTCAGGCGTGGGGCGTGCTTGGCCTGAACCTTGCGGTGACTTCCAGTATTGAAGTATTCCGCCAAGCCTTTGTGCTTGAAGCTCTTGATCACAGCGACAGATATAACCATACTGGTTATGAAGACGCAACCTACATGGTAATGACTTGGCTGCACGTGCCGTGGCCGCGTTTGTGCCTGCACAAGCAGATTTTCCCCGCTTTTCTATGTCATGTACCGCGCTGTGCTGTGACGCATTGCCGACGGGGATTGGGCCGCAAGAACGTGATCCATCACGATTCCACGCATCCTTCGGCGGTGGTCGTACCCCTTGGGGCGTTACGGTCATCCTGCCGGGTCGCCGCCGACAGACTCCGCGGCCGATGCGTTAGGCGCTGTTCAATGATGGGTTGAGCACCCAATTCTCCCAGGCAGAATCGATTGCGCCGCCGAATCTCTCGTAGAATCGCTTGGCTGCATCGTTTCCGGGCAGAACGAGCCACCGTAATCGGCCGCATCCGCGCTGTCGTGCGTACACGATCACCGCCTCCATGAGAGCGGTCCCGACGCCTCCGCCTCGATCGGTCGCGGCAACGAATAACTCCTTCAACACCAAAGTCGGTCGTAGGTCAAAGGTGAACGGGATTTCCTGCACAACCGCATATCCTGACAGTCCGCCCGCCGCGCAATCTGCGACAAAGGCCCTAAACTCCTGACCTTGGCTCGCCGCGAGCCCACGCACGAGCAGCTCCTTTGTGGTGACGCGAAAGTCTGCTTTGTACCCCTCGAATTCAGCCAGTCGTTCCATCGATTGCAACAAAGCCTCCGCATCCGCAGCGTTTGCCAGGCGTACCGTTACCGGGGCGCGCGAAGAATGGGCCGGTGCAGGGGTCGTCAAATGCCGCAGCGCGGGCACGGTGGGATGCTGCCGAACCTTCCTATAGGCATCTTTGCTCTCGAGCAGTCCGTCCCGAAACTGAATCCAATCGCACCCGGCTTCATCGGCGACCATGTCGGTCGATGGCCATCGATAGATCCAGCGATAGTAGCCACGGTTTCCATGGATGTGCTGATCCGTGACCACCGCTATCCGGCCGGCGTCGATCGCGCGCATGTCGGCAATGCCGGCGCGAACGCCTTCGGCACCCGAGTAGGTCATGCCGGGCTCGGGTCCGATCGAGGCCCGATAAATGAAGGTCTCCGTGACGCACGCCATCACGCCCTCGACATCTCCCGCCGCCCACGACTCGATGAATCTGGCCAAGACAGCCCGATTCGTCTCTTCGATCGACCCCGGCGCAGAAAAACTACCGGGGTCCGTCGGTCGAAAAGCCTTGGATTTCAACCGGCACCCGGTTCGAGACTGTAGCCTTCATCGACCCAGCCCCAGGCTCCGCCTATCATGACTTTGACCGGGCGGCCGAGTTTTGCCAGTCGAATGGCGCCACGAAAAGCGCCATTGCAATGCGGGCCGGAGCAGTAGGTGACGAACAAGGTATCGGGGCCAAACTGCGACAGTTTCGACGCGATGATCTTCCCATGCGGGAGATTGATGGCTCCCCGTACATGCCCTTTTTCGTAGGCCGCGGGGCTTCGTACATCCAACAGTACAAAATCCGCCTTCCCCGAGCTCATCGCATCGTGGACGTCATAGCAGTCGGTCTCGAATTCAAACAGCGACTCGAAGTGCGCGAGGGCCTTCGGGCTGGCTGCCGCGGGGACAGCCGATACGGTCGATGACATGGTGTACTTCTCCTGTCAGATGTTGACTGAGGCGTGAGTCTAGCCTTCGGCGGTCCGGCCACTCAGTGGCAGAAAAGACATTCTGCGATATCATCACGCCATGAAGAACCATCTCGTGGCGGCGGTCGCCTACAACCGACTGTGCACCTTCGAATTCGGTTGTGTCGTCGAAGTGTTCGCATTGCCACGACCCGAGCTCGCAGTTGACTGGTATGGGTTCGGCGTATGCGCGGCCGACCGCGGACCAATCCGTGCGGCGGGCGGCATCACCGTGTCGGTGCCTCGCGGGCTCTCCCTGCTGGATACGGCGGATACCATCATTATCCCCGGTTGGCGTGACCCTGACGAACAGCCGTCCGGGGCACTCGTGCGCAAGATTCGCGCTGCCTACGAGCGAGGCGCACGCCTCGCATCCATTTGTTCGGGCGTTTTTGTGCTGGCCGCCGCGGGCGTCCTTGACGGCAAGACGGCAACCACGCATTGGAGATACGCCGACCGGCTCGCCTCGCGTTATCCGGCGATCCGCGTACGGCCGAACGATCTGTACATCGTGCAAGGTCAGGTCATCACCGCGGCTGGATCGGCCGCCGGTCTGGACATGATGCTCCATATTGTGAAATCCGATCACGGCACCAAGGTGGCTAACATGGTCGCGCGCCGTTTGGTCATTCCCCCGTATCGCCGAGGAGACCAGGCCCAGTTCGTGATGCGGCCGATCCTGCCGGATGAATCGGGTCGGCTCACATTGCTGATCGACTGGGTTCGGCAGAACCTGAAGCGCCCGCATACACTCAAGTCTTTGGCGGCACGTGCGACCATGAGCCCCCGCACGCTGCAGCGCCAGTTTACGGGCGCGACCGGCTTCGCTCCCTACGAATGGATTCTTCGTGAGAGAGTCGCTGTGGCACAGGAAATGCTCGAGTCCCGCAACGCCACGTTGGCTCGCGTGGCGGATCTATGCGGCTTCAGGTCGGAACAGTCAATGCGCAAACACTTTCGCAGGATCGCCGGCACGAGTCCGGCGGCTTATCGTCAACAGTTTCACGGATAGGCATCGTGCGCGGCTGATATGTTTTGTATGGGAAGAGCGCAAAGATCGCGGCGCCGGGGCGGGTTTCCTAAGTCATTTGTGGACCTGGAAGGTCAGCAGGTCACTTCCTTGAACGAGGGGGGCGTCTGAGTTAATCTAGTCAGAATGACTAGATTAACTAAATCGAAGCTGTCGACGTCGAAAGGCAATAAGGCGCGCCCTCCTAAGGGACGTACGGGCTACTGGCTTTTGCAAGATGCCAAGGCGCGCTTCAGCGAACTCGTCCGTAAGGTTCGAAGCGAAGGGCCTCAGCACGTCACTGTGCATGGACGCGACGAGGTGGTCGTCATTGCGGCCGAGGAATTCCGCCGTCTCAAAGGTAGCGCGACCGGCCAGGCACTCATTGACGCCATGCAGGTGTCGCCCCACCGCGACGTGGAGATCGCCCCGAGGCGCGGCACCATGCCTGTTCGCGATGTTTCGTTGTGATGCGATGGCTGCTCGACACGAACATCCTGTCCGAGCTTCGGCGCCCGAAACCGGAACCTAAGGTTGTCGGCTTCATCGCCAAGCAACCTCTTGAATTGCTCTATATCAGCGTCGTCGCGCTGGCGGAGATTCGGTTCGGCATTGAGGTTTTGCCGGACGTAAGACGTCGTTCCGAACTTAACGACTGGCTCGCCCACAAGGTGCGCCCAATGTTCGAGCAAAGAGTGCTGTCGATCACGGAGGATGTCATGCTCAAATGGAGGCTCCTAGTCGAGGAGGGGCGCAAGATCGGCCATACATTCTCGCAGCCGGACCTCATCATCGCCGCGACGGCGCAGCATCACGACTTAACGATCGTCTCGCGCGACACCAGTGACTTCGAAAAGGCCCGCGTTGCGGTTTTCAACCCATGGGTCGAAGTCACCCTGCCCGCAGCGGAATAGCAGCATGTCGCTCCGGTTGCGCTGTTCGTTGTGGCTAGCTTTGTACCAGCACAAAGAGATTTTCGCTGCTCTTCCCTGACGTAGACGGCGTTTGGCCTTCGCAAGTAAGTGATCAACATGATCTGGAAAAGAACTAGAGAACTGCGATTTCGTAATGCGTGGGCTAGAGGTTGTGCAACTGCCGGCCGGGGGACATCCCAGATGCGGAATCAAGATTGAGGAATGCGCGCCTCTCATGAGAAGCCGCCTAACACGGAGATATGATGATCGGGATTGATCTTGGGACAACCAATACTGCAATAGCCGTCTGGCGGGACGGGGGGCCGCAACTCATTCCAAACAGTCTCGGTCAAGTATTGACACCGTCCGCGGTCGGTATCGACGACGACGGCCAGTTGCTCGTCGGCATGACCGCACGCGAACGCCAGGTCACGCATCCACATTTGACCGCCACAGCCTTCAAACGCTACATGGGTACGAATCGCGTCACTCGTCTAGGCGAGCGAGAATTTCTGCCCGAGGAACTCTCGGCTCTCGTACTCGCACGCGTCAAGGCGGATGCCGAGCACTACCTCAAAGCCCCAGTCAATTCCGCAATCATTACGGTGCCCGCGTACTTCAATGACAAGCAACGTAAAGCCACGCGACGCGCTGGCGAGTTGGCGGGCCTCACGGTCGACCGGCTGATCAACGAACCGACGGCGGCGGCTCTTGCGTATGGGATTCATCGCAGACAAGACGAGACAAGATACTTGGTATTTGATCTTGGGGGCGGAACCTTCGACGTCTCGATTCTCGAGATCTTCGAAGGTGTGATTGAGGTCCGCGCCAGCACGGGTGATAGCTATCTCGGAGGTGAGGACTTCAACGAAGTACTTATCCAAGACATGCTGCGCCAATTCGGAGCCTCCTGGGGATTCACCTCCCGTGAGAAGGATCCATTGCTCTATGAATTGTTGCGAGACCAGGCGGAGCGTGCTCGAAGGGAGTTGAGCATGAGTCCGGAGGCCAAAATGACCGTAACCTGGAAGGACGAGCATTTCGAGCACGCCGTCACGGCCGATCATTTTGAGAGTCTGTGCCAGAAAATACTGACTCGATTGCGCGATCCCGTCGTTCGAGCGCTGCGCGACAGCAATGTTGACCTCGACCAACTAAAGGAAGTGGTGCTCGTCGGGGGTGCCACGCGCATGCCCATCGTCCGTCGCGCGGTGACTCGAATGTTCGGCCGATTCCCGGCGACTGATCTGAATCCAGACGAAGCTGTCGCCCTGGGTGCCGCCATTCAGGCCGGCCTCAAGGCGCGCGATGCCGCGCTGAAAGAGGTGGTTCTGACCGATGTATGTCCGTACTCGCTTGGAGTCGACACGGGTGAGCGGCGGCCCGATGGCACTTTTAGAACGGATGTGTTTGCACCCATTATCGAACGCAATACGGTGATTCCGGCCAGCCGGGAGAAGCACTTCGCCACGATACAGGATGGCCAGCAAAAGATTGTATTCAAGATCTACCAGGGCGAGTCACGGATCGCCAGCGAAAACATTTACCTCGGTACGATCGAAATGCCGGTGCCACCGCGGCGCGCCCGCGAGGTGGGAGTTACTTGCCGCTTCACCTATGACATCAACGGACTTCTGGAGGTCGATGTCGAAGTCTCCAATACTAAGGAGAGGCAGCAGCTCGTCATTTTTGACCGGGAGAACGCTGAGCCTGGCTTGGATCTAGAGAAGCGTCGCAAGGAGCTTGCGGCGCTGAAGGTGCACCCACGCGACCGAGACGCCAATCGCGCTGCGCTGGCCCGTGCGGCTCGCTGTTTCGAGCATTTCCTCGGAGAGAAGCGCGAAGAAGTGCGGCGGCAGATCTCTACGTTTGAGGCCGCACTCGACACTCAGGACTCGGTCACCGCAGACCACGCGCGCGCGCATTTGCTCACTGCGCTTGATGCGCTCGAAGGACAGAGCTTTCTGTGACGGAGCAGCCTGTAGTCTGGCAGACCCTCGGTATCCCCGCGACGCGCGATGTTGCGTCCATCCGCAAGGCCTATGCGTCTCGCCTCAAAGAATGCCACCCGGAGGAAGATCCCGCCGGTTTTCAGCGGCTTCGGGCGGCGTATGAAACAGCCCTGAATGTGGCGCGTGGAGCGATCGCTGCGGTGTCCCCAGAACGTAGTAGCGCGGTGCCGGCGGCAACGGCGCTTGCCACAGCGGCTCCGGCATCGTCCCTTGCAGCCGTTCCAACGGAAGTTGAAGACGATCATAAGCGGTTTGAGGCCTCGCTTAGCAACTTGGACGGACTCTTGAAGACCGACGCCGACTCGGAGACGCTCGAGCACGCGTTGGACGCCGTCCTAAGTAACCCCGGAGCACTCCACATCGGCAACTGGAGCGGCTTGGACCGACGCCTTGCGCAGCTCTTGCTGGATTCGATTCCGAGGTCCGACGCGGTTTCGGCGATCGTAGTCCAACGCCTCGGGTGGAATCACGCCGACGTCGCCACACGCAGGGCCAAGGAGATCATGGCGGTGGTTGCTCGCGTCGAAGATCTTGAGGTGGTTGCGAAGCTGCGAGTGGGCACAGATCCCGACGCCCATGCGTTCCAACTATTGAGCAACGCGGCTCCGGCTTCGTGGCTAGTCAGACGCGTCAAGGTTTTCTTTGTAGATCAAGCCGTGCGCGATTTTTTACAAAAGACGCTACCGGCGCGCCCCACACTCACGCTATGGCTAGACAAGGCATCGGTAACGACATGGATGGGAATCTTCGGACGCCCTTACCTCACGAGAAGGGCAATATTGGCCATGCCCATCTTCAGCGTGATTGCCTTACTGGCGACCCTTATCGCCGGCAGCAATGGCGTGGTCGCGCAGGCGTGGCTGAGGACCGCGTTGTTATTGGCGATCTTTGCCGGACCCATCATTGCGCTGCTTAAAGTGTACGCTTTCAGTTGGCCAATTCTTCTGATATTGCGCCGCTTGAAAGGGAAGGTCCCTCCACGGTGGGTTCGCCTGGGCTGGCCGCCGGCGTCGGTCGCAAGTGTCGTTGTGGTGAGCGTTGCGGGTCGAAGTTGGCCGGTCGTCGTACTGTCACTCATTCTGAGTGGCGGCCTTCTGGTGTGGTCGTCGGTTGCCGCCTACCCGGTCTTCATTGCCGAAGGGCTCACTTTTACTCAGAAGTTAAGGTTGTCATTCGCGCGCAACCAGCTGATGCTGATATGGATCGGCATCGTCGTTTGGGCCGTCGGCCTTCCCGCCGGAATCGCGACTGCGGGCGCAGTGGGCGCAAGCGAAATAGCCGGCATCGGCATCGCGAAGATTTGGATGCTCGATGTGGCCGCGCGAGTTCGTCATTGGTGCATGGGTGTATTGTTAATAGTTGCCGTTACGGCGCTTGCGGTTCTTTGGTGGGTCGGCAATTCGCCGCATCAGGTGGGTTTCAGCACAGCGCTAGTGACCGCAACGGTACTCCTGCAGCGCCCAGCGCTCTTCGCCTTGCGGTCGAGGATTGTCCAAGCGTGGATGATTGGCATATTTCCGGTGTACTTGTTTGCGACTTTGTTTACGAACGCGGGCAGGGGAACTGTGCTTACCGCACGATTGACGACGGGACTCGCAGGGAGTTATTTGCTCATTGGCACCGCAATTGCATTTGCGTCCTATTTGTTCCAGGAGGTAATCCCCACTCGGGCGCAGTCGAGTGCCGATCGGTCGGAGGGACCGTTTGCTCGCTTCTTTGACCAAGAGTCTCCCGCATTGCCGGTAATACTGGGATTGGCACTGTTGGGGGGCGGGGGATACGGCTTGCTTGTCCTGTCGAATTACTCGGGCATTGATTGGATGGTGTACGTTGCCCTGGCCGGCGCCGGCATTTACGTACTCAAGCGGACTTTCGCGGTACCGAAATAGCCTGCGTATCTCTTCCGCCGGGGCGCGTTTGCGCATTTTGATCACCGGCGGGCCAAGGTCGAGTGATATTCGGGGTATTTAAACCCTTCAATGATGATTCACCTCTAAGGTCTCATGCCCGGTTTTGGCACGATTTGACCTATCAATGGCATTTTCGCCAATGGCGCGTTGTAGCTGCCTTCGGAACAATGACCAACACTACAAGGAGGGGCAGCACCATGCCCGATGCAGCAACGCTCAGCAGCCGTGCCGGGAGATGGCGATACCACATGCGAATTGCCGCCATCGGCACATTGTGGTTGCTGGTTTATCCCTTGATTGCTCGAGCTGCGGAGGCTAATCCTGAACGAACGATCCAGGCCGCCTACCAACGTTACTATGATGCCCTTCGGCACAGGGATTTGTCCGCGGCCATGGCGTTGGTAGATCCGCTTTTCACCGGTCGCCTGCCGGACGGCACGGTACTTGATTTCTCCGGGCAGGCGGAGAACCTCAAGGAATTGCTGGACGATACCAGTGTCATTGGTGAGCTGACTACCGATATCGAGGTGGTGCAATCGAAGCCCGCTGAAATGACGGTGCTCTGCCGATGCGTTCTCTTTTACCACGAACTTGACCATCAGCGAGCGGACGCCGAACCCCTCCCCAAACCCGACTCCTTTCAAGATGACTACACCCGTGACACATGGGTCGAAACGGCGCAAGGCTGGAAATTGAGGAGCACGGTATATCTTCGCAATTCGATTGCCGGCAATTTGGCCTCGCCTGAACCGCCGCCGAAGAGTGCCCGATTGGCATCCTTGGAAAAGGATTGGATGGCGGGCAATAAATCGTCTTTGGATGTGTTCTGGAGCGACGTGGCGGGTCACACGCCTCTGATAGAAAAGATTGACGGTGACCCAGAGAATTTTTTCGTCACGTTTCTTTGGCGCGGTGACGCGAGTACAAAACATGTGGGCCTGCAGGGAGGATTGCCTCAGCAGGGAGCCAAATCCCTGGCGCGGCTGGCGGATACGGATCTCTGGTATCTGACGGAACAGATGCCAAAGGATTCGCGTGGCATCTATGCGTTTAAGCTCGAAGGCGCATTTGAGGGCTTCGAGGGACAGCGCTACACAGAGACGGTGCCTGACCCACTCAACCCCAGGTCGCTTGATTCAGGATCCGTGTTTGGACTTCCCCAGGCACCTGTGCAGCACTTTGCCGCGCGGCATCCCGGTGTACCGACAGGTTCTATCGCCCACCATACGATCAAGAGTGCGCTCCTCAACGAGGAACGCGACTACGGCGTTTACACGCCCGCCGGGTTCAATCTCGAGGCGGCGCCGCACCGGGTGTTGGTGCTTTTTGACGGCGAGGTGTACGGAAACGGAGCCGACACTTTGGTCCCGGCGCCGACCATACTGGATAATTTAATCGCGCAACACAAAATTCCAGCGACGGTTTTGGTGCTCGTCAACGCCACCTCGGAGGCGTGGCGATCTCGAGACCTGACTTGCTCTCGTCCGTTCGCTGACTTCTTGGCAAAGGAGCTGTTACCCGAGGTCAGGAGGACCTACCACGTGAGCGCTGATCCCAAGCTGACCATCATCGGCGGATCGAGTTTCGGCGGACTTGAGGCGGCATGCGCTGCGCTGATGCATCCGGAAACATTTGGCAACGTCCTATCGATGTCGGGGTCTTACTGGTATGTACCGAACTGGCGGGAGCGCGGTAATTCTCCAAACCTATTCGATACCGGTTGGGTACTCCAGGAATACATGAAAAGGCCGAAACTTCCGCTGCGCTTTTACATGGAGGTGGGTCGCTTTGAACCTCAGGCGGATCAGCTCGGCACGAACCGCCACCTGCGCGATATATTGGCCCTCAAGGGATACGCAGTGAAATACGCCGAGTACGACGGGGGGCACGAGAAGCTGTGGTGGCGCGACTCGCTGGTCCATGGGCTCATTGCGCTCAGCGGGACGAAATGAGCGCCGATCGGCCTATGTATCAGGATGCCTATCGTCTGATCGCCGCGTTTGACAGGGTAGCGCTATCGGCGAGCCCAGAGGGGCACTGATTGCAAATGCCGATTGATGGACTCGCGTAGATGTTCGTTATTCAACACGTCCTGCGAGTTTCGCCAGGTCTCCGCAAACCGTGCGACGGTCTCACGCACGGTATTGAGCGTGAGTTTCATCGGTAATCGGGCTTTGGCGGCGAACCGCTCGAATTGGTCATACGTGATCGAGGAGAACTGCTTGGAGTCGACGAATGTCAATGCGAGCCGATCATCAGGCAGATAGGCGATCGTTGAAACAAAATCATAGGCGGGGGCGAGTGCTGCGCGGCGTCGATCCGGGTAGATCAAAGACCAATTCTTGAGGTGCATATCGGCATTGCCTATCAGAATATTGAATACGAGACGGCGCAGAAATTCGGCGATGCCCACTTCGCCCATTTCCGTCCAGATGACCTCGGCAATATTGCGATAGCTCGCCCGGTCATACTTTCGCTCCGGATAGACGCCGAACACCTGCGCAAAGTCTTCGATGTGAACGCGCTCGCCGTTTGCTGCGCGGTCGAATCGCTTGACCACGTATGCATTCTTGCCGATGGCATCGATCCCGGCGGGAAGGCCGGAGATGTCATTGATAGGAATGAGCGCGGTTTCAGGTACTGAGATACCAACCCGACGGGCGAGTTCCATCATGGAAAATTCGTTCTCGGGTACGTCTTGGAACTTAGTCGATGGGAGCTTCACGATCCACGAACCGCCGACACCGTCAGCGGGAATCGTCAGCCCTCCGGTTGCTTCCTTGACCGCAGAGAACTTAAGTTGCACGCCCGCGAGGGAGAAACGCAACATCGGCTGGGCACCAGCGGATTCGACTTCATTGGCGGACACATCGACATTTTCATCGAGCAGTATGGCATCGCCCGCGGGACGGATTTGAAGAGCGCCCGGCAAATCTCGTCCCAATATCGCCATTAGAAAGAATTCCCGTTCGGGCTTGACGCCGGCGCGCGCTGCGAGATATTCCCTCATCGTTCCTTCAGGAAGAAGGTTTGCAAAAAATACCGGTAGTCGCGTCTGCGTAGGCCTGACATCCGTGATCAGGCTACCGAGCGTATCCTTGAACGAAAGACTGTGTGTCGCGCGGCTTTCATCCGCAATATAGTCATCCGTGAACGCGAACAAGACGCGATCGCCGGGCAAGCGTGTCAATGTGCCAATAAGTTGCCCATAGAGTAAGACCTCGAGAACTGCGAAGTTATGCATCGGAGTCGTCGAGCCGGTAGGCCCGGCGTTGGGGCGAGCCCCCAGCTTGAGCCTCACGCTCGAGTGCCTGCACGGCCGGCACCAGTTGCTTCGGTACCAACATTAATTCAACGCCGAGAGCGCGCGCGATTTCTACCAGACTGGAGACCTGCGGATCGACGGCTGCCCGCTCGATCTTGGAGAGATGGCTTTGGGAGATCCCCACTTTGGCGCCGAGCGCACGCTGGCTTAAGCCCGCGCGCTGCCTTGCCGATACCAGCGCCGCAACGATTGGGTGGATTTGATCGGCTAAGAGGTGCATATACTTTAGTATCTTCCAGAGATCTATCGACACACTATCATACCTCAAGATTTAAGGTACTTTAATGCCTCATAATAGCCAATTGACATACTAAAGTAACTTATATGCTCTCAGGCAGAAGCCAGCGCTCAAAAGCGCCTCGCATCTGCAAACACCAGGCATCGCCTTTCGGCGTTAATTGGGCGATGCGGATGCCATAGGATTGGCGATTTCGGCGGTGTAGCCGAATCGGCACAAATCGTCCGGGCTAACGGGTCAGTTTGGCAACGCGATCGTAGGACTAAAAAGTCTTCGCGATCGTCAGCCGTCCGGTGCGTCCCTCGAGCGGGTGGATATGAACATCGGCGACGCCGGCGGCGGGTTCACCCGCAAGCCGGTCCACGTACCAGAATTCCGCGGCGTCGGCCCTCTTGTTCAGCAAGTTGTAGATACCTAAACCGACGCTCCAGCCGCTGCCGATCGCATAGTGCGCATCGCCGCTCCATTCGCCGTAACCATGGCCTTTGAAGGTATTGTCGGAAGACAGTGGGTATTGGCTCAAGTATCGATAGCCCAAGCTTCCGCTCCACGGGCCCAAATTCTTGATGTACATGTTGAATGAACCGGTGGCGACCGGTGCACTGGGCAGGTAGTTGCCCACATGCCCGGTGCCGTCGTTGAACGGGGTGGTGAAGCGGGCGCGATTGCCGGAATAGCTGCCGTAGAACTCGAGCCACTGCAGCGCCTGGTAAGTCACGTTGACCTCATAGCCGCGTCGACGGCTGCCGGGTCCGGCGCTGTCGACGCCGGCATCCGGGTCATAGGTGGTCTCGGATTCAGCATTCAAGGTGTACAGCGCGACGGTCATGGTGAGGGAGTGTGTGAATTCCTGGCGCAATCCGATCTCTTCGCCGCTTTGCCGGGCTAGTAGCGGGGCGCCGGACACGGCGCTCCTCTGTGCTGCCGTGACGCCGCGCAGATCATCGCTGTGAAAGCCACGGCCGGCACTCAAGTAGATTTCGGTCGATTCCACGGGGCGAAAGATCAGGCTGCCCTTGGGCGCGAGTAAATGTCCGCTGGCGGTGCCGCTGTTCGTGCCTTCGTCCGAACCGTACTGGATGTCATACCGGTAGCCCAGCACCGAACGAAACCAATCGTTCCATCGGGTGGTGATCTGCGCAAAGGCTGCGATGCTGGTCAGGCGAACCGAATCGGCCTCGGTGAAATTCAGGGGATCGTCAACGGCTGGAATGATGGCGCGATCCTTGGTCGGATACCGGGACACATCATTGAAGTCCGTGCGGGTGGTCAGGCCCACCAGGACATCGTTCTGGATCTCATGCATCGGCGCCGCGTGTCCATAGCTTACCGCCCCGCCGAACGCCGTGCGGCTCTCGTGCTGAGCCTCCTGATCGCCGTTGACCGGGTCCGTGAGGAAATGCGTAAAATCATTCCACAAGGTCAGACTATTGCGGAACACATAGGCGTTGGTGCGCAGCTCCCCGCCGGCGACGGGGCTGAAATATTGCAGCGTCAAACTCGTGCGCTGCGTTTCACCGCCGTCGGTGGGGTCCAAGGTGCCATATCGGCTGATGAGCCCTGCATCGATTGCGCGTAGCGGTTGGTCGGTGGTGGCATTCCAGGTGCCGTGATAGTGCATCGCCGTCAGGGTTAGACCATCCATGTCATCGCCGACGGCATAGCGCAGCACGGCGTTGATCTTGTCCAGGTCGTCCGGATGTACCCACGGACCGTCGTAGTGCTGCAGTTCCAGCGCGCCAAGCAGGTTGCCGACGCCCACGCCCGTCGAGCCGCCTGCGAAGATACGCCGGTAGCCCAGCGTGCCCCCGGTGATGGAAATCTGATCGTCGATCCCGTCCAGATAGTTGATATGCACCGAGCCCACCGAGGCGAAGTCCCCTTCGTCCGCGTAGTAGGGGCCCTTGGTGTACTTCACATTGGTGGCAAGTTCGGGGATCAGGAAGTTGAGGTCCGTGTAACCCTGCCCGTGCGCGTGGGTGGGCTCGTTGACCGGCATGCCATCGACAAAGGTCGCAAGGTCGGTGCCGTGGTCTAAGTTGTAGCCGCGCAGCAGATATTGATTCGCCTTGCCTTCCCCGCTGTGGCTGGTGACTTGTAAACCTGGCACGGTCTCCAGGAGCTGTCCCACGCGGTAGGCAGGCGTCAGCGCCAGTTCATCGTTGACCACGATGCCCTCGCTGGCCGTCGTGGCGGTGCCCAGAAGGCCTAGGCGTTCCGCCGTCACCCGGACTTCGTCCACGACATCCGGCGCCGACGAAGTTTCCGCCCGTGCCGAGAGCATTGCAGCGGCGGTCAGCCCGAGGGTTCCGATCGCACAGCGCTTATTCCGCCAAGTCAGTTTTTTTACCAAAAATCCGTCCCGCTGAGCCCCGGGATTTGAACCCAGCATGCAAGCCGGGCAGGCTAACCCCCGCGGCACGCAGGTTTCAGGTAATTTACTGTTCTATCTAGCGTTAATAACGTTAAATCACCCCATGCAAACCCCTAGGCCCGCCCTCGACGATGCTTCCAGCCGCGACGTCGAGGCTTTGCAGCAGGAGGTGGCGAGGATCCAGGCGAGCGGTGTACTCGGGGAGGCGCGTCTGCGCAACCTCTTCGATTACCTCGCCACCCGAACCCTCGCCGGGGAGTCACCGAAGGAAATCGCCATCGCGATGGACGTCTTCGGTAAGAGCGCGGATTTCGACGTTTCTCAAGATGCGCTGGTCCGCGTGTACATTCATAAATTGCGCAAGAGTCTGGACGACTACTACGCCTCGGCCGCCGCAGAGGGGGTCACAGCGCTACACATCCCTCGCGGCGAGTATCGCCTCAGGCTCAATCCCCGGACGGCGACAGAGCCGGCGCAGAGGTCTACGGCCAAGCATCGGCGCTTGCCGCTGTTGATGGCTGCGGCCCTTGGCGCAGGCATCCTGGTCGGAATCGCAATGACACTCGCCTGGCCCTCACGGAGCGAGGTGGAACAGGTTCGAGCCAATCCGATCTGGGCCGGCATACTGAAGGATGACCGGCCGATCATGATCGTGCTGGGCGACTACTATCTTATTGGCGAGACGGACGACTCGATGGAGGTGAAACGGCTGGTACGCGAGTATTCGGTCAACTCCAAGAGCGACCTGGATCGATACGTCGCGGAACATCCCGAATACGCCCCTCGCTACATGGACGTCGGCCTACGCTACCTGCCGATTTCGGCGGCGCTGGCGTTGCGCCAGGTGATGATGGTGCTGGCTCCTCAAAATCGACGTATCACAGTCAGCAAGATGTCGGATCTGGAGCCGGGTAACCTCAAGACGGCCGACATCGTCTATATCGGGTACTTGAGCGGCATGGGTATGTTCCAGGACTTGGTCTTCAGCGGCTCCCGCTTTGCGGTCGGTGAATCCTATGACGAGGTGATCGACAAGAAGACCCATCGCACCTACGTAAGCCAGGTCGGCAGCCAAGCGCTGGAGCCGGCGCCGCCGACGGGCAAGGAGCAGAGCTATCACGACTACGGCGTCTTCGAGAAACTGCAAGGTCCCGGCAACAACACCATCATTGTCATTTCGGGCACTCGCGACGAGGGAGTCAGCCAAACGGCAGAAGCCCTGACGAGTTCGCAAAAGCTCAGCGAGATTGGCCGACAAAGCGACCTGACCCTGCCCGTTGAAGCACTGCTCGAGGTGCGAGCCTTCAACGGCACGAATTTGGCGGGCAACTTACTCGTTCAATCGAACCGCGATAGCGCCGCCAAACCGTAGCGCCGCCAATAGGCGAACTCCTCGCTCACATGTTGCGCTCATCATGGCTGCGTCCGATACGCGATTGACATAAACCTGTAATAAACACCGATAGAACATAATGCCTGCCGCCAATGCTCGAGATCAGGGGTCGCATGAAGACCGCGCACAACTCAGCGGCTGGTATATCAGCGAACGAAAAATACGTGTCTCTCCGTGGCGCGGATTGTCTGTGCGCTGGTTCTCATTTTCACTTGCAGTTTGCTGCGCGAGTGTGGTCAAGTGCGCTGCGTGGAATCGTGATTCAGCGGATTACCGTTGGGCACGGTAATCAAAAATAAAACCATTGGAGGAAATCTATGAAGGGGCCCACTTCACTCAAACTTGGTCTTGCCGTAGGCGCGGTACTGCTGACATGCAGTACATTGTCCGAAGCGCTGACGCCTGCCCAAGTTCAGCAGCTCGCTCAAGAAGCACAACGCAACGTCATCGTCATCCTGCGCGACCAAGTGTCGAGCTTGCCTCCCGCACGCCGCGCAATGGGAGCGCGCGCCGCGGCACTGGCCGCCTCACAGAATTCCGTGCTTTCCCAGCTGCCCAATGTGGGATCGCGCAAGATTCGATCTTTCAGCACCATCAATGCCTTTGCGGCCACGGTATCGGCATCCGAAGCGGCGATGCTGTCCGCTCATCCGATGGTACAGGCCGTCGTCTCCGATGCGGTGATTCAGCCGCGAGCGCGAACTCAGGAAGCGGCCGCAGCCGCACAAGCTGCCGGCACCTCGGCCACCTCCGGCGCGCTGTGCAACACGTTGGAACCTGAGGCATTGCAGCTCACCCATACCGCGTTTGCCGATCCTTCCATTCCGCAGGCACAGCAGGTGCGCGATGGCCACGGTCAGCTGGTCACCGGCAAGGGCGTCAAAGTGGCCTACCTCGCCGATGGTCTCGATCCGACCATACCCGGCTTCATTCACACCGACGGCACGCCGGTGTTCATCGACTACCAGGACTTCACCGGCGATCCGGCGGGAACGCCTACGGCCGGCGGTGAGGCCTTCGGCGACGCGAGCTCCATCGCCGCGCAAGACACGCCGAACGGACAACCGCTGACGTTCGACATCAGCAAGTTCGTGAACGCGGCTCATCCGCTGCCGTCGCCCTGCAATATCCGCATTCGCGGCATGGCGCCGGGCGCTTCGCTGGTGGGCTTGAAAGTTTTCTCGCAGATCAATCCCACGACCACGTCCAACTTCGTCCAGGCCATCGAATACGCCGTGATCCATGACGACGTTGACGTGATCAACGAGTCTTTCGGCGGCAATCCCTTCCCGGACAACGCCAACGATCCCATCTCGCTGGCGAATGACGCGGCAGTGCGCGCCGGCGTGACGGTGGTGGTGAGCTCGGGAGATGCAGGCACGGCCGGCACCTTGGGTTCTCCGGCCACGGAGCGTGCCGTGATCGCCTCCGGTGCCACCACGCAATTCCGGATCTATGCACAGACCGGCGATGGCATCATGCCGCTGACGACGAATGGCGGATTCATCGACAACAACATTTCCTCGTTCAGCTCGTCCGGTTTCTCGCAGAAGAACGGACGCACGGTGGACGCAGTGGCACCCGGCGATCTGGGTTGGGCGCTGTGTTCGACCAATCAGAAGCTCTTCTTCGACTGCGGCACCGACGCGGGATTCGCCCCGTCGGCGATCGAAGTCTTCGGCGGTACGAGCGAATCCTCGCCACTGACCGCCGGTGAGGCGGCGCTGGTGATCCAGGCCTACCGCAGCACGCACGGAGACCGGGATCCGTCGCCTGCGACGGTGAAGCGCATCATCATGAGTTCGGCGACCGACCTGGGCGCACCGTCGTCGGAGCAGGGCGCCGGTTTCATCAATGCCTTGGCGGCAGTCAACACCGCCCTGTCGATCGGGGACGAGAATGGAGATGACCGGCGCCATGCCGGCGGTATCGTGGCCGCGCCGACCAGTGCCCACGTCACCGCGGAGCCGAACACTCACGTATCCCGTTCTTTCACCATCACCAATACGGGTTCGACGGCACAGCGCCTGACGCCAAGCCTGGAAACGCTGGATGCACCGTTCGCCGGTGCGACGCTCAACCTCACGTTGGATCCCAACGTGGACCCGCGCTTCATCAACGTCGCCGGCAACACACGCGTGTTCACCACCCAGACCTTCAATGTGCCGGCGAATGCCGATCACTTGGATGTCGCCGTTGCCTTCCAATCGCCGCTCAGCATTGCGGCGACCAATCCTCCGCTGGTTTTCCTGGCCTTGCTCGACCCAGCCGGACGGCAAGCGGCCTACTCGAATCCGCAAGGTTTGGGCAGCGGTTACCAGCATGTCGACGTGGTGAAGCCGCAGTCGGGCACTTGGACCGCGGTCGTATATACGCGAAAGACCGGGGTGGCTGGAAGTTACTCCGGACCGGTGCAATTGACCTGGGGCGCGGAGCGTTTCGTGAGCCTAGGTTCGGTCTCGCCGTCGCATATCGTCCTCGCGCCCGGCGCGAGCGAGACGGTGACCGCCGAATTCTCGATGCCGGCCAATGCGGGCGATTCGGCCACGGCCATCCGCTTCAACAAGTCTCCGGACGCCGCCAGCGCCAACTTCTCCGAAATCCCGGTGACGTTGCGCACGCTGGTTCCCACCGGTCCGACCGGCGGTAACTTCACGGGGACTCTGACGGGCGGCAACGGCCGAGCGGGCACGGGCCCGACGCAGACCTTTGCCTTCGACGTGCCTCCGGGCGTCAATGACATGAGCCTCAATCTCGACATCTCCGATAACGGATACTTGCTCGAAGGCTTGTTGGTGGACCCGAACGGCATGGAATTGAGCGTGCAGCCCAACCAGGACCCGATCAACGGCAGCGCGCAATTCGCACTGTCTCTGTCGCACTACAATCCGCAACCCGGGCGCTGGAAGTTCGTGCTGCTGCAGAACTACACCTCGTCGGGGAATCAGACCACGTTGCCCTTCGTGGCGCGCATCGGGTTCAACAGCGCGAAAGTGACGGCGCCGACACTGCCCAACAGTGCCAGCGTTCAGCTGTCGGCTGGCGGACCTCCGGTCACCATTCCCATTCATGTGACCAATACGGGCGGGTTGACGCGTCAGTACTTCGCAGACGCTCGGTTGACGACTGTGACTCTCCAACAGCTGTCTCCTCAGGCTTGCTCGAAGGCCACCACTCTTCCCGGAGCCTGCGGAGCCTTCATCGTTCCGACCGAGACCAGCGCTGCGGCCTTCGTCGCCCAATCGACGGTGCCGATCAATATGGATGCGTTCAACAGCGTGGGCACGGGCGTCGGCGGCACCGGATCGCCGGATATCTTCGCGAAGCCTGTGGCATCCGACACGGTGGCGGCGTTCTTGGCGGAACCGGAAGTGCCCTACAGCTTCTGGGTAGTCGTTCCCTCGCTGATCGGACCCTATGGTCCGGCCGGTGCGACCACCGAGCCGGTGAGCACGTCCGCGTTCGCCTTCACACAGTCGTTCGATTCAACGGTGTCCGCGGACAGCGGCGACCTGTGGACCGACCTCACGTTGAATACGAACACGTTCAATCCGTTGGTGCTGGCGCCGGGCCAGAGCGGAACGATCAACCTGACCATCACGCCGAACGCCAACGACGTCGGTAAGACGGTGACCGGGTTCGTCTACATCGATACCTTCGATTTCAATGTGTTCACGGGCGATGAGACTGTGCGCATTCCGTACAGCTACACAGTTGCTAAGTAAGGTGTATTGACCTCATCTCTACCCGCGCCGCCTGGCGCGGGTAGAGATTTTTCTGATCCTCTAGATCCCCCAGCCGGCGCGATACTCGCGCGTCAGGTATTGATTCGCATCTGCGGCGTTGGTGATTTGTCCGCGCTCGCCGTCATAGACAATCTTCTTGCCTTGACCGGCGCGCAATGCCACCAGACCCAGCAGCATGGTTTCGGTGAGCTGCGCCGCATACTCGATCGGGGAACTGGCCTTGGCCTCCCCGCGGATCGCCTTGGTCCAGTTGAGCTCATGACTCCAGGCGATGCGGGGAATGCTCTGCGGCACGGCTGCTGCCGCCTCGGCGAGCGCCTGCGGATACAGCCGCGGATTGGCGCCGTACGTGTTGTGCAGAAGAACACCTTTCTCGCCGATGTAGATCACGCCGCCTTCGCTGGCAAGCTCAACCTCATCCGGGAGCATGTCGGGACGGGGCGGATAGATGCCGCCGTCGTACCAGTACATTTTCACCGGCGGCTGGTCGCCGCGTGCGGGGAATTGATAGTGCACGGACGTGGACACCGGATACGAGACCGGAATGCGCTGCACACGCCCGGGGGTCGCCGGATCGGCATTGCCCGCCATGGTGCCCCACTGAGTCGAGGTAGCCTCGATGCTCGAAGGATGGCGAAGTCCCAGTGCCCAGAAGGGATGATCGATGAGATGTGCGCCCATATCGCCCAGCGCGCCGCACCCGAAATCGAGCCAGCCGCGCCAATTGAAAGGATGATAGACGGGGTGGTAGGGAACGTCTTCGGCAATCGGCCCGAGATACATGTTCCAATCGAGCCCCGGAGGCGGGGAGCCGCCGCTGCCCATGGCCGCGGCCAGTACGTCCTGCACGTGACGGAACGTCCAAAGATTGCCGAAAGCGCCGGGTACATCGGCGGGTGTCATGCCGGTCGGGCGCGGCAGTCCCTGAGGCCAGTACACCACCGGCCGGTTGGTCCACACGTGGACCTCGTGCACCGGACCTAGAAGGCCGGCGCCGATCCATTCGTTGATCAGTCGGGCGCCTTCGCTCGAGTGACCCTGGTTGCCCATCTGGGTGACGAGCTTAGGGCGGGCGAGCGCACACTCGCGCAGCACGCGGGCCTCGTGCACCGTGGCCGTGAGCGGCTTTTGCACATAGACGTGCTTGCCCATCTCCATCGCCGCCTTGGCGATCACGGCGTGCAAATGGTCGGGCGTCGCAATCACCACGCCGTCGATATTCTTTTCCTTCGCCAGCATTTCGCGAAAATCGGTGTAACGTTTCGCCTTGCTGAATTGCTCCTGCAATTTCGCGCCTTCGGGTCGAGGGTTGCCCTGCCGGTCGAGCAATTTTTCCTTCACGCGATTTTCGCTGTAGGCGAGATCGACATCGCAGACCGCGCCGATATGGTCGCTTTGCGCGAGCACGAGCGCGTTTTGCGATCCCATGCCGCCGAAGCCGACGACGGCTACATTCACCGTATCGCTGGGAGCGCGACGGCCGCGCCCGAGCACCCGGCTGGGAACGATCAACGGCGCACTCGCCGCCACCATGGCGCCCAGTGTGGCGCTGCCTGCGCTCGCGACGAACTCACGGCGTGTCAGGTCCTTGTTCTTCGGCATCGTGCGCACCTCGGTTGGCAAACTGCGAGAATACTAAAGTCCCGGCGTCGGCGTATCACCCCGATGGGCAAGCGTCGAGCACCGCCGCCTTTGATTTCGGGTTGCGAACGCCAGGATGGCGATCGCTGACATCCGGGCTGCAATGGGATGCACCCAACGGCTGGGCGCCGCGGCAATGGATCGGAGTCCTGGGTCTGCGTCGGTACGCCATCATGCCGCTGGCCGAGATCATTGCCTGCCGCTGGATGCTGGGCGTCAATCGGGTCTACGGCGAGCGGGGAAAATTGGTCGAGAGATATGACGTGGTTACCCCCGGACGGGAGGGCGGCGGCGGAGAATATCCCACGCAGGATGGATTCGGCTGGACCAATGGCGTGATGCGCAAGCTCATGGCGCTATACCCGTCCGCCACGGCGTATACTTCCGCCGACCAGTGTCCGGCCCCGGCTGCCTAGCCCGCTGTTTAGGGCTCTTCCGACTATATAATGTCGCCCTATCGCACAATAACTTTCATTTATTGTGAGGCGGATTCGATTGGACACATATATCAGCTGACACCATACTGAAGACCCCAGGCAGCGGAGTTGATCAGTGACCAGTCCGGCGATCCCCCTGGCACGAGCGGGTGCCACAAAACAACGCAAGCGCCAGGCCCCCAAGGGCCGGCGGGTGATCCCCCAGGCGTTCGCCGAAGTCGAGGAACTGATCGGCCCCCCGCCGTGGCGGCACGACCTGTTGATCGAGTACCTGCACCGGATCAATGATCGCTATCGGCAGCTGGGTGCGCCCCATATGGCGGCCCTGGCGAAACTCTTGGGACTGGCCCAGACGGAAGTATACGAAGTGGCCACTTTCTATCATCACTTCGACGTGGTGAAGGAAAATCAGGACGGGTCATTGCCCACGCCGGCTGCCTTGACGGTGCGGGTGTGCGATGGGCTGAGCTGCGAAATGGCCGGCGCCAAACAACTGCTGGAGAAACTCCCCGCGTTGCTCGGCAGAGAAGTGCGTGTCATCCCGGCGCCCTGCGTCGGACGCTGCGAGCAGGCACCCGTGGCTGTCGTTCATCAGAAGCCCGTTCCGTCGGCTACCGTCGCCTCGGTGAAGGCCGAGGTCGAGGCGGGAAATCGACACGACAATCCGCGCGGCCACATCGATTACCAGGCGTACCTGGCGCAGGGCGGCTACTCGCTGCTGCGCGACTGCATGGAGCGCCGGCGCGACCTCGAAAGCGTATTGAAGACCATGGAGGACTCCGGGCTACGAGGTCTCGGCGGCGCCGGCTTCCCGACGGGCCGCAAGTGGCGCATCGTGCGCGCGGAGGCAGCGCCGCGTTTGATGGCCGTGAACATCGATGAAGGGGAGCCGGGCACCTTCAAGGATCGGGTGTATCTCGAGCGGGATCCGCACCGCTTCATCGAGGGCATGCTGATCGCCGCGTGGGCCGTCGGTATCTCCGCTATCTATATCTACTTGCGCGATGAGTATCACGGTTGCCGTGCCTTGCTCGAAGCGGAACTGGCCAAGCTGCAAGACAATCCGCCGGCGCCGCTGCCCAAGATCGAACTGCGGCGCGGCGCGGGCGCGTATATCTGCGGCGAAGAGTCGGCGATGATCGAATCCATCGAAGGCAAGCGCGGCATGCCGCGCCTGCGGCCGCCGTATGTGGCGCAGGTCGGCCTGTTCGGTCGGCCCACGCTGGAGCATAACTTCGAAACGCTTTACTGGGTGCGCGAACTGCTGGAACGGGGGGCGCCCTGGTTTGCCTCGCAGGGACGCAACGGCCGCAAGGGGCTGCGCAGCTTCTCCGTCTCGGGCCGGGTGAAGAATCCCGGCGTCAAGCTGGCGCCCGCCGGCATCACGGTGCGCCAATTGATCGACGAGTTCTGCGGCGGCATGCAGCCCGGGCACATCTTTTACGGCTACTTGCCGGGCGGTGCGTCCGGCGGCATTTTGCCCGCCTCGTTGGGCGACGTCCCGCTGGATTTCGACACCTTGCAGCCCTATGGCTGCTTCATCGGATCCGCGGCGGTGATCGTGCTCTCCACGCAGGACACCGCCAAGGCGGCGGCGCGCAACATGATGCGCTTCTTCGAGCATGAGTCCTGCGGCCAGTGCACCCCGTGCCGTGTCGGCACGGCCAAGGCCAACATGCTGATTGCCGGTGACGCCTGGGACAAGCCGCTGCTGGCGGAACTCTCGCAGGTCATGCGCGATGCGTCGATCTGCGGGCTGGGGCAGGCCGCGCCCAATCCGGTCGACACCGTCATCAAATATTTCCCCAATGAACTGAGCTAACGAGAACACCATGAACGCCGTCACTCGCGAGATGCGTACGCCCGACGCCGCCACTGTCACGTTCGTCCTGGATGGCCGTGAAGTCACCGCCCCGGCCACCGACACCCTGATCGAGATCGCGGACCGGGAAGGCATTGCCATCCCACGCCTCTGCTACAAGCCCGGCATGGACGCGGTCGGCAACTGCCGCTCCTGTATGGTGGAAATCAAGGGCGAACGCGTGCTCGCCGCATCGTGCTGCCGATCGCCGACGGCAGGCATGCAGGTGACCACCAACAACGAGCGGGTGCGTAAGTCGCAGCAGTTGGTGATCGAATTGCTGCAGTCCGACATGCCGGAACGCGAATACACCCTGCACAACGAAGTGGACCAGTGGGCCGTGAAACTCGACGTGGGCAAGCCCCGGTTCGCACCGCGCCCCGCCGTGCAGGCGGATCTGTCGCATGCCGCGATCGCCGTGAACCTCGATGCCTGCATTCAATGCACGCGTTGCGTGCGCGCCTGCCGCGACGAACAGGCCAATGATGTGATCGGCCTAGCCTCGCGCGGCCAGCACGCCAAGATCGTGTTCGACATGGACGATCCGATGGGCGCCTCCACCTGCGTGGGCTGCGGCGAGTGCGTGCAGGCCTGTCCCACCGGCGCGCTGATGCCGGCGCGCGAGGTGGCGCTCAGCATTCCGGATAAGTCGGTGCATTCGCTGTGTCCGTATTGCGGCGTGGGCTGCCAGCTCACCTATCACGTCAAGGATGACAAGATTCTATATGTCGAAGGACGCGATGGTCCTGCGAATCACTCGCGCCTGTGCGTCAAGGGCCGCTACGGCTTCGATTATGCGCGCCATCCGCAGCGCTTGACCGTACCGCTCATCCGCCGTGCCGACGCGCCGCCGAAGTCCGGCGATTTCGTCATGGACCCGGATCATGTCATGCAGGTGTTTCGCGAGGCGACGTGGGAAGAAGCCATCGCCTTGGGCGGCGGCACCCTGCGCAAACTGCGCGATACCCACGGGCCCAAATCCCTCGCGGGCTTCGGCTCGGCGAAGGGCAGCAACGAGGAAGCGTATTTATTTCAGAAATTGGTGCGCCTCGGTTTCGGCAGCAACAACGTCGATCACTGCACGCGCCTGTGCCACGCCTCGAGCGTCGCGGCGCTGCTGGAGGGGATCGGATCCGGTGCGGTGAGCAATCCGGTCATGGATGTCACCCAGGCCTCGGTGGTGATCCTGATCGGCGCGAATCCGACGGTAAACCATCCCGTGGCGGCTACCTTCCTCAAGAATGCCATGCGCAACGGCACCAAGCTGATCGTCATGGATCCGCGCCGCAGCGAATTGGCGCGTACCGCCTATCGCTTCGTGCAGTTCAAGCCCGACACCGACGTGGCACTGCTCAATGCGATGATGCACGTCATCATCGAGGAAAATCTCGTCGACGAGAAATTCATCGCCGACCGCACGCTGGGATATGCGGAATTGAGCAAGAATGTTCGCGGCTACAGTCCCGAGCTGATGGCGCCGATCTGCGGCGTCCCGGCGGAGATGATTCGCGAGGTCGCGCGGCTGTATGCCACCAGCCCGGGCTCGATGATTCTGTGGGGCATGGGCATCAGCCAGCACATCCACGGCACCGACAATGCGCGCTGTCTCATTGCGCTGGCATTGATGACCGGACAGATCGGCAGACCGGGTACCGGGTTGCACCCGTTGCGCGGACAGAACAACGTGCAGGGCGCTTCCGATGCGGGACTGATCCCGATGATGTATCCGGACTATCAGCGCGTCGACAATCCTAAATCGCGGGAGCGCTTCTCCAAGGCCTGGGGCGTGCCGCTCGAGAAGCTGGACGACAAGCCCGGCTTGACCGTGGTCGAGGTCATCAAGGGCATTCTCGCCGGCAACGTCAAGGGGATGTACATCATGGGGGAGAATCCCGCCATGAGCGATCCGGACGCGGATCATGCGCGCGAGGCGCTCGCCAAGCTCGACATGTTGGTGGTGCAGGACATATTCCTCACCGAAACCGCCTATCTTGCCGACGTCATCTTGCCGGCGTCCTCGTTCGCCGAGAAGACCGGTTCGTTCACCAACACCGATCGCTTCGTGCAGATCGGACGTCAGGCGCTCAATCCTCCGGGCAAGGCCCGTCAGGATCTGGAGATCATCATCGATGTCGCGCGCCAGCTTGGCCTGTCCTGGGACTACGGCACCGGAGAGGCTGCCGCGGCGGCGGTGTTCGACGAGATGCGCCATACCATGCCCAGCATCGGGGGCATCACCTGGGAGCGCCTGCAAGCCGAAGACAGCGTTACCTATCCCTGCGAGAAGGAAGGTGATCCTGGAGACTCGGTGGTGTTCGTCGAATCCTTCCCGACGCCGAGCGGCAAGGCGCGATTCGTGCCGGCCGACATCATTCCGGCCGATGAGCGGCCCGACAACGACTATCCCATGGTGTTGATCACCGGGCGTCAGCTCGAGCACTGGCATACCGGCAGCATGACGCGCCGCTCCGGGGTGCTGGATGCCATCGAGCCGGATCCCGTGGCATTGCTCAATTCGCTCGACATGGCGAGCCTGGGCGCAAAGCCCGGTGATCTCATCACCATCGAATCGCGTCGCGGCACGGTCAGTCTGTACGCGCGCGCCGACGACAGTTCGCCGCATGGGGCCGTGTTCGTGCCTTTTTGCTACTACGAAGCGGCGATCAACAAACTCACCAACTCCGCGCTCGATCCATTCGGCAAGATTCCCGAGTTCAAGTACTGCGCCGTGCGCGTGACCTTGGGTGGTACGACGCCGATTCAAGCGAGCTACGGCGGCGGTCAGATTCTGGAGCCGGCCATGGCAGGCGAGGATTGAACGGGGCTCACCCGGAATACTTAAGTGGGCTTCTGGGGGGCGGGGGCTTGCAGATTCGCGAGTTCTTCCAGCGTGTTGGCATTGGCGAAGGCCTTGGGATCGTCGAACACCACCTTGGCGCTGTGATGTTGCGCGGCGAACAAGCCCGTCTTGCGCTCACCCTTGGCGACAAAGTCGGACAGGCTGTCGCGCAGCGAGGCGCGCATCAGGCAGAAGACCGGTTGCGCGCGCGGCCTGCCGTCCTCCGGCGTGTACGCAGTCGCCATGTCGCCGTCGGTCGCGGTCAGCGCTTCTGCGAGGCGAGCGACCAGATCCAGAGGGAAGTTCGGCGTGTCGCAGGGCACGGTCACCAGATACCGTGTGCGGCAATTCGAAAGACCGGCGAGCATGCCGGCCAGCGGCCCGGGATAGTCGCTGATCTCGTCCGCGTAGACCGGCGCACCCATCGCCCGATAGGCGGGCAGGTTACGATTGGCGTTGAGCATCACGGCCGCAACCTGCGGGCGCAGCCGCTCGAGCGCGTGGCGTGCCAGGGGAATACCTCCGTGCAACTGCAATCCCTTGTCGATGCCGCCCATGCGCGAGCCGCGGCCGCCGGCGAGGATCAGTCCGCTGATGTCATTCTTGTGGATCATGGGAGCATGCTACCTGATGCAGCCTATTGAGAATGCCCCGAGGCTCACGGCGAGCGCCTGTGAATCCGTGCGTGAGATCGAGATCCTGGACGAGGCGGGCGTGCGGCGCTCGATTCTCATCCCCGCCGAACGCGCGCTCACCCTGCGTCTCGATGGGCGCGAACTGGTGACGCTCATGACGCTGGGCGCAATGCCGGAGCTCCTGGTCCTGGGCTTTCTGCGCAACCAGCGGCTGATCCCGCACGCCGCCGTGCTGGAATCCATCTCGGTCGACTGGTCGGCAGGCGTCAGCATCATCAAGAGCCGCAGAGGCCAGCTCGAGGCATCCGCGGTCTTGCCGCAGATCGTCGCCAGCGGCAGTGGCCAGGGATCGGTGGTCGCCCGGCTGATGTCCCAGCTCGACTCCATTCGGCTGCCGGCGGCAGCCGAGGCGCGCATCCGCCAAAGCACTCTGCGCGGCCTTCTCGAGGTCATGCGCCAGCACGACAGCATCCACCGCCGTGCAAGATCGGTCCATGGCTGCGCCCTGTTTCAGCATGAACAGTTGCTGATGTCGGTCGAAGATGTCGGACGGCACAATGCACTCGACACGGTCAGCGGCTGGATGGCCCTGTACGGCATCGACGGCGGCGACAAGATCCTGTTCACCACCGGGCGGCTCACGGGCGAGATGGTCGTCAAGGCGGCTCTGTGCGGAATTCCGATCGTCGTGTCGCGCAACGGCGTGTCCACCTTGGGCTACGATCTGGCGCAAAAATTCGGCATGGCCTTGTTCGGGCGCGCCGTCCATCGGCATTTCAACTGCTACACCGGGGCCGAGCGCTTCGACGCGGAGTGAGTGATCGAGGGCCCGGGTCTCGGTATCCGCGTGTCGCGTTGACGGCAACATATGCACCGCGCTGCATATTGTTGACCCTTGCTCCCCATGCTAGGTTTCACGCGCTTTTTACAAGCGCTTGACGAGCAAAGCTCGCAAGCGGCCACCGCGCCACCCTCAATCCATTCCATGAGACCATCAATGAGCCGATCGATTCGCCCTGTATTGCCCTGTGTGCTTTTTTCCGTGGCCTTCGCGGCAGCCGCCCATGCCGAAGACGCCGATACCACCACGCAACCCTCCACGGCGCAGCCTGCGCTGCCCCAATTCACCGTGGTGGGGAACAAGGCGACGGAAGACAACTACCGCGTCGAGTCGGTCGATTCGCTCGGACCCTTAGGCTCCATGAAGCTGATCGATACGCCGTATTCGGTCGGAATCCTTTCCTCCGAACTGCTCCAGAACTCACAGGCGACGAATTTCAAGGACGTGTCGAAATACCTGCCGCTGGTCGCCTACCAGGAACAGCAGGGCGCCGACATCCTGCGCCCGCAAACGCGCGGCATACAGGGCGGTAATTTCCAGAACTCGCTCATGGACGGCATGGCCTTTTTCATCACAGTGGCGAATGCCATCGAGCAGTTTCAGCAGATCGAGGTGGTCAATGGCGCGGCCGCGCCGCTCTACGGTCCGGCCAACCCCTCCGGCATGTTCAACTTTGTCTCCAAACGGCCGACCGCGGAGGATTTGCGCGAAGTCACCGTCAGCTACGCCAGCGACAGCATCGGCACCGCGCATGTGGACCTGGGCGGCAAGATCGACAACAACGGCGTGGTGAGCTACCGCTTCAACGGCTTGTTCGGGGAGGGCGACGCCTGGGTCGATCGATCGCACGCCAAGCGCGTTCTCGGTAGCCTGGCGGTGGACGTCCGTCCGCTCGAGGACACCGTCATCGAAACGAACTACAGCTACTACCACCTCGTCGACACCGGCTATCCGGGCTGGTTCAGCTATGGTGAAAAAATCATCCTGCCGCCCGCACCGGATCCGGAGAACGTGGGCTATGGCCAGAATTACGCCGGGGTGGATCTGCTGACGCGCATGGGCAGCGCGCGTCTGAAGCATGATTTCAATTCCGATTGGCATCTGATCGTCGGGGCTCTCAATCAGGACGCCTCGCGCGACATCAATACGCCGGTCAACAACTTGACGACGAATGGCGGCAAATACACCTCGTCGCTCGCCAACGGCTTCGCGCCGCGCTTCGTCATGACCAGCGATGCCGGATATCTCGACGGCAATTTCATTGCCTGGGGAATGGCACACGACCTGACCATCGGCACCGCCGGATACAGGGCGCAATCCTACTCGGTGATCACGCCGGCCAAACCGGCGAGCGTGCTGTTGGGGACGGCGACCATCGACAGCCCCGTCATTTTTCCTTTTCCGGCAGCCGGATTGCCCAATGTCGGGTTGAACTTCGATTCCTCTACGGCGTATCAGCAAGGCATCAATGTGGGCGACACCATTCGCTTCACCGATGCCTGGGCAACGCGTCTCGCGGTGAGCCAGGATTGGTTTCACACCGACAATTTCAACGCCAAAGCCGTCAAGCTGCCGGAGTATGCGAGCCATGGCCTGAGCCCCAGTGCCAGCCTCATGTACAAGCCCGAGAGCAACATGACGGTCTATGCCACTTTCGCCAGCAGCCTGCAGGCAGGGGACTTGGCGCCGGGCGGTACGATCAACGCGGGGCAGAGCCTCGCGCCGTACAGGAGCCAGGAATACGAAGTCGGCTACAAGGTCTCGCTGGCCAAGATCGACTTCACCGCCGCGGTGTTTCGCATCCAGCGGCCGTTCGCCAACATCAATACGGCGGACAACGCATTTGAAATTACCGGCCTGCAGGTGAACAAGGGCTTGGAACTGTCCGCCATCGGCGAAGTGGTGAACGGCTTGACGGTGTACGGCGGGGTGACCTTGCTCGATGCCAAGCTCGAGAACACGCCGCTGGCGAGCACCAACGACAAGATCTACGTGGGCGCGCCGAAGGTCAAAGGCAACACCCTGTTCGAATACCGCATTCCGGCAATCCAGGGCTTGGTGGCGAGCTTCGACTGGCAGTTCTCCGGACCGCGTGCGGCCGACGACACCAATTCATTCTTCGTTGCCGGCTACAACCTGTTCGACCTCGGCGCACGCTATACCTCGACGGTGCTGTCGAAGAGTGTAACCTGGCGCCTTGCCGTGGATAACTTGACCGACAAACACTACTGGTCGACCGTCGCACCGAGCAATCTGACCGGCGCCAACACCGGCAACTTGCTGGCCCACTTCGGTTCGCCGCGTACCGTGCTGGCATCCGCCAGCATCGATTTCTGATCATGATGCGCATCTGTTGCGCTTTGACGGTTGTGTGGCTGGCGGCGTCCTCGGCCGCCGCCGCGGACGCACCGGTGGTGCGCCTGCACGCGGCGGGAAGTTTGCGCGCGGCGATGACGGACATGGCCAAGGCGTATACCGAACTCTACGGAACGCGGGTTGAGGCGGTCTTCGGCGGGTCGGGCGGCCTGCAAGAGCGCCTGGCCAACGGAGAACCTGGGGATGTTTTCGCCTCGGCCGACATGGGTAACCCCCAAGCCCTGACGCGGATCGGCAAGTCGGGCCCCACCGTCATGTTCGCCCGCAATCGGTTGTGCGCACTCGTGCGGCCGGGATTGAAGGTCACGACGGAGACCTTGCTCACCACCATGCTCGAGCCCTCGGTCAAGATCGGAACATCGACGCCGAAATATGATCCCGCCGGCGACTATGCCTGGGAGCTGTTTAAAAAGGCGGATCTGCTGCGTCCCGGCAGCCGGGCCACGCTCGAAGCCAAGGCCGTGAAGATCGGCAATGTACCGGGGTCGCTCGCCATTCCGGCGAGCGTGACCAATGCCGTCGCCTGGCTGTTCCAGGAAAAGCGCGCCGATATTTTCCTGTCCTATTGCACGAGCGCGCCGGCGGCGGAATCCGCCGGCATTACCATCCTATCCTTGCCGCCCGCGCTGCAAGTCGAGGCCCGCTACGGGTTGACCATTCTCACCTCGGCAAATAAGGAGGCGGCAGGACAGTTTGCGCTCTACATCCTGTCGCCCGCGGGCCAGGAAATTTTGGCTCAGCACGGATTCACCGCGCCCCTGTTGCCTTAGGGCCTTCGTACAGTATTCCCCGGCGGCCCCGTTCCTGCGCCGGGCCCGGCGTGCCAGGCGCACCTGATACAATGGGCGCCACAAAAACTCGCCGATGATGGGCCCACCGGGATGCGCCACAACAAGGTTTCGAGGAATGCCGAGTCGGCCCTGGGCCTGCACTTGCGCTATGCCTTCGAGCCGGGCGAGCAGCGCGGTGCCACGCTCGGCAACCCGCTGTTCGATCTGCTCACGGCGGTCTTGGAGGCGGGGTCGATCCGCCATGCAGCGCAGTTGCTGGGGTGCTCCTATCGATATCTTTGGGGCTCGCTTCGAGAGTGGGAGGAGAAGCTCGGCGAGCCATTGCTCATTTGGTCGCAAGGACAACGGGCGCGGCCGACGCAGTTTGCGGAACGATTGTTGTGGGCGGAGCGCCGCGCGCGCACGCGGATGCAACCGCACATCGAAGCGCTACGCTCGGACCTGGCGCGCGTGGTCGCGGACGCCAAAGACCAGCGCCACCAGCTGCTCACCGTGCAAGCCAGCCACGATATGGCGCTCACCGTGCTTCAGCAGCACGTGGCGCAGGCCTTCGATCTGCACATGGACATTCGCTTCCAAGGGAGCGCGGATGCGCTGGTGGCCTTGAGCGATCGACAGTGCCTGGTGGCCGGCTTTCATGTGCCGGCATTGCGTGGCGCCGCCCCGGTGTTTGCCAGGGCGCTGAAGCCGCTGCTCAAGCCCGGGCGGCACAAGCTGATCGGCTGTGCGCGGCGCATGCAAGGACTGATGGTGCGGCGAGAGCACGCCGCGCTCGTCCGCACCTTTCCCGACGTCATCCGCCACCGCCTGCGATTCGTGAATCGCCAGCTCGGGTCCGGCACCCGCATGCTCATCGATCACCTGCTGCACGAACACTCGATAGCGCCCGGCGAGCTGCCCGGTTACGACGGGCTGGCGGAAGAAACCCACGTGGCGGTGGCGCTGTGCGTGGCGAGCGGTTTGGCCGACGCCGGCGTGGGGGTCGAAGCCGCGGCGCTGGAGTTCGGGTTGCATTTCGAACCCCTGGTCGAGGAAAACTACTTCCTGGCCTGCCTCAAGGCCCACCTGGGGCATACGGCTGTGCAGCGGCTGTGCGCCGCGCTGGCCGGCTCCGGCTGGCGCGAAATCCTCGCGAACCTCCCGGGCTATCGCGCGGCACTGGCACCGGGCAAGGTGCTGGTGATGACGGAGGCGCTGCCTTGGTGGCCGAAGATCAAGTCCCGGCCGAAGCAGCGGAAGCCCGGCGCGACACGGGCACGGGAAATACACAAAGCGCCTGCCAAGCTTCGCGATACCGCGGTTTGAGTCTCGCATCGCCGGGAACCCGGCTCGAGGATTACCTGGCTAGGGTTGCGGCCACCGGGCACTGGCCGTGAAGCGCTGTGCGCCAGAGTACACATTGCAATGCTTTTCTCGCAGAAATCCCACCAGCGTGAGGCCCGAGGCGACGGCCAAGTGCACCGCCAGGCTCGAAGGCGCGCCGATGGCCGCGAGAATGGCAACACCGGTGCGCAGCGCCTTTTGGGTCAACTCAAAACTGGCGCGGCCGCTCAACAGGATGATGTGCTCGTTGAGCGGCAGGCGGCCCGCCATCAAGGTTTCTCCGACCAGTTTGTCGAAGGCGTTGTGGCGCCCCACATCCTCGGCCACCGTGATGAGATTCCCGGAGAAATCGAACAAGGCCGCGGCGTGTATGCCGCCGGTATCGCCGAATTTGGATTGAGCCGCGCGCATGCGTTCCGGCAAACCGAATAACAGCGCAAGCTCGATCGCGCGCGTTTCGGCGATGCGGATCGCCGCCGCACGGGCAATGGCGGCATCCAGGCCCGTCGTGCCGCACACGCCGCAGCTCGAACCCGCCGAGAAACGCCGCGTCGCGGTTTGGATTTCCATGGGTACATCGGGACGCAGGCGTACATTGACCACGTTGGGCCGGCGCGTACTCGATTCGATGGCATCGATATCGGCGGCGCGGTTGACGATGCCCTCGCCATAGAGCAGACCCACCGCCAAGTTTTCATCGTCGCCCGGTGTTCTCATGGTCGTGCCGAAGGACACCGGCTCGAGCCCGAGCGCAGGATGATGCAGCAGATATTCGAGCGGCGCTTCGACGGCCACGCGATCGTCTTTCGCGAGGTGGGAATCCGCGCCCACCCGCAAGATGCGTACATTCATGGTGCCGCCCGCCACGGGCGGTTGGCCGGGGACGATGGATTCTGCCGTGCTCACTTGAGGTATGATACCGCCGTTCCCCCTGGCCGGCTGCGAAACCGTTCAGAAACAGTGTGTTAGAATCTGAACGGACGCCGCACGCGGGTACCCATGATCAAACTCTTGTCGCGCCTGCCTTGGGCCGCGTTGTACGCATTTTCCGCATTCCTGTACTTCCTCGCCTATTACGTCGTTCGGCACCGCCGGCATGTGATTCGCGAACAGCTGGAAAAAGTCTTTCCCGCCTTCACCGCCGCGCAGCGCGAGGACATTCACAGGCAATTCCTCAGGAATTTCTGCGACGTGATGGTCGAGCTGCTGAAATCGGTATCCATGGACGAGGCCGACATGCGCCGGCGCATGCGGGTTACGAACGGTGAACTCGCACGTCGATATCTGGATGCCGGCCAATCCATCATGTTCATGACCTCGCACCAAGGCAACTGGGAATGGCTGCTGCATGGAGTCACGCTGCAGCTGGGTTATCCCGTGGACGCCGCGTATAAACCCTTGCACGATCAATGGGCGGAGAAGCTGATGCTGAAGGTGCGCTCGCGTTTTGGGGCGCGCCTGGTGCCGGCGAAGGAACTGCTGGCGGATTTTTTCCGCCGTCGCGGCGTCGTGCGTGCCATCGGCATGAATGCCGATCAAGCACCGGTGTCCACGGACCAGCGCTACTGGACGCAGTTCCTGGGACAGGACACGGCGTTCTACATCGGTGCGGAGCAGATCGCGCGCGCCACGCGCCTGCCGATTTTGTACGCTCACGTGAAGCGCGTGCGGCGCGGTTTCTATGAAGTGCAGTTTCTCCCGTTGTGGGACGGCCGAGAGTCCATCGGACCCAACGAGGTCACCGAGCGGTATGCGCGAGCCTGCGAAGTCCACGTGCTCGAGAGCCCGGCCGACTGGTTGTGGTCCTACCGGCGCTGGCGTTTGAAGAAGCCCTTATACGGCAGCGATTGACAACAAGTCAGCGCGGGGTAGCTGCTTTCAACTTGCCCTCCAGATGCTTGGCGAGCGTCGCGATGGTGGGGTAGTCGAACAGCTCGGTCAGATCGATGAGGCCCGGAAAGTCGCGCTCGATGCTTTCGTGGATCTCGATGAGCTTCAGCGAACTCGCGCCGATCTCGAACAAATTGTCGTTCACGTCGATTTTCTTCCCCGGTAGCGCCGTCTCGCACAGCGTTTGCAACTGCGATTCCAAGTCGGTGCCGGCGTGCCGGTCCGAGCCGCCCCGGGCCTCGCGCAGCGAGTTGAGTTCCGCGAGTTCGGCGTCGAACTCGCCTTCGGTGTAACTCTGTTCCAAGACATGCCGCTGTACCTTGCCGCTGGTGGTCTTCGGAATACGCTTGGTGGGAATGACCTGGGCGACCTCCAAGCCCGTGTGCTCATTGATGAGCCGGCTGACCGCGTTTGCCGTGGGCAGGAACTCCGCCATGTCGCCGCGATGCAGGACGAACACCACCAATTCCTCGACTTGCGAGCCAGGTTTGCCCACGCCCGCGACGACCACCTTGTTGAGATCGAGTCCCGGGGCGCGCTGCGCAATGTTTTCCAAATCGTAAGGATAGTAATTCTGGCCGTTGACGAAAATGATCTCCTTGGCACGGCCCACGATATACAACGAGGTTTCGTGAATGACACCCAGATCCCCTGTATCGAGCCAGCCGTCGGCGTCGATGGCCGCGGCAGTCGCCTGCGGATCGCCGAAGTAGCCGCGCGTCACGCTGGCGCCGCGAATCAAAATGTGTCCCACTTTTCCATCCGGCAAGCCCGCGCGCGCATCGTCGGCGATGCGCAGTTCGGTGTTGGGCACCACATGCCCCACGCACATGACCTCGAGGGCATCGCGCGGCTCCGGCGGGTTGACTTCGATGGGGGCGCCCACGCTCAGGCGGTGCCTGTTCAGGCGCAGCCAACGATAGTCCGTGTCCGGGGGCGGGAAGGCCACGGCGAGACAGGCCTCCGCCAGTCCATACACGGGAAACATGGCCTGGCGCTTCAAACCCGTGTAGGCCAGGGCGTTCATGAATTCGTTGCACAGCGGGACCGAGATGGGTTCGGCGCCGTTGTAGATGGACCGGATCGAGGACAGATCAAGATCATCCGGCCGCCGCTCGCCCAAGACTTTGAGAAAATGTCGGTAGCCGAAATTGGGGGAACTGGTAATGGTGACGCGTTTTTTTGCGGCGAGCTGCAGCCACAACAGCGGCCGGCGTACGAACAGTTCGGTGGGCATGAGATTGACGTGCACGCGGCTCGCCAGCTGCATCAAGTAGAAGCCGATCAGGCCCATGTCGTGGGTCAACGGCATCCAGCTCAACGCGACATCCCGATCGGTGAACTTGCCCACCGACGTGGCGCCCTGGGTATTGGCCATCAAGTTGCCGTGAGTCAGCATCACGCCTTTCGGTTCGCTGGTGGATCCGGAGGAGAACTGGATGAAGGCCAGATCCTCGGGCGTCGGGCGGACCAATTTCCCGGCTTTGGAGATGTCGGTGATCGATTCCACCAAGAAGGTGCGCGACTTCAACCGGGCGAACAACGCCGACTCGCCCACTTCAGTGGCGAGGGCTTCCAGACGTTCCAGAGTCTTCGCGTCGGTGTACAGCAGGGGGTCGCCGAGCTTGCGCGCAACCCGCAGCAGCTTGTGCCGGTGCTCATCGCTGATGCCGACGGCCAGCGGCACGGGGGCAACGCCGCCGCAGACCGCGGCCCAGAATCCGTCGAGGAACTGCTCGTTGTTGTTGAGGAAGATGATCATCTTGTCGCCGTGGCGGGCGCCGGCCGCCTGCAGGTGATACAGGATGCCGAGCGCGCGCGCGTAGATATCCTTGTATAGAAGGCGCCGCTCGGCATTTTCACCGCCGATATAGGTGACGCTGCGGTCCACGCTGCGAATGCTTTCGAGCATGTCCACCAGCGTGGTGTAGGTCATGTAATTACCGACATCATTCATCGTGCTGCTACCGTCATCATGAGGTTGGATCGAGGCCGAAGGTTGATTTGTGCCTCGAATTCAATGGGTTCGTGCGTCGCGCGCGAGAGGCGAAAATGTCGCGCCATGGTGCGCATGTGCACCAGCATCTCGAACATGGCGATATTCTCGCCGATACAGTGGCGCGGACCCACGGCGAAGGGAATATAGGCGAACTTATGGCGTTCATCGGCATCGGGGCCGGCGAAACGCTCGGGCCGGAAGGCCTCCGGGTCGCTCCAGAACTCAGGATGCCGATGCAGCATGTAAGGGCTGATGAACACATCGGTGCGCGGGGCGATGGCATATCCGCCCAACTCATCGGCCTCGATGGCGCGGCGGGTTATCAGCCAGCCGGGCGGATAAAGCCGCAAGGACTCTTGCAACACCTGGTGGGTGAATGACATGGCCTCGGCCGCACCGAGCCCCATGACCTCATCCGCGCATGCAGCGTCCGCTTCGGCGGCGAGTCGCTCGGCCACGCCCGGATGTTGGCTCACCAAGTACCATGTCCAGGTGAGCGCGGCCGCGGTGGTTTCATGGCCGGCCACGATCAGCGTGAGAACCTCATCGATCAGCTCCTTGTCCGACATCGGCTCGTCGGTGTCGCGATCGCGCGTCAGCATGAACATGCTCAGGAAATCAAAGTGTTCTTCGGGCGCGTGCCGGCGCCGCTGAATCAACTCGCCGAGCAATTTCCCCAGTGACCGGAATTGGAAGGCGAATTTCAAATCACGGTTGGACTGCTTGGTCACTACTTCGAAGGGATTGGCGCCCATTTGATGTTCCAGCCGCTCCAGGTCGCTGCCGAACAGGGATTTGAGCACGATCTCGAGCGTCAACTCGCTGGCATCGCTCGAGACATTGACCGCTTCACCGCGCGCCGAGTGGTCGGCCCAGCGCCGCGCAAACTTCTCGTTCACCTCGCCGATGAGCGCGCTGAAGCGATCGATGACGCGCCGGTGGAAGGAGGGCTGCATCATGCGCCGCTGCCGGCGCCAAAAGGCCCCCTCGCTGGTCATGATGCCGTTGCCCAGGAGGATTTTGACCCGATCCATCCCTTCGCCCTTGGTGTAGTTGCGGTGGTTGGTCAATAGGACGCGCTTGACGTCCTCCGGGTGATTGATGACGTAGTTGTAGGTGCCGCGGGCGGGCGCAAATATCCTATAAACGTCGCCGAATCGGGCGAAGTAGTCCTGCAAGCGCGTGAGTGATTCATCGCTGCCGCCCAGATCGAAGCCCTCGGTCGGTCCGGGCGGAATTGCGGTGGTATGCATGCCGTTATTGTAACTTAGGCATTGCGCGCCACGGAGCGCTTCCCGACAATGCAGGCGTGCAAAAGAAACGGGAAGAGAGCGGTCTTCGCAACACCATTTACGAGCAGCAGACCCGCTCCGGCCGTCGTCTGACCCCTGCCCGCCGGTGGCTGTACCGGGCGGCGGCGCCGGTGGTGATTGGGCTCATGCGGATGGTGCTGGCCTGGTGCAGAGTCGAGCGTATCCTCGGCGCCGAGCACATTACCGCCGCGCTGACGCGCTCGCCATCCTTCATCCCCGTGTACTGGCATCAACACTGGCTGTTCTGTACCAAGTACCTGCTCGATCAGCATGCCGCCGGCGTTAAATGGGGGGTCTTGATCAGTCCCTCGGTCGATGGGGAATTCGGGGCCCTCATCGTGCGCAAGCTGGGCGGGGAGGCGATCCGCGGCTCATCCTCGCATACCGGCGCCCGTGCCCTGCGCGACTTCTACCAGGCATTGGTCCACGAGGGCATCTCGCCGGTGATAACCGCGGATGGACCGCGAGGGCCTGCCGGGAAGTTCAAGCCGGGTGCGCTGTTGCTCGCGCAGCTCTCCCAGCGTCCCATCATTCCGCTGAGCTATGTCGCGTCCCGCGCCTGGAAGGTCGGCTGGGACCGTTTCATTATTCCTAAGATCGGCGCGCGGGTGGTGATTGCGATCGGCGAGCCGGTGTACATCGCCAAAGGCTTGGATGCCGCCGCCCTGGAACGCTTACAAGCCGATATGGAACAGAGGCTTAGACAATTATTTGAAACCGCGAGATCGGCGCTCGACTAACGCTTGGTCCGCGGCTCGGTCACGTCGGGCTCCTGCTTTCGCTTAAGCCCTATTAATACAATCGCTTAGCTTGTATTCCTTACAACTTATGCGAAAATTCAATCGTAAAATCGCAGTTCCAGATGCATGGAACTGTGGGACGCATTCGAGTTTCACGGGCGATTGAGTGGCAAACTATTGATCTACAACCGTAACTCCATCCGTGGGACCATTGAAGGCGCATGGCAATAGCTCCCATCGATCCCCGCCACCCTGACCTGACTGCATCGGACATATTGTCCCCGCAAACTTGGCCGCGGCGTGGTGCACGGCCCGCAGTGGGCCTGGATGTCATTTGCACCAAAATCGCGGTCGATTTCCAAACCATGACCGCGGCCACCGCGCTCGACACCCTGGTTGTCAATCTGGAACTGTTACGCGACGCCACCCACGTCGACGCTGCCTTTCATATCGCCATAGATCCTGAGCTGGCCCAGATTGGCGATGTGCAGGTGGCGCGAGGCATGCTGGCGACCGGCAATCCTGAACAGCTGCGCGGGCATTCGATCGACGAGCTGCCCTGGCTGCAGTCGCGCCTGGCGCCACTGCGGGTTTCCGAGCTGCGTGATACCGGTGCGCCGCGCGAGGACCAGGCGGTCGATGCGGCGCTTTGGAGTCACCTGGGTATGGGATCGGTGCTGCTCATCGGCTACTCGATCAAGGGACGTGCCGCCGGCGTGCTGGGCATAGCCAATGCCCGTCCCCGCGACCACTGGGACGTGCAGCTGCACCTGTTGATGAAGCTGTTGAGCAGCAGCTTGGCCACCGGACTCGAACGGATCGAGATTCAGCGCCAGCTGGAGGACTTGGAGGAACGCAACGAACTCGCCATCCACAGCGCCAACGACGGGCTGTGGGATTTCGACACGCTCAACAACCGCGTATACCTGTCGCCGCGCTGGAAAGCCATGCTGGGCTACGATGAAAGCGACGTGGGCGAAGCGCCCGACTGGCGCACGCTGGTGCATGCCGACGACATGGCCCGGGTGCAATCCGCCATTCGCGATCACGTGGCCGGCAGGACGCCGATTTTCGACAGTCTGCACCGCATGCGGCACGCCACCGGCGAGTGGCGCTGGGTCATCAGTCGCGCCAAGGCCAAAGTCGACGACAAGGGCCGCCTGCTGCGCCTGGTCGGCGTCGAGCTGGACATCACCGAGCGCAAGCTCTACGAGGAAGCGCTGTTTCGCGAGAAAGAGAGCGCCCAGATCACGCTGCAGAGCATCGGCGACGGCGTGATCACCACCGACTCCAAAGGCGTCATCGACTATGTAAATCCGGTGGCCGAGGCGCTCACCGGGTGGCGCCTCGAGGATAGCCAGGGGCGCGCCATCGAGGAGATATTCCGGGCCTTTCACGAAGAAACCTGCGAGCCGCTGGAAAATCCTCTGGCCGTGGCCATCCGCCGCACCCGCTCGATCAAGTCGGTGCGTCCGATGCTCTTGATCCGCCGCGACGGCAACGAGATCTACGTGGAAAGCACGGCCTCGCCCATCCGCGACGGCAGCGGCGCGGTTTCCGGCGGCGTGCTCGTGTTCCACGACGTCAGCGAGGCGCGCGAACTGAACCGCCGCTTGAGCTATCACGCCAGCCACGACGTCCTGACCGGCCTCGTCAATCGGCGCGAATTTGAGAATCGCATGGAGCGAGCCCTCAAGAGCGCCAAGGCGCGCGAGACCTCCTACGCGCTGTGCGTCCTCGATCTGGACCAATTCAAAATCGTCAACGACACCTGCGGCCACAGTGCGGGAGACGCGCTGCTTGGCCAAGTCGGTGCGCTGCTCAAGTCGAAGGTCCGCTGGCGTGACACGCTGGCGCGCCTGGGCGGCGACGAATTCGGCATCCTGTTGGAAAGCTGCTCGCTGGATGAAGCGATGCGCACGGCCGAGGCGCTGCGCGAGGCGGTACGCAACTTCAAATTTACCTGGGAAGAGCGCACGTTCCGGCTGGGCGCCAGCATCGGCGTGGTGCCGATCTCGGCCGACAATGCCGATGTCGCGGCGGTACTGAGCGCGGCCGACAGCGCCTGCCAGGCGGCCAAGGAAGCCGGGCGCAACCGCGTCCACAGCTTCGAGGAGAACGACATCGACCTCATGCGCCGCCGCCGCGAAATGCAGTGGGCGGCACGCATCAACAACGCGCTCGAAGAGGGCCGCTTCGAGCTGTTCCGCCAGACCATCATGCCGCTGCAGAAAACCGAAACCGGCGCGCACTACGAGCTGCTGCTGCGCATGCGCGACGAGGCCGGCAAGATCGTCGGACCGGATAATTTCATGACGGCCGCGGAACGCTACGGGATCACCCCGAGCATCGATCGCTGGGTCATCGAAAACGCCTTCCGGTGGCTGGTGTCGGAGGCGGACGAGCGCGAGAAGCTCACCATGTGCTCGATCAACCTATCGGGTCAGAGTTTGGGCGACGATAAATTCCTGCCCTATGTGATCGATCAATTTCACCGCAGCGGCCTCGACGCGACGAAGATTTGCTTCGAGATCACCGAGACGGCGGCGATCGCCAGCTTCTCGCAGGCCAATCGCTTCATCCAGGCCTTGAAGGAACTGGGCTGCAAGTTCGCCCTCGATGACTTCGGTACCGGACTGTCATCGTTCGGCTATTTGAAGCACTTCCCCGTGGATTACCTGAAGATCGACGGCAGCTTCGTCAAAGAGATTCTGCATGATCCGATCGACCGCGAGATGGTGCGCTCGATCAATGAGATCGGTCACCTGACCGGCAAGCAGACCATCGCCGAGTTCGCGGAGAACCAGGAAATCATCAACATGCTGCAAAGCCTGGGTGTCGACTACGCGCAAGGTTATGGGGTGTCGCAGCCGCAGCGGGTCTTGAAGGCCGCCAGCGGCGCCTGAGGTCAGTGTGTCCTAAGCTACGGGCCGCCGTGCCATTCGAAGCGCATCGATAGATCCACGGCGCGCACATGCTTGGTGATGCTGCCGACGGAAATGAAATCCACACCGGTCAGCGCGACCTCGCGAATCGTCTGCGTCGTGATGCCGCCCGATGCCTCGATCTTCAGGCGCCGGCCCTCGCGCATGTTCAGCGCCACACCCTCGCGCAAGGTGTCCAGCGGAAAATTATCCAGCATGGCGATGTCGGCGCCTGCATCGATCGCCTGCTTGAGCTGCGTCAAATTCTCCACCTCGACTTCCACGGGGACGGGTGACGATCCCCGCTTGGCCGCGGCGACGGCCGATGCAATGGAACCTGCCGCCGCGATGTGGTTTTCCTTGATGAGGATGCCGTCAAAAAGTCCCATGCGGTGGTTGTGCCCGCCGCCAACCCGCACGGCGTATTTCTGCGCGGTGCGCAATCCGGGAATCGTCTTGCGGGTGTCGAGCAGACGGCAGCTTGTGCCCTCCAGCAACACCGCGTAGGTATGCGCGGCGGTTGCCGTGCCGCTGAGCAGTTGCAGGAAATTGAGCGCGCAGCGCTCCGCGGTGAGCAGCGCCCGTGCCGGTCCTTCCACGGTGAACAGCATTTGATCCGCGTTCACCGCATCCCCCTCGGCAACCCGCCACTGAAAGCTCACGCCGGAATCGACCTGCCTGAAGCTCTCCTCCACGTAGGGTATGCCGCAGAGAATCGCGGCCTCGCGCGTCAGCACCGTGGCCCGGCCGGATTTTCCCGGAGGAATGAGCGCCGCGGTCAGATCGCCGCCGCCGATATCCTCGGCGAGGGCTGCGGCCACTTGCAGCGGCAAGTCCTTGGGAATCGGTATCGCTGGGCCGGGAGCCTGTCTAGGCAAATCCGTCTCGCTCGCAGGTATGGGGAGCGCGCAGACGCGCTCCCCAGGGTCGGTCAGCCCCGCCGCAACGGGTCATCCTAGAACGGCAGGCCGTGCGTCGGTCCGACCATGCACATCAGCATCGGAATCGACAGCAGAAAGTTCGTGCGCGAGGCATACAAGGCCACTTTGCGCGCCTTCGCCTTCTCCTCATCGGTGGCCGGGACGATCCCTAAGATCTTCTTCTGGTTGGGCCAAATGAGTCCCCAGACATTGAAAAGCATGATGGTGCCCAGCCATACGCCGATGCCCATGATCAAGTTGGGCCGGGATACCGGTGTGTCGAGCAGGCCCAATGTGAATGCGCCGACGAAGCGCCCGCGGGTCTGCGACAGCAACCAGGCACCCATGAGCCAGGTGGCGAGCGCCGCCCAGCGAAACCACAGCAGGGCGCGCGGCGCGACGTACTTGTTGATGCCGGCGGCGCCCGGGCCGCCCTTGTCGGCCGCAGCCACGCCCATGGCAGGGGTCTGGACGGCATTGAAGTAGTACAAAAGGCCGATCCAGAAAATGCCCGAGATGATGTGCAGCCAGCGCGCCAGCGCCGCCATGGTCAAGGTGTTGAAGTGGAGGCCGCCGTCCACCAGCGCGGCAATCACGACGGAGAGCACGAATCCTATGATTAGAGGCCATTTGACGGTAGTTAACGGGTTCATGCGGTTCCCCTCCATAATGTTTGATCGGATCACGCCACGGCTTAGGATCGTGCGTTGCGGCAGGCTGGAAGAATAGGGGACTGACCCCAATAATTCAACGAGACCCGATGCAACAAGGTGCTGGAGGGGCTGTTATCGTACAATTGAGAGGCCACCCGCCAGTGATATCCGGGCACGGGGCGCTGTTGCACGTGGGCGAGCGCGAGCGGATTTAAGCGAGCGCGACCGGACTTATATGAATCATTTGGAAAATTTGGAGAGCATCGATAATGGACGCCATTGAACGCATCAAGAGTCAGCTGTCGGCCGCGCCGGTGGTCCTGTACATGAAGGGCACCCCCGACTTCCCGCAATGCGGCTTTTCCGCTCAGACCGTCGGTGCCCTGCGCGCCTGCAAGGCGCAGTTTGCGCACATCAATATTTTCGAGGACCCGGAAGTACGCGAAGCGCTGAAAACCTACTCGAATTGGCCCACTTTTCCGCAGCTCTATGTCAACGGCGAGCTGGTCGGCGGCTGCGACATCACGCTGGAGATGTACAAGAGCGGCGAATTGAAGCAATTGCTGGCACAGGCCGGCGCCGTGGCCGCCTGAGGGGTCCCAGCCCGTCCTTAAGGTCCCGGCGGGTCAACCTCCACCTCGATCGGTCCCATGGCCGCGAGACGCCTGCGGCCGGCATCGAATACGCCTTGGAATTGATTGCACACGATGCAGAACAAATCGGCGGTGCGTTCCGCGTCATAGGCCGCCGAATGCGCCGAGGAACTGTCCCACTCCAGGCCCGCGGCCAGGGTGGCGCGCATCAAGACGGTTTGGCCGAAGGCAATGCCGCCGAGCGTCGCGGTATCGAAGCTCGAGAAGGGATGAAACGGGTTGCGCTTCACCTGGGTGCGCGCCACGGCTGCATTCAGGAAATTCAAGTCAAATGAAGCGTTGTGGCCGACCAGCACTGCGCGGGTACAGTCCGCGTTGCGCACGGCGGTACGCACTTCTTTGAAGATCCGCTGCAACGCATCTTCCTCGGTGATGCCGGGCCGCAGCGGATGATGGGGATCGATACCGGTCACGGCCATCGACGCCGGTTCCAGATTGCTGCCGGGAAACGGGATGACGTGGAAGCGGTGGGTTTCGCCGCGCGCCAGCGTGCCGTCGCTGCGCATGTCGATCATCACCGCGGCAATTTCCAGCAGTGCATCGGTCTGCGAATTGAATCCGCCGGTCTCCACGTCGATGACAACCGGCAGAAAGCCGCGGAATCGCGTGGCAAAGGTGATGGGCGGAAGTTGCGACATGCTAAGCGCGGCTCCTCATTTGCGCGAGCCGCCAAGCGATCGGCTCGCCGGCGCGGTAGGGAATGAGCGCCCCCTGGCCGAAGGCGTACTGCGGCGGTGCGGTCCAGGTTTCCTTCACCAGGGTGATGCGCTCGGCATGGCGCGGTAGCCCGTAGAAATCGGCACCGAAATGACTGGCAAATGCTTCCAGCCGGTCGAGCCGGCCGGCCGATTCGAATGCTTCGGCGTACAGCTCGATGGCGGCGTGGGCGGTAAACATGCCCGCGCACCCGCAGGCATTTTCCTTCGTGGCCTGCTCGTGCGGCGCGCTGTCGGTGCCGAGGAAGAAGCGCGGACTGCCGCTGGTCGCCGCCTCGAGCAGCGCCTGCCGATCATGCTCGCGCTTGAGTATGGGCAGACAATAAAAGTGCGGCTTGATGCCGCCGTTGAAAATCGCATTGCGGTTATGCAGCAGATGCTGTGGGGTGATGGTGGCGGCGACCCCGGCGCGTGCCGTGCGCACGAATTCCACCGCGCGCCGGGTCGTGATGTGTTCGAAAACCACTTTCAGCGCCGGGAAGCGATCGAGCAGCGGTGCAAGCACCGAATCGATGAAATGACTCTCGCGATCGAACACGTCGACCTCGGCCTGCGTCGATTCACCGTGCACCAGCAACCGCATGCCGAGCTTTTCCATCCGGGCAAGAGCGTCGTGCACATGCCGGATGTCGGTGACACCCGCCGCTGAATGCGTGGTCGCGCCGGCAGGGTAGAGCTTGACGCCATGGATGAAGCCCGCCGCGTGCGCGCGCTCGATCTCATCGGCGCTCGTGGTATCGGTTAGATACAGCGTGAGCAGCGGCTGGAATCGGCTGTCCGCCGGCAGAGCCGCCAGAATGCGCCGGCGATAGGCGCCTGCCATGTCGGTGGTCGTGATCGCGGGTTTGAGATTCGGCATCACGATGGCTCGCCCGAAGCGCTGCGCCGTGAATCCGACCACGGCCTTCAGCGCTTCGCCGTCACGCAGATGAACGTGCCAGTCATCCGGCCGTTGAATGCTGAGGCGGCTCATGCCGAACCCTTGGAAGTGGATGGCCATCCGCCGCGCAGCAGCTCCAGCGTGTAGCGCACGCCAAAGCCGGTGATCTCGGTGGCGATGTGCGCGAGGCCGCCGTGCCGCGTGCCCGCCGCGAGATCGAGGTGCAGCCAGGCAATGTCATTCGGCACGAACCGGTTCAAGAACCGCGCGGCCAAGATGTGATCGCCCTTGCCCTCGACGGCGCATTGCATCACGTCGGCGATGCTGCTTTCCAAGTCGCTGTCGTAGTCCACGTCCATCGGAAAGCACCAGACCCGCTCGCCGCTCTCGCTCCCGGCCGATTCGATGCGCGCGCGCATCTCGGGCCGGTTGGTGAAGGCGCCGCTGTAGCGCTCGGTCAGCGCGTATACGCAGGCGCCGGTGAGGGTTGCGTAGTCGATGATGGCGCACGGCTTCTTCGCCGCCGCGAGGCTGAGTGCATCCGCGAGCACCATGCGGCCCTCGGCATCCGTATGAATCACCTGAATGGTCGTGCCGTTCGCGGCGCGAACGACGTCCTGCGGCTTGTAGGCAAGCGGTCCGATACGGTTCTCCGTGATGGCCAGCCAGCAATCCACGGCGAGCGGCGAGCGCAGCGCGTGCAGGGCATACAGGCTTCCCAGTGCGACGGCGCTGCCCTCCATGTCGGTGTGCATCTCGAGCATGCTCTTGTGCGCCTTCAAATTCGTCCCGCCGGTGTCGAAGCAAATTCCCTTGCCCACCAGGCTCACGGCGGGAGCCGCGGCGCCGCGCGGCCGATAGGAGAGGCAGGCGATGCCGGCATCGCGCAGGCCATTGCCGCGTGCCACCGCGAGGAAAGCGCCCGCACCCAAACGCTTCAGCTGTGTTTCGCCATAGAACTTAAAGCTCACGCGCAACCGCTGTGCGAACTGCCGAAGCAGCCGGCGATAGAGCCTTGCATCCAGGACACTGGGCGGCAGCGCGGTGAGCCATCGAGCGAGATTGTTGCCGGCTGCGCTCGCCAGCGTCACCTCCAGCCCCGGCAATTTTTCGCGATGGGCGAGGTCTATCCGCGCTAGCGGCGTGCGGGGCTTGGGCTTGCTCTTGAAAGTCGCGAGGCGAAACGCGGCGGCCTCGAGGGCTGCAATGAGGGCATTGAAGCCGGCCTCCACGGGCGGCGCGGCGCATCCCTGCTGCCATATCAACAGCGATTGCGGATCGCCGTCCAAGGCGCTGCAGGCAAGTTTGCGGGCCGTCTGCAGCCGCTCGAAGGTACTCGCTTCGCCGGCCAAGCACGCAACCACCAACAGAGTCTGCGCGCGCGGACCGACGCGCAGCTGATACGTGTCGCCGGCCTTGCGCATCCTTTGCTCATGCAGCGCGCGCAGCTGCGCGCCGTATGGCAGTGCATTCCAATCGGACCGGGATGGCGCGAGCGGCAGGAACAGCAGCGCACTGCGGTAGCGCGCCAGCGTCCTTGCGGTAATATGCGCGCCGATCCGGCGCACGGGCACGAGGAGACGGTCTAGGGGCAAACGAGTCGGCATATCGTAAAACCGCAAGGTATCGCGACTTCATCCCGAGCCTGTTCGGATTTCAGGCTCCTTCTTGACCGTGAAAAACCAAACCCCGAAGATAGCGCGAGTAAACTTAGTGGCAGTCAGCGCAGCGGCGCTGTAACGTGCCTGCATATTAACAGGACACGTGAGTCTGTGCATTTATGACGCAACAATCGCCGTTCGAAGATATCGATCCCACCGAGACCCAGGAGTGGCTTGAATCCATCGATTCGGTCATGCGTGCACAGGGGCCGCAACGCGCGCATTTCTTGCTGGAGAAATTGGTTGACTTCACGCGCCGCTCCGGCGCTTATCTGCCCTTCAAGCCGAATACTGCGTATCTGAACACCATCTCCAAAGCGCAGGAGCCGGAATATCCCGGCGATCGCTCGCTGGAGCGGCGCAACGAGGCCTACATACGTTGGAATGCGCTCGCCATGGTGGTGCAGGCCAACCGCACGAACGCAGAGTACGGCGGGCACATCGCGACCTACGCGTCCGCCGCCACCCTGTACGAGGTCGGTTTCAATCATTTCTGGCGCGCGCGCAGCGCCGCGCACCCCGGCGACATGATCTTTATGCAAGGGCATTCCAGTCCGGGTATTTATGCCCGCGCGTACCTCGAGGGCCGCTTGGACGAGAGCCAACTGCAGCGTTTCCGGCAGGAGGTGCGCGGCGGCGGATTGTCCTCCTATCCTCATCCCTGGCTGATGCCGGACTTCTGGCAATTCCCTACCGTGTCGATGGGGTTGGGTCCCATGATGGCGATATTCCAGGCGCGATTTCTGCGCTACCTGGAGCATCGCGGCATCGTCGTTCCCTCCGATCGGAAAGTTTGGGCATTCTTGGGCGACGGCGAAATGGACGAGCCCGAATCGATGGGCGCGCTCACCATGCCGGTGCGCGAGAAGCTGGACAACCTGATCTTCGTGATCAATTGCAATTTGCAGCGGCTCGACGGTCCGGTGCGCGGCAACGGCAAGATCATTCAAGAACTCGAGGCCGCGTTTCTGGGAGCCGGCTGGAACGTCATCAAAGTTCTCTGGGGCGGGCGCTGGGATCCGCTGCTGGAGAAGGACCAGAAGGGATTCCTCAAGCGCGTGATGGAGGAATGTGTCGACGGCGAATACCAGAATTTCAAATCCAAGGGCGGCGCGTATACGCGCGAGCATTTCTTCGGCAAGTACCCTGAGCTGAAGGAGATGGTCGCGAACATGTCGGACGAGGAGATCTGGCATTTGAATCGCGGAGGCCACGATCCGCAAAAGGTCTACGCGGCGTATGCATCGGCCGTTGCCAATGTCGGGGCGCCCACGGTGATCCTGGCGAAAACCGTCAAAGGTTTCGGCATGGGCAAGGCGGGTGAGGGCCTCAACTCCACCCACCAGCAGAAAAAACTCACGGACGACAATCTGCGCGAAGTCCGCGACCGCTTCAATATCCAGATCACCGATGAGGAAATTGCCGGCCTGTCGTTCCGCAAGCCCGCCGAGGAAAGCGAGGAGCTCAAGTACCTGAAGGATAGGCGCGCCGCGCTGGGCGGTTTCCTGCCGGCACGCAGCTCCGCCGCACCGCCCCTGGTCGTGCCGCCGCTCGAGGCCTTCAGCACGCTGCTGGAAGGCACGGGCGATCGCGAGATATCGACCACCATGGCCCTGGTGCGCATGATGACCAGCCTGGTCAAGGACAAGAACATCGGTAAGCACGTCGTGCCCATCGTTCCCGACGAGGCACGAACCTTCGGCATGGAGGGCATGTTTCGGCAGGTGGGCATTTATTCGTCCGTGGGCCAGCTGTACACGCCGCAGGATGCGGATCAGCTCATGTTCTATCGCGAAGACAAGCAGGGCCAGATTCTCGAGGAAGGGATCAATGAGGCGGGAAGCATGTGTTCGTGGATCGCGGCTGCGACCGCCTACGCGAATCATGGCGTGAGCATGGTGCCTTTTTATATTTACTACTCGATGTTCGGCTTTCAGCGCATCGGTGATTTCATCTGGGCGGCGGGCGACAGCCAGGCACGGGGATTTCTGGTGGGGGGCACGGCGGGGCGCACCACGCTTGCCGGGGAAGGGTTGCAGCACCAGGACGGGCACAGCCAATTGGTCGCGACCACCGTGCCGAATTGCGTGGCCTATGACCCGACCTACGCCTATGAATTGGCCGTCATCGTGCAGGACGGTCTCAGACGCATGTACCAGGAGCAGGAAAACGTTTTCTACTACATCACCTGCATGAATGAGAACTACGCGCACCCGGCGATGCCGGCCGGCGCGGCGCAGGGCATCTTGAGCGGCATGTACCTACTGCAGGCCGGCGGCCGCGGCAAGGTGCGGGTGACGCTGTTCGGCTCGGGCACGATTTTGCGCGAAGTTCTGGCGGCCGCGGAACTGCTGGAGAGCAGCTACGGCGTGCCGGCGGACGTCTACTCGGTAACGAGCTTCAGCGAACTGCGCAAGGACGCGCTCGCGACCGAACGCTGGAACATGCTGCATCCTGCCGAACCGCGCAGGCAGAGCTATATCGAGCGGACGCTGGCGAAGCGCGAGGGTCCCTTCATCGCCGCCACCGACTATATGAAGACCGTGGCCGATCAAATTCGGCAATGGGTGCCGGGCGCGTACACGGCGCTGGGAACCGACGGCTTCGGCCGCAGCGATTCGCGCGCGGAGCTGCGGCGCTTCTTCGAGGTCGATCGCCACTACGTGGTGGTGGCCGCGCTCAAGGCGCTGTCCGACGAGGCCAAGATCGACGTCCAGACCGTGAATATGGCCATGCAGGCTTTCGGAATCGATCCGGAAAAATCCAATCCCGTGTCGGTCTAGATCATGCCCACTCCCATCGAAGTTGCAGTGCCGGACATCGGCGGTTTCAAAGATGTCAATGTCATCGACGTGTTGGTCAAGGACGGCCAGCAGATCGAGAAGGAAACACCGCTGGTCACGATTGAAACGGAAAAGGCCGCCATGGACGTGCCGTCCCCGGTGGCGGGCAAGATCGCTCAGGTCAAGTTGAAGACCGGCGATAAGGTCTCCGAAGGCTCCTTGATCCTGCTGATCGAACCGGCTGCGGCAGCCGAGGCGTCCGACAAACCGGCCGCCGCACCGTCTTCGGTCTCGGCATCGGCGGAAGGCAAGAGTGCGCCATCCGCAGCTCCCGCACCCGCGGCCGTGCCCGTACCCACAACCGCGGCCGCTGCGCCGCGCGACAAAGCATCCGCGAGCGCCGGCGCTGCCTCCAACGCTGGGCCCAATGTCACAGGCGCCACCCCCAATGTCACAGGCGCCACCCCTGGCTCGGCCGCTGCGCCATCGGCTGCCGGGTCTCGCAGTAGCGCGCCGGCCGCGGCGAGTCAGCCGCAGGCGCTGCATCCGGAGCATGCCGCGGTGGATGAGCGAGCGTTTTCGAAGGCGCATGCCAGTCCGTCGGTACGCAAATTCGCGCGCGAGCTGGGCGCGGATTTGGGCAAGGTGACGGGCACCGGCGTCAAGGGCCGCATCACCGAAGATGACGTCAAGGCCCACGTCAAGGGCTTGCTGACCGCGGCATCGGCGCGTGCGCCGGCCGCGCCTTTTCCGCGTGTACCGGTCGTCGATTTCGCCCACTTCGGGGCCGTCGAGATCAAACCGCTGTCCCGCATTCAAAAGATCTCGGGAGCGCGGCTGCAGGCAAGTTGGCTGAATCTACCCCATGTCACTCAGCACGAAGATGCCGACATCACCGATCTGGAGGCGGCGCGCGCCGCCTTGAAAGACAAGGCTTCGCAAGAGGGCGTCCGGCTCACACCGCTGGTGTTCATCATCAAGGCCTGCATTTTGGCGCTGCGGGAATTCCCGCGATTCAACGCCTCGCTGGATGAGTCCGGGGAGAATCTGGTCTTCAAGAAGTATTTCAATATCGGCTTTGCCGCCGACACCCCGAATGGACTGGTGGTACCGGTGATCGCAAATGCCGATCAACTCGATACCTATGCGATCGCGCGTACCCTGGCCGCGATGTCGGAAAAGGCTCGGACCGGAAAACTCAAAGCCGCCGAAATGCAGGGCGGCAGCTTCACCATTTCGAGCTTGGGAGGAATCGGCGGCACGTATTTCACGCCCATTATCAATGCTCCCGAGGTCGCGGTCCTGGGCGTGTCGAGGTCGGCGCTGAAGCCCTTCTACGAACGCGGCGCATTTGTGCCGCGCCTGATGCTGCCTCTGTCGCTGTCCTACGATCATCGCGTCATCGACGGCGCCGAGGCCGCCCGCTTCGTGGTGTTCCTGGCGAAAACGCTCGGTGACGTGAAGGCATTGCTATGAGCGTGGTCGAGGTGCGCATTCCGGATCTTGGCGATGCCAAGGGCGTTTCCGTGCTGGATGTGCTGGTCAAGAAGGGCGACAAGGTCGCGGTCGAGGATCCGCTGCTCACGCTGGAATCCGACAAGGCCGCGATGGACGTGCCCTCTCCGGTGAAGGGCGTGATCGGTTCGATCGCGGTCAAAAAGGGCGATACGGTGTCCTCCGGGATGCTGATCGCGACTGTCGAATCGGAGGCGGCCGAGGCACCGCCTGCGGCGCCGTCCACGAAAGCTGCAGCGCCTGCACCGGGTGCTGAGCCCGCACCGGCACCCACGAAAGCCGCACCCACCGGCGCGGCACCCAGTACTTCCAGCACTTCCGGCGCAACGCCCGTCGCAGCGGCACCTGCCGGGGCGGTGGATGTGGTCGTGCTCGGCGCCGGCGTCGGTGGTTACACCGCCGCGTTTCGCGCCGCGGACTTGGGGTTGAACGTGACCCTAATCGAACGTTGGCCGGTGCTCGGCGGAGTGTGCCTCAACGAGGGCTGCATCCCGTCGAAGGCTCTGCTGCACGCCGCCAAGGTGATCGAAGAGGCCGCCGACATGGCCGAGAACGGCATCGTCTTCGGCAAGCCGCGGATCGAGCGTGATCGGCTGCGGCTTTGGAAGAACAAGGTCGTCACGCGACTGACCAACGGTTTGATGCTGCTGGCGAAGCAGCGCAAGGTGAATCTCATTCAGGGCGAGGCGAAATTCGTGGGGCCATATGCCTTGGACGTGCGAGGCGCCGATGGCGTACGTCGCGTGGAATTCAAGCAATGCATCATCGCAGCCGGATCCGAATCCGCGCGCCTGCCGGGCTTGCCTGACGATCCGAGGGTGATCGATTCGGGCGGCGCCTTGCAGTTGCCGCTCGACTGCAAGCGCTTGTTGGTGATCGGCGGTGGCATCATCGGTTTGGAAATGGCCTGTGTTTACGACGCACTCGGGGTGCAGGTCACCGTGGTTGAACTGAGCGAGGGCCTGATGCCGGGTACCGATCGCGATCTGCTGCGCCCGCTGCAGAAGCGGATCGAAAAGCGCTACGAGAGAATTCTTCTCAAGACCAAAGTGGCCAAGCTCGAGGCACTGCCGCAAGGTTTGCTGGCGACCTTCGAGGGAGCGGATGCGCCGGATCCTCAGCTCTTCGACCGGGTCTTGGTTTCCGTGGGGCGCTCCGCGAACGGCAACGCCATCAACGCCGCCGTGGCGGGCATCGAGGTCAGTGCCCGCGGCATCATCGAAGTGGACCGGCAAATGCGTACCAATGTGCCGCATATTTTTGCGATCGGCGACATCGTCGGTGCACCGATGCTGGCCCATAAGGCCGGCCATCAAGGCAAGGTGGCGGCGGAAGTCGCCGCCGGGCACAAGGCATCGTTCGATGTGCGGTCGATTCCCGCCGTTGCCTACACCGATCCGGAAATCGCGTGGACGGGCGTCACCGAGACCGAGGCAAAGGCGCAGGGCATTGCGTACGGCAAGGGCGTGTTCCCCTGGGCAGCCAGCGGCCGCTCACTGGCCCTCAATCGCGACGATGGATTCACTAAATTGCTGTTCGACAAGGAGACGAATCGCCTGATCGGTGCGGGCATCGTTGGCACCAATGCCGGCGATCTCATCGCCGAGGCGGCATTGGCCATCGAAATGGGCGCCGATGCCACCGATGTCGCCTTGACCATCCACCCGCATCCGACGCTGTCGGAGACCGTCGCGTTTGCCGCAGAGGCATTCGACGGCACATTGACCGATCTTTACATCCCCAAGCGCAGTCCATGATCAGGAACACCGGCGCCGCCACGCTTCTTGCGCTGCTTTTGGGTGCGCTCGGTACAGCCGCGCGGGCGCAGGATTGCGTGGATTTCAAATGGGACGTGGCCGCCGAACGCACGCTGTTTGCGGCCCCCGCCACACCGCTGACGATGGGTACTACACCTGACTCCGCGCCCACGGTGCTCCCGAATCACCTGTATGCGCTGAAACTCCAGCCGCAGAGCCAGGTGAGCTTTGCAGTCTCGCCCGGCGGCAAGACGCCGAGCCCGGGGTCTCACGCCGGCATCGTGACCTTCCACCTGCCCGCGCGCGGCAGCTACCGTGTCGCGCTCGATCTGCCGGCGTGGATCGATGTGGTGACGGATGGGGCCTTGATTGCAGCCAAGGACTATCAGGGCCAGCACGGCTGCGGTGCGCCGCATAAGATCGTGGAGTTCGATCTGATCGGAACGCGGCCGTTCTTCCTGCAACTGAGCGATGCGGCATCCGATAACTTGCGGCTCACCATCACCGCCGCGCCGGCCCGGAAACTATGAGATCAGGGGCGATCCTGGGACGAAACTCGGTTCGCTGAAACCGCCTCCGGCGGTGCACCGATGCATTCCTTCAAGAAGGCCGTCTTTTCGGCGCCCACCAACTTTTTCGCCTTGCTCTCTTTGAGGCAGCTGGTGCGCTTGGCGTGCTTCGCCGCGGCGTCGCCCGCGGTTGCGGAAGCCGGCGCGTTCGACGGCTCCGGATTCTGCGAAGCGGCCGGCTGGGCGGCGAACACCAAAAGGCCGAGACAAAGAGCGCTTGCCGCAAATGCCGGATGCATGGCTACTTCCTGGGGGCTGCTAGGAGCCTGTCTGAATTTCCGCGTGAGCCGCGGAGAATGCTCGGACCGGCACCAAAGCGTCAGAATAGCGTCCGCGCTCCGACGCACCGATGAAGCACACATGAAGCTTCCTTAACCTTCGGCAGGCGCCTTACCGACGGTTGACCGGTGGGCCTTGCGAAGGACCGGTGCCTTGGGGAAGGAGCGCTGTCTTACGAAGGACCGGCGTCCTACGCAGCAGCCGTGTCCTGCGACGCCATCAGCCGCATACAGACGAGGAGTGGCGGGAGGCGAGGGGAGCGGTGTCTTACGACGGACCGCTCGTCAAGCGACTCCGTGCGCGCGCCAAGTACCGCGCCTCATCCGGAGCCTGCCCGCTGCGCTGCGCGGTGTATAGCTCCTCACCCAGGGCTTCCATCAAGGCATGCTCCGCGAAGTGGGCATCGCCGAGCGCCTGCAACCGGCGGTGCAAGTCTCGAATTCCCGGAGGACGGTCGATGGACAGCTGTTCTCGGACCGCCAAATGCAGCCCCATGTGCAAAAACGGATTCTCGGCGTCGCCGCCGGTGCTGGGTTCGAACGCAATGGCGGAGTCGGCATCGGCGAGAATGGCCTGATATTCAGGATGCTCGCCGATCACGTCCGTGATCAGCGCTTCGAGCGGCGTGAGCGGAGCATGCGCCAAATGTTTGGCCCAAGCCTCCGCATAGGCCCGGCGCAATTGTTCGCGGCTCTGCGCCCCAAACATGCTCATGTAGGCGTCTTGTGCGGATACTCGCACAGGTCTGCGATGAGGCAGTCGGGACAGGCGGGCCGGCGGGCGAGGCAAATGTAGCGTCCATGCAATATCAGCCAGTGATGCGCGTCGTTGCGAAATTCGGCAGGCACGAACTTGATGAGTTTCTCCTCGACCTCGCGCACCGTCTTGCCCGGCGCGATACGCGTGCGATTCGCAACGCGAAAGATATGCGTGTCCACGGCGATCGTTGCCTGGCCGAACACGGTATTCAAAATGACATTGGCTGTCTTGCGCCCGACGCCAGGCAGTTCCTCGAGCGCTTCGCGGGTCATCGGCACCTCGCCGCGGTGCTTCTCCAGCAGCGAGCGGCAGGTGGCGATGATGTTCTTCGCCTTGGCATTGTACAGGCCGATGGACTTGATGTACTTGGACAGTCCCTCGATGCCGAGCGCCGCAATCGCCGCAGGTGTGTTGGCCACGCGAAACAGCTCGGCCGTCGCCTTGTTCACGCTCTTGTCCGTTGCCTGTGCGGAGAGGATGACGGCCACCAGCAGCTCGAACACCGAGCCGTAGACCAATTCGGTGCGCGGTTGGGGGTTCGCCGCCCGAAGGCGAGCGAAGATCTCCTGACGCTTCTGCGGATTCACGGTGTACCGGTGCGGCGCGCCACGAGGGCTTTTTTAGCATCGAGCTGGCGCTGTCGCTCCGCTGCCTGATCGAGCAGTCGCGCGCTGTGTGCGGCGTAGCGCCGGCGATTCAGCGCTGGGTTGTTCTCCGCCGGCTCGAGTAAGGGTCGCATGTCGATGCAGTCCACCGGGCACGGCGGCAGACACAGCTCGCAACCGGTGCAGCGCTCGATGAGCACGGTATGCATATATTTCGGAGCGCCGACGATCGCGTCCACGGGGCAGGGGCCCAAGCAGCGTGCGCAGCCTATGCAGCGCGTCTCATCGATCCAGGCGACAAGCGGCGGTTTTTCCACGCCGTGGACCGGGTTCAAGCTCATGGTCGGGCGGTCGAGCAGGCGCGCCAGGGCCTCGATGGTGGCCTGTCCCCCGGGCGGGCATTGATTGATCTGCGCCTCGCCGGCGGCAATTGCGGCGGCATAGGGACTGCAACCGCTGTAACCGCAGCGCGTGCACTGGGTTTGGGGGAGCAAGGCATCGATGCGCGCCGCCATGTCGGGCGCGACCGGCTCGTTCATCACTTCACCCGCATGCCGGGCATCGCTCCCGTGTCCGGCGACAGCGCGAAAATCTCCTTGCCCCCGGGGCCTGCCGCCAACATCATGCCCTCCGAGGTGCCGAAGCGCATTTTCCGCGGCTCCAAATTGGCGACCACCACGACGAGCCGGCCCACCAAGGCTGCCGGGTCGTAGGCGGCCCGAATACCGGCAAAAATCTCGCGCTGCCCGAGCTCACCGACGTCGACATGCAATTTCAGCAGCTTGTCGGCGCCGGCGATCAGTTCGGCATTCAAGATCTTGGCCACCCGCAGGTCAATGCGCATGAAATCATCGATGGAAATCAAATTGCCCTCCACCGAGTTTGCCGCGGCCAGCGTCTCGGTATCCGATGGGCCGCCGGTCGCTGCGCGCGCCGCGGGTTCGGAGGCTGCGGCCGCACTGAGGGACGCGGCAGACTTTGACGTCGCCGCAGGCTTGGAGCCTGCGACTGCCTCGAGGGGCGCGGCGGGCGTCAACGACGCCGCAGGCTCAGGCTCGACCAGGTTTTGCACGGCCTTCGGGTCGAGCCGAGTCGCCAGCGGCTCATAGGCACGGATGGCCGTGGCCAGCAGCGGCGTCGCCGCGGAGGCCCAAGTCCAGCGGGGCTCTTGCAAGAATGCACAGGCGCGCTCCGCCATCTGCGGCAGCACCGGCTGCAGATAAATCATCAACACTCGGAACAGGTTCAAGCCCTGCGTACAGACGATCTGCACTTCGGCTTGGGTCTTGGGATCCTTGGCAAGCATCCAAGGCTTGCGCGAATCGACGTATTGATTGGCGCGATCGGCCAGCGCCATGATCTCGCGCATGGCGCCGGCGGTGTCGCGTGCCTCGTAGGCTGCCGCGACGGCTTCGCCGGCCGAGACGAACGCGGCATACAGCCGCTCGTCCTCCAGCTGCGGCGCCAATTGGCCGCCCGAGTTCTTGGTGATGAAGCCGGCGCAACGGCTGGCTATGTTGACGAGTTTGCCGACGATTTCCGAATTCAACCGTGTCGCGAATTCAGTCAGATTCATGTCCATGTCGTCGATACCGGCGCTCATCTTGGCGGCCAGGTAGTAGCGCAGGTACTCGGCCGGGAAATTCTCCAGGTAGCGGCGCGCGGTGATGAAGGTGCCGCGCGATTTCGACATCTTCTGCCCGTTGATCGTGAGGAAACCGTGGGCGTGCACGGCAGTGGGGCGGCGCATTCCCGAGGCTTGCAATACCGCCGGCCAGAACAGGGTATGAAAATACAGGATGTCCTTGCCGATGAAGTGGTGCAGCTCGGCGGTGCTGTCGACCGCCAAGAAATCCTCGAACTTCAACCCGGTACGCGCGCACAGCTGGGTGAGGCTCGCCAGATAGCCGATCGGCGCGTCAAACCAGACATAGAAATACTTGAGGGGCGCACCGGGGATTTCGAAACCGAAATAGGGCGCGTCGCGCGAGATATCCCAGTCCTTGAGTCCCTGCGAGAACCATTCGGCGAGCTTGCGGGCAACGCTTTCCTGCACCGCGCCGCTACCGACCCACTCGCTCAAGGATTGCTCGAAGGCACTGAGGCGAAAGAAATAGTGTTCCGACTCGCGCCAGACAGGGGTCGTGCCGCTCACCACCGAAATCGGGTTCTTGAGGTCGGCCGGCGTATACGTCGACCCGCAGTTCTCGCAGGAATCGCCGTACTGATCCTGTGTGGCGCACACCGGACAGACGCCCTTCACGTAGCGGTCCGGCAGGAACATCTTGGCCGTCTCGTCGTAAGCCTGCCGAACACTGCGCTTATCGATGTAGCCGCTGTCCCGATGGATCGAATACATCCTCCCGCACAGCGCTTTGTTCTCCGGCGAGTGTGTCGAACCGAAATTGTCCATGCCCACCAACATGTCGGCCAGATCGCGCTGATGCTCGACATTGACTCGGGCGATCAGTTGCTCGGGCGTGATCCCCTCGGATTGCGCCTTGAGCATGATGGGTGTGCCGTGCGTATCGTCCGCGCAGACGTAGTAGCACTCGTGGCCGCGCAGCTTCTGAAATCGCACCCAAATGTCGGTCTGAATGGCCTCGAGAATGTGCCCAAGGTGCAAAGGACCGTTGGCGTAGGGGAGGGCGCTGGTGACCAATATTCGGCGTTGTTGAGTCATGGCGAAATTATGCCATGCCATTGACGGCCGGTCGCGGCGGCGGGCTTAAGAGTCTTCGCGGAACTGTTCGAATCGAGATTTATTGATGGATTTCTTGAACGCTTCCTTGCCCGAAATGAGCTTCGAATCGAGCAGCGTTTGGATGGCCATGTCCATGAGTTTCATGCCCGTGGCGGCACCGCTTTGCATGGCATTTTCCAATTGGTCCATTTTCCCCTGGCGAATCAGGTTGGCGACGGCCGGTGTATTGATGAGAATCTCCAGGGCCGCGACCCGCCCCTGCTTGTCGGCCTTGGGGATGAGCTGCTGGGAGACGACCCCACGCAAGCTGGTGGACAGCATGGTGCGCACGTGCGGCTGCTTGTCGGCCGGGAACGCATTCACCAATCGGTCGACGGTCGCCGCCGCGCCGTTGGTGTGCAGCGTCGCCATGACCAGAATGCCCATTTCGGCCGCGGTTACCGCGATGCTCATGGTTTCCAAGTCGCGAAGCTCGCCTACCAGAATCACGTCCGGATCCTCTCGCAATGCGGAGTGCAGGGCGGATGAGAAGGTCGCCGCATGCACGCCGATCTCGCGCTGGCTGATGAGACAGTTCTTGCGCGGGTGCACGAACTCGATCGGGTCCTCGATGGTGAGGATGTGGCCCTTCTCGCGCCGATTGATGTCATCGATCATTGCGGCCAAGGTGGTGGACTTGCCGGATCCGGTCTTGCCGGTCACCAGGATCAGTCCGCTGTTGATCTTGCACAGATCCATCACCGCCGCGGGCAGTTTCAGTTCTTCGGCGGTTTTGGCGCTGGAGGGAATCGCCCTGAACACCGCGCCCATGCCGTTGAGCTGGCGCATCACGTTCACGCGAAAGCGCGCAACCCCCGGTATGGCGTACGCGAAATCGGTGCCGTCTTTGGCCTCGAACCGCTCCACGGCGAGCTTCGGCATGATTTCGTACAGCGTGGCTTTGACCGACTCGGCCGTCAGTGGCTGATCGCTCAAGGCCTTGAGTTCGCCGTACTGGCGGACGCGCGCCGGGTCGCCGGCCAGGAAATGCAGATCCGAGCCGTTACGCTCGAGTACCTGCGTCAAGTATTGATCGATGGCAGGCACGACTTAAGGAGGAGTGGCCGGCTCCGCAACCGGCATGCCCGACATGTCGGTGACGAAGCGCTGGAATTGGCGTTTGTCGGATGCGTAAGTGTAGGCATGCTCAGGATCCACTTCCTTCGCATTGATGGCCGCGAGCAACGCCTGATCCATGAGCTGCATGCCGTATTCCTTGCCCATCTGCAGCTGGCTGGGGATCTGGTGGCTTTGATCGGTCATGATGAGCTTGCCGATGGCCTTGGTCAGCACCATGACTTCGCAAACCGCGCGGCGCGCGCGCTGATCCGGGGTTTTCAGCAGGATCTGCGTGACGACGGCGATGAGGCTGTTGGACAGGAAGCTCTTGGTCTGTTCCCGTTCGTCCGTCGGCAAGGCATCGATGATGCGATCGATGGTCTTCGTGGCGCTGGTGGTGTGCAGAGTGCCGAGCACCAGATGCCCCGTTTCAGCGGCGGTCATTGCCATGGAAATGGTTTCGGCATCGCGCAACTCGCCGACCAAAATCACATCCGGATCCTCGCGCATCGCCGCGCGCACACCCTCGGCGAATGAAGGTAGGTGGGTGCCCAGCTCGCGCTGGATGACCTGGCTGCTCTTGCTGCGGTGGACGAATTCGATGGGGTCCTCGAGGCTGATGATGTTGAGCGAGCGCGTGGAGTTCAGGTGATCGATCATCGAGGCCAAGGTGGTGGTTTTGCCCGTGCCGGTCGAACCGGTCACCAGAATCATGCCTTGATGGTAATCGCACAGCTTCTTGACGATCGGCGGCAGGCCGAGCTGATCCATCGAGGGCATGGTGGTGGGAATGGCCCGGAAGGCCGCACCGATGCCTGTTTCCTTGCGAAATACATTGACCCGAAAGCGGCCGCCCTCCGAGGACACGTAGGAAAAGTCGAGATCGTTGCCCTCGCGCAGCACTTTCATCTGCGATTGGGTCAATACCTCGGTGATGTACGCTTCCAGTTCGGTGTCGGCCAGATTGCGGAACTTGATCGGCATCAAATCCCCATGCATGCGCAGCATGGGCGGCACGCCGACCGCCAGATGCAGATCCGAGCAGCCCTGAGCCACTCCCAATTTGAGGAATGCATCGATTCTTGCCATAACGTGTAAGGCTACCCGTAAGCAATTGGTTTTTCGAGTGTTTAGGGCCGAATTTGGCCGTAAACGTGAGCTGCGTCTAGCTCGGAAGGGAGGAGAAGCCGGTTTGAGGTTCCCGCGGTCCTAAAGGAATTTCTCGAGCGATAGGCGCAGTTCATCCATGGTCTGCGCCCTTTTGGCCTTGTCCAGCGACATGCACTTCATCACCAGGCTGTTCAAATCCGCCGGCAAATCTTTGTTGATTTCGATGGGCGGACGCGCCTTGCCCTGCACATGCTGATACATGACCGACATGTGATCGCCGCGGGAATAGGGCGGAACACCCGTGAACATCTCGTACAAGATGACCCCTAGGCTGTAGATATCCGCGCGCTCGTCGACTTTCTTGCCCAGAATCTGCTCCGGCGCCATGTATTTCGGCGAGCCGATGACATACCCGGTCTTGGTCAATTGCGTATCGCCCTGGCTCTGGGCCGCCGCCACACCGAAGTCGACGATCTTGAGCAGACCGTCGTTGTCGATCAGCACGTTGGCCGGCTTCAAGTCGCGGTGCACGATGCCTGCCTGATGAGCCACCGCCATCCCGGTCGCGATATCGATGCCGAATTTTACGGCGCGCTTGAGCGCCACCGGCTTCTCGTTGACGATCTCTCCGCCCAGCGTGTGCGACGGGAAGTACTCCATGGAGATCGCATAATTGCCGCGGATGTACAGAAAGTCATAGATGCGGATGACATTCTTGTGGGTGATCTTGCGGCTGTAGCGCAGCTCATGCACGAAGCGCTTCATCATCTCCTCGTCGGAGGAGACGTTCGGGTTCAAGAATTTCAAGATCAAACGCTCTTCCACCACGGTGTCTTCCATGAGCAATACCGTGCCGAAGGCACCCTTGCCTATCTTCTCGATGAACTTGTAGCGGCCCTCGATGACATCTCCCGGCTTCAGGGTCGCAATGTCGAGCTTTGCGGTCGCCGCGGAATCCTCGCTGCGCTTGATGGCATTGGTCAGCGCTGCGTTGTCGATGAGCAGCGTCTTGGCGGGTTCCTGCATCTTTTCCGCGCGCTGGTTCGCCGCGACTTGCTGCGTCGAGAAACGATTGTCCAGTTCCTGGATCGCGCGTGCGACCGCCTGGCTCAGCGTGCCGTCCGCGGTCGTCGAGACTGCCTGTAAACGCACCCGTACGGTATCGGCGCGCCGCTCGTCCGCGAGCTTGGCCAACGCGGCGATGGCCTCGACTTTGATCTCGTTTTCCGGCCGCGCCAACATGGGCAGCAGGCTCTCGAGGCTCTTTTGATCGCCGATTTTCCCGATGGCACGGATCACGGTGGGCAGGGACTTTGCCTCGCCCGACAGCATGTCGAGGAATCGCGGCAGCGCCTTGGAGCTGCCGATCTCCGCCAGCGCATCCACCGCGCGCTCGCTGACCCACCAATCCGGGTCGCGGGTGGCCTCGATGAGCTGGGCCACGGCGCGCTCGTCCTTGGTCTGGTTGAGGATTTCGATGGCGGCGCGGCGAATGTCCTGATTCTCGTCCTTGATCAACGCCAGCACCGCATCGACCACGCGCGGACCGCCGATCTTGCCCAGCGCATCGGCGGCACGGGTGCGTACCCACCAGTCGCTATCGGCAATGACCTCCAACAAATACTTGACCGACTTCGATGTGCCCACGACGTTCAGCACTTCCACTGCGGCGCGCCGGGCATACTCATTCTCATCCTTGAGCACATCCACCAGATACTTGATGGTGTCGGGGTGGTTGACCTTCACGACCACATCGACCGCTTTGTTTTGCACCTCGATCTCAGGATCGCGCAGCATGCCGATGAGCAGCGCGATGTCGAAGCTCCCATCCATCTTGACGAGCGCCGACAACGCCGCCGAGCGGATGAATTTGCTGCCGTCCTTGAGCTGTTTCTGTATGGCTTGCTGAACCGCAGGGAGGTTGAAGCGCGCCAACACGTTGATGATGTGCAAGCGCGCGACCGGGTCCTTGCCTTCGATCCGGGCCAGCAAGTCATCCACCGAGGATTCGTCGGCGACTTCGCCGATGACCTTGAACAACCCGTTTCTCTCGCTGGGCTCCTGGGCGTAGGCGGCATTCAACAGCTCGCGCACGGTATAGCGGGCCTTCTGAGCGGCGATGACGTCCAACAGCGCTTGCTTGGGCATGCCCGGCTTGTTCAACGCCTCGAGAATCGCTTGGGCCGGGTAATTGCGGCTGGTGGACAACGCCCAGGCGATTCCGGACATGGCGCGGCCGTTGGCCTCCGACATGGTTTTCAGCAGCGTCGGCAGGGTTTTCGAATCGATGAGACGGGAAAGGGCTTCGACGTAGGCCGTCGTCTCGCGCTTTTCCGAGGTGGCCAGCGCATCGACGATGGGGTCGATGGCGTCGGATCCCAAGGCAACCAGTTTTTGCAGCGCCTGCTGCGCCAGCGGGCTGCTCGGATTCCCACTGGATTTGACTTCGGCAATCAGCCGATCGGCACGGTAATTGGCGAATAGACTCATTCGGCGCCTAAGTTAAACGGTCCGCGGAAGTTTTGCCCATTGTTACCCTAATTCAGGCGCGATCCATGGTCTTGAATCTCAATCTAGAATTATGCCATACGTCACGCTTTTATCCGCGTGCGGTACAATCGCCGTCCCTTATGAATCACCTCCCTGCCGCGGAAAGTGCCATCCGCGAGAAATTAAGCGCCTATACGGATCCCTACCTGGGCCAGTCCCTGGGGGATGCCAAGGCTGTCGGCCCGATCAAATGCCATGGCGGCGTCGTATCCCTGGAATTGGTGCTGGGGTTTCCGTGTAACGACTATGTAATGGAATTGCAGGCCGCCCTCGAAGAGCACCTCAAGTCCGTGCTGGGCGGCGCGCGGCTGGAGCTGAATTTGCGCGCTCAGATCACCGCGCACGCGGTCCAGCGCACGCTCAAACCCCTGACGAACGTCAAGAATGTGGTGGCGGTCGCCTCGGGCAAGGGAGGCGTCGGCAAGTCGACGACCGCGGCCAATCTTGCCCTGGCCTGGGCGGCGCAGGGTGCCAAGGTGGGGTTGCTGGATGCGGACATCTACGGCCCCAGCCAGCCGCTGATGATGGGTTTGAGCGGCTTAAAGCCGGTGAGTACCGACGGCAAGCACATGGCCCCTCTGAAGGCACATGGGGTCGAAGTGATGTCCATCGGCTTCATGATCGATCAGGAACAGCCGATGGCCTGGCGCGGACCGATGGTCACCCAGGCGCTGACCCAGCTGCTCGGCGATACCACCTGGGGTGATCTGGACTATCTGGTGGTGGACATGCCGCCCGGAACCGGCGATATCCAGCTCACGCTGGCGCAACGGGTTCCGGTGAGCGGCGCGGTCATCGTGACTACCCCGCAGGACATTGCCCTGCTGGACGCCCGCAAGGGCCTCAAGATGTTCGAAAAGGTTGAAGTGCGGGTACTCGGGGTGGTCGAGAACATGAGCATGCATGTGTGCACCCGGTGCGGCCACGTGGAGCATGTTTTCGGCAGCGGCGGCGGGGCGCGCATGGCGGCCCAATACGGCGTGCAACTGCTGGGCGAGCTGCCCTTGGACACCCGCATTCGGGAAGATGCGGACGGTGGGTCCCCGACCGTGGTGTCCGAACCCGGGAGCGAACGCGCCCGCGCTTATTTCCTGATGGCGCGCCGCACGGCGGCGCGCTTGGCCACGCTGAACAAAGACTACAGCCGTGCGTTTCCGAAGATCACGGTCGAAGCAACCTAATGAGCATAAAAAGCGATCGTTGGATCCGGCGCATGTCCGCCGAACACGGCATGATCGAACCGTTCTCCGCGCAGCAGGTCCGTGTCGCGGACGGCCACAAAATCGTCTCCTACGGTACGTCGAGCTACGGCTATGACGTGCGCTGCGCCGAAGACTTCAAGATATTCACCAACATCAACTCGACCATCGTCGATCCGAAGGCCTTCGACGAGAAATCCTTCGTCGACTTCAAGGGGCCGGTGTGCATCATTCCGCCGAACTCCTTCGCGCTCGCCAGCACGGTGGAATATTTTCGGATTCCGCGCAGCGTTTTGACCGTATGTTTGGGAAAGTGCGTCACAGGCGACACCCGAGTGGTTGACGCCGATACCGGCGCGTACCTGCCGATTACGGAAATGCGTTGGGGTAAATCGACGCTAGCGCTCGATGGTTCCTGGCGGCTCAAAGCGGCAAAAGTGTCGGCATTCGTGCCACAGGGCAAGAAAGAGGTCTTTGAACTGCGAACCCGCGCCGGTTTGCGTATTCGCGCCACGGCCAATCACCCCTTCCTCAAGCTAAAGGGATGGGTGCCGCTCAGCGACTTGCGCCCGGGCGATCGGATCGCGGCCGCTCGCGATATTCCGGTCTTCGGCAAGACGTCGATTCCCGATTGGGAAGCGAGCTTGCTGGGATTGATGATCTCGGAAGGGCAATGCGACACTCCCGGGCACAGCCCGACTTACACCACGGCCGATCCGGCAATGGTTGATTTGTTGAAAAGGTGCATGGCGGATTCCGGTATGGGGGTCGTCACGTTCAATGGACGCTACGGCTACCGTCTCGTCAATAGGCGAGGCCGAGGCGGCGTACCCGAACGCAATCGAGCGCACTCATGGCTGCAGAAATACCAATTGAATATTGGAGCGGGTGAGAAGTTTGTTCCGCAGAGCGTATTCACCGCGCCTGAAAGCTCGGTTCGATTGTTCCTTCAATCGCTATTCAGCGGCGACGGCAGCGTGTACAGCTCTGAAGCCGGGGTGTTTCTCGAGTACTACTCGAAATCCCGAAGGCTGATCGAGGATGTGCACCATCTATTGCTTCGATTCGGCGTGTTCTCGCTGATTCGCGAGAAAATCACAGCCATCGGAACGCGTGCTTGCAAAATCCAAATTACCGATAAGGATCAGATCCGGCGCTTTGCAGAGAGGATCGGCTTCACTCCGGGCTCCCTGAAGCAACAACGGCTTGACGTTGAAGTGCTGCCGATGATTCGAGCCCGGCCGAGGCGTCGAAGCAACTTCGACACGCTGCCCGCGGAGGCCTGGCCCATGATCGGCATGGCGGCACGCGTGGGCGGTGTGTCGTTGAGCTCGCTCAATATTCATACGCAGCCAGGCCAGTCGGTGCCCTTCTATGCGGCAACCCAGGTGGCGCTGGCAACAGGGGATATGTACGTCAGTCCTCTTGTCGACGGGCCGATGTGGGACGTCGTCGAGAGCATTGAGCCGGCGGGCGAAGAAGAGGTGTTCGATATCTCTGTGCCGAAGCTGCACAACTTCGTGGCCAATGATCTCATTGTGCATAATTCGACCTACGCAAGATGCTTTTCAGGCAACACCCGCGTCGCGTTGGTCGATGGAACATCGCCGACTCTCGAGGAAATGGCCAGAAGGCACGACTCGGGCGAACTGTTCTGGGGATATAGCATGGGCGAGAACCGTCGCCTGATCGTCAGCCTTTTGGATGCGCCTCGATTTATCGGTCGAGATTCACTGCTTGAAATTGAACTGGATAACGGCGAACGGATCCGGGCGACGCCCGATCATTTGTTCATGAAGCGAGACGGGCGGATGGCGGCAGCACACACGCTTCGCCCCGAAGATGCACTGATGCCGTTATATCGCGACCTGTTCCGCGGCTATGAACACGTTTACCAGCCGATTGATGGAGATCTTTACCCCACCTGCGCGCTTGCCAATGAATGGAACGTCAGGCACAAGATCTACGATGACGTTCCACGGAAGCATCGCCACATTCCAGAGGTAATCAAGCAGTTCAAGGGAATGTCCGCTTATCGCAATCACAAAGTCGCGGCGGTGCGCGAGATTGCCGGTGACCACGATGTGTATTGTCTGACGGTCCCCGAAGCGGGCAATTTTGCTTTGCAGGCCGGCGTGTTCGTTAAGAATTGCGGAATTATAGTCAACGTAACGCCTTTGGAGCCCGAATGGGAAGGGCACGTGACGCTGGAATTCTCCAATACCACGCCGCTGCCCGCGAAAATCTATGCCAACGAAGGCGTGGCGCAAATGCTGTTCTTCGAATCCGATGAGGTCTGCGAGACCTCATACCGCGATCGCGGCGGCAAATACCAGGGCCAGCGCGGCGTCACTCTGCCGAAGACTTAAGGCCGCGGCTCCGGCGGCGTGATGTCGGCCGGGCGATCGACGCTCTTGATGCGCATGGCGATCTCGATCTTGCCGTCCCGGCTGCGCTCCGCCTGCACCGGTACGAATCCCAGCGATGGAGCGAACCACATGCGCAGCAGGCGATTGTTGCCCGCGCGCTGGCTGGCGACGATGACGGTGTCCAGTTCGCCGATCGCAGTCCTGAGTTTCGCCTTGCCTTCCTGGGTGTAATTGAATTCCTTGAGCTGGTCCTTGTCGATGATTTGGAAGGTCCTGGGTAGGTTGCCGCGCTTCAGGTCGAGCATCACCTCGACTTGAATCGACATGACATCCTGGGTGCCTTCTTGGAGCTTCAAGTCGACCGGCTTCGTTTCCGATACGCCCGTGGCGCGCTTGTTCGGCCAGTCAAAATCGATCGCCACGCTCGATGCGCCTTCCCTGCCAGAGTACCTATCCGGTCGCACATGGTCCCCGACTATGCTCAGCCAGCTCTTTTGTACGAGGTCATCGTGGTACGCGAGGCGAAAAACGCCGTGCGCGGTAATGGTCCAGGTGTATTGATAGCTGCCCGGCTTATCGCCCCGTATCAGCTGTATATCGCTGGTGCCGACGCTGATGCCCTTCCAGGCTGCCTCATAGTGCGCGACAAACGGTGCGATACCCGGTTCATCCGCCGACGCCGCCGGCGATGCGGCGGCAGATGCGGCGAGTGCTACGCTGGCGAGCGCCGCGGCTGCGGGTGCCCTGGCAGATGCGGCGAGTGCGACGCCGACGAGTGCCACCGCAGCAGATACCGGAAGGGCGATCGGTTTCAAGTTCATCGGCGATATCGGCATCATTGAATCCTCTCTCGTCCGACGTCGGTCACTTGCCTAGGCTCGCTCAAGATGTTTCCGTCCAACACGGCTTGGCCTGCTGCGTAGCGCAATCGGCCGGTGCAGAACCAATCGACGGCCAGCGGGTAGATGACATGTTCCTGTGCCAGTACCCGCAGGCTCAATGTCGCTTCCGTATCACCGCTTTCGATGGGAACGCGGGCCTGGATCACGCGCGGTCCGCCATCGAGCTGCTCGGTGACGAAGTGCACCGTCACGCCATGCTCGGCGTCCCCGGCTTCGAGGGCACGCCGGTGCGTGTGCAAGCCTGCATATTTGGGCAACAAGGAAGGGTGAATGTTCAACATCTTTCCTCGGTACCGGTCGACGAAGGGTGCGGACAAAATGCGCATGAATCCGGCGAGTGCGATCAGAGCCGGGGAGTACTCGTCGATGGCGGCGGCCAGAATGCCGTCGTAGGTGGCGCGGTCCATGCCCTTCGCGGGCTCCAAGGCGCGCGCGGTAATCCCGAACTGCCGGGCCGTCTCGAGGCCCCCTGCATCGGCACGGTCGGCAAGGACTGCGCGTACCTCGAAGGCGGCGGCGGGCGAGCGGCTGTGTGCGATGAGCGCGCGCATGTTGCTGCCGCGTCCCGAAATGAGGACGACGATCGGCGGCCGCGGCGCCATCCCGTTCAAGCGATGACGACGCCTCGGGTTCCGCTGCGTATCGAGCCGATCACCAGCGCCTCTTGGCCCGCGTCACGCAGGATGCCGATGGCACGCTGCGCGTCGTGCGCTGCTACGTGTACCGTCATGCCGATACCGCAATTGAACACCCGATACATCTCAGCGTCTGCGATATTGCCCTGCCGCTGCAGCCATTCGAATACCGGCTCGCGGCGCCAGGAACCGCCCTGCAGAATCACTTCCAGTCCGTCCGGCAATACGCGCGGGATGTTGTCGACCAATCCCCCGCCCGTGATGTGCGATAGACCGTGGACCGAGACTTCGCGGATCAGTTTGAGCAGCGGCTTGACGTAAATCCGCGTCGGCGCCATGAGGCGGTCGATGAGGCTGATCCCTTGGAGATCGGCCGAAGTGTCCGCATGGGACAGCTCGAGAATCTTGCGGATCAAGGAAAAGCCATTGGAATGGGGGCCTGAGGAGGGCAGCCCCAAGACCACATCGCCGGCCGTTGTTTTCGAGCCGTCGATGATTGCGTCCTTCTCCACCACGCCGACGCAAAAACCCGCCAGATCGTAGTCGGCGCCGTGGTACATGCCCGGCATCTCCGCGGTCTCGCCGCCGACCAGCGCGCAGCCGGCCTGGACGCAGCCCTCGACGATGCCGGCAATGACTCGCTCGCCGACATCGACGTCGAGCTTGCCGCTGGCAAAGTAATCCAGAAAGAACAGCGGCTCGGCACCTTGGACCACCACGTCATTGGCGCACATGGCCACCAGATCGATTCCCACTCCGTCATGCCGGCGGGTGTCGATGGCGAGCCGCAGCTTGGTACCGACGCCGTCGGTTCCCGACACCAGCACCGGTCTGCGGTACCGGTCCATGGGCAGCTCGACCAGCGCGCCAAAGCCGCCGATCCCGCCCAGCACTTCGGGGCGCATCGAGCGGCGCACCCGCGGCTTGATGCGCTCGACAAGTTCGTCGCCGGCGTCAATATCGACTCCGGCGTCGCGATAAGTTACCGGCGCTCGCTCAGTCATCTGATTCCTCATGTAGGAAGGGCCAACGCGGTGGGCGTGGCAGCTGTGGTATTTTACAACACCATGGCACGATACTTATGGCGCTTTTCGGGACTAGACCTGCGGTTCGCCGCTGTCTTTTTGGGTTGCATCGCCGGGCTTGGCTTTGGCGTGCCGGCTTTTGCGCTGACGCGCGCCGAGATGTATCAAGTCGCGGCGCCGATTCCCGACCGTTCGGAGGCGTCGCAGGCGGCGGCCTTCCAGAGCGCGATGAAGGCAGTTCTGGTGCGCGTCACCGGCCGGCGTTCGGTGGATGAAGACCCCGCCTTCGGTCCCCTGATTGCCAACGCGCGGCGCTATGTGCAGCAGTACCGGGCCGCGCCGGACAGTCAGCTATGGGTGGTTTTCGACGGCTCTGCCATCGAGCGCTGGCTCACGCAGAACGGCCAGCCTCTTTGGGGCCATGAGCGGCCGAACACGTTGGTGCTCCTGGCGGTGCAAACCGGGCCCCAGACCGGCAGCATCGTCACCACGGAAGAGGTATCCGAGTTGAAGACGGCCATCGATGCGGCTGCGAGCGCGCGCGGGTTGCCCTTGGTGTGGCCGAGCGGCGCGGAACTGCAGAAGTATCACATCGACTTTGCCGCGGTGAATAACGGTTCGCCCGGCGGCTTTGCCGATATCGGGCGGCGCATGGGAAGCGACGGGATTTTGGTGGGGCGCGCCGTCGGCGGCACGGCGAGTGCGTCAATCCGTTGGACGCATCTTTTTCAGGACCAAAGTAGTGAGTTTTCCGGTACGTTGGAGGGGGTCAACCGCGCCGCCGATCTGTACGCGAGCATTTTTGCGACCAGCGGCAGCCTCGCGCCCGTGGAAATCGAGGTCGTGGGCATCAACGATCTTCGCGACTATGCCAGCCTGACGACCTATCTGGAATCGCTCACCTTCATCTCCCATGTGAGCGTGGAATCCCTGGTCGGGGATACCGTCCGATTTCGCTTGGCGACACGCGGGGGAGTCGCCTCGCTGCAGCGTGCGTTGACCTTGAATGGGCGATTGCAGCCGGCCGCCGCCGGCGAGAACGGAATTCAGCGCTTCCAATTGCATCGCTAACCTGCGCTATTCAGGAAAGATCGGTGTATGCATGCATGTTGGCTTCGAGCCCTCCCGTTGCTCATGAATAGTTCCGGCTAGTGACCCATCCGTGCGCCATATACCCAACCTCATCAGCATGATCAGAATTGCGCTGGCCGTGCCGATTTCATTGGCGCTCAAGGATGGACGGCTGGCGCTTTCCATCGGGTTGTTCGCCGTCGCCGCCGTATCGGATGCCGCCGACGGCTTTCTCGCCCGGCGTTTCGGCTGGAGGAGCGAACTGGGCGCCATGCTCGATCCGATCGCGGACAAGGCGCTGCTTGCCGCGGTCTTCGTCACGTTGGGCGTCATCAAGCTGGTGCCGCTCTGGCTCATGGCCGCGGCGGTGGCGCGGGATGTCATCATCGTGTTCGGGGCGGCGGCCTACCGCGTGGTCCGCGGCGCGTTGACGGCACAGCCATCCCTCGTCAGCAAGATCAATACGGTGTGCCAGGCTGCCTTCATCCTGGCAGTGGTGAGCCGGGCCAAATTCGCGGTGCCGTCCGATTGGGTGGTGACCTGGCTCGGCGCGCTGATGTTCGCGACGGTGGTGGTGAGCGGCATCGACTATGTGCTGGTGTATGGCAAGCGGGCAGCGGCGGCATGAAGCAACTCGCGCTGGGCATGCGGCTGCGCGCCGAGGCGGTGTTCGACAGCTTTGCCCCGGGTCAGAATGCAGAGGTGCTCACGGCGCTGCGCTCGGCGAACACGGCGCCGCTGTGGCTGTGGGGTGGCCGCGGCAGCGGCAAGACGCATTTGCTGCAGGCCGTGTGCGCCGCAGCCGGGGAGGCGGGAGCGTACTTCCCCTTGGATAGATCGATTGCCTTGCCGCCCGAGGCCCTGCTTGGGTTCGAACGCAGCCAGGTCTTGGGTCTCGACGATGTGGATGCCGTCGCCGGCGATCAGGCCTGGGAGCGGGCACTGTTCAGGCTGTTCAACGAGGCCGCTGAACTGCGCACACGTTTGATATTTGCAGCCGCGGTGGCGCCTCGGCAGGCGGCTTGGGTGCTGCACGACTGGGCCTCCAGAGCCGGTTCCTGCGTGGTGTACCAGCTACGTGAGCTAGACGATGCGGGCCGCATCGAAGCATTGCGGCTGCGTGCGGCACAGCGCGGTTTGCAGCTGCCCTACGAGACCTCCGAGTATTTGCTGAAGCGCATGCCGCGTGATTTGCCGACGCTGTTCCAGATACTGGACGCGCTCGATGAGGCCTCGCTGGTGGAGCAGCGCCGCCTCACCATTCCCTTCATCCGCGATGCCCTCGAGAAGCACGCAGGAACAAAATCATAGCGCAGAACCAGGCGAACACCAGCAGCAGGCTCATTGCGGCGACCCAGCGCGCGCGCGGATTCGCCAAAAGTTCGGTCACCGCAAAGGCGAAGTAAGGAATGGCGAACAGGGTAGCCCAGGCGTACGTGTGGCGGCTACCGCGCACCAAGCCCCGCAATGGCGCCAGCAGCGGCAATGCCGCGGCGAGACAAATCGGCCACGGATAGCCGGCGAGTATCCATGCCAGCAAGCTCACCGTGAGTGCGAACCAAAGCCATAGGGTGAGCGCGCGTGCGATTGGCGCAGCGCTCATGCGCGCGGCGCCAACCGCGCGGCGAGCGCCGCGACTCGCAGCCCTAAGGCGCGTGCCAGGACGCTCTCGTGCTCCGAGAGTTCGCCCTGCGCGGCAAGAGCGGCCACATGGCTTGCCCCGTAGGGGGTGCCGCCGCTGCGCGTGTCCGTCAGGCCCGCTTCTGTGTAAGGCAGGCCCACCAAGTACATGCCGTGGTGAAGCAGCGGCACCATCATCGACAGCAGCGTCGACTCCTGGCCGCCATGCAGTGTCTGGGTCGAGGTGAAAACGCCGGCAGGCTTGCCGACCAGCGCACCCGACATCCACAGCGCACTGGTGCCGTCCAAAAAGTATTTGACGGGCGCCGCCATGTTTCCAAACCGCGTGGGGCTGCCGAGGATCAAGGCGCAGCATTCGGTCAGGTCATCGTGCGTGGCATAGGGCGGCCCCGACTCCGGTACGGGCGGATCGAGTCTTTGGGTAGTGGCTGAGATCGGGGCGACGGTGCGCAACCGGGCCTGCATGCCGGCAACCGCTTCCACTCCGCGGCAGATTTGTCGCGCCAACGCGGCGGTGCTGCCTTGGCGTGAATAATACAGAACCAATACTTCTTTCATGAATGGTCTTCCGTGGATTTGGCAGGATCGCGTGCCGGTGCTGCGCCGGCGCAACGGCTCAGCAAGCTGAAAAAACCTATTGTATAACGGGCGCTTGTTTGACGGCTTTGGCTGCTATTGCTAGTGTCGCTGCAAGCCTATGTCGCGGATCATTCTCGTTCTGGTCGGTGTTGCCTGTCTGCTGGGTTGCAGAACGGCGCCGCCTGTACAGGAAATGAGCGATGCGCGCCAGGCCATCGTTGCCGCGGCGGCGGCGGGAGCCACCCGCGGCGGCTCCCCGGAATACGATGCAGCACAGGCGGCGATCGCCCGGGCGGAAGCGCACCTGCAGGCGCAGGAGTACGGCCGCGCCCGGCTGGCCGCGCTGCAAGCCAAACACCACGCGGCGGCGGCGCTCGCCAACGCCCAACACGCAGAGGCGCCGGCGGCGGCTCCGCATTAGACCCTAGAAGCGCCATGCGCGCTGCCAGCGCTGCATGACCAGGGCGGGATACTTATTGCGGCCCACGCTGCCGTTGTATCGGGCCAGCGCCAGGGACCAATTGCGATGCTCCGCACGCAGGTAGTAGCGCAGGATCTCGCAGCCCATGCGGATATTGGGCGCGACCTTGACGAGCTGGTTCTGAACTCCCAGCTCTCGCGGCCAGAATGGCATGACTTGCATCAAGCCCACGGCGCCGGCGGACGAGACCGCCCAGCGATCGAAGCGGCTCTCGACCTCCATCAGCGCCAGCACCAGGTCCGGCGGGATCTGCAGTGTCGGATCGCGCTTGGCCTCGCAGTACACATGATCCAGTATTTCTATCCGCGCCTCGTGCGTCGGCACGAATTGGGCCAGGCGCGGTTCCATCGACTTGTGCCAGACCTCGGATTCGTACTTGTCGGCGAAACAATCGGCACTGCCCATGATCTTTTGCAGCAGCTCCTTAAGTTCCGGGTCTCGCTGTTGATCCGCATGCGCCCCGCCGGGAACGGCCGATGCGAGGATCAGCGCGGCCAGCACCGCCAAGGCATAGCGCATAGGGCGAACTCAGCCATTTAACTTATGTCGAATATAGCCTACCGGATCGGCGGCGGAAATTTCCGTCGACTCCGTCGCGCGCCGGTGACGATATTCGAGATTTCCCGCGGCCAAGGTGCGCTCGCCGATGACGATGCGGTGCGGAATGCCCAGAAGCTCCGAATCGGCGAACTTGACGCCCGGACGAGCGTCGCGATCGTCCAGCAACACATCGATGCCGGCGGCATTGAAGTCCCGGTACAGCGCGTCGGCGGTCTCCTGTACGCGCGCCGATTTTTGATAGTTGATCGGCACCAGGATCACCTGGAAGGGGGCGATGGCCTCGGGCCACAGGATCCCATTGGCATCGTGATTCTGTTCGATCGCCGCGGCGACCACGCGCGTGACGCCGATGCCGTAGCAACCCATGAACATGGTCAGCGCCTTCCCCTGTTCGTCCAGGACACTGGCATTCATCGCCGCGCTGTAAAGCTGCCCGAGCTGGAATATGTGTCCCACCTCGATGCCGCGCGCAATCCTCAGGGTGCCGCGCCCCGTGGGGCTCGGGTCCCCGGGCCGGGCATTGCGGATGTCGACCGACGAATGATCGGGGAGATCGCGGCCCCAGTTCACGCCGCGATAGTGCACGTCTTTTTCATTCGCCCCGCAGACGAAATCGGCCAGATGGGCCGCGGCATGGTCGACATAGACCTTACCTTTGAAGCCGACGGGACCGATGAATCCCGGTTCGGCGCCTGCCGCCGCTCGGATGCGCTCGGCACCGGCCATGCGCAGCGGACGCGCGACACCGTCCAGTTTTTGGGATTTCACGGCGTTGAGCTCGTGATCGCCGCGGATGACCAGCGCGACGACATCGCCGTCGGTACCGTCCACCAGCAGAGTTTTGACGCATTGCGCGGGGCTCACGCCGAGCAGCGTGCAGATCTCGGCGATGGTGCGCGCGTTCGGCGTCGGCACCTTGGTCAGCGGCTGGGCGGCGGGTGCGCGCGCCGCGGCAGGCGGCTGAACGGCGGCGGTTTCTAGATTGGCGGCGTAATCGTCCGCGTCGGAGAACGCGATGGCGTCCTCGCCTGATTCCGCCAGGACGTGAAACTCCTGCGATGTATCGCCGCCGATACTGCCCCCATCGGCTTGTACCGCCCGGAATTTGAGTCCCATCCTGGTGAAAATGCGTGTGTACGCTTCGTACATGAGCCGGTAGCCCTCTGCCAGGCTGGCTTCGTCCGTATGGAACGAATACGCGTCCTTCATCAGGAATTCGCGCGCGCGCATGACGCCGAAACGCGGGCGAATTTCGTCGCGGAACTTGAACTGAATCTGGTAAAAATTCACCGGCAGCTGCTTGTAGCTGCGCAGTTCGCGCCGCGCGATGTCCGTGATGACCTCCTCATGGGTGGGTCCATACGCGAATTCGCGGTCATGGCGGTCCTTGAAGCGCAGCAGCTCCGGGCCGTACTTGCTCCAGCGCCCCGATTCCACCCAGAGTTCGGCCGGTTGGATGGTCGGCATGCACAGCTCCAAGGCGCCGGCACGATTCATCTCCTCGCGGATGATGTGTTCCACCTTCTTCAGGATCCGAAGCCCCATGGGCAGCCAGACGTAAAGACCGGCCGCCAGGCGGCGGATCAGCCCGGCGCGCAGCATCAACTGATGACTGACGACTTCTGCGTCGCCGGGAACCTCTTTGAGGGTGGAAATGGGGTATTGGGATAAGCGCATAGCCGCATATCTTACATCAGCCCCCCTGGTATTATGCGTGGCAATGAGCGACGTCGACGACTCTCCAGCACGACCGCGCGGAGTTTATTGGCTGCCCAATCTACTCACGACGGGCGCCATTTTTGCCGGCTTTTACGCCATCGTGGCCGCCATCGACTTGCGGTTCGAATACGCGGGCATCGCCGTATTCGTCGCCATGATCTTCGACGGATTGGACGGACGCGTGGCGCGCTGGACTCAAACCGCGAGCGCCTTCGGCAAGGAGTACGACAGTCTTTCGGACATGGTGTCCTTCGGTGTCGCCCCGGCAATCGTCACCTACCAATGGGGCGTGGCGCGTATTGCCGAGTACGGACCGCTGTGGCGCCGGATCGGGTGGTTGGTATGCTTTTTCTACGCGGCGGCGGCGGCTTTGCGCCTGGCCCGCTTCAACTCCCGATCGGCGACGCAGGACAAGCATTATTTCGAGGGCCTGCCCAGCCCGTCGGCCGCGGCCATCGTGGCGGCCCTGGTCTGGCTGGCCAGCGATCAAACCCACATCGGCCTGCCGGGACTGATCCTTGCGTTCTGCGTGACGGCCATCGCCGGCGCATTGATGATCAGCCGCTTCGCATTCAATAGTTTCAAGTATGTCAATGCCGGTGCGAAGGTGCGCTTCACCTACATTGTGCTGGTGCCGCTCGCCTTTATTTTCATTTTTCTGCATCTGCCCACCAGCTTGTTGGTGATTTTCGGCCTGTACGCCCTATCTGCACCGACGGTATGGGTATATCGCAAATTGCGACGGCGAAATCGCTCCGTAACACCGACCCATGAATAGCGACCTGCGCCGGGAATATCTTGCCGGCTTAGGGTTGGTGAGTTGGACGCTGCGCGCCGCCGAGGCTGAGGTAGCCAATTCACCCGAGCCCAATCCGGCGAGCGCAGTGCCGGCGATCGTTCCGGCGACGGAACTCGCCGACACGCCGGCGCGTGAGGCAGGCGCGGATTGGACCGAGTTGCGCGCGCGGGTGGCGGCCTGCGTTCGCTGCGGCCTGTGCGCGACGCGTACACAGACCGTGTTCGGCGTGGGCAATCTCAACGCGGAATGGCTCATCGTCGGTGAGGCGCCCGGCGCGGAGGAGGACCGTCAGGGCGAGCCCTTCGTCGGACGGGCGGGCCAGTTGTTGAATGCCATGCTGCATGCAGTGGGATTGGCCCGCGAACAGGTATACATTGCGAATGTCTTGAAGTGTCGCCCACCGGGCAACCGCGACCCCGGAGTCAGCGAAGCCGCGGAGTGTTTGCCCTATCTGGAACGGCAGATTGCACTATTGAAACCGAAGATCATGTTGGCTGTCGGGCGCATCGCGGCGCAAAACCTGCTTCGCACCGACAAGACGCTGGGCAGCCTGCGCCAGCGAGTGCATCGCTTCGGCGCGACGCAGGTACCGATGGTCGTCACCTACCATCCCGCTTATTTATTGCGCACTCCTACCGACAAGCGCAAAGCCTGGGAGGATTTGAAATTCGCGCGCGAGGTCTGTTTCCGTGTCTAGCGTCAAGCTGGACATGGAGCCGGCGAGGGTCGACGTCAGGCCCATGCATGAATTCGACATTCCCGTCATTGCCGCCATCGAGAAGTCCGCGTATCAATTTCCCTGGAGCGAGGGAATCTTCCGCGACTGTCTGCGCGTCGGCTATGTGTGCCGCGTCATCGACGTGGCCGGTGATTTGGGGGGCTACGGCATCATGTCGGTCGGCGCAGGCGAGGCGCACATACTGAATGTATGCGTCAGGGATGAATATCGTGCTCGTGGGTTTGCCCGCAAGGTCATGTTGTACCTGCTCGATCGAGCCCGCGCCGCGGGCATGAGCGAAGCGTTTCTGGAGGTCAGGCCCTCCAATGTGGCAGCGGCCCGGCTGTATCACTCCTTGGGGTTCGAGCAAGTGGGCATCCGCCGCGGATACTACCAGGCCACCGTCGGACGCGAAGACGCCGCGGTGTTGCGCCGGGTGCTGACGCAGCCGAAATGAAGCGAAAACTTCTGCTGTGGGCAGCGATCGTCGGCAGCCCCTTGTGTGTGTTGGTGGTCTATCTTTGGGTGTTTGGCCGTGCAGCAGGTCCGTGGTCTACCACTAGATTTTCGATCCTTGTCGGGCTCGCGGCGTTGCCCGGCCTCTATGGCATAGCGCTTTCGGTTCGCGCTCACTTGCCGCGGGTCGCGGCCATGATGGCTTACCTTGTGGCGATTACAGTCGTTTTTATCTTTGCCGGCCTCATCTATTCCTGCGACGTGCTTCAAGACTGTCTTTAGGTCTTGATTTCCTTGATTTCGTGAACCGGGACGGTGCTCCAAGCCTTACAATAGGCGGCTTAGTTGCCCGTGGCCGCTCGCCGGGCACTCCTTGGAATCTTGTACAAGAAATTGTACGAAGTCGGAATTTCAACTCATGTCGAACACTGAATTACTCGAGGAAATAGGCAAAAGAAGAACCTTTGCCATCATCTCCCACCCCGACGCGGGCAAGACCACGCTGACCGAAAAGCTGCTGTTGTTCGGGGGTGCCATCCAAATGGCGGGTACCGTCAAGGGCCGCAAGGCCACGCGTCATGCCACGTCCGACTGGATGCGTCTGGAGCAGCAGCGCGGTATCTCGGTCACCTCATCGGTGATGCAATTCCCGTTCGACGATTGCATCGTCAATCTGTTGGACACGCCGGGTCACGAGGATTTCTCGGAGGATACGTATCGCACACTGACCGCGGTGGACTCCGCCTTGATGGTCATCGACTGCGCCAAGGGCGTCGAGGAGCGCACCATCAAGCTCATGGACGTGTGCCGGCTGCGCGACACGCCCATCATGACCTTCGTCAATAAACTGGACCGTGACGGGCGGGCGCCCATCGAACTGCTCGACGAGATCGAGAGCGTCCTCAAGATCCAATGCGCGCCCATCACCTGGCCCATCGGCATGGGCCGCGATCTGCTGGGCGTCTATCATCTGATCGAAGACAAGATCTATGTGTACGTGCCGGTGGAGAAGGGGCGGGTGGGAACCCACGAGACCATCGTCGGCATCGCGAGCGATGAGGCACGCGAATTCCTTGGCGACCGCTACGACAAGTTCCTCGACGAGGTCGAGCTGGTGCGGGGCGCCAGCCCACAGTTCGATTTGCAGCGCTACCGGGCGGCGAAGCAGACGCCGGTTTTCTTCGGTTCCGCGGTCAACAATTTCGGCGTGCGAGAGTTGCTCTCGTCCTTTGTCGCCCACTCGCCGGCGCCGTTGCCCCGTCCCACCTTGCAGCGTCCTGTGCAAGCGGACGAGCCCAAGCTCACCGGCTTCGTCTTCAAGATTCAAGCCAATATGGATCCCGGACACCGCGATCGCATCGCCTTCATGCGGCTGTGCTCGGGGCGCTATGCACGCGGCATGCGCCTGTACCATGTGCGGCTCGACAAGGATGTTCGCATCGCCGATGCGCTCACCTTTCTGGCGGCGGATCGCAGTCAGGCCGAAGAGGCCTACGCAGGGGACATCATCGGTTTGCACAATCACGGCACGATCAATATCGGCGATACCTTCAGCGAGGGCGAGAACCTCACCTTCACCGGTGTGCCGAATTTCGCACCGGAAATATTCAGGCGTGCAGTGCTCAAAGATCCGCTGCGCATGAAGGCGTTGCAGAAGGGCCTGTCGCAGCTCTGTGAGGAGGGCGCGACGCAGTTGTTCAAGCCGCTGCGCAACAATGACCTGATCTTAGGCGCAATCGGCCAGCTGCAATTCGAGGTGGTGGCCTTTCGCCTACAGGACGAGTACAGCGTGCAATGCGTGTTCGAGCCCATCAACGTGGCGGTGGCACGTTGGGTGAACATCCAAGACGAGAAGCGCCTGGCCGAGTTTCGCACCAAGGCCCACGACAATCTCGCCGTCGATCACGCCGGCGAACTGGTGTATCTCGCCCCGACCCGGGTGAATCTCGGGCTGACCGAGGAGCGCTGGCCGGAAATCAAATTTCTGAAGACGCGGGAGAATCTGGCGGCCTAGTTCGAAGCGAGGGATCGGACTCCGCACACCCTCGCGCGGCGGGCAAAGAGCGTCGTTTTGCCCGCCTGCCGCCGACTGCAGCGGCTCACGGGGATGATCAGCTCAGGGCATCGGAACGCGCTTGCGGCCTGCCAATTCATCCGCCGTCTGCTCGATGTTGCGCTGGGCGAAGTGATCGAAATAATTCCACCCGCCGTAGACCGGCTTCAATTGCGGCAGTACCGACTTCACCACGGCGGCGGACCCCTCGGTACCGCGTGCGGCCGCGACTGCGGTGCGCAGCGCCGCCAGGTAGTCCCTGAAGGCCTGTACGTCGGCAGCCTTGCCGACCTCGCCGTGCCCCGGCACGAAGGAAGCCTTGAAGTAATCTTTGAGGAAGGTATCGTTGCTGGCGATTTGCGCCTGAGTATCGGCATCGATTAGGTTCGGCAGGGAGTGGTTCCAGAACATGTCGCCGGTGAACACCACGTCTGCATCCGGCACGACCACGACCGAGTCGCCGCCGGTATGCCCGGGGAGTACGCGCACGACGACTTTGCGGTCGCCCAAGAAAAGCTCAACGCCGTCGCGGTAGACGGCCGAGGGCAGCACCAGCGTTTCGACCAGCTGCTTCTGCTGAGGTGTGATCTTGTCGCCGAAGAACTTCAGGTTCTCGGTATGTTCCCAGGTCCGCACATTGGCCTGCGCGAGGATCAGCGCCCCGGAATCCTTGAACACGCCATTCCCGGCGACATGATCCAGGTGATAGTGGGTATTGACCACGTATCGCACCGGGAGCTTCGTCTTGGCATGGATCTCATCCAGCAATGCCTGCGCGGCCGCCGGATCCACGAAGGAATCCACCACCAGGACCCCGTCCGATCCGATGACGAACCCGGCATTGCTGCCCGCCTTGCCCCTGGCAGGCGAGATCGCCGCCCATACCCCGGTGCCGATGGGACGCAGGGTGAAGAATGGCGTCGGCTCCTCCGCCATGAGGGGTCCGCAGGTGGCGCTCAGCAGACATGCGGCGTAGATCATTGTTCTTATCGACATGAGTTCTCCCCAGGGGCGGTGCTTGAAGCCCGGCATCCTAACGTCATCGGTGATCGGATCAAAGTGTCCGCATCGCTCGCTTGGGTCTGAAGGCGCGCACGCTCGCCTGGAACTGGCCCAAAGTAATGCTTCTCGAGGGGGTGGCGTAGCGCAAGGCGGAGTAGTGGCGGCACAGGGCGGTTACCGTTTTCGCAAGATCCGGGCGCTCATGCGCCACGCGAATCGCGTAGGCCTCCGCGCCTTCGTGGGGCTTGCGTGCGACCCCCGCAGCGGCCAGTTTCGCGCACAGCCGCGCGTACGTGCGGCCCGCGACATCTTTGGAAGGAGGGGCGAGTTCGCGATGCACCTGCCAGGTGAGCCAGACGAGCACTAGTGCCATGGCGGTGCCCATGACCAACACCAGTTTCTGGCCATCCGGTTCCGGGATCTTGAGGAATTCGAGCAATTTGCGCTGTGAGTCCTGATTGAAATCCAAGATGCGTTCGCGCCACATTTCGCGCAGCAGATCGAGTCGCAGCCGCGCGCCCGCGAACCACGGCGTCTTTCGTTGCCAGCGGCTGGCCAGGGAGTCATCGGCGCCGGCGGCGTTGGACAGCCCCTTCTCGACGCGTTCCGGGGCGATGGCGGCCGTGGGGTCGACGCGTACCCAGCCGCGTCCTTCGATCCAGATTTCCGTCCAGGCGTGGGCATCGCTCTGCCTCAAGATCCAGTAGTCGCCGTAGGGATTGAGCATTCCGCCGTGGTAGCCCGTGACCACTCGGGCGGGAATACCGGCGGCGCGCATCAATGCGGCGAAGGCGGAGGCGTAGTGGCCGCAGAATCCGCGTTTGGTGTCGAACAGGAATTCGTCCACCGAGTTGTCGGCGAGCTTCGGTGGTGTGAGCGTGTAGTAAAACGGTTGCTGGTGAAACATGCCGAGCACGGCGCTCACCAGATCCATGTCATCGGGATGCGCGCCGCGCATTTCCTGCGCCAGCTGCTGCGTGCGCGGGTTGCGGTCCGCCGGTTGACGCAGATCGCGGCGGCGCGTTCCCGGCTTCAAGGGTTCCGAGTACTGAACCCGGGTATACGACGTGCCGACCACATCGATGGGCCGCGATAGCGGATCCCGTTGCATCAGAGTGTAGTCATTGGAGAGCTCAGCGCGCGGTTGATCCCAGGTGGAGGGCCAATCGAGCATGAAAATCCAACGATGTTGATGAGGTTCCATCATCACGGTGTAGTGATACGCGGGCCCTTGCGGCTCCTGCGGCGGTGGTGCGCCGCCCGTGCCGGAAGTGCCTCGCGTCCAGGTATGCCCATCGAAGGTGTCGAGCACCGGACCCCGCCAGTAGCGATCGGATGCCGGCGGGACTCCGGTGTCGAAGCGCACGCGGAAGGCGACTTCATCCGACAAGGCCAATTGGGTGATGTCGCCGGGACTCATGGTGTCGCTCAGGCCCGAGGCGGCCGTTCTCGAGTCACTCGGGATTTGCCACAGGGGCGATGCCAACCGCGGGAACAGCAGCCACAGGACCAGTGTCAGGGGCAGCGCTTGGGCCAGTACCCGCCCGCCATAGCGCAGGCTGCGCTGCCAACCATGCGCCGAGCCGCTGCTCGTGGCGCGCAGCAGGGTGGCCGTGGTGAGCCAGCAGACGCCGATCAGATACCCCAGCAGCCAGAAGGAATCGCCTTCCAGCAGCGCGGCCAAGCTCACGAAGTAAATGATCAGGGTGATGATGTAGATATCGCGCTGGGTTTTCGTCTCCAGCAGCTTCAGGCCCGCGGTTACGCTGAGCAGCGCCGTCCCCGCCGCCAGACCGTTGAAAGTGTGGAAGCGCAGAAACAGCAGCGGCATCGCCAGGGCGGCGAGCGCGATGAGAATGCCGCGCGGCGGCGCGCCGCTGCCCCTGCGTGCCAACAGCAGGCGAATCACGCCGCAGACAACGACGATGGCCAGTACCCAGAGGGGCAGCGCCGTCACATGCGCCAGTAGCGCCAACCCCAAGCAGCCGGATATGCCCAGCAGCTGTTCGTAGGAAACCCGATCGGTAATCATCGCCCAGGCTCCGCGGCGTGATCGGACCCGAAGGCAGCAAGTGCTCGCAAGCAGGCGAAGCGATGGGCGGCACCGCCCGAAGGTGCGATCTCGCGGCCGGGGATGCGCAGACCATAAGGCCTTTGCGCGGCATCGCTTTCCAGCACCCAGAGGCAGAGCTGCGACAGGCGCGCCTCCTGCTCCATGCCGTCGAGCGCGGACCATTCGAGCCACTCAGGCTGTGCCGCCAAGCTCGAATAGCTGCGCACCGCGGCCTCGCCGCCGCGCGCCAGCACCTTCCAAGCCATGTATTTCAAAGGCACGCCCGGCTCGTAGGCGCGCAGGCCGGAGAAATCCTCATCGCCTCGCGCGTCCGAGTGGGAGCCGCCGCCCTTGGCGCCCGCGGAAGGTAGAGTTTTGGTTCCGGCGGGTGCGGGCGCCACGTAAATGGTGATGAGCCCCTGCACATAGGTCCAGGAAAAGAACCACCCAAAGGGATAGCGGGTGCGCAGCTCGAATTGACGAACGACGGTCACGCCGCGCCGTGCGACCGGGGCGATGACCTCGATGGTTCCGCTCTCCCGCGCCGGGATACTCCCCATGCCGCTGCCCGCATGACAGCGAGCTTCGACATCGCATCGATCCACATTCGAGGCGTTGCGCAGCGCAAACTCGAAGGTGGCCTCGTGCCCGGCGAACGCATCGACCTCCGTGGTCACATCCACCGACAGGCGCTGCAGGTTGCGATTGCAGTGATGCATGATGACGAACGCCACGCTCGACATCAAGAACGCAAACCCCAGCGCGAGGTTGCTGTTGTAGTTGAGGCCGGCGATCAGCATCGCGACGAGTATCGCGCCCAGCATGAACCCGAAGCGCGTCGGCATGAGATAGATGCGGCGCCGATGGATGTTGATGGGCAAGCTGTCGCGGCCGTGGCGGCGCATGGCCCAGGCTCGCAATCGCTCGGTAACTGCCCGGCGCACGTTCACGGGACCTCCGCGCTCTAGCTGATAAAATTCATGAACAACGGAGAAACTCGCGCATGAATGTACCGATCCTTCATGAATTGTCCGGATTACGGGACGGGAACGGCCTCGAGCAGCCGGGTCACCGCGACTGCGTCGCTGCCGCGCTGGCGCACGCGATGTTCCACCACCGCCGGAAATATCGCTTGCACATGTTCGGGAATGACCGCATTGCGCCCACATATCAAGGCCCAGGCACGGGCGGCACGCAATAACCCGATGCCGGCACGCGGCGAGAGGCCCGCGTTCAAACCCGGTGCGCGCCGTGTATGGGCGATGAGCGCCTGGACGTAGTCGAGCAGCGCGGGGGCGACATGCACCTCGAGCACGCTCTGCTGCAGCCGGCGAAGGCTATCGGTGGTGGTGATGGTCTTGAGCGTTTTCACCAGATCGCGCCGGTCGACGCCGCTCAACAATTCGCGCTCCGCGGCCGCGGCCGGATAACCTAAGTGCACTCGCATCAGGAATCGATCCAGTTGCGATTCCGGCAGCGGAAACGTGCCCACCTGGTCCTGCGGGTTTTGCGTGGCGATGACGAAGAACGGTTCCGGCAGGGCCATCGACACGCCGTCGAGCGTTACCTGATGTTCTTCCATGGCCTCCAGCAGTGCGCTCTGCGCCTTCGGCGAGGCGCGATTGATTTCATCGGCGAGCACCAACTGGGCAAAGATCGGGCCGCGCTGGAAGCGGAATTTCCCGGTTTCCCGATCGAAGATCGAGACGCCGAGCACGTCGGCGGGGAGAAGATCGCTGGTGAACTGCACGCGCTGGAAAGACAGTCCGAGGGTCTGTGCAATACCGTGCGCCAGCGTGGTCTTGCCCACGCCGGGGATATCCTCGATCAGCAGATGGCCGCGCGCCAGGAGGCAGGCCAGGCACAGCCGGATCTGCGCATCCTTGCCGAGGACGACCTGGTTTAGCTGGGCAAGGATGGCATCGATCTGCGAGTGCAGCGGATTCATGGGTGTTTAAGCTGAGTCACCCGCGCAGTCTGGGCCGATAATTGACCGATTTCCGTGCGCAATTCCTCAAGGCGCTGCTGATCTTTGGCCACGATATCGGGCGGCGCATTTTGGGCGAATTGGCTGTTGCCGAGCTTGGCCTCCAATTTGCTCATGTCAATCTCTGCTTTGCGCAGGCGTTTCGCCAGGCGGTCGAGTTCCGCCGTCGGATCGATCAAGCCCTTCATGGGCACCAGGATTTCCAGATTTCCCAACAGCGCCACCGATGCAATGGGCGCCGCTTCGCCGGCTGCCAGCACGCGCGGCGGCTCGATGCCGGCGAGCCGCATCAAGTAGTGCACATTGCGCTCGAGATACTCTACATCCCGCGGTCCCGCATTCTGCAGCAGCACGGCCACCTTGCGGCTCAGTGCAATATCCATTTCGCCCTTGATCTGGCGCACGCCGAGGATGAAATCCATCACCCAGCGCATTTCCGGCTCCGCCAAGGTGTCGGCGGATACGGCCGCGGCGGTGGGGAATTCCGCACGCATGAGGGTCTCGCCCTGGACCCCGGCACTCACCCGCACCCGTTGCCAGATCTCTTCCGAAATGAAGGGCGCGAGCGGATGCAGGGCGCGCAGCAAGGTCTCGAGCGTGTGAATCAGCGTAAAGCGCGTGCCGCGCTTGGCCGCCGGGGAGGCGGAATCTGACTGCAGTACCGCTTTCGACAGTTCCACGTACCAGTCGCAGAATTCATGCCAGGTGAATTCGTACAGCGCATTGGCGACATTGTCGAGCCGATAGTCGGCGAAGCCGGACTCGACCCGCGCCAGCATGGCAGCCAGCCGCGAACGAATCCACCTGTCGGCCAGGCTGTACTCGGCGCCTTGGGGGTTCAGATCCTGACCCTCGGCGTTCATCAGCACGTAGCGCGCCGCATTCCACAGCTTGTTGCAGAAATTTCGATACTCTTCGACTTTTGCCATGTCGAAGCGCAAGTCACGGCTCTGGGTTGCGAGTCGCGCGAAGCACAGGCGCAGCGCGTCCGTGCCGTAGGCCGCGATGCCCTCGGGAAATTGCTTGCGCGTGGCCTTTTCGATGCCCGATTTCATCTGCGGCTGCATCAGACCCGTGGTGCGCTTCTCAAGCAACGCCTCGAGGGAAATGCCGTCGACGATGTCCAACGGGTCGATGACATTGCCCTTGGATTTGGACATCTTTTGGCCGTCTTGGTCGCGTATCAGTCCATGGATGTACACGGTGCGAAACGGCACGTCATCGGTGAATTTGAGCCCCATCATGATCATGCGGGCGACCCAGAAGAAAATGATGTCGAATCCGGTCACCAGCACGGCGGTGGGATAGTAGGCTTGCAGCGCCGGGGTTCGTGCCGGCCAGCCCTGCGTGGAGAACGGCCACAGTGCGGAGGAGAACCAGGTGTCCAGCACATCCTCGTCCTGGCGCAGCGGGACCGACGCATCGATGCCGTGCACGCTGCGGGCTTCCGCCTCGCTGCGCGCGACATAGCAGCGGCCATCCGGGTCGTACCAGGCCGGAATTCGATGACCCCACCACAGTTGCCGGCTGATGCACCAATCGCGGATCTTGTGCATCCACTCGTAGTAGACGCCGGTCCAGGTCTCGGGCACGAATCGCACGCGACCTTGTTCGACCGCCCGGATCGCGGGCCCGGCCAACGGCTTGATGTCCACGAACCATTGGTCGGTCAGCAGCGGTTCGAGCACCGCGTTGCTGCGATCCCCACGCGGTACCGTGAGTTTGTGCGGCTCGATGCGCTCCACCAGGCCCATGGCATCGAGGTCGGCGATAATCTTTGTGCGGGCGGCGAAACGTTCGAGACCGCGGTAGCCATGCGGCACGCTGTCATTGAGCGCGGCATCCAGGGTCATGATGTTGATCAGGGGCAGAGCATGCCTCTGGCCGACCTCGTAGTCGTTGAAATCATGCGCCGGGGTGATTTTGACGCAGCCGCTGCCGAATTTAGGGTCCACGTAGGCATCGCCGATGATGGGCAATTCGCGATCCGCCAGGGGTAGGCGCACCTTGCGGCCGATCAAATGCCGATAGCGCTCATCGTCCGGGTGCACGGCGACCGCGGCATCGCCCAGCATGGTCTCGGGCCGCGTGGTAGCGACCACGAGATACCCCGGACCCTCGCTCAATGGGTAGCGCAGGTGCCAGAGGCTGCCATCTTCTTCCTCGGCAACCACTTCCAGATCGGACAGCGCAGTCTTCAGTACCGGGTCCCAATTCACCAGGCGCTTGCCGCGATAGATCAGACCTTCCTGGTGCAGCCGCACGAACACTTCGGTGACCGTCTGCGACAGAGCGGGGTCCAGCGTGAACATGTCGCGCTGCCAATCGACCGATGCGCCCAAGCGTCGCATTTGCTTCGCGATCATGCCGCCGGAAGTTTTCTTCCATTGCCAGACGCGCTCGATGAAGGCTTCGCGGCCCAGGTCCACCCGGCTTTGCCCCGCGGCGTTCAGCTGGCGCTCGACCACCATCTGTGTCGCGATGCCGGCGTGATCGGTGCCCGGCTGCCACAGCGTGTCAAAGCCGCGCATGCGATGAAAGCGGATGAGTGCATCCATGATGGTGTCTTGGAATGCATGCCCCATGTGCAGCGTGCCGGTGACGTTCGGCGGCGGGATGACGATGGAATAGGCGGGCCCGGAGCCGCTGGGCGCGAAATATCCGCAAGCTTCCCAGTGAGCGTATAGGCGCGTTTCGATATCGGCAGGTGAGTAGGACTTGTCCATGATGTCGGCGTCGGTGGTCAAACGTTCGCCGTTTCGTCGATCTGATGCGTCTCCAGTGTGAGCTTCAGATCCCGATACGCCTTGAAGCGCTCGCGCCCCAAGCGCCGGCGTTCCTCATCGGCGTCGACGATCTCGGCGACGCGCGCGCAGTGCTGCAGCTGCGCGGGCAGCCGAGGCGCGAGATTCACCAGCAAATCCGCCTCGAGGATATCGGTGGACTCCAGCACCAAGTGCACCGGTGTCGCCGGATCGAATGACTGCCCGGCCGCGCACACCTTGTGCGGGATGAACGAGCGTTCGTTGAATGTCCACAGCAAATCGTCGAGTGCCTGCGCATCCGCCGGCGTGTCGTTGACGATGACGATGTTCAGATCTTTGAGATAGGCCTTTTCGATCAGGCGGCAGGCAAAGGCCCGGCGTTGTGCTGCGGCCGAGCTCTTCAAGACGTAAAAGTCGACGCGCTCGGTCATGCTGCCTTGGTTCGATGGATCAGGAAATCGACGAGCAGGGGAACCGGCCGGCCGGTGCCGCTCTTTTGAGCCCCGCTCACCCACGCAGTTCCAGCCACGTCCAGATGGGCCCATGCCAGATCCTTGGCGAACTTGCCGAGGAACGACCCGGCGGTGCAGGCGCCGCCCTCGCGGCCGCCGACATTGGCCAAGTCCGCGAAGTTGCTCTTGAGTTGATCGACGTATTCCTCGCCAACCGGCAGACGCCAGGCGCGGTCGTCGGCGCGCAGACCGGCCGACTCCAGCTCCTGGGCCAACGTGGGGGTGTTGCTCATCAGGCCGCTGATATGGTTGCCCAGGGCGACGATGCAGGCACCGGTAAGGGTGGCGACGTCGATCACCGCCGCCGGCTTGTAGCGGCGGCTGTAGGTGATGGCATCGCACAATACCAATCGGCCTTCGGCGTCGGTGTTGAGGATCTCCACGGTCTGTCCCGACATGGTGGTGACGATGTCGGCAGGCTTCACGGCGGTGCCGCTCGGCAAGTTCTCGCAGGCCGCGACGATCGCCACCACATTGACCGGCAGCTTGAGCTCCGCAATTGCACGCAAAGTGCCCAATACCGCAGCGCCGCCGCTCATGTCGAATTTCATCTCGTCCATGGCCGGCGGGTCCTTCAGCGAGATGCCGCCCGAGTCGAAGGTGATGCCCTTGCCTATGAGACAAATGGGCGCCACGGCTTTCCTCGTTCCCCGGTACTCGCATACGATGAGGCGCGGAGGCTCCTCCGAACCTTGCGCCACGGCGAGGAATGCCCCCATCTTCAGGGCTTTGATGGCGCCGGCATCCAGCACCTTGGTCTTGATGCTCGGGAACTCCTTGGCCAACTGCAGTGCGCGATTCCCCATGTAAGTCGGCGTGCAGACATTGGGCGGAAGGTTCGCCAGGTCGCGCGCGAAGGCAAGACCGCTGCCGATGGCGGCGCCGACGCGCAACCCCTCCGCCGCCGCTTTCTCGCCCCGAGCATCCGCGGTCGCCACATGCACCGTCGAGAGTCGCCGCGCCTTGGGTTTCGGCGAGGTCTTCAGATCCGGAATCTTGTAGGCATGCGAGGTGAAGATTTCGGACACCATGCGCGCGCGATACTGCACGTCGAGTTCAGGCACCGGTTCCAGGGCGAGGTAGATCATCGCATCGCCGGCGCCGGTCTTGGCCAGCGCCTGGGCGCTGGCCTGCAACGCCTTGCGGTATTGTCTGCGTCCGAAGGTCGCGCGCGGTCCCAACCCGACCAGCAACAGCCGCGAGGCGGTCGATCCGTCGGCCAAGGGCAGCATGAGCGTGTCGCCCAGCTTGGCCGTGAAATCGCCGCTGCCGAGCAGACCGGCGATCAGGCCGGCCAATTGCTTGTCGATTTGCCTGGCTGCGGTGCTCAGTTCCTCGCTCTCGTAGATGCCAACAACCGCGCACCCGGCCGGGGTGCGCGCCTTTGCATCGACAATTGCCATGAATTCCATATCGCAAGCTCCGTTTTGTCTAAAAATCGTGGTGCATGGTATTACAAATAGTTTACTAGATTATTGGGAAGGCTCTAAGCTCAGAGCATGAAATGGACAGTGCAAAGATATGTGCTGCGTGAGGTGGTGCAGACCTGGCTTGCCGTGACCGGCGTGCTGGTCGCCATCCTGGTATCGAACCAACTTTCCCGGGTTCTCGGCCAAGCGGCCGACAATCAGTACGGCAGGGGCGTGGTATTCGACTTGATCGCGCTCGGTGCCATCATGAACCTGTCGGTGATCGTACCGGTCGGCCTGTTGCTCTCCGTGGTATTGACGCTGGGCCGGATGTACCACGACAGCGAGATGGCCGCCCTGCAGGCCTGCGGCTTCGGCCCGGCGCGACTGCTCGCGCCGCTGTTTGGCTTCGCGCTGCTCATTGCCTTAGGGTTGGGCTGGCTCGCCTTCGTGCAGGTGCCGCGTGCCGACAGCCAGGTACAGCTGCTGCGCCAATCGGCGATCAAAGAGGCTCAATTCGGCCAGCTGGATGCCGGCAGATTCCGCGCCTTCAGCGGCGGCGACGCCGTGTTCTACGCGGAACGCGTCGACCAGGAAGGAGTGCTGCACAATGTCTTCGTGCAGCGCGAAGCGGCGGGCCGCATCGAAGTCGCACTGGCGGACACCGCCACATACTCCAAGACAAGCTCCGGCGCCATGCACCTGGTGACGCTGTTCAATGGCCGGCGTTACGAGGGAGTCCCCGGCCAGGGGGATTTCCGCATCATCGAATTTCGGGAACACGGTATTCCCATCGCGACGCCGGAGGATGTTCGCGGGCCCTTGGATCCGGATACCAAGCCGACGCATCTGCTGTGGGGATCTCAGGATCCGTCCGACATTGCCCAGCTGGAATTCAGGGCATCCACGCCGCTGATGGCCCTGATACTGACCTTGGTGGCCGTGCCCCTGAGCAAGCTGCGACCGCGGCAAGGCCGGTACGCCCGAGTGGGTTTCGCCATTGTGGTGTACTTCGTGTATTCAAATTTATTGTCTGCCTCCAAGATCTGGGTCGAGAAGGGCGAGTTGACGCCCGCGATCGGGGTGTGGTGGGTGCATGCGGCCGCACTGGCGCTGGGACTTTATTTGGTGATGCGCGAAGCGAGGACGACGTGAATATCCTCGATCGCTATCTGTATCGCACCGTGCTGGTCTACACGGCCATGGCGTTGGCGGTGCTGCTGGTGCTGGGCGCGCTGGTGCTGTTCATCAGCGAACAAGGCGACATCGGCGTCGGTCGCTATAACGCGGGCGATGCGTTTTTGTTCACGCTGTTCAACATGCCGCAGCAGGCCTTCGAGCTGTTGCCCATCGCTGCGTTGATCGGCGCATTGATGGGCCTGGGCAATCTGGCCTCGGGCAGCGAATTGGTGGTCACGCGAGCATCGGGAGTCTCGGTTTGGCGCATCGCCTGGCCTGTGGGTCTCGCCGGCCTCACGCTGGCGCTCATCATGTTCGGCATCGGTGACTACGCCGCGCCCTCGATGGCGCAGTTCGCAAAGCGCCAAAAGACCACTCTGAAATTGGCCAATGTCAGTTTCGCCGGTACCAGCAGCGCCTGGGTCAAAGACGGCAACCGAATCTTGCGCGTGCAGACCGGCGAGGTGAATCGAGTGTTCGGCGGCGTCTCGGTGTTCGAGCTGGATGGGCCGACGCGCCTGCGCTCCATCCAGCGGGCCGCGAGAATATCGGTGGCCGATCCTGGGCAATGGAGCCTGCACAATGTCGCGACATCGCGGTTCGAGAAGGACCGGATCGAGGGGGACACCACCGGCGAACTGATCCTCCGTTCGAGCGTGAGCCGCGAATTCCTGGGGTTGGCGGCCACGGATCCGCAGATGTTGACCCTGAGTGGCCTCGCGTCCTACATCGATCATCTACGGCGCAACAGTCTCGATACCGCGGCGTACGAAATCGGCTACTGGTCGAGGATTGCGCGGCTGTTTGCCGTGATCGTCGTGACCTTGCTGGCGCTGCCCTTCGTGTTCGGGCCGTTGCGGACCACGGGCGCCGGCACGCGCACCGTGATCGGTGTGTTGCTGGGCGTCATCTTTTTCCTCATTACGGGCACGGTGGAGAAGGGCGGGCAGCTCTTTAATCTCAATCCCGCCTTGGTTGGCTGGTTGCCGACGGCCGTGGTCGGCTTCTGCACCCTAATTGCGATTTCACGAACGCGCTAGGCTGAGGAAGAGCGGCGCGATGCCATCCATGCGTCATGGCCGCATCATTGCCGCTTCCGTGCGCCCCATGGCCACCCGCTCTTCTCGGACGCCCGTTTCATGAATTCTTCAGGCTAAGCGGATCACCCGCGTTTTGGACCACCGGTCGTGCAACGCCAAGTGATCGCGATCGACGTACAACCACAGCACGCCCAAAGCCGCGGGCACCCACGCCGGCGCGCCCAGCAGCACCCGCAGCAGTGCGGCTTTGAAGTGGAGCGGTTGGCCCGCGTCGCTCACCACGCGCAGGCGCCACGCGCGCATCCCCAACGTCTGGCCACTGCGCAGCCAGTTGATCAGGTAGTAGCCGCCGATCACCGCAATGAGTCCGGCGCGATAGGCATAGACCCAGGCACCGGCGGTGTCGGGCACGACCGCAGCGCCGTGGGTGAAGAACAGCGCGCCGCCGGTGAATATCATCAGCAGCGCGGCCAGCAGCAGGAGGTCGTATACCAGCGCCGCCACGCGGCGCCCGAATCCGACACTCGCACCGCCGATCACGGCTTCGGCGCGGGCAGGGACTTCTTCGCGGCGGGCGGCTGGGGCTTCGGCACCAGCAATTGCTCCAAGGGCCTGAAAATCGCATCGAAGCGATAGGAAGCAATTTCGAAGGCGCGTCCCTGAGTCTTCGCACTCAACGAGGCATCTTTCGGCGCAGCGACTTGGATCCAGCGCTTGTCGCCGACCACGGTGCCGGTCAAGGTGAGCGCGCTGCCATCGGCCAGGGTCATCGTGATCATCGAGGGCTTGCTGAAATCGATGTCGCCGGCCGGGGCCACGTCCTCGGCCGTGAGGCCGCCGAGCATGGTGGGCGAGGGCGCCAAGGTTTGCGAATCGGCGGGTTGGCGTCCACTCGGTGCGCCCTCCAGCACGAACTTAAGGGAGGGCGGTGCGGTGCTTGCCGCAGTGGCCGCGCCCGCGCCCGCACTCGTGCCCGTGGTGGGCGCCGCCGAGGCAGGGGTTGCAGCCGGGGTGGCCGCGGCTGATGCGGTCGTTGTCGGCGCGGCTGGGGTTGCGGTGGCGCTCGGGCCGGCGGCCTTAGGCTGGGGCTTGGGTTCGATGACCCGGCGCACGGCATACGCGGGACCGCCCGCCGGCTTGGCTTCGATGCTCTGAATTTTGTCGGCGGCGACGTCCAGCAGATGCGTGTCGATCCAGTAGCGGGGCTCGGCTTCGAATGAAATACCCGGTTCGACGGCGTAGCTGGCCTTCTCGCCGGCGCGCCGGACGAAATTGCCCGCTCCGGCGGACTTGCCGACGATCACGTCATGCTTGCCATCCTGCGCGGTCAGCTCGATTTGCGCACCGGTGGCGCCGGGCTGCGCCGGATCCTCAACGCCGAGGATGGGATAGCTCTCGGGATTCGAGGTCTTTTCTTCGCGGATCTTGGCATCGCTCAAGGCCAGCAGCAGTTTGCGCAGCTTAGGTAAATCCGCCGGATACTCGCCGCGCTCCGCCACGGTCCACTGTTCGCCCTGCTTGTGGAGGGTGACGGTGGGATTGGCGCCGCCCTTGCGCACGGTCAAAGAGGTCACCGAATTCAACTCAGTCGCCAGCGAGGGCAACAGCGGCAGCCCGTGCGGGTCGCGGGGCAGATTGCGCTGGGTGCTGACATACAACGCGCCGCAGATGGCCACCAGCGCCGCTGCCATCAGAACAAGGAATCGTTGCCGGTTCATAGGGTACCCGCCGCGGCCGCCTTCGCGTCCTTCCGGCGACGCCGTCGCATGGACAGAATGAGCACTCCAGCCACGGCGACGAGCAGCGGCGCAATGGCGATGTTGATCGCTTTCAGCCAAGCACCCAAGCGATTGATATCCACATCCAGGCCGCGCTCCGTTTCGCGTAGCTCCTTCCGCACGCGGGTCTTTTCCGCGGTGAAGCGCTTCAGCTCCGCTTCCTGTTCAGGCGAGAGCATCAGGGAACTCTGATCGTTGCGCTTCGCCTGCAGCTCGGTGAGCTTGCTCTCGGTTTGCTGCAATTCCGATTGCAGTTCCAGGGCCTTGGCACGCAGCCGATCGTCCGCCTGACGCTTCAGCGCCTCTATCCTCTCGAAGGGCCGCGAGAACGATGCGCGGCCGCGCACGCTGATGAGTGCGCTGCTGCCGCTCAAATTGTCCAGAACGTTGGCAATGAAGTCGCCGTTGTTGGCGAAGGGCTGCGCGATCCGTTGACCGAACAATTCGCGGGTTTGCACCCACAGATAATCCATCAAAAAGTCCGTATCGGCGATCACCACGATATTGGCAGGTGCCGTCGACTTGGCCAGGTGCGGGATCGGCGGACCCGGGGTGGGCTTCTGCTCTCCCGGCGCTCCATTCGGATAGGCCGAATCCACGGGGCCCGTGATGCGCGCCGCGATGGTGTAGCGCACGCCCGTCGATTTGAAGCCGTCGCGCAGCATCGCAGGATCGATGAGCGCGCTGAAGCGCTGCGCGGGCAGGGGCTCGGCGCTCGCGGAACTCTGCAGCAGGGGTTCGAAGGTGGTCTTGGCGCCGGCGTGCGGCGCGAGCGAACCCACGGTGGCGAGATTGATGGACTCCAGGGAGGAGGTCACCACGTCCTTCTGGTTCATGTCATCGTGACGCAATCCCAAGATGCCGATGTGGCGCACCGGCGCCGAGGAGGCATTGGTACGTACTTCCAGTCCGCGGCCCAGATCGCCGATGACCTTGGTGGGATCGTAGTCGATGCCCCATGCGGCGAGCAGCGGCTGCAAATCCGAGGAGTGATTGGCCATCGCGGCCGCCAGCGGATTCGACGGGTCCTGTCCGCTCAAGTCCGCACCCGCACTCGGATCCACCATCAGCAGCACTCGGCCGCCGCGCATGACGAATTGATCGATGGCGTACAGGGTCTTGGGCGCCAGCTGCTTTGGATGAACCAGCATGAGCACATCGACATCTTTGTCGATATGGTCCACATCCGGCGTGAGTGTGCGCAAGGTGAACAGTTGCTGAATCTGGGTGTAGATCGGCCAAGGATCTCCCATCTGCCCGTTCTGGGGATTGAACTGTCCCTGCAGGCCGATGGAACTCAACAGGCCGACCACGGGTTTCTTCGGCGTCCCCAATTCCTGGATGAGCTTCGCGACGTCGTATTCCAGGAACTCCTCGCGGTCCGGCGTAAAGACCGGAAGCGCAGAGCGGCCGTCGGTCGAATTGGTGCCGGCCAAACCGAAATACAGCGGCTCGCCGGCACCGCCGTGTTGCAAGGACTGCAGGCCGAACTCGGCGGCACGATCCTCATCGTCCGAGAAGGGCTGCGGATCGATGACCTGCAAATGCACCTTGCCGCCGGCACGTGCGCTGATTTCCTCCAGGAATTCGCGCACTCGAGCTGCATACGGCATGATCAGCGGCGACTGCTTCGCCGCGGCATCGCGCGAGAAGTAGAAGTACAGATTGACCGGCTCCTTCAGTTCCCGCAGCACCTGCTGGGTGCCCTTGCTCAAGGTATAGAGTTTGTTCTGCGTCAGGTCCGCCCGCATACCGCGCAGACCCACGTTCGAGAGCATCACCACGGCCAAAAACAGCACCGCCAATGCGGCTAACCCGCCGACCCCGAAGCCGACTCTTCGCCAACGATTACCGTTCACCTATTCCGCCTTCTTCATGTCGAGTACCAAGGCCGTGGCGGCCAACCAAAAGCCGATGAGAGCGGCGAAGTACGTCAGATCGCGTAAATCGATCACGCCCTTGGAGATCGCATCGAAGTGAGTGAAAAAGCTCAAGGATGCAATCGCATCGACGATCGCCTGCGGCAACACGCCGCGCACGAAATCCAGCACCAGCGGAAAGCCCGCCAAGAGGAAGATGAAGCCCACGAGGGCAGCGGTGATGAAGGCCACCACCTGATTGCGCGTGGCCGCGGAAAGACACATGCCGATGGACAGGAATCCGCCGGCCATCAAGAAGCTGCCCACGTAGGCCGCAACGATGGCGCCGTTATCCGGAGAACCCAGGTAGTTCACCGTGATCCACACCGGAAATGTCAGTGCCAGCGCAATGCCCGCGAAACACCAAGCGGCGAGGAACTTGCCGGCCACCGCCTGCCACAGGGTGATCGGAAACGTCATGAGCAATTCGATGCTGCCGCTGTTGCGCTCCTCCGCCCACAGCCGCATCGAAATCGCCGGTATCAATACCAGGTATAGCCAGGGATGCCACCGAAAGAAGGACTGCAGGTCCGCCTGATTGCGCTCCAGGAAACCGCCCACCTGGAAAGTGAAGACGGCGGCCAACACCAGGAAGATGACGATGAACACATACGCCAGGGGCGTGGCGAAATAGCTGCGCAGTTCGCGCCGGAATACCACCAATACTTTATCCATGTTCTAAAGCTCCGCCGCCGCCGATTGCTCGATGCCCTTTCCCACGCTCGGTTCCGTCAAGGAACGGAACACCTCATCCAACCGCCCGGATTCCAAGTGCAGTTCGGGTACATCCCAATCGAACTTGGCGATGATGGCGCCTACGGCGGACAGCACGTTGGCCCCGGCCTTGGGGATTGCCGTCAGCCGCAGCTCCCGCTCATTCGACTCGATGGCAGCGACTTCCGCCAGCAGGGTGATTTCCCGGCGCGCCGCCGCCAGTTCATCCGCCTTTTCGAAGCGCAGGCTCACCGCGTGGTGATAGCGCGAGCGGGCTTCCAGTGCCGTCGGAGTTTCATCGGCGACGATTCGGCCATTGGCGATGATGATGGCGCGGGTGCAGACCTCGTGCACCTCTTCCAGAATATGGGTCGAGACGATTACCAGCTTGTCCTTGCTGAGTTCATTGATGAGCCGGCGCACCTCGTGCTTCTGGTTCGGATCCAGTCCATCGGTGGGTTCATCCAGAATCAGCACCTGGGGGTCGTGAATCAAGGCTTGAGCCAGTCCCACACGGCGGCGAAATCCCTTCGATAGGGTCTCGACGACTTGGTCGACCACGGGTGCCAGCCCCAGCCGGTCGATGACTACCGCGCGCCGTTGCCGGCGCAGCTCGCCGCTCAGTCCGCGCACATCGGACACGAAATCCAGAAACTCACCCACCGTCATTTCGCCGTAGCACGGCGCACCCTCGGGCAGATACCCCATGCAGGATTTCGCCTGTACCGGCGCCTTCTCGATATCGTGTCCGCACACCGAAACCTGCCCGGCCGAAGGCGAAATAAAGCCGGCAATCATGCGCATGGTGGTGGATTTGCCGGCACCGTTGGCGCCCAAGAAACCGAGCACCTCGCCCGGTGCCACCGAAAATGTCAGGTCGTTGACGGCCAGCTTGTCGCCATACCGCTTGGATAAATTCTTGATCGTAATCATGAGCGCCTTTGAGCGTTGATCTTCGCAGGGGTTCCCTAAATATTATTATGCGTGGAGCGGCGATGCACGCCTTAGCCCGGCTTGGGCTAGGAGAGTCTTAAGTATTCCGTGCCCACGGAACTTTAAGAATGTTCAGACAGGCTTAGCTCCCGACCTTCTTTTCGATGGCTGCTTTATGCTCCTTCAGTATACGCCGAACATCGGGCAGAGAGGGACGGTCGGCCATGCGCGCGATGAGCTCGGGAAGCTCGAACCATTTCCTGCCCCATTGCACCAGGCGGGCGGCATCGGCAATGACCTGATCCTTCGCGGCCTCCGAAGGTCCGGCGCGCTCGGGTTGTGCCGCGGGTTTCCTGGGCGGCGGCTTGACCGGCGCCTTCACCGCCGGTTTCGCCGCTGCCGCGGATTTACGTTCGTTGCGCGCAACCTGCACCGTGCCGGCCGGCGGAGTCACGCGCTTGGTGCCTAGGAATTTCGGCATCTCCCGGGTCGCGGTGATGCTCGCCGTGGGTTGTTGGGAGGTATTGGCGGTGGCAAGTTCCGCGGTTCTTGACGTAAGGTCGCGCTCGTTGCTCGCATCCGCCACCGGAATGTAGCGTTCGATATGTTCGGCGCCGACCAGGTTGGCCAGGAAGGCCATCAACTCGAGCGCGTCGGAGAACTGCGTGTCGCCGGTTTTGGCGCGCTGCTCGACTTGGGCGCGCAAGGCCAGCGTCTTTTGCCGGGCCAAGTCGATGATCCAGCGGGTGGGCCGCTGGTGCTCGGACCAGGGTTGAACCTTCCAATAACTGTCGTCGTCCAGCGACGAATACTTGGTATGTAGATCGAGACTCTCGATCCATCTACCCAGCAGTTCCAGCATGCGTTGATCGGCGGATGTGGCCATGTGATATCAGCTCCGACGTGCACCCTAAACGAAGCCTCGCTCAATGGCTAGCGGACATTGTGCGTTAGACTTGCGGCCATGTGTGGTATCGCTGGAATCGTCGGACCGCTGGCAAGTGCGGAAGTTGCGCAGAGCATGGCGCAGCGCTTGCGGCATCGGGGGCCGGATGGGGACGGGGTGTGGAGCCAGCCCGGCGTAGCCCTGTCGCACCGCCGGCTGGCCATTCAAGATTTGACGGCCGCCGGCCGCATGCCCATGCTTTTCGGTCCGCACGTGCTCACGTACAACGGCGAGCTCTACAACCATGTGCGACTGCGCGAGGGGCTGCCGGGACCCTGGGCGTCCAGCGGCGACAGCGAGGTGCTGCTGCGGCTGCTCGCCACCGAGGGCCGCGCCGGTTTGAGCCGGGTGGTCGGCATGTTTGCATTTGCCCTTTGGGACACCCAGGCCAAACGGCTATTGTTGGCGCGCGATCGGCTGGGCATCAAACCGCTGTACTACCGTGTCTTGCCGGACGGCATCGCCTTCGCTTCGGAACTCAAAGCCCTCCTGCCATTGGGCACGCCCGACATCGACCAAAGCGCGGTACGCGACTTTTTATTTCATGGCTATGTACCGGCGCCGAAGAGCATTTACCGGGGCATTTGCAAATTGCCGGCGGGACATATGCTCGAGTGGCAGGCGGGCCGCCTGACGGTGCAGCGCTACTGGCATCCCTCGACCGACCGGGTCGAGCGCAGTGCCGAGGAAACCGTGCAGGAACTCGATGCGCTGCTGCGGGAGGTGGTTCCACAGCACACCGTGTCGGACGTGCCGGTGGGGGTTTTCTTGAGCGGCGGCGTCGACTCGGCGGTAACGGCCTACTACCTGGACAGCCCGCACACTTACACCTTGGGGTTCGAGGCCGGCGCCCGCTCCGAAGCGGAGGCGGCGCGCCGTGTTGCGGCGCATCTGGGTACCGAACATCTGGAGATGATGGCACCCCAGGCGGACTTTGCCGGTGCCCTCGATCTGATGCCCGAGCTGTTCGATGAACCTTTCGGCGACAGCGCCGCATGGTCGAACTACTTGATCGCCCAGTTTGCGCGCCGCGAAGTCACGGTTGCCTTGAGCGGCGAGGGAGGCGATGAGATTTTTTGCGGCTACCCGCGATATTGGTCGCGCATCGGCGCGCGCTCGAATCTGCTGAATCGATCGTTGGCCCGCTACCTGCCGCCGCTGTCGCGGCTGGCCTCCTCCATGCAGCGCCACGGCTATGTGGGGCTTGCGGCTTTTGCCGCGGCCTTGGGCGGCATGACGGCACAACAGATCGATGCCGTGCTCGGATCCGACTGGAAGGAATCCCAGTACGACTACCTATGGTTTTATCGGCAATTCTGGCGCGAAGATCTCACGCCGCTCGCGCAACTGCGCTGGCTGGATTTGAACACCGATCTGGCGGAAGGCTTGTTGACCAAGGTCGACAGAACCAGCATGGCGCATTCCCTGGAAGTGCGACCGCCGCTCCTGGATCATCGCCTGGTCGAATTCATGCTGAGCGTGGAGCCGCGGCTGCTGGTCGACGAACGGCGCCGGCGTGGAAAATTGCTGGTGCGCCGGCTGATGGAGCCGCGTTTGCCGCCCGATCATTTGAACCGGCCCAAGTCGGGTTTTGGTCTGCCCGTGCACCGTTGGCTGAGGCAAAACCCCAAGTTGCTGCAGGACGCGGTGCGGCGGCTGATGGATCGGGGTGTGCTGCGGCGAGCGGTGGGCACGGAGTTCAGGCGCGCTTGGTACTTGCTGGTGCTGGACCGCTGGTTCACCGCCTTTGGTTGAGGCGCCGCGAATACTGTTCGTGCCCGTGTCCGGCCCCTTCGGTATGGGCGAGTACGCGCGCAGCTTGAGCATTGCGCAGGGCGCGCAGAACCGCTGGCCGCAAGCCCAGATACATTTCCTCTTGAGCCGCCGGGCCCCGTATGCCGCCGCCGTGCCGTTTCCCGCCACCTGGCTGGATTCATCGCCCACGTTTCACTCCGCGGCGGTCATCGCGTCGATTCAGGAGTTCAAACCCCACGTCGTGATCTTCGACAATGCCGGCCGCACCGCGCAGCTGCGTGCGGCAAGCAACGCCGGCGCGCGCCTGGTGTTCATCAGCTCGCGCCCCCGGCAAAGACGCAAGGCGTTTCGGTGGCGATGGATGCGGCTGATCGATGAGCACTGGATCGCCTACCCGCAATTCATCGCCGGGCGCTTCAGTATCCTCGAACAATTCAAGCTCGGCAGGCTGCGGCGGCCGGTGGTGCGCTATCTGGACATGATCTTGTCGCGAGCCGGTACGAGCGAGTCGTTCCTGGCGCGTTCCGGATTGACCCCGCAGAGCTATGTGCTCGTGGTTCCAGGCGGCGGCACGGGTCATCCGGGCGCCGGCGACGCGAGCACGAAATTTCTCGCGGCGGCCAACACGCTGGCGGACGGCGGCACCCCCACGGTATTCGTGGGTCCCATGGGCAACGGTTCACCCAGTGCATCGCTGCACGGTTTCAACGCACTGCCGCAGTCGGATCTCGCTGCCCTGATGAGCGGTGCGCGGCTCGTCATTACCAACGGCGGTTCAACGCTGCTGCAGGCGATTGCCTGCGGCTGCGCCTGTCTTGGCGTGCCCATCGCGCAAGATCAGCCTAGGCGCATCGAACGCTGTGTCGAGGCTCGGGTGGCGCTCGCGGCGGCGCTCGATATCCCGAGCATGGTGCAGGCGGCCCAAGAGCTGCTGAGCGACGAGGCCAAGCGCGCCGCCCTGGCGCAGCGGGCCTCCGATCTTCGGCTGGCCGACGGCATCGACGTCGCACTGGCGGCGTTGACGAGTCTGCTGAGAACGAGGCAAGGCGAAGGGAGCCTGTCTGAATGAGGAGGCGACGATGAAAGAAGGCAAGTCAGTCCGCTTCGCAGAACCGACGCGACACGAGGCTCCGGACCGCGCGGTTCAAGGCCGCTCAGGCAAGCTCATAATATGACGAACATCATATGACGAACATCGTACTGCTGGGATACGGTCTCGATCAGCCCTCCTATCGGCACCGCATGCGCAGCTTGGTCGAACCGTTGCGGGAGGCAGGCTGGCAGGTACGCACCGAGCAATTCCCCGGCGGTCGCTACGGCCTGCGCACCTGGGAGCGGCGCGAGCTGTTTCGTTGGGCGCACGTCACGGTGCTGCATCAGATCAAATTGAGCGCCATCGAAGCGCGCCTATTCGCCTCTTACAGCCGGCGCAGCATATTCGACGTGGACGATGCCATCTACGTGCGCAAACCGCGGCGGCTTGGCGATGCACCGGACGAATCGGCATGGCGTAAAAGAAAATTCGCAGCGACCTGCCGCTGGGTCGATGCGGTCGCAGCCGGCAACGACGTGCTAGCCGGTGTCGCCGGCGCCACGGCTGAGCAAGTCGCCGTCCTACCCACCTCCCTCGATACGGGGTGCTACATCACCAGCACGGCGGGACCCGACGATCCTCCGACCATTGCTTGGATCGGCAGTCCCGAAAATCTCATCTACCTGGACATGATCAGGCCGGCGTTGGCGCGCCTCACCCAGCGGCATCCCACCTTGAAGCTGCGTGTGATCTGCTCGGAGTTTCCCGATTGGAGCGACGTCAGCGTCGAGCGGGTGCCCTGGAGCTCGGCCACCGAGGCGCAATCCCTGGCCGGCGCACACATCGGGGTCATGCCATTGACCGACGATGCCTGGTCGCGCGGCAAGTGCGCGTTCAAGCTGCTGCAGTACATGGCGGCGTCGCTGCCCTGCGTGGCCTCTCCCGTGGGCGCGAACACCGAAGCCGTGATCGACGGCGTCAATGGTTTTCATGCCACCGATGTGGATCAGTGGGAACGCGGCTTGGAGCGGCTGATCGTCTCGCCGCAGCTGCGAGCGAGCTTGGGTAAGAACGGCCGCGCGCACGTAGAACAGCGCTATTCCCTCCGCAGCTATCGCGAGAATTATCTGGCGCTGCTCACCCGGATGGCCGCGATCTCGCCGCAGCGGCGTTAAATCGGTATCCTTCCGCCGTGACACAGCTGACGCGGGAATTCTGGCGGGATCGCCGGGTGTTTTTGACCGGCCACACGGGCTTCAAAGGCGCGTGGATGAGCCTTTGGCTGCGGCAGATGGGCGCAGAGGTCACCGGTTATGCGTTGGCACCGCACACCGAGCCTAATTTGTTCGAGCTCGTGAACGGCAAGTCAGCCTCGCACTTGGCCGACATCCGCGACCCGGCCAGGCTCGAGCAGGCGCTCGCCGCCTCGGATCCGCAGATCATCGTTCACATGGCGGCCCAGGCATTGGTTCGCGAGTCGTACCGCGATCCGCTCGCCACGTACGCCACCAACCTCATGGGTACGGGAATCTTGCTGCAGGCGTGCCGGACGCTCGAGCACCTGGAATGCGTGCTCATCGTGACCAGCGACAAGGTGTACGAAAATCACGAGGCAGGGCATCCGTTCATCGAGAGCGATCGATTGGGCGGCCATGACCCCTATAGCAACAGCAAGGCTTGCGCCGAATTGTTGACGGCAAGCTTCCGCGACAGCTTTTTCAAGGACGGACCGCCGATCGCCTCGGTGCGCGCCGGCAATGTCATCGGCGGCGGCGACTGGTCGCAAGAGCGTCTCATTCCCGACTGCATCCGCGCGCTCGAGGCCGGCGAGCCGGTGACACTTCGATATCCCGATGCGGTGAGGCCCTGGCAGCATGTGCTCGAGCCGCTCTGCGGCTATCTGACGCTGGCGCAGGCATTGGTGAGCGCGCCGGCCGCCGCGCCGCGCGCTGTCAATTTTGGCCCAAACCCGTCATCCTTTTGTACGGTGCATGAGGTGGTGGACGCCTTCAGCGCAAGGTTTGCAGGCCGCCCCGGGTGGCGGCGCGATGGCGGCGTGAACCCTAAGGAGGCGGGCGCGCTGACCCTCTCCTCGTCGCTGGCACATGGTTCATTGCACTGGTATCCACGGCTCGACATGAAGGAAACGCTGGCGTGGACGGCGGATTGGTACAAAGCCCACGCGGCAGGGGAGGATATGGTGAAGTATTCCGAAGCGCAGATCCTGCGTTATCAATCGCTGCCGGCATTGCCCGCGTGAAGTGCGTCATTTTGGCCGGCGGCAAGGGAACGCGCATCGCTGAGGAATCCAATACGCGCCCGAAGCCCATGGTGGAGATCGGTACGCGCCCCATCCTCTGGCACATCATGAAGCTGTATGCCTCCTTCGGCGTGAAGGAATTCATCGTGTGCTTGGGCTACAAGGGCTACATGATCAAGGAGTATTTCGCGAATTATTTCTTGCATCAGGCCGACGTGACCTTCGATATGGCCGAGAATCGCGTCGAGTACCACGACTGCCGCGTGGAACCTTGGAAGGTCACGCTGGTGGATACGGGCGATGACAGCATGACCGGCGGCAGGCTGCTGCAAGTCGGCAAGTACTTGACCCCCGGCGAGTCCTTCTGCATGACGTATGGAGACGGCCTGTCGAATATCGATATCGGAGCGGAAATTGCGTTTCACGCCGCGCACGGCCGCCGGGCCACGGTCGCCTGCGTCCGGCCCCCTGCGCGTTTCGGCCGAATCGTGACTCAGGATGCGCGAGTCATGTCCTTCGAGGAGAAACCTTCGGCCGAAGGAGGGCTCATCAACGGCGGGTTTTTCATTCTGGAACCGAGCGTGCTGGAACTCATCGACGGCGAGGACACCGTTTGGGAAAAGGAGCCCATGGAAAATCTGGCTCAGGACGGTCAACTGGCCGCGTGGGTACATCACGGTTTCTGGCAGCCCATGGATACGCTGCGCGATAAGCAGCATTTGAATTCATTGTGGGAGAGCGGCGCGGCGCCGTGGAAACTGTGGCAGGGATAGCGAGGCGTTCCGGGATGGCGATGCGCTGCAGGACCGAGATGGGTAGCGGGACCGACATGAATTGTGGGATCGAGATGAATTGCGGGACGGCGGCGCAATGGTAGGGCCGGTCGCCGGCTGCCGCTCATGCGGTGGCCGCCTCGCCGTGACCATGGCGGATTTGGGATTGCAACCCGCCTCCAATGCGTTCATCGATTCGCCGGCCGCGATGAACCAAGAGAAGCGTTATCCGCTGCGCGCCAAGGTTTGCGAAGATTGCAAACTGGTGCAGCTGGATTACGACGTGGCGCCGCAAGAGCTATTCGGCAATTACGTCTATTTCTCCTCGTACTCGGACCAATGGCTGTCCCACGCCAAGGCCTACTGCGACATGGCACGGGAGCGCTTTGCGTTGAACTCCGCCAGCCTCGTGGTCGAGCTGGCCAGCAACGACGGCTACTTGCTGAAGAATTTCTTGGCCATGGGGATTCCGGTCCTGGGTATCGATCCCTCCGATACCGTTGCGGCCGCAGCGGGAAAAATCGGCGTTCCCACCCTGGTGCGATTCTTTGGCGAAACGGTGGCCAGGGAGTTGGTGCAGGAGGGTCGACAAGCCGACCTGATCGTCGCCAACAACGTGCTGGCGCATGTGCCCAAGCTCAATGAATTCGTGGCCGGCATTGCATTGCTGCTGCGCGCGGACGGCACCGTGACCATCGAGTTCCCGCATTTGCTGGAACTCATCGAACACGCGGAGTTCGATACCATTTATCATGAGCACTACTCGTACTTCTCTCTGTACGCCATCGAACAGGTGTTCCGCCGCCATCGCTTGCGCATCTACGATTTGCAGCGGTTGTCCACGCACGGCGGATCGCTGAGAATATTCGCCGCCCACGTGGCACGGACGGATCTTTCGGACAGTGCGACGCTGCGCGAGGTGCGTGCGCAGGAAGCGGCGGCGGGACTTGCCGATCTACAGACCTACCGGCAATTCTCGAAACGCGTCGAGGAGTGCCGCGATGCCTTGCACGCGTTCCTCGCCGAAGCTAAGCGTGAGGACAGGCGCGTGGTGGCCTATGGCGCCGCGGCCAAGGGCAATACGCTGCTCAATTTTTGCGGCATCACGCCCCAGGACATCACCTTCGTTGCGGATCGAAGTCCGCACAAGCAGAACAAATGGCTGCCGGGAACCCATATTCCGGTGGTGTCGCCGGAGGAGCTGATGGCCGCGAAGCCGGACTATGTGCTGATCCTGCCGTGGAATCTCAAGGACGAGATCCAGCTGCAACTCGCCGGTATAAAGTCCTGGGGCGGACGATTCGTAACGCCCGTGCCCGTAGTGCGTATCCTCAGTTGATTCATGAATCGTTCAGGCCATAGGTCATGATTTTCACCGAATCGCCGTTGCCGGGCGCATTTATCGTCGACTTGGCGCCCGTCGCGGATGAGCGGGGATTTTTTGCGCGCGCCTACTGTCCCGAGGAGTTCGCCGCAAATGGATTGGCGATGGAACTGCGCCAGTGCAGCGTGTCTTACAACACCCGCAAAGGCACGTTGCGCGGCCTGCACTATCAACGTGCGCCGCACGAGGAACACAAGCTGGTGCGCTGTACCGCGGGAGCGATTTTCGACGTCGTCGTGGATATCCGCCCGCACTCGGCACACTATCGGCGGTGGTTTGCCACGGCATTGACGGCACAGAACCGCCGTTCCCTGTTCATTCCACCCGGATTTGCCCATGGCTTCATGACCATGAGCGATGAGGCCGAGGTCTACTACATGATGTCGACTATCCACGCGCCGGCGTCTGCGCAGGGCTTTCGCTGGAGCGACCCTGCATTCGCCATCGAATGGCCGATGGCGCCCACGATGATCTCGCCGCGCGACGCCGCCTATCCGTTGCTGGACGTGCCGGCAGCCCCGTGACCTTGCGCAAACGCGTGCTGATCACCGGCGCCTGCGGCTTCATCGGCCGCTGGAGCGTGGCGCCGTTGCTTCGCAAGGGCTACGAGGTGCACACCGTGCTGTCCGGTGCCGGGACCGCTCCCGTCGAGCTGCACGGCGCAACGCCGCACGTGGCCGATTTGCTCGATGAGCTTCAGGTCGAGGCCTTGTTGGCGCGTGTGTTGCCCACGCATCTGCTGCATTTTGCGTGGATTGCGACGCCCGGCGTGTACTGGCAGAGCGCCGACAATTTTCGCTGGCGTGCGGCGAGCGAGCATCTCTTGCGACGCTTCCGCTCTCTTGGCGGCATTCGCGCCGTGATGGCGGGCAGCTGCGCCGAGTATGATTGGTCCACCGGCGGCGTGTTCGACGAGCAGTCGGCTCCGGCCGATGCGGCGGCTGTTCCCTTGAGCCCTTATGCCGCCAGCAAAATCGCTTTATCTCGGTACGTGGCGGAATTTGCGCGGCAGGAACAGCTCTCGGCGGCTTGGGGCCGTATCTTTTTTCAATATGGACCCCACGAGCACCCGGACCGTCTGGTGGCCTCGGTGATTCGGCATTTGCTCCTCGATCAAGAGGCCTTGTGTACACATGGCGGGCAAATTCGCAGTTTTCTGCATGTCGCCGATGTGGGTGCGGCGTTTGCCGGCTTGCTCGACAGCGGCTGCGAGGGAGCAGTCAATATCGGTTCGGCGGAAGGCATCGCCCTCAAGGATCTGATCGAGCATATCGCGCGCGATATCGGACGGCCGCATCGGGTGCGCTTGGGCGCCCGCAGCGCGCCCACCGGCGAGCCGCATACCTTGGTGCCGGATATCCGCCGCCTGCGCGATGAAGTGCAGTGGCAGCCGCATTATTCGCTGAGTGCGGGAATTGCCGACACCATTGCCTGGTGGCGCTCCCGGCTGTCCTTGCCGAGCGGCACATGAACCCCTGGCCGGGATGGCATCCCCTGGTGGTGCACTTTCCATTGGCATTGGTCTTGACCGCGGTGCCGCTGTTGCTCGCGGCACGTCTGTTGCGCAGTGACGCGTTGGCATCGACCGCTGCCGTGGTGGGGACCTGGAACTTATGTCTCGGTACCGTAGCCGCTGTCTTCGCCTTGGCCACGGGGTTGGGCGCCGTGCTCGACTTGCGAGTGGGTGAGACCGCGCGCCAGGCGATTTCGCTGCACATGAAATGGGCGATGTTCACCAGCCTGGTGCTGGTTCTGTTGGCCGTTTGGCGCGGGGCCGGCACGGCGCCCCGCTCACGGCCGTCCTGGATTTTTATTATCGTGCTCTTGATGGCGGCGGCGGCGCTGGTGGTGACCGGCTACCGCGGTGGGGAGAACGTGTACGAGTTCGGCGTGGGTGTGAAAAAAATCGCCGTGCGGGCCGAGCCGCACGGCGATCGTCCTTCGATGCGAGTCGCTTATTGCCCGGGCAGTTCTCCGGTGAAGTACGCCATCACGTAGGCCTTGAGCGATCCGTCCGCCTGCGGCACGCCGTATACCTTGACGGGTGCGCCCGCGGTGAGTCCGCTGGTGAGCGTCGCCAGACCGCCGGCGGTGGTGATGTCGACCGGGCTCACCGTCAGCACACCATTGGTCATGTCCACTTGATAGACCAGGGTGGCGCTGCCGGCGGTCGAGCTGACATCGATGGCCGGCGCGTTGGCACCGCCGGGAACGGTCATGGTGAATGAATTGGCGGTAAGGCCGGTGGCGACGAAGCCCAGCGGCAGCAACGAGGGCGTCAAGATGGTCGCCGAGGCTGACCAGCCGTTGGCATTGGCCGGGTCGTTCCACTTCGCGAAGCTGATGCCGCGCGAAGGCACGGCACCAACCGTGCCGCCGAAGTTGACACTGCCATCGGTGGCGGCGATGAATTGGCTGATGGCATTTGTGCCGCTGGTTACCACGGTGGGGTAGGCGAAGTTCCACCACTGGTAGCCGGTGATGGGGTTGCCCATGGGATCGGTGCCGTTCGCCGTGGTGCCGTCGATGTAGTTCAGCGTGATCGTATAGTCGTCCGACGCGGTCCGGAACGCACGGGTGTAGGTGAATCCCGTCATACCGGGCGCCGAGATGGCGCCGTCGTACTGCGCCACTTCGATATCGATGGTCTGTGCAACCAAGGGCGTGGCGAGCGGATCCACCACGCTGGCATGGACCTTGAAGCCGCGCACCAGGTCATGGTTGGCGAGGAACGCGGTTCCGGTGGCAATCGGCGTGGCGTCGGCCAGGCCGTTTTCCGGCTGCCTGAAGAAGAATTGCGTGTTGCCGTCGACCACCAGATCGACGCCTCGGCCGGACTCGTTTTCCACCGTGATGACGTTGGTGCCGGTGTTCACGTGCAATACATGGCCTTCGGGACTCAGCCATACGTTGTTGAACTGGCTGCTGGACCAGATCCGGGTTGCGACCAGCGTGCCATTGTCCTGATAACGCGCCGCGATGCGCACGAACTTGCCCACCAGCGAGCTTTGCGCCGAGAAGTCCTTGATGACGTTGCGTGTCTTGGCATCCACATCGTAGAAAATCGTGCCGTTGGTGCCGTCCGCCAAAATTTGCAGCGACTGGGCGGTCGCGACGGCGGTTTCGGGACTCACGACAGGTTCCGTCGGCAATTCCTTCGTGATGGTGATGCTGGTGTTGTCGCTCGCGACCGCGGTGACATCGCCGTAGCTGTGACGCAGCACCAGGCGCGACAAAGCACGCAGCGGATGGTGGCGCACCGGACCGCTGAAATTCACTGCCCACTGCGTCGTGCCGGCACCCGGCGGCACGTGGCCGACGATGAACGCCGGATGCGCCAGGTCGAATTCCAGGTCCAACGCATTGCTCTGCGTGGCGCTCACCACCAGCGGCGAGACGAAGTCGACCTTGACCGGCGCGGTCAGATTGGGCGCGCTACCCTGCGCGTGCTGGATTTGAATTTGCGATGCCGGAATCGTCGCGCCAGGGGCTGCGGCAAAGCCGGCTTCAGGATCCGCCGCCGCGGTCAACAGAATGTCGCCGGAATTCGCGCTGATGGTCAGCACCGCGGCGCTGTAGGTACCGGTCGGGACGGTGACATTGCCGAGAATTTCGGCTATCTGGTCGAGTTGCGCCAGATTGACCACCGGTGCGGGCGAGGGCGCCGTGTAGACGGTGACGTTGCTGCCGCCGCCCTGGGGTACGAGGGCAATGGACAGAATTTTCACGCCGATCGTGGCCCAGTCCTCGGTGGACGCATCACTGATCACCAGGGGCATCGATGTGCTTTGGGGCGCGGGATTGGGCTGGTTTGTCAGGCTTGCACCGGAGCCTCCGCCGCCACATGCGGCAAGCGCCGCAGCGGCCAGGCCAATGCCCAGCAAGCGTGTTTTGTTCGAGACCATATCGGCTTCTCCTCTTAATTTAACGATAAGCAATTGAGTAATTCAGGTCGCGTGCCGCTCATGCAGTCACGTCTCGTTGTTGCATGCATCAACGGCGAATTGAGACACGCGTTGACAAACGATGCGGCGGTGGCACGCGCGGAATGTCCAGGCAGCTCATGCGGGCCGGGCCGCCGGCGTCGCTCGTCGCGTGATGGCGACAGGGTCGAGTGCTTCGAATCGTGCGCGGCATCACGAACACACCGGCGGACGCTGCGCTATGGTACGGAGCGACTTCAAGGAGCTCATATGGCAGTGCGTAAATCGCCGTGGATGTTGGGAATCTTGGCATCCGGAGCGTTGACCGCCGGCTGCGCGACGGCTCCCACCGCCGTTGTCCCGGCCGGGCAGGATGCTTATCGCGTGAGCGTGTTCGGTGCGCGCTACGAGACTCAGGCCGATACGAATCTCAAGGCGCTGCGCGTCGCGGGCGAATACTGCGACAACATGGCCAAGCACGTCATGTTCCGCCAATCGCGCGAGACCAGCGAGCATACTTGGTCGCCGAAGGAGGAAGACTTGACCTTCGTGTGCATGGACGCCAAGGACCCCGCCTACATGCGTTCCGCCGCGGAACACAACTCGACGGTGGTTGCGCAGCAGTAGCGGCGCGCGCGGACGGCTCTGGTCAAACCTTGGGCGCCGCCAGCAATTGAACCCAGTACAGACCGCGCTTGGAGGAGTGGCCGGGCGCAAACGCAATGCCCATCTCGGCGAATCTTGGGTCCATGATGTTTTCGCAGTGCCCCGGGCTGTCGAGCCAGCCTTGTACGACTTCATCCGCGGACTTGGGTCCGTAGGCGATGTTCTCGCCGACCAATTTCTCCTGGTAGCCTACGGCACGCACGCGATCCGCCGGTGAGTGGCCGGTGAGATCTTGATGTTCGAAATAATTGTGCCGCGCCATGTCATCGGCGTGTCCCAAGGCGACACCGTCCAGAGTGTTCGATAACTTCACCGGCGGCGCGGGTGCGAACGAGCGCTCACCGCAGCGCGCACCGCGTGCGCGAACTTGGTTCACCAATTCCAATGCGCGCGCCGCGAGAACGGGCGCTTGTGATGCGGGTGGAGTGACATACGCTGCCGCCAGTACCAACCAGGTATCCGAACCGCGCTGATACACCCCGATGTCGTTCATCGCCGGATTCGTCACGGTGCGGCAGCCGGCCTGCTTGAGTAGCTGCACGGTGGCGGAACTCGGTCCGCTGATGTGCAATCCTGCCGCGGCTTGCGGCCCGTAGCCGCTGCGTTCGGCGGCATCATTGAGCGAGCGCCCGCCGGCCCACTGTTCGGCCGCCCGATCCAGTGCGGCAAGCCGATGCAGCGGCCTTGCGGGTGGAAGAGTCCCACCGCATCCTCCTTCGCGCAGCAATTGCATCGCGGCGATGGGATCAGCGTACGACAGGCGGGTGGTTGCGATGCCGCTGAACAGCAGGACAAGGCACAAAAACAGCTTGGGCGACAAGATCTTCACCATACGACCAACAACGCGAGTGTCGCGTATTGGATGACCGCCGAGGCTGGAAGCAGGTCACAGAATGGGTGACGGCCTCAAGGAAACTTCTGTAGGTCGCCGTCCGAGTCTTCGACCCAGTACAGGATCATTGTGGTATCTGGAAAATGTAGCTCCCAACGGCCGTTGTCGAGCATACCGGCTGATCCGCCGGCGTCGCGCGCCTTCTTGATGTTGGCCTCGAGAAGTCCCATCGCGATCTCCCGGGAGTCACACTCGGTTTTGCGGGGTGGGCGTGTACGGCAGAGGCTGAACTGGAGAGCTTCGGTGGCCATGGGTGAGTTCCTCGGGGTGGGTGCCGGGAAGCGATTGGCCGAGTAAGTATAGCGCCTGCGCCGCGCGCGAAGCCGAAGAAACGCTGCGCGACCAAAAAGCCTGCCGGGCAGGAGACGCGGGGCGGCGGGCAATGCTGCGAAGGCTGCGGCTACCTGGGCGTTTGCTGCGCCACGCGCCAGGGCGAGCGATCCTGCCAGCCCTTCAATGCCTGGGCGGCCCAATCGGTGGTCTTGTCTGCGTGGCACAGATTGCAGGCGTTGGGGATCTTGAGTGAATCGCTCTCGGCCGGTGTAATGAACCGGAAGGTATGCGCTCTGACATTGACGTCAGTGATGGTTTGCTCGATTTTGGGCATGTGACAGGCAATGCACTCGCTGCCCGCGCTGCCGGGGGCGTGGTGGGTATGCTCTTCGAGGGTGGGCGCATGTGGGCCGTTCTGGGTGTTCGGTCCGTGACAGGTCGCGCAAATCTCCTTGGCCGGCTTGATCAGCATCGCATCGTTGTCGGAGCCATGGGCATCGTGGCAGCTGAAACAAGTGACGCCGCGGGTGTACATCAGGCTCTGCACGAAATCATTGCCCTGCATGCGATTCTTGTGTGCCGTGCCGTCGGGAAAATGGGTGAACGACATCTCGCCGAGCTTGTGATCTTCGAGCTTCCAGAAGTCAACGAGCTTGCGGCCCATGTGAAAGCCCACCGGCCAATCGTAGTACTTGCCCTTGATCGGGTTGCTCCGGGGTTGACCCTGCGAATGGCATTGAATGCAGGTATCGCTGGCATCCACGAACCCCAGCTTCGCCGGATTGACGATGTTGAGTTTTCCCGGGTGTTCGACGTGCTCGCTGCCCGGTCCGTGGCAGCGCTCGCAACCGACGTTCCACTCCGTGACTTTCTTCGTGTCGATGTCGTAATTCACCGAGTGGCAACCATCGCACAATGGTCCGGTGGGGCGCTGCATGTTGTCGGGCGGGTAGAGCGGCGCCCACCAGTCCGTTCCGTTCTTTACGAAGTACGGCCGCCACAGGCTGTGGATGACATCCCATTGCGCCGGAAAGACAAAGTAATCATCGCCGACCCGTTTGAAGTAGCGCTGCTTCCATTTGCTGCCGTAGGTGAGGGCGATATCGTCCTTGGTAAATGTCAGCAGGGGATCGGGTTTTGAAAGATCCGGAATGATGGCCTGCGGATGCGCATGTGGGTCCTGCACCACGTTGGCCATGCGCGTTTTGGTCCATCGCCCGAAGATTTCCGTATGGCAATCCTTGCAGGCGGCAGACCCCACGTAGTGCGCGGTAACGCCGGCCGGCAGCTCCGCGGCGGCCATCTGCGGCGATAACGCGGCAACCCGCGGCAGATGGCGCAGATACGCACTGACCTGCCAGAGTTTTCGATCCGGCAGCGTCCAGGCCGGCATGCCGGTGTGCCGAATCCCATTCTTGAGGTGATAGAACAACTCGCCGTCGCTCATGCGCTGTACGTCGGCGCCGCGTAAATCCGGCGGCCGGGGATACTGGCCGCTGCCGATCTCGCTCTTGCCGCCGCCGTCGTAGGCATGGCAGATCTCGCACTTCTGCGTATACACAGCATGACCCGCTTCTACGTCGGCGCTGTTCGGCGCGACATCCAGGGGATTCTTCATTGCCCTCACGCTGGCCGGCACCGTGTAGTGCAGCAGCCATTGCGCGGCGGCCGCCTCGAGCTTCGGCGCATCTTCCCGGGCACTGGAGCCCTCCCAAAGCACCAGCGATACCAAGCCGGCGATTGCAACGGCAATGACTGCGGTGGTTGCCGCGGTGATTTTCAATGCCCGCTTGGAAATCATTCGCCGGTGTCCTTTCTTTGCATTGGCGAATCTTAGCGCATCAATCTTGGGGGACGGCATCCGGACTTTATTTGTGTGGTCAATGGGCGCGCCTTCGCCTTGAGCGTGTTGTATGCCCACTGGTTGGAGAAATTCCGGGGCGTAATGGCGCCCATCGTGGGCCACGATGTCAGCGACGGGGTGGAGTTAGGCTCGTCACTCTTGTGGGTCGGGGCGGTGTCTTAGGTTTTGGATGCCAGCGGAAGCGCCGGGCTCCTTAAGAGCAGGTTGTTTGACAATGTAGCCTCATGAGGCTACATTCATGCTCTATGAAGACAGTAGGTATCCGCGAGCTGAAAAACCGATTGAGCGAGTATCTTCGCCAAGTGCGTTCCGGCGAGAGCATGCTGGTGACGGATCGGGGAGAGGTGGTTGCTGAATTCTCGCCGCCAGGGCGCGCGTTGGCTGATGCCTCCGTGCCGGCCGGCCTGCTTGGGCTTGCGAGACGAGGCCTCCTGACTCTCGGTTCTCCTGCTGATGCCAGTGTGTACGTGGCGCTGCCGCGCGTTCGCCGCGGCAAGCGCAGTGCCGCTGAGCTTCTCGACGAAGAGCGCGGCGCGCGGTGAACCTGTACGCCGAGTCGAGCGCAGTCCTGGCTTGGCTCCTGGATGAAAACTCGGCCGCCGATGTGCGTCGATCACTCGCTGCTGCGGAAATCATCGTTGCCTCGGATTTGACGCTCATCGAGTGTGATCGCGTCATCATTCGAGCGGCGGTACTCGGGGAGCTGACGGAGGTTGAGGCGGCCGATCGGCGCGCACACTTGACCGCCGCGGCATCTCACTGGCAGATCCTGCGTATGGCGCCAGAGATCGTGGAGCGCGCCCGGCAACCGTTTCCCGGCGAACCGATTCGAACGCTGGATGCGATCCATCTTGCCTCCGCGCTCACTGCCAGGACGGCGATCGCGGGACTGAAGCTCCTCAGCCTCGATGACCGTGTCCGCAAGGCCGCGAAGAAACTCGGGCTGGATGTCATTCCGGAGTAGGCACCTTGCCAAAAAATACGTCCGGCTCGATCGAAACGGAACTGCCCGTCGGCAAGGCCTCCGGCGTTCCAATCGCCCGGACGGTCGATTGGTCGAACCCTTAGTATCTGAGAGCAATAATGGCGCTCCCTATGGGATTACTCGGCCTTCGGCCTCGCCCCTTCGGGGCCGCCGTCGGCAAGGCCTCCGGCGTTCCAATCGCCCGGACGGTCGATTGGTCGAACCCTTGGTGCCTAAGAGCAATAATGGCGCTCCCTACGAGATTCGAACTCGTGTTACAGCCTTGAGAGGGCCGTGTCCTAGGCCTCTAGACGAAGGGAGCGGACTGGCGGATCTTTGGGCTTTGGGGACCCAAGAGGGCTGGTAGTATACGGGCCAATTTTTTGGACTCAAGCGGAACCCTCCTTTTTGAACGTATCGTCGACTCTACTTGCCCCGTTAGTGATTCCCCGGTCTGAGCACTCGATCTCGCGTGCGGCGATCTCGCCAAATGCGTTGAAGGTGCTGTATCGGCTGAAAGAAGCGGGTTATCAGGGCTTTTTGGTGGGGGGTGCGGTGCGGGATTTGCTGCTGGGGCAGCGTCCCAAGGACTTCGACGTCGCCACCAATGCGCTCCCCGAAGACGTGCGGCGTCTGTTCCGCAATTGCCGGCTCATCGGGCGGCGTTTTCGCCTGGCGCATGTCTTTTTCGGCAACGAAATCATCGAGGTGGCCACTTTTCGGGCCACTGCGGCGCCTGAGCGCGAGGATGCGGAGGATGGGGACGCGGACGCAGAGGCAGCCGGGGGAGGCGACGAGGTTCGAGGTGGCGATGAGGGTGAGGCCGAAGGCCGCCATGAGCCGGACGTTGATGACGCGGCTGAATTCTCGCCGCCCAGCGATTCGGAGCATCGCGCCTTCGACCCGCGGGGGCGGATTCTGCGCGACAACATCTACGGCACCATCGAAGAAGATGTGTGGCGGCGCGATTTTGCCGCCAACGGTTTGTACTACAACATCGAAGACTTTTCGATCTGGGACTTCGTCGATGGCGTAAGGGACATCAAGGAGCGCCGCCTCAGGTTGATCGGCGATCCGGAAACGCGTTACCGCGAAGATCCGGTGCGCATGTTGCGGGCGGTGCGGTTTGCGGCAAAGCTGGATTTCTCCATCGAACCCAACACCGAGCAGCCGATCAAACGGCTGGCGTACCTGCTCGACGGCGTGCCGCCGGCACGTCTGTTCGATGAGGTCTTGAAGTTATTCCTGTCCGGATTCGGCGCGAAAGCCTACCGGTTGCTGCAACAGTACGGTCTTTTCGAGCATCTGTTTCCACAGTCCGCAGCGGCCTTTGCCCTGGCGCCCTATGCCTATGCCGGCGAGATGCTCGAGCGGGGCCTCGAGAACACCGATGAGCGCATCGCGGCGGATAAGCCGGTGACGCCCACCTTCCTGTTCGCGGTGTTGCTGTGGAGCGCGGTGCTGCGCGAGCTGAATGAAAGGCAGGCGGGTCCGAGTCCGGATCTTGCGCTTCTCATGCAGGCGTGCGATACGGTGCTGCGCACGCAGCAGTCGCGCGTGGCGATTCCGCGGCGCTTTGCCATTCCCATGCGGGAGTTGCTGATGCTGCAGCCGAAGTTCAATCGGCGCAGCGGCGTGAAATCCTTGAGTCTGCTGCAACATCCGCGCTTTCGCGCCGCCTTCGACTTCCTGCTGCTGCGGGCACAGGTCGGCGTCGCGGATCCCGAACTTGCGAAGTGGTGGACCGATATTCAGGTGCTGCCGCAAGAGGAGCGGGTGGCGCTGGTGCAGGCGCGTCCCGCCGAGCCAGCGGCCGAAGGGTCTGCGGCACCCGGCCGCCGTCGCCGCCGTCGGCGGCGCGGCGGAGCGGCGCGCAGTTAGGAGCCTGTCTGTTACCTCTGTGGCCGCGAGCAAGGGGATTGGTATCGTCGAGGTGGAACCGACGAAGTCGGGCACGCTCCTCATGAGGATGCGACAACGACGGGTGAAGGTAAATCCGTCCGCTCTGCCGCCAATGCGGCTCACGCGGAATATTTACACAGGTTGCCGGCGATGAGTCTGCTCTGGCGTCCCGCGTATGTGGGCATTGGCAGCAATCTTGATTCTCCGCGCGAACGCGTGCTCGAGGCCATCGAGCGCATGAAGGCGCTGGCAGCGACGCGCCTGGAAATACGCTCGCCTCTGTATCTCACGCGTCCCCTAGGTCCCCAGGATCAGCCGGACTTCGTCAACGCCGTCGCCGGTCTGCTCACGCAGCTTTCCGCGCGGGATTTGCTCGGCGGATTGCTCGGCATCGAACAAAACATGGGTCGGGACCGGCGCGAGCGTTGGGGGCCGCGCATCATCGATCTGGATCTCCTGTGGATGGTCGGTGCGGCGATCGACGAGCCGGGGTTGACGGTGCCGCACCCCGGAGTGTCGACGCGCAATTTCGTCCTGTATCCTTTGGCTGACATCGCCCCCCTCATCAAGATCCCAGGGCTTGGGGCCCTGCTCGACCTCAAGCGGGACGCCGGCGGTGACGGTATTTCCGTCCTCGAGTAAGAAGAAGAGTTCAATGACCGTGGCAGCAGCGCATCGATTCATAGTCGTGGAAGGGCCGATCGGCGTGGGCAAGACCAGTTTGGCGCGCCGTCTGAGTCAGTCGCTCGGCGGCCAGTTGGTGCTGGAACAGGCGGACCAAAATCCATTCCTCGAGCGCTTCTACAAGAATCCGCGTGCGGCGGCATTCCAGACGCAATTGTTTTTTCTGTTTCAGCGGGCACGTCAACTCGAGGATGTTCGCCAGGAGGATTTATTCGGCGCCGTGCGCGTGGCGGATTATCTCTTGGAAAAGGATCGGCTGTTTGCGCGCGTCACGCTGGACGATGCGGAATACGGGCTATACGAGCGTGTCTATGAGCGCGCCGTGGTGGACGCGCCCCAGCCTGACCTGGTCGTGTACCTCCAGGCGCCCGTCGATGTGTTGATGGATCGCATCGCCAAGCGCGGCATCCGCTATGAACAGCATATCGAACGCGCCTATTTGGAGAAACTTACCCAGGCGTATGCGCGTTTCTTCCACAGCTATGATGCCTCGCCGCTGCTCATCGTCAATTCGGCGTCCATCGATCCGGTCAACAACGAAAGCGACTACGCGCAATTGTTCGCGGAAATCACCAAGGTCCGGCGCGGCCGGCATTTCTTCAATCCCGCCGGCAGCAGTTTGTTGCCGGCCGGCTGAGCGATCACCAGACCACCTCGCTCGCGGCCATGAGGGAAGGGCGTCTCATCCCGTCGTCGGCCGTCGCGACGCCGACCGGTGACGCTGGCTTGCGGCACCGACAGGCGCATCGATGCGGCAGGGCGGCTGCGGCGCTCAACGTGCCGCCGTACTCGGAGCGTGCTGCGCCAGCGCCCACCGCACATGTTCGCGCACCAGGGCGGAGGGATGCCGGGCTCGGGCTTCAAGTGCGGCAACGATGACCTGCGAGCTGGGCGCGTTCCCCAGCGCCACGGCGATATTGCGCAGCCAGCGCTCGTAGCCGATGCGCCGGATGGCACTCCCTTGGGTCTTTTCCAGGAACTCTTGCTCGCTCCAGGCAAACAGCTGCGCAAGCTGCGAGTGGTCCAATCCATGGCGAACGTCAAAATCCTTCTCGCGCGTAGGACGGGCAAACTTGTTCCAGGGACAGACGAGTTGACAGTCGTCGCAACCATAGATGCGATTGCCGATGGCGCGGCGAAATTCCACCGGGATACTGCCGGTCAGCTCGATGGTGAGATAGGAAATACAGCGCCTTGCATCGAGACGGTAGGGTGCGACGATGGCGCCGGTGGGGCAGGCCGGCATGCAGGCGGCGCAGGTGCCGCAGTGCGCGGTACTGGGCTCGTCGACCGGCAATGGAAGGTCGAGGTAAATCTCCCCCAGGAAAAAATACGAGCCGCTGTGGCGATCGATCAGGTTCGTATGCTTGCCGATCCAGCCCAAGCGGGCGTTGCGCGCCAAGGCCTTCTCCAACACCGGCGCTGAGTCGGTGAACACGCGGTGCCCGAACGGACCGACCTCGGCCTCGATGCGCTCGCAGAGCTTTTGCAGCCGTGAGCGTAGTACTTTGTGGTAGTCGCGACCCAGGGCATAGCGCGACACGTAGCCCATGTTACCGTCGGCGAGCGTGGCGGCCGCGTCGGCCGATTCCTGCGGCCAGTAGTCCATGCGGACGCTGATGCAGCTGACGGTGCCCGGTATCAGTTCTGTCGGTCGGCTGCGCTTGCGGCCATGGCGCGCCATGTAGCCCATCTCGCCGTGGAAGCCGGCGTGCAGCCAGTCCAGAAAATGGGTCTCATCCTCGGGCAGATCGATGGTGGCCACGCCGATGCCGGAAAATCCCAACTCCGCGGCCCAAGCATCCAAGGAAGCCCTGAGGGCGGCAGGATCGAGGGGTGAGGCAGGTAATGCGGAGGCAGTCATGGGCGTCCGTATAATAAACCGATGCCGACGGCTTCCCTGGAATTCGCCTTGCCCGACAGCAGCGCCACGGAAGCGCTGGGCGCCGCATTGGCGCGCGCCTTCTGCGTGCCCAGCCGGGGCGCCGTAGTGCACCTGCGCGGCGAATTGGGCAGCGGCAAGACCACCTGCGCCCGCAGCCTGCTGCATGCCCTCGGCGTCACGGCGACGGTGCGCAGTCCCACCTATACCCTGGTCGATACCTACAGCTCGCCCGAGCTCAAATTCGTGCACGTGGATCTGTACCGCCTGCGCTCCAGCGCCGAGGTCGAGGAGTTGGGGTTGCGCGACCTGACGGGACCTAAGTCCCTGATGCTGATCGAGTGGCCCGAGCAGGGCGGTGCCGCCGTGCCGGCCGCTGACTTGGATGTGCAGCTTCGCTATGTGGATGTCGGTGAGTCGCGAGCGGCATCGCTTCGTGCCGGCAGCGAGTCAGGAGCAAGCTGGCTCGCGAAGCTGGGACTTGACCATAGCTTAATGCCCTATGTATCTAATTTAACTTGAAAAAGGATCGTAAACGGCGTTAACTTAATCGCCATGAACCGTCTATGGCTGCAGTGCTGCCTCGGGTCGTTGCTGGCAACGGCGTTCTGGCAGCCTGCCTTCGCGGTGGATGTGCGCGCAGTTCGCCTCTGGGCGGGCCCGGACAGTACGCGGGTGGTGGTGGATTTATCCGGTAGCGCGCAACACAGTTTGCTGATTCTGCACAACCCGGAGCGGGTCGTGCTGGACGTGTCCGGAGCCCGGCTTGGACCCCGGGCGGGCAGGCCGCCGGCCGGCGCCGGCGCGGTGAAGCAGGTGCGCATGTCGCGCAATGCGGCGGGAAATCTGCGTTTGGTGCTCGATCTGGCGCACCCCATCGAAGCCAAAAGCTTCTTGTCGAAGCCAAATGCGCACTATGGCTACCGGTTGGTCGTCGATCTCGGCGTCACCGCTCGCGCCGATCAGCATGCCGATCAGCCCGTCAGGGTGAAGCACGCGCCGGCCGATGCGCGCGATCTCATCATTGCCATCGACGCCGGGCATGGCGGTGAGGATCCGGGAGCGATCGGCAAGAACGGCACGCGTGAGAAGGACGTGGTCTTGAAGATCGCCCAAGATCTCGCGGTCAAGATCAACGCCGAGCCCGGCATGCGGGCCATGCTCACCCGCGGCGGCGATTACTTCGTCCCCTTGCGCGACCGGATGCGCCGCGCACGGGCGCAGCAAGCGGATCTATTCGTGTCCATTCACGCCGATTCTGCCCGCGACCGCAGTGTCGACGGCTCGTCGGTGTACATCCTGTCCCAGCGTGGCGCCACCGACGAAGCATCGCGCTGGCTTGCGGAACGGGAAAATGCCTCGGACTTGATCGGCGGCGTTTCCTTGGACGACAAGGACGATGTGCTTGCCTCGGTGCTGCTCGATCTGTCGCAATCGGCCTCGCTGAATGCAAGTCAGGTCGCTGCCGAGCGGGTATTGCAGCGGCTCACCCAAGCCGGCGAGGTGCGCAAGCGCGAGGTACAGCAGGCGCGGTTCATGGTGTTAAAGTCGCCCGACATCCCCTCCATGCTGGTCGAGACGGCCTATATTTCTAATCCGCAGGAAGAGCTGCGGCTGCGCACGTCGGCGCATCAAGCGAAGCTCGCCGATGCCATCCGCCGCGGCGTGCATGACTATTTCTATGCCAATCCGCCCATGGGCACCCGCATCGCGCAACTGGCCGGCAACGCCGCGCATCCGGTGTTGGCGGCCGGTGCCGGCGGAACGGGCGAGTAGGCCACGGGATCGGCCACGGCCCGGGGCTTGATGCCTCGCGCGCGCCTGACGGCCCGACCGGTGTCGCCAGGGGCTTGGAGCCTTCTTAAGTATCCCCGTGGTCGCGAGTGAGACCAAACACCCACGCGCGGCGAGCGCACGCTTGATGACACTCACCTGACGGCACCCGCCCCTCAAGACCCCAGGCTTGTGCGAAAATGCACCTGCCGAGGTTGCCATTGCCCATTCAACTCCTATCCGACTCCCTCATCAGTCAAATCGCTGCCGGCGAGGTCATCGAACGGCCGGCTTCCGTGGTCAAGGAGCTGGTGGAGAACGCCTTGGACGCCGGCGCGCGACGCATCGATGTCGAGATCGAACGCGGCGGCTGCGGCTCGATGCGGGTGCGCGACGATGGCGCAGGCATCGATCCGGCGGAGATCGCCCTGGCGTTGGCGCGGCATGCCACCAGCAAGATCGCCTCGCTACAGGACCTGGAGAATGTTTGCAGTCTCGGGTTTCGCGGTGAAGCGCTGCCCAGCATCGCCTCGGTATCGCGACTGTCGCTGATCTCGCGCTCGGCGGGAGGAACCCATGCCTGGGGGATTGAAGCGCGCGACGGCGAACTGAGCGCGCCGGCGCCGGCCTCGCATGCCTTGGGAACCAGCGTCGAGGTGCGGGATTTATTTTTCAATGTTCCGGCGCGGCGCAAATTCTTGCGCGCCGACAACACGGAATATCAGCATATCCTGCGCATGCTGGAACGCCTGGCCCTGTCGCGTTTCGACGTGGCGTTCAGCCTCGTGCACAACGGCAAGAGCATCTGGGCCCTGCCCGCGGCGGCCGGCGAGGCGGAGCGGCTGGCACGGGTGGCGCGGATCTGCGGCGAGGAATTCGCCGCCCATGTGATCGAGCTGCGCCATGACACCGAATCGTTGCGCCTGTCCGGATGGCTGGCATTACCCACGTTCTCGCGCAGCCAGCCGGACCTGCAATTCACCTTCTTGAACGGGCGCTTCGTGCGCGACAAGGTGCTGGTGGGTGCGGCACGCCAGGCCTACCGGGACGTGCTGTTTCATGGCCGCTTCTGCGCGTACCTGTTGTACTTGGAGATGGATCCACGCTGGGTGGATGTCAACGCGCATCCGCAAAAATTGGAAGTACGCTTTCGCGATTCGCGCCGCGTGCATGACTTCCTGTTTAGGACTCTGGAGAAGGCACTCGCGGCGACGCGCCCCTCGTCGCAGTCGCCGGGCAGCGCGCCCTCGGATTGGCTGACAGGCGCATCGCGCTTCGCCGCTGGCGCCGGTGCAGGAACCGATGCCGGTGCCGCAGCTACCAACGGAGACGCCGCTACCAACGGTGCTGCCGTTTCCACGGGTGCCGCCGGCGGTGCCCGTCCTGCGCAAGCGCGTTTCGCGCTGCCGGAGGTGCCGGCGAGGCCATCCGCGGATGCCTACCGCAGCTATGTCACGCCGGGTCTCACCGCCGTGCACGATCACGGCCCCGCCATGGATGGAAGCGCAACGAACGCGGACATGGGGGTGGCCTTGGCTTCGGGCGAGGCTGCCGCACCCTTGGGGTATGCCATCGCCCAGCTGCACGGCGTCTATATCTTGGCTCAGTCCGCCGACGGCATGGTGTTGGTGGACATGCACGCGGCGCACGAACGGATCATGTACGAAGGCATGAAGAAATTGCTGTCGGGGCAGACCGCGCAGCAGCAGCTGTTGATGCCACAAGTGCTGCACGTGAGCCCGGCGCAGGCCGACATGGCGGAAGGGCATCGACAGGAATTCGCGGCCTTGGGATTTGACGTCACACGCCTAGGTCCCGATCAATTGGCGCTGCGCGCGGTTCCCATCCTGCTGGCCGGACATGACCCGGCCGGCATCGTGCGCGATGTGCTCTCGGATTTGCTCGAGGCAGGCCATTCGCGGCGCGTTGAGGAATCCATCAATCACCTGCTCGCCACCATGGCCTGTCACGCGGCCGTGCGCGCGCGGCGCGTGCTGAGCTTGACGGAAATGAATGCCTTGCTGCGCGAAATGGAGGGCACCGAACGCGCAGACCAATGTAATCACGGGCGTCCGACCTGGGTGCGTTTGTCCATGAGCGAGCTGGATCGGCTGTTCTTGCGCGGACGCTGATGCCGAACTCGCAGGAGCGCCGCTCGGCCGTGCTGCTGATGGGACCGACCGGCTCGGGCAAATCCGAGCTGGCCCTGCGGCTCGCCGAACGGCTGCCCTTGGAAATCATCAGCGTGGATTCGGCGCAGGTGTACCGCGGCATGGACATCGGTACCGCCAAGCCGACATTGGCCACCCGAGCCCAGGTCCCCCACCATCTCATCGATATCCGCGATGCGGCGATGGGTTATTCGGTGGGGGAATTCACCCAGGATGTGCTCGGCGCCATGCAGGGCATCTGGTCGCGCGGCCGGCTGCCCTTGTTGGTCGGCGGGACCATGATGTATTTCCATGCCCTGACGGCGGGCATCGCGGAGCTTCCGGAGGCAGATGCGGACGTGCGCGCGGGTATCGACGCCAGAGCGGCGAAGCACGGCTGGGCCGCGGTCCACAGGGAACTCGCCGAGGTCGATCCGCTGGCCGCGGCGCGCATCCACAGCAACGATCCGCAGCGCATTCAACGCGCGCTCGAAGTTCACCGCCTCACCGGCCGGCCCATCACCGAGCTGCAACAGGCGCGCATGTCGCCGATTGCCGACGTCAATCTCATGGAATTTGCACTTGCCCCCCTTGAACGCGGCGAGTTGCACGCCAAGATCGAAACTCGGTTCAAGGCAATGCTCGACGCCGGTTTTGTAGAGGAAGTCAGAAGCTTGTACGAAAGAGGCGATTTGAGTGCGGAACATCCATCCATGCGCGCGGTCGGATATCGGCAACTATGGCGCTATTTGGCGGGGCTGACTTCGTTGAATGAAGCCGCGGACCAAGCGGTTGCCGCGACGCGACAACTGGCCAAGCGGCAATTTACTTGGCTGCGTCGACGCGCTGAGGCGCGATGGTTGGATGCCATGCAACCGGACTTGGCACGCACGATGTTCGACGCACTGTCCGAGGGCGGATTTGCAAATTGGCCTAAGCTTTAACGCGGGCCGTTGCGCTGTGCTAGCATTAATCGTGTATGTGCCTCGTGCCGCATGGAAGTGATACGGCAGTACTAATGACAAAGAACAAGGAGCTTTACCCATGGCCCGTGGCCAGTCTCTGCAGGACCCATTCCTGAATGCCCTGCGCAAAGAAAGGGTGCCTGTTTCAATTTATCTTGTTAACGGCATCAAACTACAAGGACAGATCGATTCATTCGACCAGTTCGTCGTGTTGTTGAGAAACAGCGTGAGTCAGATGGTGTACAAACATGCCATTTCCACCGTCGTCCCCGCGCGCAATGTGCGATTGCCGACCGGCGAGGACGGCGAAGTCACGGAACCTGCCATCGTCGAATGATGGGGTGGTCCTCTGCAGTTATTTGAACGCCCGGAAGGCGGCGAGCGCGCCGTTCTAGTCGGCGTCGGCATCGGCCATCCGGTCGATCCGAGCGACATGGCCGAATTCTCCGCGCTGGCCGCTTCCGCCGGTACACTGGCCGCGGGTACGGTGCTCTGCACACGCTCGCGTCCGGATCCCAAATACTTCGTAGGGTCTGGCAAGGCGGAAGAGATTCGCGCCGCGGCGGAATTACACCAGGCAGATCTCGTCCTGGTGGACCAAACCCTCAGCCCCAGTCAGGAGCGCAACCTCGAGAAGCTCACCGGGCGTCGAGTATTGGACCGTAACGGGTTGATTCTGGATATTTTTGCTCAGCGCGCACGGAGTTTCGAGGGCAAGCTTCAAGTGGAGCTGGCGCAGCTGTCGCATCTGGCGACACGACTGGTGCGAGGCTGGACCCACCTCGAGCGGCAGAAGGGCGGCATCGGCCTGCGCGGTCCGGGCGAGACGCAGCTGGAGACCGATCGACGCCTGATCGCCAAGCGCATCCGCACGCTGCGGTCGCGCTTGGAGAAGCTGGATCGGCAGCGCGACACCGGCCGGCATGTGCGCCGCGAGGTACCCGTGCCGACCGTGGCACTGGTGGGCTACACCAACGCCGGCAAGTCGACGCTGTTCAATGCGCTTACCGGTTCCGATTCCTTCGTGGCGGATCAACTGTTCGCCACGCTGGATCCCACGGTCCGGCGGGTCAAGCTGGGCGGTGTCGGCGAGGTCGTTCTGGCCGATACGGTGGGATTCGTGCGCGCCCTGCCGCACGAACTCATTGCCGCGTTCCGCTCCACATTGCAGGAAGCCCGCGAGGCCGACCTGTTGCTGCACGTGGTGGATGCCGGCGATCCAAAGCGCCAAGAGCGCATCGAGCAGGTACGTGACGTGTTGCGCGGCATCGGTGCCGGCGAGATTCGCGAACTGTTGGTGTTCAATAAAATCGACGTGAGTCAGGATGAGGCGCGAACGGTGGCGAGCGCGGACGGCGTGGCCTCTCAGGCCTGGGTCTCGGCGGCGAGCGGTGCAGGCGTCGGGTTGTTGCGCGAGGCGATGGCGCATGCGGTTCGCCCCAACCAGGTGCGGCGCACGTTCCATCTGCAGTTGCAGGCGGCCGCCGTCCGGTCTGAGCTCTATACGCGCAACGCCGTGCGAGCCGAGCGGCAGCGCGAAGACGGTAGCTGGGACATCGACGTCGAACTGGACCTCGCCGAGGTTGCCAAACTGGCGGGCGCCAAGGGTGTCAACTTGATGGAAACCGTCCGACCGGTGGTTCAGCGCGTGGCCTGAGCGCATGCTTCGGTGTGCCAGGCGGTGTGAAGGAGCCAAGCGGCGGCCCGCCTGCTAGAATCCGCGGCTCCGTCATTCACGAACCCAAAACTCGCAACTCATCATTAGGCATATCGCATGGCTTGGAACGAACCGGGTGGGGAGAAACGCAATCCCTGGAATCGCCCGCAGCAATCGCAGAACGATCTGGACGATGTGCTGCGAAATTTGCAGCGGCGCCTAAGCGCGCTGTTTGGCCGCGGCGGCGGCGGTGGCATGGGCGGCGGACAGAGCTCCACCGGCTTCGGACGGGGTGCCAGCAGCATTTTGGTGCTGATCGGCGCGGTATGGATCGGCAGCGGCGTGTATCGCGTCGATGCCCAGGAACGCGCGGTGATTCTGCGTTTCGGCAAGTACATGCAAACCAACGGGCCGGGTTACAACTGGCATCTGCCCTGGCCGATCGAAAGTAGGCGCATCGTCAATGTCTCGCAGCAGTTCAGCGTGACCGACGATGCCAGAATGCTCACGGCCGACACCAACTTGGTCGAGGTCAAATCGGCGGTGCAGTACACCAAGCCCGATCCGCGCAAGTACCTGTTCAAGGTCAACAATGTCGAAGAGACCCTGGTGCAGGTCAGCGAAAGCGCCATGCGCGAAGCCGTGGGGCAGGCTTCGCTCGACAAGGCGCTGGCCTTCGATCCGTCGATCACGGATCGCGCCAAAATGCTCCTGCAGCGCACCCTCGACAACTACGACCTGGGCGTGAACATCATCAGCGTCAAATTGGGCGATGTGATCGTTCCCGATCAGGTGCAGGATGCGCAGCGCGACGCCATCAAGGCCGACAAGGACCGGCAGCGCTACCAGCAGGATGCGGAGACTTATCGCAACGACGTGGTGCCGCGCGCCCGCGGCCAGGCCGCCAAGAATATGCTGGATGCGGAAGCCTACCGCCAGCAGGTGCTGGCGCTGGCGCAGGGTGAGACGTCTCGATTCGATCAGGTTTTGAGCCAGTACGAACATGCGCCTGCGATCACGCGCGAACGCATGTACCTGGACACCATGCAGAATGTCTACAAGAATTCGCGCAAAGTCATCGTCGACACCAAGGGCGGCAACAACATGATGTATCTACCGCTCGAGAAACTGATCTCGGCGGGACCGCAGTCCATCTCCAATCCCAACGACACGCTGACCGTGGCGCCGCCGCGGCTGCCGGAAATTCAGGTGACGCCGGTCGAAGATCCCGCCCGGGCGCGAGGAGTGCGCTGATGCAAAGCCGGCTGCTCTATGCGCTGTTGGCCCTGGTGGCCGCGATCTTGATCGTACGCGCAAGCGTATTTACCGTGAGCGAGGGCCAGTTGGCCATCAAGTCGACCGGCGGCGAGATCGTCGACTCGAATTACCAGCCGGGACTGCACTTTCGCATTCCGCTGGTGAATGAGGTGAGCCGTTATGATGCGCGCATCCTCACGCAGATGTATCCGTCGGAGCATTTCCTGACACGCGAACAGGAACAGCTCAACGTGGACTTCTATGTGAAGTGGCGCATCCAGAATCTGCGCAAGTACTACGAGACCACCGGCGGCTCCGAAGAGGTGGCGAATGCCCGTTTGGGCGAGACGGTCAAGGACAGCATCAAGAGCGTGGTCACGCAGCGCACCTTACAGCAGGTGATCACCGCGGAGCGTGCGGAATTCACCGGCGCCATGATGAAGACGGCGCGGCCCTTGGCGGAACAGCTGGGCGTCGAGCTGGTCGATGTGCGCATCACCAAGATCGATCTGCCGCCGCAGGTGCAAGATTCGGTATTCGACCGCATGCGGTCCAACTTCAAGGCGCAGGCGGCCAAACTGCGTGCCGAGGGTGTGGAGGCGGCCGAGCGCATTCGCGCGGAGGCCGACAAGGCGCAAACCGAAATCCTGGCGGACGCCGCGCGCCAAGCGGGCCAGATTCGCGGACAGGGCGATGCGTCGGCGAGCGAGGTGTACGCCAAGTCGTACTCGAAGAACGCAGAGTTCTACAGCTTTTATCGCAGCATGCAGTCCTACCGAGAGGCCGTGGGCACCCAGGGCGACATGCTGGTGATCGCCCCGGACAGTGCCTACTTCAAGTACTTCAACAAGCCTCAACCTCAACCGCCGCAGCGTTAGACACAATGGATATCGGCTGGACTGAACTCGCCCGCTATTTCGGCGGCGCCTTCGCTCTGTACTTGGTGCTCGAGGGCATCCTGCCCTTCGTCAATCCGTCCGCCGCGCAGCGGCTGATGGCCAAGCTGTCGAGGACCGAACCTGCGCAGCTTCGTTGGGGCGGATTGATCAGTATGGTGTCGGGTTTGGCATTGTTGTGGATGGCGCGCAATGGGTAAGAATCTGGTAGTGATCGGCCTGCAATGGGGCGACGAAGGCAAGGGCAAGGTCGTCGACCTGCTGACCGATCAGGCACAGGCGGTGGTGCGCTTTCAGGGCGGCCACAATGCCGGACACACCCTGGTCATCGGCGGGAAGAAGACGATTCTGTCGCTGATCCCTTCCGGCATCCTGCATGCGCATGTGCAGTGCCTGATCGGCAACGGCGTGGTGCTGGCGCTCGAGGCCTTTTTCAAGGAAGCCGAAATGCTGATCGGGCAGGGCGTGCCGGTGTTCGAGCGCCTGCGAGTCAGCCCGGCGTGCCCGCTGATCCTTTCCTCGCATGTCGCGCTCGACAAGGCGCGAGAGAAGGCCCAGGGGCCGAATGCCATCGGCACGACCGGGCGCGGCATCGGTCCTGCCTATGAAGACAAGGTGGCGCGGCGCGCCCTGCGCGTCGCTGACTTGTTCCATCGCGAACGCTTCGCGGCCAAGTTGGGCGAAATCCTCGACTTTCACAACTTCGTTTTGCAGCGCTACTTTCAAACCAAGCCGGTCGACTTCCAAGAAGTCCTGGAATCGAATCTCGCCCTGGGCGAGCGGCTCAAGCCGCTGGTCGCCGATGTCACCGGCATTCTCGAGCGGCTCAGCGCGGAGGGCGGCAATGTGCTCTTCGAGGGTGCGCAAGGGGCGATGCTCGACGTCGATCTGGGCACCTATCCTTATGTGACCTCCTCGACCACCACCGCCGGCGGCGCCGCGGCCGGCACCGGTTTGGGTCCGCGGCGGCTGCACGAGGTACTTGGCATCGTCAAGGCCTATGCCACCCGCGTGGGCGCAGGTCCCTTCCCAACGGAGCTGTTCGACGAGGCGGGTGAATACCTGTCGCGCGTGGGACATGAATTTGGTTCCGTGACCGGTCGGCGCCGCCGCTGCGGCTGGTTCGACGCCGTGGCATTGCGCCGATCCGTGGTCCACAACAGCTGCTCGCTGCTGTGTGTGACCAAGCTCGACGTACTTGATGGCCTGGACACCATTCGTGTTTGCGTCGGCTACAAAACCGACGCCGGCATCTCATCCACGCCGCCGCTGCTGTCGGCGAATTTCGCCGAGTGCGAAGCAGTGTACGAGGACATGCCCGGCTGGAAGGAGAGCACCGTGGGTGTCACCGACTATGCCGATCTGCCCGCCAACGCGCGGAAATATTTGGAACGCTTGCAGTCGCTGGTCGGCGTGCCGATCACCATCATCTCCACCGGTCCCGATCGCGATCAGACCATCATTCGCCAGAATCCCTTCGGCTAAAGACCGGCAGGCGGCGCCCTTGGGGGCTGCGGGAAGAACGTCCTAGCCGTTCCGTTGTCTATGATCTTTTGAGGGGCTTCAAGGAGGCATTTCATGGCCAGTATCCCTTTGAAAGGCAGCGAGCGAGCCGCCCTGCCGGGCGCGCGGGTTTTGGCGCCGGCGGATCCCGGCGAACGGTTGGAAGTGAGCGTCATCGTGCGGCGGGGCGGTGCCGATGAGTTTCGCAGGCGCGTGGCGCAGCTCGAATCCGGGGGCGCCGGTCAGCCGATGAGCCGCGAGGAATTTGCGCAGCTGCACGGCGCCGCACCCGCTGATTTGGCGGCCGTGAAGGCATTCGCGAAGATCCACGGTTTGTCGGTCGTGCAAACGCATGCGGCACGCTGCACCGTGGTGCTGTCCGGCACCGTCGCGCAATTCAACGCTGCATTTCATGTTCAGCTGCAGTTGATGCGTCACGACAGCTGCAGCTATCGCGGCCGCATCGGCAGCGTCGAGTTGCCGGCCGAGCTCGCCGGCGTGGTCGAAGCGGTACTGGGTCTGGATAACCGGCCGCAAGCTGAGGCACAGTTCAGAATTCGTCCGGCGGCGAGTGCCGCCAGTTCCTTCACGCCGCCTGAGGTCGCCTCGTTGTATGCCTTCCCGAACGGCACAGGCTCGGGCGAGTGCGTCGCCTTGATCGAACTCGGCGGCGGCTTTCGTCCCGCGGACCTGGACACGTACTTCGCCGGCTTAGGGTTGACTTCGCCCACCGTGACGGCCGTATCGGTGGATCAGGCCAAGAACGCTCCAAGCGGCGATGCGAACGGTCCGGACGGTGAGGTCATGCTCGATATCGAGGTGGTGGGCGCGATTGCGCCGCAGGCCAAGATCGCCGTGTACTTCGCGCCCAACACCGATGCCGGCTTTCTGGATGCCGTGACTACGGCCATTCATGACACCGTCAACAAACCTTCCGTCATTTCCATCAGCTGGGGCGGCCCGGAATCTTCCTGGACGGCGCAGGCGATGACGGCCATGGACGGTGCCTTTCAGACGGCCGCGGCCTTAGGCATCAGCGTCTGCGTGGCTTCCGGAGATAATGGCTCCAGCGACGGCGTCACGGATGGCGCCGACCACGTGGATTTCCCCGCATCCAGTCCATTCGCCCTGGCTTGCGGAGGCACGACGCTGCGGGCGAGCGTGAATGCCATCGACGGTGAAGTCGTGTGGAACGACGGCACGAACGGCGGTGCCACCGGCGGCGGCATTAGTGCAGTTTTCGCCAGGCCCACCTGGCAGGCTGCCTTGAATGCCGTCGACACGCAGGGTAAATCCGTCGCGCTCACCAAACGGGGAGTACCGGATGTTGCAGGCAACGCAGATCCCGCAACCGGTTACCAGGTGCTCGTGGACGGCACTGCCAGCGTGATCGGCGGCACGAGCGCGGTGGCACCGCTTTGGGCGGCGCTCATCGCCCGCATCAACGCTCTCACCGGCAAACCCGCGGGCTATTTGAATCCGCAGCTGTATCCGAACCCGCAGGCCTTGCGCGACATTACCTCGGGTAACAACGGCGATTTCGCAGCCGCCTCAGGCTGGGATGCCTGCACCGGCTTAGGCAGCCCAAACGGCGCGGCGCTGCGGACCGTCCTCTAAGAAGGCCGCGCGACGGGACCTACGCGAGCGGGCCTGGCGAGAATGTGCCGTAAGAGACCCGGCGCGAGAGGGCCGGAAGCGGCGCGCGGCTATCTGGGGACTATCTGAAGTGAAGCGTACCGCCGGTGCCGAACAGGCCCAGCAGGCCCACCACGATCAAGTACAGCGCGATGATGTAGTTCAAAAGCTTCGGCATCAACAGGATGAGGATCCCGGCAATCAGTGCCACGATCGGTGCGAGACTCAAGTTGATATGCATGGCGAACTCCGTGTGGGCCGGGATGCTCGCCCGGCCGTTTATTGAAATAATTTCAAGGCGTTTTCGAGCGTCTTATAGGTGCCCCACAATAACGGAATTCCCACCGCAATCCACAGCAAGAACAGTCGAGCCTTCATGCCTTACTCCCGGCGACCGCGCCTTCGCCAGCACGATAATAGTACTTGGCGTTGACCTCACGCATGGCGAAGTTGCAAATAAATCCAATCAGCAGCAAACCGCACATGATGTACATGGTGACCGAATAGGCCTGCGCCTTCGGCACGCCGCTGTCGATCTGATACTGGCGAATGTAGTTGACCAGCACGGGACCCAAGACACCGGCCACCGACCACGCCGTCAGCAGCCGCCCATGGATGGCGCCCACCTGAAAGGTGCCGAAGATGTCGCGCAAGTACGCAGGGATGGTGGCGAAACCGCCGCCGTACATCGACAGAATGACGCAGAAAGCCGCGACGAACAGCGGTGTCGAGCCCATGTGGCCAAATGTCGGCACCAAAGAGTACAGGAGGATGCCGAGCAGGAAGAACACCATATAAGTATTGCGCCGACCGATGTAGTCGGAGGTGCTGGCCCAGAAAAAGCGGCCGATCATGTTGAAGAGGCTGATGAGTCCGACGAAGCCTGCCGCCGCCGCCGCGGTCACCTTACCGCTGAACATTTCCTGAATCATGGGCGATGCCTGGCCCAGAACGCCTATGCCTGCGGTGACGTTCATGCACAACACGCCCCACAACATCCAGAACTGCGGCGTGCGCCAGGCTACATCGACCGAGACGTTGGCGGCCGTCACGAGTTTCTTCGGATGTTCTGAGGGAACCCAGCCCGCAGGCCGCCAGCCCTCGGCGGGAACGCGGACCGAGACCACGCCGATCATCATGAACATGAAATAAATCACGCCCATGGTCACGAAAGTTTCCATCACGCCATTGGATGCCGCGGTGGTGAAGTGCTTCATCAAAATCACCGAGAGCGGGGCGGCAATCAGCGCGCCGCCACCGAAACCCATGATGGCCATGCCGGTGGCCATGCCGGGGCGATCGGGAAACCACTTGATCAGGGTCGAAACCGGCGAGATATATCCGATACCCAGGCCACAGCCGCCGAGGACGCCATAACCTAAATAGATGATCCAAAGTTGGTGCAGGTGGATCCCGACGGCCGACACGAGGAATCCGCCGGCAAAGCACAGGGCTGCCACGAACATCGATTTTCGGGGGCCGACCCGTTCCACCCAGCGGCCAAAAAGAGCGGCCGACGAGCCCAGGAATACGATGGCAATGGAGAAAATCCATCCTACGTCCTTCAAATTCCAGTCTCCGGGCGCGGATTGGGTGAGGCCGAGGAGCTTGGTGAGGGGCAGATTGAAGGTTGAGAAAGCGTAGGCCTGCCCAATGCACAGATGCACGGCAAGCGCGGCAGGAGGCACCATGAACCGGTTGAAACCCGGGCCTGCAACCGTATTTTGGCGATCTAGAAACGAGGATGACATAAGGCCCTATCCTATTTTTTGGTTTGCTGCGGGGCAAGATATATGAGGTGCGACAATATGCGCCATTACCCGCGATCTTGTCACGCTTGACGTTAGCAGACCGGGGCATCAGCATGCGACCTAGATCACATACGCGTGGGTTGCAGCCACCACGTGAATCCCCTGATGCAGAAGTTTAAAACCGTGACATCAGGGGACGAATCGATACAGGGAAACCAGTAATTTTATCGCAATCATGTGCAACACCAGGTGTGCGGGCCGGCGTGCTTCCCGAGCGGGAATAGCGGGTGTTCTCACCTTGCTGTGGCTGGCATGCGTCTTCGTATCGCTGCCGGCTAGCGCCGCCTGCCTGCCTAATGCCGATCCGTCCATCCGCGCGCTGCAGGTACAGGTGGATGAGGATGCGAATGCCGCCCTGAAGAAAGTGGCGTCGCTACTCAAAACCGAATTGGCGGAACCCATCCCCAATTCGCAGCGCCTGGCCTCCCTCTACAGCGTGCAGGCGCAGGCCTACAGCATCCTCGAGCTGGAATCCAAGGCCCGCGATGCCGTGTTCAAGGGTCTGAAGTTCACATCCGACAACACGGATCCGGTCCGCGTCATGCTGCTGTCGCTGTACGCGGAGAATGTGTACGACCAAGCCGGTATCGCGGCGGCCGTGAAAACCACCGAAGAGGCGCAAGCGGTTCAAAAACGCGGCTCGCTCGAAGATATCTGCCTGCTCATCGGGCGCGGACTGTTGCAGTACCGTCAGGATCGCGAGGACTTGGCGATCGGCAGCCTTACGCAGGCCTATCGGTCCAGCACCACGTCTGCCTTTGCCGAGCCGCACGCCCTGGCCGCCGGCGTACTCGCCACGGTGTTGCGCGGCATGGGCGACTACAGCCAAGCCTTGGCGCTGAACCAGGAGGCTATCGACTGGGATATCGGCAGGCATGCACCGCTGGCACTGTCGGTCGACCGATTCTTGCGCGGGCGAATTCTGATCTTGATGCAGAAGTACGCGCAGGCCATCGATGAATTCGACGATGCGCGCAAGCTCAGCGCGATGCTGAACGATACACAGGGTGTGGCCTTCGCCGATGTGCGCGTGTGCGAGTCGCGCATCGAATTGGGCCAGCTCATCAAGGCACGCGCCGCCTGCGAGAACGCTTTGTTCACCTTCATCGCCTCCAGATTCTCCGACGAGGTGAAGGAGACCGAGGCCTTGCTGGCGCGAATCGATCTGGCGGAGGGTCATCCCGAGAAGGCGCTTGCCACGCTCAACGAGGTGCTCGATCACAGCGGCACCGATGTGCTGCCGCTGCGCGTCGCATCGCTGTATCAATGGCGCGCACGCACCAACGCCGCGCTGCATAACTACCGCGATGCCTACAACGACCTGTCCGAATACATACGTCGATATGTTTCGACCAATGACGCCGATCGCACCAAGCAGGCCGTGGCGTTACGCGCGCGCTTCGAGACCGATCGGGAGATCGAACGCAATGCGCTGCTGAAGCGCGAACTCGACCTGTCCCATGAGCAGTCCCAACGCCAGGCGCAGCAATTGCGCTGGAACGCGATTGCCGCGGTGTCCGGCGTGCTGGTGATCGCACTGCTCATTTATTTCTTGCTCACCAACTTGCGCTTCCGCAAGCAGCTGGTGCGGCTCGCGAGCCTGGACAGCCTGACCGGCCTGCCGAATCGGCGCCGCACGGCGGAACTGGCCATCGAGGCGCTCGCCGGGACGACGGCGGCCGAACAGCCCTTGACCGTCGCCATCATCGACCTGGATCACTTCAAGTTCATCAACGATCGCTGCGGGCATGCGACCGGCGACTATGTGCTGCGGGAATTCGCCCGCCTGGGCCGCGAATCGGTGCGCGCGGGAGATACGCTCGGCCGCTGGGGCGGCGAAGAGTTTCTGCTCGTCATGCCCGATGCGACGGTGGAGGTGGCCATCGCCACGCTCGAGCGGCTGCGCACTCTGGTATTCGGGATCAATCTACCGCCGTCCGGCGCGGGATTGCGCGTGAGCATGAGCGCCGGGCTCGCCGTCCGCGACAAGCAAATCCGATCGCTGGATGAACTCATCGCGCGTGCGGATGCCGCGCTCTATGTGGCCAAGAACGAGGGGCGTGACCTGGTGCGGGTCGCTGACGAGAAATTCCTGACTACCACCGGAGTGAGGCGGGCCATTCGGCAGTAGCTGACCGGTTATCTTGAGCTGCATGAAGAGAATGTCCTTCGCCTTGCACATCGTCGCTGGCCTGCTGCTGCAGACAGCCGCGCTGGCGGCTCCTGGCCAGTTGCTGACCGGATCGCTGGACAACGTGGTCAGTTCCTATGTATCGGACCATCACTTCCGTGGCAGCGTGCTGGTGGTGAAGAAGGGCGAGATCCTGCTGCGCAAGGGCTACGGCGTCGCGTCGGAGGCGTGGCAGGTTTCCGACTCGGCCGACACCCGCTACGAGATCGCGTCCCTGACCAAGCAGTTCACCGGCGCTGCCATCCTGCAACTGGCGGCGAGCGGAAAACTGAAGCTGGACGATCCGGTATCCCGTTACTACGCGGCCGCACCTGCGAGTTGGAAGGACGTTACCGTGCGCGAACTCGCCAATCACACCTCTGGGCTGCCCAACAACGAGATCAAGGACTTCACCAAGGGCATCACAGTACCGTACAGCTGGGACGAATTGCTGGCCACGTTCCGGGACCGGCCACTGGCTTTCAGGCCCGGGACTGGTTGGGCTTACACCAACACAGAGTACTATCTGCTCGCCTACATCATTGAGAAGCTCTCCGGCGAGAGCTACGGCGCCTACCTGCAGCATCACATCTTCGGTCCCGCCGGCATGAACAATTCGGGCTATGCAGGCACGCTCGAGGTGGTGCCGCACGAAGCGGAAGGTTATACCTCGGAGGACGGCCATGTCCGGCGCCGGGACTACTTCGATCGTAGCCTGGAGTCGGGAGCCGGCGGCATCTACACCGCGGTGGATGACATGCGGCTGTGGAACGAGGCGCTGAGTGCGGGAAAATTGCTGGACGAGGCCTCGATGCAGGCCATGTTTGCGCCGTCCAAGCCCGGGAGCTATGGTTTCGGCTGGTTCATCGACCTTGAGGCGCCGCGCCGCGCTTACCACGAAGGCAGCGATCCCGGTTTCGCCGCGTTCGAAATTCGCTTCCTGGATGAGCGGTCGCTGATCGTGGTGCTCTCGAACCAGGACGACGCCCCGGTGAGGGAGATCGCGATCAAGCTGCAGCAGTTGATCGCGCGCCCGTAACGAAATTCGGTCAGCCCGCTGGTCGGACCGTGCGTCGAGTCAGAAAGAGCCGCGCATACGACGAGTTGGTGCCCAGGAGAGGACTCGAACCTCCACGAATTGCTCCACTGGTACCTGAAACCAGCGCGTCTACCAGTTCCGCCACCTGGGCAAGATGGGTCCGCCTCACGCGAGGCGCAGAAATGTACGCACTGACTCCGGGGTTGTCAATCGAAGTGCTTGCCGGCCCAGGGAAGTCGCAAAGCTGATAACCTGGGGCTTCAATCTCCTCGGCCATTGCAGCGGGCCTGCGGAGTATTGCCCCTTCATTACAGGTTTACCCATGCATGCATCGCTTTCAGCCCCGCTTTAGTACCCCATGACACGACGCCGATCGACCGGCCCATCGAACGGTTCGCGGCCCAAAGCCAGCGGCGGCACTGCCAAAGGCGCCGGCGATTGGCGCCGCGAGGACCCCAACCTCGAACTTGAAAAGTCCCGATATTCCGATCCCATTGCGAGCCGCGAATTGCTGCTCAAGCACCTGGGCGAGGCGCCGGAACCGCTTACCGCTGCCCGCCTCGCCAAGCGCTTAGGGTTGCACACGGATCAGCAGCGCCAAGCCCTGGCCAAACGGCTGGCTGCGATGGTGCGGGACGGTCAGGCCATCGAGGGGCCGAACGGCTTTGCGACGGCAGGCGAGGGCGAACGGGTCGCCGGCCGGGTGCGGGGCCGCGCCAATGGCGATGTGCTGGTGATCCCGGATGACGGCTCGGCACCCTTGGTGCTGGCTCGAGTCGACACGGCAACGCTCATGCACAACGACCGGGTCGAGGTGCTCGCGGTCGGCATGAACGAACGCGGTAGGCGTATTGCGCGATTGATCCAGCGCACCGGCGATGCCTCCAAGCGCATCGGCGGGGTCTGGCGTGCCGGGCAAAGCCGCGGCCGGGTGGAACCGGAGGATCCTGGCCATTGGTACACCGTCGAGGTGTCGATGCGCGATCGGCATGGCGCCAAGGAGGGAGATCAGGTCATCGTCGAGGTCACCAAGCGGCCGCAGGGCGAGACCGCCCCGCAGGGCCGAATTGTGGAAGTGCTGGAGGACTTGAGCCCGGCCCACCTGGCCGCTCGTTTCGCGATTCTGCGGCATGACCTGCCGCAGGAGTTCCCCCCCGAGGTGCTCCGCGCCGCGAACCAGCTCGCCCCCGATGTGCTCGCGCAAGACATGCAGGGTCGGGAGGACCTGCGGGATGTGCCGCTGGTCACGATCGATGGCGAGGATGCCAAGGACTTCGACGATGCGGTGTACGCCGAGGCGGTGCGCGGCGGCGGTTGGCGGCTCATCGTGGCCATCGCCGACGTCAGCCACTATGTCCGCGTGGGTACCGCGCTCGATGACGAGGCGCGGGCGCGCGCCACCTCCGTGTACTTCCCGGATCGGGTGATTCCCATGCTGCCGGAGCACCTGTCCAATCATCTGTGCTCGCTGATGCCGCGCGTACCGCGGCTGGCCTTCGTGTGCGACATGCACGTCAGCAAGCACGGGAAACTCAGCAAGTCTCGATTCTACGAAGCGGTGATCATTTCGCATGCGCGGCTCACCTACGCCCAGGCGTGGAGCTACTTGCAGAATCCGCAGGCACATGTCCGCGACGTGGCGCCGGCGGTCGGCGTTTCCTTGCAAACTCTGTACGCGGTGTATGGGGCGCTGAAGACGGCGCGCGATGCCCGCGGCGCGCTGGATTTCCGTGGCGGCGAGGTCAAGGCGCGCATCGGGGAGCGCGGCACGATCGAGGGATTCCATGCCGTGATGCGCAACGATGCGCACCGCCTGATCGAGGAGTGCATGATCGCCGCCAATGTGGAAGCGGCGGTGGCGCTGCGCATCGCGAAAGCCAAAAGCCTGTACCGCGTGCATGGACAGCCCGAGGATAAGCGGGTGACGGAACTGCAGAAGGTCTTGAGTGCGCTGCAGGTGGGGGCACTCTTCTCGGAGAAACCGACGCCGCGCGAGTTTCGCCAGTTGGTGGAAAGGCTGACCGCACGCCCCGACGGGCTGCTGCTCGAGGGTTTGGTGATTCGTTCCCTGGCACAGGCGGTGTACCAACAAACCAACATTGGCCACTTCGGTCTTGCGTTGCAGGAGTACGCCCATTTCACTTCGCCCATTAGGCGTTATCCGGACTTGCTGGTGCATCGAGCGATCAAGGCCGCCGCCGTGCCACAGTCGGCCTCGGGCCATGCCTACTCGACCGCCGAGCTGCAGGTATTGGGTGCGGAAAGCTCGCAGCGCGAACGGCGCGCCGATGATGCCTCGCGCGATGTCATGGGGTATCTCAAGTGTCTGTACATGCAGCCGCGCATCGGCGAGACATTCGAAGCGACGATTTCCAGTGCGCTGGAGTTCGGCCTGTTCGTCCAGTTGAAGGACATGCCCATCGATGGGTTGGTGCATATCTCCGCCATCCCCGGCGACTACTGGGAACTGGAGGATGGCGGCATGGGCTTGGTGGGCCAGCGAACCGGCAGGCGTTGGCAGCTGGGCGATGCGGTGAGGGTGCGCCTGAACCGCGTCGATCTCACCCAGCGGCAAATCGACTTCGAACTGGTGGATGCCGACGCCTCCGCCACCCGCGGGACGGTGCGCGCGCTTAGGCGCGGTGCCGAGCACGGCGCGTCGGGCGCGTCGAAAGCGCGCCGCAATACAGGCCAGAGTCGGTCGCGGCGTGGCGGCGCCAAACGCGGCGGGCGGAGCGGGCGCGGCGGTGGTGGTTGAGTTGAGGCGGCCGTGGCTGAGTTGAGGCGTGGCGGCCGTGGCTGAGTCTAAACGCAGCTGGGTTTATGGCGTGCACGCCGTCAATGCCGCACTGGAAAGGGCGCCTGAACGGGTACTGGAATTGTGGATCGTGGGCGCACGCGATGATGCGCGCATCCGTGATCTGACGGCGCGCGCGGCGCAGGTGGGCGTGCATGTGCATGCGGCCTCGCCCGAGGCACTTTCCAAGTTGGTCGGCGAGGTAGCTCACCAGGGCGTGGTGGCGGCCATGCGCCCCTTGAAGGCCTGGGATGAGCATGACCTCACGGAGGGCTTGGGCAGGCTGACCGTGGACCCTTTGCTGCTGATCCTCGATGGGGTCACCGACCCGCATAATCTGGGTGCCTGTCTGCGGACGGCCGACGCGGCCGGGGCTCACGCCGTGGTCATCCCGAAGGATCGGGCCGCCGCCGTCGACGGGGTGGTGCGCAAGGTGGCGGCCGGTGCGGCGGAATTCATTCCCGTCGCCAGCGTGACCAATCTCGCACGGACCCTAGGCGTGCTCAAGGAGCGCGGTATTTGGGTGGTTGGTACCGACGGCGAGGCCGACAAGGCCATATACGCCACTGATTTGAAGCGTCCCTTAGGCCTGGTATTGGGGTCTGAGGGCAGCGGCATGCGCCGTCTGACCAAGGAGGCATGCGATTTCCTGGTGCGAATTCCCATGGCCGGGCACATGCCGTCCCTGAATGTCTCGGTCGCGGCGGGAATCGCGCTATTCGAGGCCTTGCGCCAGCGGGTTGACCAAAACTCCCATTAAACGTATCCTTCGCGCTCTTTTTGCCGGGCAGCCGGTTTCGCTCCTTGCCTCACCGCTCGCAACGGGAGGCTTAAACCTTAGGGAGATACAATGCGGCATTATGAAATCGTGCTTCTGGTTCATCCGGACCAGAGCGAGCAAGTTCCTGCGATGGTCGATCGCTACAAGGGCATGATCAGTGCCGGTGGCGGCTCGGTGCATCGGTTCGAGGATTGGGGCCGGCGCCAGCTGACTTTCCCGATTTCCAAGGTGCACAAGGCGCACTACATCCTGTTGAACATCGAATGCGATCAAAAGACGCTCGCCGAACTCACCGGTTCCTTCCGGTTCAGCGACGCGGTGCTGCGCAGTCTGGTGGTCAAGATGGACGAAGCGGTTACCGAGGCCTCGCCGATGGCGCGCGCTCCGGACGAGAACGCCCGCCGCCACGATGACTTCGGCGACGATGGCGATGACGATGACATGCCCATGGGCATGCGGTAAAGGAGAGCAACATGGCACGTTTTTTCCGTCGCAAGAAGTTCTGCCGATTCACGGCCGATGATGTCAAGCAGATCGACTACAAGGATCTGGCCACGCTCAAGAGCTACATCACGGAAACCGGCAAGATTGTGCCGAGCCGGATCACGGGCACGCGCGCGCATTACCAGCGTCAGCTGCAGCTCGCTATTCGCCGCGCACGGTTCCTGGCTTTGCTGCCCTACACAGATCAGCACTGAGGCGAGGCACATGGACATCATATTGTTGCAGAAGGTCGCGAACTTAGGTTCGATCGGCGATCGCGTGAAGGTCAAGTCCGGTTACGCGCGAAACTTCCTGGTTCCCACCGGACGCGCCACCATGGCAACGCCGGCGAATATCGCCAAGTTCGAAGCGCAGCGGCACGTACTGGAAGCCAAGGCAGGCGAGGAGCTGGCCGCGGCCCAGGCGCGCGCGCTGAAGTTCGAGAACTTCAAGCTGGAACTTCGGGCCAAAGCCGGCACCGAGGGCAAACTCTTCGGCTCGATCGGCACCGCCGATATCGCCGAAGCGGCCGTCAAGGCTGGCCAGCCCATCAGCCGCAGTGAAGTGCGCATGCCGACGGGTCCGATTCGCGTCACGGGCGAGCATCAGGTCCAGCTGCATCTGCACACCGACGTCGATGTGACCTTGTTGGTCACCATCATCGCCGAAGAGTAGCGCTGAAGGAAAGCTCGACAGAATCGCTGCTGCGAGGAATACTGAGGCAGTTTTCTCCGGGGTAGCGCATGTCCGCTCGCGTCATCGATCGAACCTTGGGGCCGGGCGATGGCCTGCGTCTGCCGCCGCATTCCATCGAGGCTGAGCAATCCGTCCTCGGCGGTTTGATGCTCGACGCGGCAGCCTGGGACCAAATCGCCGATCGGGTCGTTGCCGAGGATTTTTATCGCAACGATCACCGATTGATCTTCGAGGCCGCGGCGATCTTGATCGAGCGCAGCCAACCCTGTGATGCCGTGACCTTGTCCGGCCATCTGGAAAGCCAGGGGCTGCTCGACCAGGTCGGTGGCCTGTCTTATTTGGGATCACTGGCGCGCGACACGCCCACCACCGCCAACATTCGAGCGTACGCCGATATCGTGCGCGAGCGGTCGGTGCTGCGGCAGCTGATCAGTGCGGGCAATCTGATCGTGGGTTCCGCCTTGCAGCCCGAAGGCCGCGAGGCGCGCGAAATCGTCGATGAGGCCGAGCGCGCGGTGTTCGAGATCGCGGAGCGCGGCTCGCGCGGCAAGGTAGGCTTCAGAACCGTCAAGAGCATCCTGCCGGATGTGGTCAACCGCATCGATGAGCTGTATCACTCCGACGGTACCATGACCGGCATATCGACCGGATTCAAGAAGCTCGACGAAATGACCTCCGGCCTGCAGCCGGGTGACCTGATCATCATCGCCGGGCGCCCTTCGATGGGCAAAACCACGCTCGCCGTGAACATTGCCGAAAACGCGGCGCTCGGTTCGAATAAATCGGCGGCAATTTTCAGCATGGAAATGTCGGCGGAGTCGCTCACGCTGCGCATGATTTCCTCTCTCGGGCGCATCAATCAAACTGCGCTGCGCTCGGGTAAATTGGAAGAGCAGGATTGGCCGCGGATCGACTCTGCGATGACGCAGTTGGGCAACGCGAAGATTTTCGTGGACGAGACGCCGGGACTGACGCCGACGGAAATCCGCGCGCGGGCGCGGCGCCTGAAGCGCGAGCGCGGACTAGACCTCATCGTGGTTGATTATCTGCAGCTCATGCAGGTCGCCGGTACCAAGGAGAATCGCGCGACTGAGATCTCCGAGATCTCTCGGTCCCTCAAGGCGCTCGCCAAGGAGTTAAAAGTACCCGTCATCGCGCTGTCGCAGTTGAACCGCGGTGTCGAGCAGCGCGTGGAGAAGAAGCCGGTGATGTCGGATCTGCGCGAATGCGTGACCGGCGAAACGCTGGTGTGTCTCGCCGATGGACGGCGGGTCCCCATCCGCGATCTGGTCGGACAGACTCCCGAAGTCTGGGCGATGAGCGAGGATCAAAAGATCATCAAGGCCCAAAGCGATCTGGTCTGGTCGAAGGGCGTACGCCAGGTCTTCCGAGTGTCGCTGGCCAGCGGCCGTTCGCTACGGGCGACGGCTAACCATCGGGTATTCACGGGGGATGGTTGGCGGACGGTGAGCGAGCTCACGATGGGATCTCGCGTGGCGATCGGCCGTCAGTTTCCAAAGGTGGCGGACCCGGTGGTTTGGTCGGACGCGCAGATTTGCCTGCTCGGCCATTTAGTGGGTGATGGCAGTTATCTTAAAAATCGGCCGTTGCGTTACACGACGGCGTCGGAAGCCAACAGTAAGTTGGTGACGGAGTGTGCCATTGCGCTTGGAAGCACCGTGACGCGTCACGCGGGCCGGGGCAATTGGCACCAGCTTGTCATTGCCGGCAATGGCAACCGCTGGCACCACACCGGCGTCAATGCGTGGTTGAGGGGCCTCGGTATTTACGATCAACGTTCGCATCAAAAGCATTTGCCGCCCGAAGTGTTTCAACTGAGTGACGCGCAGATAGGACTATTGCTGAAGCATCTTTGGGCCACCGATGGCTGCATCCATGTGCGTCCAGCTCGGCAGCGCGGTGGTTCGCGGGTGTATTTCAGTACCTGTAGCGAAAGACTTGCGAAGGAAGTTGCTTCCCTCTTGCTGCGCTTGGGCATCGTGTCGCGTGTGAGTCAGGTGCGGCAACGGATCGGAAGGCATGTCTACACAGTTGACGTCAGCGGCTCCGAGCAACAAGCCCTATTTTTGGAGAGAGTTGGAGCGTTCGGACCGCGCGAGGCTGTCGCGAAAGCTCTGGCTGCGAAAATCTCCGGTATTCGATCGAATCCAAACGTAGATACGCTGCCTCAACAATTATTCACTGCAATACAAACGATGATGAGCGCGCAAGGCATAAGCGGGAAAAAGATGGCTGCGATGCGTGGGACAGCCTATGGGGGAGTAAGTCATTTTCGATTCTCTCCATCCCGATCGACGCTTAATTCATACGCCGATCTGCTCAATAGCGACTCCTTGAGGATTTGGTCGAACTCGCATCTGTTCTGGGACCGCGTCGTTGCCGTTGGGCTCGAAGGTGCGGAAGAAGTTTTCGATATGACGGTGCCTGGTCCGTCGAGTTGGCTGGCCGACGGCATCGTGAGTCATAATTCGGGCGCGATTGAACAGGATAGCGACTTGATCCTCCTGATCTACCGCGAAGAAGTGTACGAGCCGAACACCACTCGCAAGGGCATCGCCGACATCATCATCGCGAAGCAACGCAACGGCCCGACCGGCGATGTGCAGCTGACGTTCCTGGGCCAGTACACCAAGTTCGAGAACTACGCGCCGGAGTCGTACGCCGAGGGCGTGTTTAGGTGACACCCCTGGCTGGCGTGACCATCGACACGGCCGCGCTCCGACACAATCTGCAAGTCATTCGTCGTCTGGCGCCCAAATCGCGGGTCATGGCGGTGATCAAGGCCAATGCCTACGGGCATGGACTCGTCGGCGCGGCGCGCGCGCTGAGCACGACGGATGCGCTGGGGGTCGCACGCATCGACGAAGGACTCGCTTTGCGCGCGGCTGGAGTCGAAACACCCATCGTGCTTCTCGATGGCGTGCTGGACCTCGAGCAACTCAACGCCGCCGCGGCCGCGCATTTTCATCTGGTGGTGCACAACCCTGAGCAAGTCGACATGCTCGGTGCGGCGCCTCCCGATGTCCGACTCGAAGTCTGGCTCAAGCTCGACAGCGGCATGAATCGCCTAGGGTTCAAGGGCGAGGCTTTCCACGCGGCCCACGCTGCGCTGAGCCGGGCAGCGGCGGTGAAGTCACCCGTTCATCTGATGACGCACCTGGCCTCCGCCGATATGCCGGAATTACCCACCACGGCCGAGCAGTTGCTGGAGTTTGCCGCCGCGACGCGGGGGCTGCCGGGAGAGCGAAGTGTGGCAAGCTCGGCCGCACTGATCGGCTTTCCGAATGCGCAAGCCGATTGGGTGCGGCCGGGGCTGTTGCTGTACGGCGCATCACCGTTTCGAGGCTCCACCGGCGCCGATCACGGGCTGCGGCCGGTGATGACCTTGAGTTCCCGCATCATTGCCGTCAAAGACCTGGTGGCTGGGGATCAGGTGGGCTACGGCGGCGACTGGACCGCGACCCGCCCCACGCGCCTGGCGATCGCAGCCATCGGCTACGGAGACGGATATCCCCGTAGCGCCGCGTCAGGTACACCGGTTCTGGTGAATGGCGAACATGCCGCCCTGGCCGGCCGGGTTTCGATGGACATGATGGCCATTGACGTGACGGATGTTCAGCGCCTCCCTAAAGTGGGTGACCCGGTGGTGCTTTGGGGTGAGGGCCTTCCGGTAGAGGAGGTCGCGATTTGGGCCGATACCATTCCCTACACCTTACTCTGCGGGATCAGCCAGCGCGTGACGACGAACTGGGTGTAGCGGCTTCTGGCAGTTTTTATTTTTGACGGGGGTGCGGTTGCATTGCAGAATTGCACCATGAAGTGGCCAGCGCGGAAGGCATTGTCGCTAGCGCATGTCGGTGCGCTTGCGTTTATTTCAATCGTTGTAGTGCCCGGGGCGTTCGCCGCCTCCCAAGGTTGCCAATTGGGCAAGGTGGCGGAACTGCCCATCACCATGGCCGGCACGCGCCCGTTGATTACCGCAAAGATCAACAACAAGGAAGCGCGGTTTGTCCTGGACAGCGGCGCGTTCTACAGCATGATGAGTACGCCAACGGCGGCCGAATTCAACCTGAAATTGAAGGCGGGTCCGCACGGGTTGAACGTTCAAGGTATTGGCGGTTCGGTGGATACCAGCGTCGCGATAGTAAAGGACTTGACGTTTGCAGGTGTGCTCATCCACAACGTCGAATTCCTGGTGGGCGGCAGCGAGGTCGGCGCCGCAGGACTCATCGGGCAGAATTTTCTCGAGCAGTGGGATGTGGAATACGATTTTTCCAAGGGGGTCGTAAGGCTGTTCAAGCCCGAGGGCTGTAAGAAAGCTTTCCTGGCTTATTGGGTAACCCCAGGCCAAGCCTATTCCAAGATGGAGATCGAGCCTGTGCGGCAAGCGCTCTGGCATACCATCGGCGAAGGCTACGTCAATGGTCAGAAGATTCGTGTGATGTTCGATACCGGCGCGTCCACGTCGGTGCTTTCTCGCAAGGCCGCTTCAAGGGCGGGAATCAAACTCGATGCCCCCGGGGTCGTGGAGGCCGGGTACAGCTCTGGCATCGGACAGGCCTTGGTAAAGACCTACATTGCTACGGCATCGAGCTTCAAGGTCGGCGACGACGAAGAAATCAAGAATGCTCGATTGCGGATCTCGAGCAATGATTTGCCGGAATCTGACATGCTCCTCGGATCCGATTTTTTCGTTTCCCATCACGTGTTCGTCGCCAACAGCCAGCACAAGCTCTACGTGACTTACAACGGCGGGCCGGTCTTCGATTTGAGGACAAATTCTGCGGCCGGGGCGGCAACTGTGGCCGAGGCAGCGGCGGCAGCTGGATCCTCGAACGAACCGGTGGCGGGTAAGCATGAGGCCGGTGCGGTGACGGAGGAGCAGTCCGATCCCGACGCGCTCGCGCGCCGCGGCGAAGCGTTTGCGGCGCGGCGCGACTTCGAGCGTGCGCTTGCCGATATGTCGAAGGCCGTGGAGTTACGTCCGGACGATCCGGAGTATCTGTACCAACGCGCGATGGTTTATCGACAGAGCGGGCAGGCTGCTTTGGCGCTGGCGGACCTCGACCATGTGCTCACCCTCAATCAGGAATTTCTGCGCGCCTACCTGCCTCGTGCGGAAATCCGGTTTCGTGAGAAAAATGTCGACGGCGCCATTGCGGATCTCGATGCGGCGGATCGATTGGCACCAAAGCAGGCTGATCTGAGGTTTGTGCTGGCCGAGCGCTACGAGGCGGCGGGTCGATTTTCGTCGGCAATCGCTCAGTATGACCTGTGGATCCAGAATCATCCGGTTGACTCAAAGATCACCAACGCTTTCGGGGCGCGTTGTTTGGCCAAGGCCATGCAGAACGAAGATCTGGCCGGAGGATTCCGCGATTGCAATAAGGCGCTGAGCCTTGTGGACAAGAAGAATCCGAATCACGTCCATCTATATGCGAATCGCGCAATGATTGAATTGCGTCAAGCAAACTACGATAAGGCGATTGCTGACTTCGACACGGCTTTGAAGACGATGCCGAAAAATGCCCTCGCCCTGTATGGTCGCGGGGTGGCGAAGTCCAAGAAGAACAAGAATGATGCCGGACAAGCCGACATAGACGCTGCCCAATCTCTCGCACCGAAACTGGCCGAGTGGTATCGACGCTACGGCATCGTGCCCTAGCGGTTGCGACTGCCTAGTGTCCCGTCCCGGAAATTCGCGACGTAAGTCTATCGAGTTTTTCAAGGATTGAGTCTGCTGTGGCGGTCCAGACGAAGGGCGAACAGGTTTTGTTGTACTGAGAGACAAAGTGGTCGATCTTC
>Ga0209166_10000053_pt1 | contig 156852 bp, 101 predicted proteins | sample Coa_R1_3_FD_187151 | JGI IMG/M metagenome (GOLD analysis project Ga0209166, IMG submission 187151) | Surface soil microbial communities from Centralia Pennsylvania, which are recovering from an underground coalmine fire - Coalmine... | ecosystem: Environmental > Terrestrial > Soil >... | reverse complement strand
ACCTTCGCCTGGCTCGGCAACTTTCGTCGTCTGGTCGTTCGCTACGATCGCTCCGACTCCATTTACGAAGCTTTCTTTCATATCGCCTGTCTCATGATCACGTTACGCAGGGTTTTGAAATGAGTTCTAGTGAGACCAGACTCGTGGACGGCGTGCAGCCGTTCACGCCCGCACAGGTGTCACGCACATAAATATTTCCACAGCCGCTGGTGGAGTTTGTGCAGAAATTTGACGAGACCAGGTTCGTCGCTGCAGAGCCAAACGCGACGAGTCGGCCATCGGCGGTGATCGCTGGGAACGGTCCGAATGACGCCGGTTCGTTCGCCTGCTGCCCACTCGTGCTTACATCCGCCCTGTTAGTGCTCGGAGTGCATCCCGAAGCTCCGAGGCAGGTGTCCCGCCAGAACCAACCGGGAACAACCGTTTCGTTCGGCACCATATTCGTGGCCCAAGACGAGTAGGCCGCGTACCGGGCTCCCGCGCTGATGGCCTGCAGCTGACTGGTAGCGTTTCCCTCAAGACCACTACTTGAAAGCGAGAGCTGCATAGTGGTGGGATTACACCCTGACGAGGTGCCGAGACACGTGTCGCGCAGAAATACGTCACCGACGGTCCCGCTTCCCAATCCAAGTACTGACGAACTGGATACGAAGGTTATGAATCGAGCGTCCGATGTGATCTGTGGACCGCTGCCCGGTGCAACGCCGCCTTGCGAGTTAATCGACACCGCGAACGTCGATGGAGTGCAACCGGACTGGACCCCAACGCAGGTATCTCGGAGGAAAACGCATGCAAAACCGGCCTGCTGGCCACAAACGCTCGAGTTCGACAGGATGTTAGTTGCACTAGAATCAAATGCGACATAACGACCGTCGGCATTGATTGCTGAGTTGCGACTGTGCCCGTTTACTGGCGACCCGTCGTAAGTGACCGTAATGCGGATAGTGCTGGGAGCGCAACCGGCAGCCGCGCCGATGCAGGTGTCGCGCTCGTAGATTTCCTGAAAGCTGCTCGCCGGTCCCGGGGCTAGGTTAGTTGCGTTCGATTGGAAAGCAACGTACCGCCCGGTCGCACTGATCGACGGCGCAACCAGGCTGTCCCCGTTCGCGAGAGAGCCGTCCGATGCACCTGTGACCAGCGCCACTACACCGGCAGTCGCGGCAGCCGGCGAAGCAATCGGGAGAGTTATCGCGTTGGAGGACGCCCCAGAATTTGCAACAGAAATCGTCGCCTCGCCAGGCGCGGTAATCAGACCGCTCGGGACCGATGCCGTCAAGTCGGTGCTGTCGGCAAATGTCGTTGGGAGGGCGTTTCCGTTCCACTCGGCGACGGACGATTGGGTGAAGCCGGTCCCGTTCACCAGAAGCATAAATGATCCTTGCCCTGCAATCGCGTAAGTCACGTTGAGGGGACTGTTCGGACCGTAGTAAGGCGCCACGGTCTTGAGGGTCAGGCTGGGGGGCGGAGGCGAACCGCCGTCTACCGGCCCTGTGCCAGCGCAGCCATCCAAAAGGACGGCGACCAGAAAGCCTGCGACTACCGGCAAGATAGCTAACCTTGTAGCTGTCTTCCTCAATGAGTTGGCCTCTCGTCTAGCCACCAGTGAGGTTGGAAGCGGATTGAGTGGCCCCGAAAGATGGACCTGGCGGAGAATTGTAGCAACCAGTCCCGCAGTATACCAACCTTTCGGGAACGCCAGCGGCGGTCACGGCCACAAGCGGAACGCCGCAAAGCGTGGCGACTGTGGACGCCGCCACGACTGCGCTAATCGGAGATTAGCGATCCCAGGGACTCAGCCGGGCTAAAGCCCGGCGGCTACACAACCAGAACAAAGAAAAAAGCGGATCCGTCGCGGCGTGCGAAATGACGGGTGAGCGGTATTAACCGTAGGCGAAGAAAACGTGAGGAAAAAGCGTCCGGGAGGAGGGCACGATGAATCGTGCCCGTACAAATGGCGACGACGCAAGTAGCCTTCACTTTTCCCGGTCGCGATGAGCGTCCGGGGAAGTCAGCGGATTTCGATGACGCGGTCGCCAGCGTTGAGGCAGGCTTCGATCCTTGGCCAGGATGCGCTGAACGCCGCCAGGAGCACGGAAGTTCGGCAGTTCCCAAGGCGCACCCAGATGACTTTGATTTTCGGGTGGCGCTGCTTGGCGAGGTAAATAAAACCTTCGTCCTTGCTGATGATGATCCGCCCTTGAGCCTCAGCGTGGCGGCAGATGTCGCTGTCGCGGGCGTCGCCTAACCCGGACTCCAAAACATGCTGGCAATCGAATCCGCGGTCGCGTAGAAATTCGGCCAGCGCGGATGGGAGCTGGTTATCAACGATGAATTTCACGACGCCGGTAGAACGACGTGGTCGGTCTGATAGGCGGCGTAGTCGAGGGCTGCGAGGATGTCTTCGCGCTCGAGAAAGGGATAGTCGCTGAGGATTTCCTCGAACGAGGCTCCGGCGGCGAGCAGTTCCAGGACATCGGAGACACGGATGCGCTGTCCGCGAATACAAGGCCGCCCGCCGCACTTGTCGGGGTCAACGGTGATGCGATGGAGGCGCTCGAGATTCATTGGATTTTGCCGTTAATCCGACGATACGCAACTCACCAAGCAAAGGCAAGAGGCGGCGATGAAGAGTAGTGGGTGAGTTTGGATTTTTGACGCATTGTGTCACGAAACAAAAAATCAGGCGTGGAAGTTCCTCAGGGGCTAAAGCCTTTTGTTTTCAAGCTCTTTTTTGCCGGAGCTGCCATCGACTATGCTCAGGCCAAGGAAGCTCCGACCCGCAACGACCATTTTTGAGATGATTTCCAGTTTCTCCTTGCTTACCGAGGGGAGAGGGAGTATCGTACGCTCGGTAACCGAGGAGAAGCCACGATGTTCCGGCTGCGACTCGGAATCGTGGATATCGTGCCCCTACAAACGGCGGCGGCGGAAAGTCATGAAGACTAGATGAGCAAACCTTCGGATCTGGTGCAAGGGACGCTGGACCTGCTGCTGCTGAAAATTCTGGCGCTGGAACCGATGAACGGTTACGCCATCAGCATCCGGCTGAAGCAGGTTTCGGGAGACGTGCTGCAGGTTAGCGATGGATCGCTGTACCCGGCGCTGCACAAGCTCGAACAAGAAGGATGGATCAAGGCACGGTGGAAGCCAACGGAAAACAACCGCCGGGCAAAATTTTATTCGCTGACGCGGCTGGGGCGCGGCCAACTGGGAAAAGAGTCCGCCAATTGGAGCCGCTTGTCGGCGGCGATTAGCGCCATCATAAAACTCGACGAGGCATAGTGGCGTAGCGATTCGAGAGAGCAAGGAGCGCGTTCATGAAACCGACCCGCTGGCTGTACACGATTCCTTTGCGGCTGCGCTCGCTGTTTCGGCGCGATGAAGTGGAGCAGGAACTCTCCGACGAACTGCAATATCACCTCGAAGAGAAGACGCGCGAATATGTTGCAGCGGGATTCACGCTCCCGGAGGCGCGCCGCAAAGCGACCCGTGAATTTGGCGGCGTCGAGCTATCTAAAGAGAATTGCCGCGATGCGCGGCGGGTAAGGATTGTGGAAACCACGCTGCAAGACATTCGCTTTGGTTCGCGAATGCTGTACAAGAATCTGGGCTTATCGGCAATTGCGGTGCTTACGCTCGGCCTGGGCATTGGCGCCAATACCGCCATTTTCAGCATGGTCAATTCGTTCCTGCTGCGGCCCCTGCCGGTGAAGAACGCGGAACAAATCACGGTGCTCGGAATGCAACTGGGCAAAGGCGCGCTGCAAACGTCCTTTTCGTATCCGGAGTTTCAGGATCTGCAAGCGCAATCAGGATCTGTTTTCAGCGACGTGATGGGTGCGGAGTTGGGCGAAGGCGGCGTGACCTACGAAGGAAAGACGGAGCCCGTAATCCTCAACTATGTCAGCGGGAACTTTTTTTCGGCGTTGGGCGTGCAACCGCTGCTGGGGCGCTACATTCTGCCGTCCGAGGGCGACATCAATAAGCTGAACCCGGTGATCGTGTTTGGCTACTCGTTCTGGCAGACGCGCTTCGGAGGCGATCCCGGAATTATCGGCAAGACTGTACTGTACGACGGGCGGACGGTTACCGTGATCGGCGTTGCGCCCAAAGAGTTTCATGGGCTTTTTTCGCTGGCAGACATGCAAGCGTATCTGCCGCTAAGCATGCACCAAGCGGACTATTCGTGGGATCCGAATTTCGCGACGAATCGCGCCGACCGCGACATGCTGCTCTATGCGCGCCTGGCGGACGGCGTACGCTTGCCGCAGGCGCAATCCGCAATGAGCGTCATTGGCGACCGCTTAGCACGGCAATATCCGAAAGACGAAACGGGGCTCTCGATTGCGGTCTTTCCCGAGCGGTTCTCGAGGCCGTCGCCGGACCCGGACCGTGGACTCTTGAAGGTTGCCGCACTCTTTCTCGTCCTCGCCGCGCTCGTGCTCGTGCTAGCGTGCGTCAATATCGCGAATTTTTTGCTGGTGCGGGCGACCGTACGCCGGCGCGAAATGGCCATCCGCGCCGCGCTGGGAGGATCACGGAGCCGCCTGGTTCGGCAACTGTTGACGGAGAGTCTGTTGCTCGCGATTTGCGGAGGCTTCGCAGGGATTCTCTTCGGGCTGGCCGGCAGCAACGCTTTGAGTTCGATGCATCTCGGCACGACCCTGCCCGTGCTGCTCGACTTTCATCTTGATTGGCGCGTGTTTTTGTACGCGTTCGCCGCAGCGCTACTCACTGGAGTCGTGGTCGGCATCGCGCCGGCGCTGCGCGCTTCGCGACGGAGCGTGATCGAGGCCATACGCGACGGCGGGCGCACGGTGACAGGAAGCCGCAGCCGGTTCCGCTCCGCGCTGGTCGTCGCGCAAGTGAGTGGTTCGCTGATGCTGCTCATCGTCGCTGGATTAATGACGCGCAGCCTGAACTATGCGCAGCGCTCGGACCTGGGATTTGATCCGCGGCACGTGCTGAATCTCACGCTCGACCCGAACGAGCTGGGGTACAGCAAACAACAGGGCCTAGAGTTTTACAACCAGCTCCTGGAACGAATCGAGGCCATGCCCGGCGTCGAATCCGCCAGCCTCGCCTTCTCGATACCTATGGGCTACTACAACAATGCCGATTGGGTCGACGTTCCCGGCTACGAAGTCCGGCAGGGAGCTGCGGAACCTATCGTCGGTTTGAATTACGTTACGCCCCACTATTTCCGCACTATGGGTATCCCGCTTGTCGAGGGTCGCGATTTCACCGACGCAGATGTCGAGAAGTCCGCGTGGGTCGCGATTGTGAACGAAACAATGGCTCACAAATTCTGGCCCAACCAAAGCGCGATTGGCCATGAATTCCGGACTGCTAGTGATCATATCCACTCGCTGCGGGTGGTTGGCGTGGCCAAGGATAGCCGAACGGGCGGATTGGTGGGCCGGATCCCGGAATATTTCTATCAGCCGTTTGCTCAGGAATATAGCTCGCTCGCCGTGCTCCAGGTGCGGACGACCTTCGCACCCGAAACAATGACGGCATCCATCCGCGAACAGGTCGCCTCGCTTGCTCCCTCCATGCCAATCTTCGACGTCCACACCATGCTGGCCGCTCTTTACACGATCAATGGCTTTCTGCTGTTTGAGTTGGCCGCGGGTTTGGCGGGAGTGCTTGGCGCGCTCGGGTTGATCCTCGCGCTAGTCGGGGTGTTCGGAGTTATCTCGTTCACCGTGAGCCAGCGCACGAACGAGATTGGCATTCGCATGGCTCTGGGCGCGGCGCGAAGCACGATTCTGCGGATGATTATTGGCCAGGGCGTCTGGATTATCGCGGCGGGCCTGGTTGCGGGTGTGGTACTGGCGATTGCCATCGCGCGCCTCGTCGGAAACTTCATTTCCGGCGTAAGCCCTTACGATCCGCTGACGTACGTCAGCGTCTCGGTGGCGCTGGGCGCCGTCGCGTTGTTGGCGTGCTATCTGCCGGCGCGGCGGGCTACGCGCGTGGATCCGGTGGTGGCGCTGCGGTATGAATAGAACGTCGGCGAGTTAGCGCTTGCCCATGAGCGTTTTCCAACGTTCCCACGATTCGCTGCGCGCTTTTTTGTTGGCGTCGGTGGCGTCGGGAGCTTCGCCAGCACGCATAAAGCCGTGGCCGGCGCCATCGTAGGTGACCGGCTCGAAGGATTTTCCAGCGGCTTTCATGTTGGTGATGGCGTCCGGAATCATGGCGCCGATGCGCGCGTCATTGCCGGCAAAAAATCCGTAGACGGGCGCCTTGATGCGCGCCATGGCGTCCTTATCCGGCGGCGGGCCGTAAAAAACGAACGCGGCGGAGAGATCGGCGCGGTTCGTGGCGAAGCGCCAAGACTGGCCGCCACCCCAGCAGAAGCCAACGACGAAGAGCTTGCCATTGGATGCCGGAAGCTTCTTGGCGTAGTCCGCTGCGGCATTGAGATCGCCGGTGACTTGATCGGGATTCAGCTTGCTGACGGCTTCCGTGGTTTTGCCTTCTGGGAACGAAGAGCTTCGCCCGCCATCCGGCCCCATCCCAGAGAGCAGGTCGGGCGCGACGGCGATGTAGCCGGCTTCGGCAACCTGATCGGCAAGGTCTTGCACCCAGTCGGTCATGCCGAAGATTTCGTGAATCACGAGCACCACGGGGCGTTTGTCCTTGGACTCGGGATAAACGACGAAGGTTTCGACTGAGCGGCCGTCGTGTTTTACCGTCACCCACTCGCTATGCCGCGGCGATTTCGCCAACTTTTCCTTGGCCCAGTCCTGCGCGCTTGCAACGCTTGCCGTGCCGACCAGCGCAAGGCTCAGGATCACCAGAGATTGCAGTATCCGCCTCATCTTCCCCCCAGCCGAACTAAGAATGGTCGCAACCGCGCCGCCGTGGCATAACCCCGGCACGCGCTTCGCCGCATCATATCGTCACCGCGTCAGCCGCTTCAATGGCGAATGCTGGTGGGTAAAGGTTCGCTCAAGATACGGAACAAATCGCGTTTTGTATCGTCCTTATAGCTAAGCGCCTTTTGCGTGGGCTACCCTTGCGCGCAGGCGCCGCTTAATTGGGGAGGCTTCTGATGGATTCGCTCTGGAAGGACATCCGCTACGCGTTCCGCACGCTCATCAAGAGGCCGGGGTTCACGATTATCACGGTCCTGACGCTGGGACTCGGCATCGGCGCATCCACATCCATCTTCTCGGTGGTCGACGCGGTCCTGCTGCGGCCGCTGCCGTATCCTAATCCACAGCAAATCGTACGGGTATGGGAGCAGGCGGCCGACGGACACCACATGAATCTCGCGGAGCCAAATTTTCGCGACTTGCGCGAACAGAACGACACGTTCGCGAGCCTGGCGGCATACGAAGAGGGGTTGTCCTCGATTTCCGGCGGCAGCGAGCCTACACGCGTAAACATTGCCTCGGTTAGCAAGGACTTCTTTGCGGCGCTCGGCGTGCAGCCGTTCCTTGGGCGCGGCTTCGCACCCGACGAACAACGGGCTCACGGCGCGCTTGCGATCATCGTGAGCTACGGATATTGGCAACGATACCTGGGCAGCGAAACGGACCTCTCGAAATTCCATTTGTCCCTGGAAGGCGGCGTTTATCCCGTGGTTGGCGTGATGCCCCGGGGGTTCGATTTTCCGGAGCATGAGGCGGCGTGGATTTCCGGCGAAGTATACGGGCCAGCGAACGCCCGCACGGCGCACAATTGGCGAGGGGTTGGCCGCATTCGGGATGGCGTGAGCCTGGCGCAGGCGCGCGCCAATCTAAGCGCGATTGCGCATCGCATCAAGGATCAGTACGGAAAAGAGGTGGATCTCACGGACGCGGCGGTCGTGCCACTCGCCGAAGCGATGGTCGGACAGGTGCGCACGTCGTTGCTAAATCTGTTAGGGGCCGTCGGCCTGTTGTTGCTGATCGCCTGCGCCAATGTCGCGGGATTGCTGGTGGCGCGCACATCGGCCAGGCAAAAAGAGTTGGCGGTGCGCGCAGCGCTCGGCGCGGGGCGCGGCCGCCTGATGCAGCAGTTTCTGGCGGAAGCGTTTGTACTCTCTTGCGCGGGAGGCGCGCTCGGCATTTTGCTGGCGTTTTGGGCAGTGAAAGCGCTTCCTGCAATTCTGCCCAGCAATCTGCCGCGGCAGGAGGGCATCGCGATCAGCGCGCCGGTACTGCTGTTTGCCTTAGTGGCCATCTTCGCCGTTGCCGTATCGCTAGGACTGTTCGCGGCGTGGCGTGCCGGCGCGGGGGACGTTCAGGAAGCGCTGAGCGCCGGTGGGCGCGCTAACAGCGGCGGCGCTTCAAGCCAGCGCATGCGCAGCGTTTTGGTAGTCGTCGAAATTGCCAGCACGCTGGTAATTCTGATCGCTGCCGGACTGCTCGGTCGCAGCTTTATGCGCTTGATCGCCACGAGTCCGGGTTTTCGCCAGGAGAACCTGATCACCATGGAGTTTACGCCCGCGGTTCCTGAGTTCGATGCGGGTCTGCCCGCCGTAGCGCGGCAGGTGCATTTGATGGACGAGATCGTTAGGCGGCTGAGCGCAATACCGGGATCCGACAGCGTAGGTTTGGTAGGCGCGATTCCCGTGGCGGCGGGCGATGACCTAGCGGAAGGCGGATTCCTCATCCTTAATGGAAAGAACTCGCCGACCAATTTCGAAGAGTGGGGCCGCATGGCGCAGAATCCGTCGTTGGTGGGTCAGGCGCTCTATTGTGTTGCCAGCGAAGGATACTTCCGCACCATGGGCATACCGCTCATCCGCGGACGGCTGTTCAACGATGCGGACACCATGGATGCGCCGAACGTCGCGCTGATCAGCCAATCGCTCGCGCAGCGCAAGTGGCCCGGTCAGGATCCCATCGGCCAAACCATAAATTTCGGCAACATGGACGGCAATCTTAAGCCTGAAACGATCGTTGGCATTGTCGGCGACGTTCGCGCGGAGGGACTCGATCGGCCGGCCAGCTCAGTAATTTACGTGGACTACCAGCAGCGGGGCATGCACGCGAACTCTTCGCCGACCGTCCTCGTGCGCAGTGCCGCGCCGCCGGCGGAGATTGTTTCCGTGGCGCGCGGCATTTTTCATGATCTGGCGCCCGAGGCGCCCGTGAAATTCTCGACGTTTGCGCAAGAAATGGGCGGCTGGCTTGCGGACAGGCGTTTTCTGCTGCTGCTGGTCGGAGTTTTCGCGGCCGCAGCTCTTGGCCTGGCGGCCGTGGGGCTGTACGGCCTCGTATCCTTTTCGGTGGCGCGCCGTACGCAGGAGATCGGCATCCGTGTGTCGCTCGGGGCGCAGCGAAGAGACATTTTAAGGATGGTGGTGGGCGAGGGAGCGCGCCTGGCGGGCCTTGGCGTGGTGATTGGAATTGCGCTGTCGCTGGCCGTCACGCGCGTGATGGCGACGCAACTGTTCGGCGTCAGTGCGACAGACCCGCTGACATTTGTACTCCTAGCCGCTGTGCTTCTCGGAGTGGCGCTGCTCGCGTCGTTCATTCCGGCGCGGCGGGCTATGCGCGTAGATCCAATGGTGGCGTTGCGGTACGAATAAATCTCCGGCGAGTGCGATTTCGTTGCGCACGCTCCGAGAGAGCGGCGCTCGCTTCGTTTACAGATAGTTCTTGCGCCTGCTTCAGGTTTCCAACACACTCTGTCCCTTGCCTTTTGCCCGGAGGCGACATGACCCGGTTCCGCGCGTTTATTGGTGTGACTGGTGGATGTGCCGTGTTGGCGGCACTCGTGTGGCCCGCGCCGCGCCCAGCGCAACAGAAGCCAGCGGCCACAGCTGCGCAAACGCAAGCGCCGGCGGCTGCTCCGGCTCCCGTGGCACACCCGCTCGAGAAGGCCGATCTGGACGCATTTTTCGATGGAAGCATTCCGCTGCAAATGGAACGAAGCGACATCGCGGGCGCAACGGTGCTGGTGATGAAAGACGGCAACGTGCTCTTGAAAAAGGGCTACGGGTTCGCGGACGTGACGAAGAAGACGCCGGTCGACCCGGACACGACGATGTTCCGGCTGGCATCTATCTCGAAAACGTTCACGTGGGTTTCCGTGATGCAACTCGCGGAGCAAGGCAAGCTGGACATTGACGCCGACGTGAACAAGTACCTCGACTTTCAGATCGCTCCCGCGTTTGGAAAACCAATCACGTTGCGGAACCTGATGACGCACACGGGCGGGTTTGAAGAAGAGGTTCGCGACATTATTTATGTGGATCCCAAGAAGACTACGGCGCTCGGCGATTTTCTGAAGCAGAATCAACCGCGGCGCATGTTTCCGCCGGGACAAATTCCGGCGTACTCCAATTACGGCGTCGGTCTGGCGGGATACGTTGTGCAACGGCTCAGCGTCGAACCTTTCGAACAGTATGTGGCGGAACACATTTTTCAGCCACTAGCGATGAAGCATTCGAGTTTCAACGAACCGATGACGGCCGAACTTGCGCCGTTCTTGTCCGAGGGCTACCGAGCGACGACGGAGAAGCCAGCGCTGGGTTTCGAAGTGTTCAATCCGGCGCCAGCAGGCGGCATCTCGTCGTCAGCGGCGGACATGGGTCGCTTCGCGATGGCGCTACTCAATGGCGGCGAGCTCGATGGTCAGCGCATTTTAAAACCGGAAACGCGGGACCTGATGTGGACGCCGCAATTCCGCACGTCCGATTCGCTCCCACCCATCTGCATGGGCTTTTACGAAACCTGGCGCAACAATTTGCACTTCATCGGACACGGCGGCGATCTCATCGCGTTTCACAGCATTTTTCTAATGGAGCCGAGGGAGAAGCTGGTCCTGTTTATTTCGTACAACTCCGCGGGGTCCGCGGCGCGCGAGCGTCCCGAACTACTGAACGCGTTCGCGGACCGCTACTATCCCGCGTACACGCCGCCAGCCTTTCAAAACATTCCCCTGAATCAGTTGAAAGACATCGAGGGCACGTACGAATCCACGCGGCGCGCGGACAGCACGAAACTGGCCATCGGGAACCCTTTCGGGCAAAGCGTGGCGCGCGTGGACAAAGACGGCGTTCTCATTCTGGATACGGCGAAAGACCTGCGCGGCCACACGAGAAAGTGGAGGCCGATCGGCAAAGACTTGTGGCAGAGCGAGGGCGATCAAGTGCGGGTCTTCGCGATTCGCGACGCGGCCGGAAAAGTGGTGCGCCTGGCAACGAACTTCGCGGGAGCGCAACTGGAGCGCGTGCCGTGGTATGAGAAGAAGAATTTCGTGAGCGGCTGGCTGGCGTTCAGCGTTACCACGCTACTGTTCGTGGTGCTCGCAAGCCTGGTGCGATTTGGCAGGCGCTTGATTTTCCGCCATCGCGCGCAGTGGCGGCCGCAACCCGGAACACTGTGGATTACGGTAGGACCGCGCCTCGCGGCGTTCACTTGGATCATCGTGGGCATCTGGTGCTTGCTGCTCGCACGAAACCTTCAGAATGATGCCCTGCCGTCGTTTCACAGAATTGAGCGTTATTTCTGGCTGATAAACTGGTTTTCAGTGCTGGCGGTTTTATTCAGCGTGATTGCCGTTATTGCGGCAGTACGCATCTGGAATCGCGAGGAAGTCCGCGCGATCACGCGCGTAAAGTTTTCGCTCGTGGGCCTCGCGTGCCTGTTTCTAATCTGGTATGCGATTCACTGGAATCTCATCGGGCCGATCCATCGCTTCTGACCACACGCGAGTTGCACTCAACCGGCGCTTTCGCAATACTTGACAACATTTTGGCTTTGACGTAGATAGGTAGTATGTCTACGGTAGATGAACAACGTAAGTCCCTCGAATTTCTGCAGGGCACGCTGGAAGTGCTTATTTTGCGCAGCCTACAGGCGGCGCCGAATCACGCGTACGGAATATCGCAATTTCTCGAACGCCAGTCCGAGTACGAGTTCCTGGTGGACAACGGTTCGCTGTACCCGGCGCTACAGCGCCTGCTGCAGCGCCGGTGGATCGCGGCACAATGGAAGATTTCTCCGAACGGCCGCCGCGCGAAGTACTACCGCCTGACCTCCCTGGGCCGCAAACAATTGGTGGCGGCGAAATCAAAATGGATGCGCTTTGTCGAAGCGATGGCACGGGTGCTCGCTCCACAGAGGTGAACTATGCGCGAATGGTGGTCCAAAATTTTGCGCGGCTTGCACCTTCGTCGAGGGCTCGACGATGAGCTCTCCGACGAGATGCGCGCGCATCTCGAGCTGATGACCGATGACAACGTCGAGCGCGGCATGCCGGCCGATGAGGCCCGCCTCGCCGCGCGTCGCCACTTCGGCAATCTGACGCGCACGCAGGAGAAGGCACGGGAAGCCTGGCAATTCCCAACACTCGAAACCATCGCGCAAGACATTCGCTACGGTTTGCGCGGCATCCGCAAGGCTCCAGGCTTTTCGTTGGTTGTGATTTTGACGCTGGCGCTGGGCATCGGTGCGAACACCGCCATTTTCAGCGTCGTGTATTCAGTATTATTGCGACCACTTCCCTATCCGCACGGCGAGCGGTTGGTCAATCTGGGCGAATCTACTGCGCAAGCGCAAGGTATCGCCGTTACGTGGGTCAACTTTCAGCATTGGCGGACGGAAAACACCGCGTTCGACGACGTGGCGGCCATTACAGGCGCAGACTTAACTCTTACAGGCCGCGGCGATGCCGTTTTAGTGAACGCGAAGCTAGTGACGAGCAGCATGTTTCGCCTCACTGGCATGACGCCGATGATGGGGCGTCTTTTTACGGACGCGGATGACAAACCGGGCGCTGCGCCGGCAGTAATTATTACGCCGGAATTTTGGCAAAGCCGGCTCGGCGGCGATCCTAATGCGATTGGCGAAACGCTCCAATTGGATGGCACGGCATATCAAATCATTGGCGTGCTAAGTCCTGGGCGGAAGGTCTTGTGGCGGTCCACGGAAGTGTATTTGCCATTGGGACGAACGCAAAGCCCCGCGGACAAACGAAGCCATCATAGCTCCATCGGCGGCCTTGGCCTCCTCAAACCTGGAATCACAGCCACGGAGGCCAAAGCGAATCTCGATGCGATCATGCTGCGGCTCGCCCTAAGTGACCCAGGACCTGAGGACGATCATCGTTCCTACGTGGAATATCTCGGTGAAGAACTGACCGGCGGGACGGTTCGCGCTACGCTGCTCATTCTTATGTGCGCCGTCGGCTTGGTACTCGTGATTGCTTGCGCTAATGTGGCGAGCCTCCTGCTCGTGCGCAGCACGGCGCGGGCACGCGAGATCGCCGTTCGCGTCGCTATCGGTGCAGGCCGAGTACGTATTGCGCGCGAGCTTCTCACGGAAAACCTCGTTCTCGCCGTGATCGGCGGCGGACTTGGGCTGCTGTTGGCGGCTTGGTGCCTGCGCACGCTAATCTTGATCGGTCCGCGCGACATCCCACGACTTTCCGACGCCACACTCGATCTTCCCGTGCTGCTCTTCGCCACCGCGATTTCCATTGCTGTCGGTTTGTTGGCAGGACTTGCTCCAGTGGTAGACGCGGGAAAGGTTGACCTCGTAACCGCCCTGAAGGAAGGTTCGCCAACATCGGGCGGGGGCAAGAGAGGGCAAGCATTTCGGGACACTCTGGTGATTGCCGAGATCGCGATCACGTTGGTTCTAGCATTTGCGTCAGGGCTGCTGACCCGCAGCCTGATCACCGCGCAAAGTGTCAGTCCGGGGTTTGACGCGCAGCACCTTCTGACCATCGAATTACAACTGCCCCGATCGCGCTACAAAAGCGATGCGAGCGTTCGCGATTACTATGACCAACTCTCGCGAAGACTGCGTACCGAGCCGGGCGTCGAAGATGTAGGCCTGGTGATGGCTCCGCCCGGAGCCGGAGACCGCGGGGATTATTGGTACTCGATCCTCGAAAAGCCGACGCCAGCCCGCGATGATGTTCCTTTGTGTCTCATGAATTTCGCCGACGCCAACTATTTTCGCGCGGCGGGTATCCACATCGTGGCGGGGCGATCATTTGCGGACAACGATCGGGCCGGCGGAGCGCCGGTTGCCGTCGTCAACGAACAGCTCGCCCGGAACGCATTTGGCGATCCGCGTCTTGCGCTCGGAAAGCACCTGAAAGTCGGCGGCCCGTACGCGGACGGCGCGACGTTGGAAATTGTAGGAGTCGTGGCAGACACGAGCCAAGAAGGACTCGATACCGAGAACGCGCCAATGTTTTATTACGCGTTTTCGCAGCAGCCCAATTCCGCGATGATGGTTGTTGCGCGAACCGCTGGCGATCCCTCGCAGTTAACAAACGCGGCGCGCCGCAGCGTCGCGGCGCTCGACCGCAATATACCGATTCAATCGCTCCGCACCGCGGAAGACTGGCTCGGAGCGACGCTGGATCGGCGCCGCTTCTCAACTTTGCTGCTGGGGCTTTTCGGCCTGCTGGCGATAATTCTCGCGTCGGTTGGGATTTACGGCGTGTTGAATTATTGGGTCAGCTCGCGGCAGAAAGAAATCGCCATACGGCTGGCGGTGGGAGCGCCGCGGTCGGCGATACTTCGTTGGGCTGGCTTGCATGCCACGCGCCTGGCGGCGTTCGGAATCATTCTCGGCGCGATCGGCGCGTGGAGCGTCTCGCGCTGGCTCAAGAGCCTGGTCTTCGGGGTCAGCGCCGACAGTCCGCTCATGCTGATACTTGCAGGCGCGGTAGTGATCGCCATCGCCGCGCTCGCCGCGACGCTGCCAGTCTGGCGAGCCATGCAAACCGATCCGGTCCGCAACCTGCACGAGGCGTGATCTCCCTCAACCGCTGCGACACGGAGAATCGGAAATGGAAAAACGGATTTGTCACTCCGCGCGAAATGACTGTAGAGGGAGCGCGGCGCGTTAAATCTCCCAGCCTTTGCGCCGCTCGGGTTTGACCCACTTTTGCGCCGCGTCAGAGCTCACTTTTAGATTCGGGCGGTCCCAGTGCAGTCGCTCGCCCGCGAGCAGCGCCACGTTCCCAAGCAGCAGCGTTTCGGTGACCATGCCGGAAAACTCAAAATTTCCTCCGGGCTTGGTTTTGTCGCCTTTGCAGGCGTTGAGCCATTCGCGTTCATTACCCGGAGAACGTGGCAGCGTCTTTGGCGGCTGTTTGTACGCATCCATTTTCGCCTGCGGGATCAAATGCGGATTCGAACCGTTGAATCCACAGAGAATTTTCCCGGTGTCGCCAACGAAGAGCAGCCCTTCGCCCTCTTCATCTTCGTGCGTCAAATCACGCCCCTCTTCTAGCTCCGTCGGCCGCGGCGGCTTCAATCCGCCGTCGTACCAATTGAATCGCACCGGCGGCATGTTTCCGCGTGCGGCAAAATTGTGCCGGACAACCGAGGCCAGCGGATACGTGCCGTCATAGCGATCGCTGGAGCTCATTTCGACGCTTTCCGGGGCCTCCAGCTTCAGAACGCGAAAGACGGTGTCGAAGCTGTACGAACCCATGTCACCGAGCGCGCCGCAGCCGAAATCCGCGAAGCCTCGCCAGACGAACGGCAAATACGCATCGTTGTACGGACGCGCCTCTGCGGGGCCGAGCCACAAATCCCAATCGAGGCCTTCGGGAACGGTCTGCGATGCTTTCGGGACATCCATGCCCTGCGGCCAGAATGGGCGCATGGACCAGTTGTGAACTTCGCGCACGGGGCCGATGGCGCCGTCCCAAATCCATTCGCAGAGCAGGCGCGTGGCCTCGGAGGCCTGGTTTCCCACGGCGATTTGCGTGGCGACTCCCGTTTCGCGCGCGACTTCCGCCATTCGACGCGCTTCGTAAATAGTATGTGTGAGGGGCTTCTGGCAGAAAACATGTTTGCCTTTTTTCATGGCGGCAATTGAAACCGCGGCGTGCAAGTTATCCGTCGTGCAGACCACAACCGCGTCCACGCCCTTTTGTTTTTCGAGGAGTTCGCGAAAGTCGGTGTATTGCGCGCAACCGCTGTAGTTGCCGGAACGCGTTTGCGTACCATAGTAGCCGTTCACGATGCGCTGGCATGGCTCGCGGCCGGCGACGCCGCTTGTGACGTGGAGCGTGTGCGAAAGCTGAATCGGCTGATCGGGGCTGAGCCAGTCCCAGCCGCTGTCAACACCGAGCAATTTCTGAACGGACTTGGTGAACTCGTGGGTGTCCCATTGCGGATAATTGGCGGCGCTGCGGTTCGTGTCGCAGACCGCGACGCCTTGCACGTCAGCTTCCCGGAGGAAGTGCAACATGACGCGCAACCCTTGCGCGCCAACACCGATGAAAGCGATGTTGACCTTGTCGCTCGGCGGAATGAATCCGGCGCCGCCCAGTACGCGACGGGGAACGATCATCAAACCCGCGGCAGCGGCAGCCGTTTTGCCCAGGAATTCGCGCCGGGACACTGCGCCGCTGCATGTCTTCTTCGCGACGGCAGAATCAGCATTGAATCGTTTCAAATCTCCCATTTCACACCTCGCCGCGGGCAATTCTAACCCCATCCACGTGTGCCGTCGACGCCGGAATTCAATCGACGAAAACGCCTGCTCTGCTGGCGAAATCTGTACCCTATCGGTCGGGGAGCTAGAAGGCGGGGTTCTAGGACGCCTAGAGTGAATTTCCTACGCGCGAGGCGGCCGCTGGTTTGATTGCTTCCCCGTACTGGCCCGCGTATCATTAGCGGTTCATGCGCTCTCCCGGGCCCTATCTGTTCAGACCATCTGCCCTTTCGCGCCTGCTGATCAGTACGGCTCTCGCATCCGCCGCGCTCACCGCCCCCTCTCTTTGCAATCCGGCAAAAACACGCGCTCAGGCGTCCGTCCAAGCGCCTGCTGCCGCTGAACTTATGCCGCTAAGTGAAGTTCGGCCGGGGATGCAGGGCACGGCGTACACCATCTTTGCGGGCGAGCAAGTCGAAAAATTCGACCTCGAAGTCATCGGCGTGATGCCCAATTTCCTCGGCCCCGGTCAATCCATCATTCTTGTGCAACTCAAAGGACCGAAGGTGGAGCACACCGGCGTCGTGGCTGGCATGAGCGGGAGCCCCGTCTATTTCAACGGCAAGCTCGCGGGCGCTCTTTCGCTGAAGCTCGGCGTCTTTACAAAGGAGCCGATCGGTGGGGTGACACCCATCGAAGACGTCATCCATCCGAAAAGCCAAGCTGGCGCGGAAACCGCGTTCTCCAGCAATGCACCTCCACAAGTGACACTGCCGGACCGCATCGGCTCGCGGTCGTTGGCGGAGTCTGGCGCTTCGCTGGAACCGATCGAATCTCCGCTGATTTTCGCGGGCGTGCAGCCCGAAACGCTGCGACAATTCGCGCGGCAATTCGAAAGCTACGGGCTGGTTGCTGCGCAAGGCGGCACAGCGTCTGCGGCGGCGCGGCCGGCGGATGAGCATCTGGTAGCCGGGGATATGGCCGGGATGGTGCTCGTGCAGGGCGACCTATCGATTGCGTCCGCGTGCACCGTAACCGCAGTTCGCGCGAACAACGTTTTTCTCTGTGGCCACCCCTTTTTGAGTCTGGGCGACGTGCAATTCCCCATGGCGCGGACGGAAGTTCTGACCACGCTGTCGTCCGACCTGGCGTCCACCAAAATTATCAACGTAGGCGCGCCGATCGGGACGATCACCGGCGACCACCTGACCGCAGTGACCGGGACGTTCGGTGCGCCGCCCGCGATGATTCCACTCAACCTAACGCTCGTCGCGAATGGCGCCGAGAAAAAACAGCACTTCGAGATGGTAAACCATCCAAAGCTGACACCGCTGCTCGTGGGGCTCACGGTATTCAACGGGCTTACTCAGAATTCGCTGTACGGCGAAGGCACGACGCTTCACCTCGCCGCGACCGTACACATCCACGGGCACGCGCCGGTGCAACTCGAGAGCACTTACGCTCCGGGAGACAGTTTCTCGCCGGACGGCATCCCCATTGCTATAAACATTCAAAGCGTGTTTACGCGGCTCTTCACCAACAGCCGCGAGGTTCCCACGTTCGACGACATTGACGTGCGCGTCGAGAGCCGCCCCGGGCGAAATTCGTTTGCCATCGAAAGCGCATGGCTGGAAAAAGGAGAAGCCGCCCCGGGCGAGGATCTGCGCGTGCGCGTTTTACTGCGGCCTTATCGCGGGACAGAACGCATGGAAGAGGCCACCATCCACGTGCCGGACCAGGCGACGCGCGGCACTACGCTGCGCGTGCTGGTCAGCGACGGCGATCTTTTGAATCGCGCGGCGCGCGGATTCGGCTTCGCCGGCTCCGGCGCCAATACCGGCCTTGACCAGCTCATCGCGCTGCTGAACCGCGAACGGCGCAACGACCGCTTGTACATCGGCGTGTTCGAACCTTCGCCGACGTTACTCTGGGACGACAAGGAATTACCGAACGTGCCGCTCTCGCAAATTAATGTGATTGACGGGCGGCCGACGCCTGGCAGCGTGCAGTTTTTGCGCGAATCGCTCGCCAGCGAAGCGTCGATTCCGCTCGGCGGCCCCGTTTCCGGCGTCATTTCGCTCAATTTGCAAATCCGGTGACCATCCGAATGCCCACTCATGCACGAATTTGTCGCGTCTTCGTTCCTTCCCTGCTTCTGTGTATGCTCGCGGCATCGGCAGTTCCGCTGCGCGCGGAACACACGCGCCGCTGGCTGCAGTCAACTTATGAAGAATTCCTGAAAGGCACCGCGCACGGCGTCGCGGTGCGCAGCGATGGCCGGCTGGAGCTCGCTCCGAAATTTTCTCTGCTGACGGACGCCGATGCTTCGTACCTGTGGTCTTTGAAGCTCGATCCAAAGGGCGCGCTGTACGCGGCGGGCGGTTCGCCGGCAAAAGTGTTTCGCTTTGACGGCGGTGGAAAGCCGGCGACGGTGTTCGAATCGTCCGACCTCGTCGCCCAGGCTATCGCTTTTGACGCCAAGGGCACGTTGTACGTCGCCACTTCGCCGGACGGCAAGGTATATCGCGTCTCGCCTTCCGGAGAGAAAGGTGTCTTTTTCGAACCGAAAACAAAATACATCTGGGACATCGCGTTCGGACCGGACGGAAATCTCTACGTCGCGACCGGGGACAAGGGCCAGATTTTCGTCGTCGCGCCGGACGGAAAAGGCGAAGTGTTTTACACCAGCGACGAAGCGCATATACGCGTTTTGGCTTTCGACAAGAACGCGAACCTGCTCGCCGGCACGGAACCCAACGGACGCGTGCTGCGCGCGACGAAATCAGCTGCGACGGCGGCGAGGAAGGATAAGAACGAAAATTCCGCGGGCGCCGAAGGATTTGTTTTATACGAGACGGCGAAACGTGAAGTCACTTCGCTGGCGGTGGCGCCAAACGGCGCAGTCTATGTTTCTGCCATCGGAGAAAAACAGCGCAGCACAACAACGCCGTCGACTACGATCATTAGCACGCCTACGGGAACAGCCACGGTTACGGCGGTTGGCGTGCCGGGAACAGCCATCGCTCCAGGCCAGGCGCAGAATCCATTTGTCGCGTTTCCGCCAAATCTCTCCAGCAGCATCTACCGGATTGCTCCCGACGGCGCGCCGGAGGAGTTGTGGACGTCTCGCGACGATATCGTTTACTCGCTCGCGCTTGCACCGGACGGCCGCGTGCTGGCAGGCACGGGCAACAACGGGACGCTGCTCGCCATAGATGGCCACGGCGTTTTTGCGCAATTGGCCAAATCCGGGTCCGCGCAAATCACCGGCATTGCGGCCGACGGCAAGGGCAAAGTCTATCTGTGCACCGCGAATCCCGGAAAAGTGTTTTCGCTTGGGCCGGAATACGAGGCCGAGGGCACGTTCGAATCGCGTTCGTTTGACGCGCTACTCTTTTCGCAGTGGGGCCGCATCGATTGGTGGGGTCCGTCACCTTCGGCGACGACCAAGCCGGATGCAAAAAGCAGACCGGCATCGGAAGCACCTCGCCTGGAGTTTTTTGTGCGCTCGGGAAACACCGAGGAGCCGGGGAAAGAGTGGTCGCGCTGGTTTGGGCCGTATGAGAAACCCGGTACGACGGCGCAGGCGCCCGCTGCGCGATTTTTCCAGTGGAAGGCCGTTATTCACGACGGCCGGCCCGGCGACGGTATTGACTGGGTGAGTGTCGCGTACCTGCCACGCAACGTCGCGCCGGTCATCGACGCGATTGTACTGGAAGACCCCGGAGTACGCACGCAGAGCACGACGATTGTTTCGTCCGGCCAGGCGCCCAGTGTCACGCTGAAGCTGCCGCCGACACCGAACACGCCAAATATCTTCGTCGCGCAAGCTACGCCGACAAAATTCGAGCAGCCGCCGCAGGGATATCGCGAGAAAGGGTACCAATCCGTCCTGTGGAGCGCGCACGATGACAACGATGATGAACTGCGCTACGCGGTGTACTTTCGCGGCGAAAACGAGCGCGGGTGGAAGCTTTTGAAGGACAAGCTCGACCAGAAATTCTATTCGTGGGACACCACTACACTTCCCGATGGCGCGTATTACCTGAAGATCGTCGCGAGCGATGCGCCTGCGAATCCACCCGCGGATGCGCTGGAAGTTTCGCGCGAATCGGAGCGCTTCGAAGTAGACAACACGCCGCCTGCAATCGACCGGCTCGAAGCAACGTACTCCGCGTCGCGTCTCGGCGGGCTATCCAATGGCGCTATTCTCGTGAAATTTTTGGCGCACGATACTGGGAGCAGCGTCGACCGCGCACAGTACAGTGTTGATGGAGGCGACTGGTTCTTTGTGTCACCGGCCGGAAATGTCAGCGAGGCGCCCGAAGAACGCTACGAATTCAGCATCAGCATTTCCAGTCCGGGCGAGCATACTGTTGCAGTCCGCGCCTACGACCGGTTCGAGAACGTCGGCAGCGCAAAAACTACAGTAAACGTTCCCACCAAGCCCTAGCGCGCTCACTCCACGGCGCGATTCCGCTAATTCACATTTTTCCGGGCTCAGTTTGTGAGGGAGCAGCGGTTTTCGGGCGTCTTTGACTCGCTGCTGATTCTTGCAAGGAATTTTTCGCTGTCAGTTAAACTTCCTGCTGACTTAGTTTTTCCACTGGTTGGGGACGCCTGGAGCATTGAAGCGCACGATCTCGGCGCCAAATCCGATGCGTCCATCGCCGTATGCTTCATTCTTAACGTGAACGACGCGCGCCATGCAGGTAAGCTCTTCGGCTTCGTTCCCGGTCACTTCCTTGGGCATGCGAACGCTGACCTCGATAGGCATGCCGACTTGCAGCGGCGCGGAAGACGCAAAGTAAAACCCGCCGCGCGAAAGGTTTAGCGCTTCCGTGAAGTGGTCACTCTTGTCAGCGGCGACTCCGGTGGAGCGAAATCTCAGCGGAGTCCGCACAGCGTGCCGGGTAAGCTGTCTGCGGTCTGCGGCGGTCATGTCTAGTTCCTCCCCCGCGCAGAGCGGCGCGGGATTAGGCGGCGCCGCGGGACAAGGCGCACATCGAGCGTAGCAAACCCGCAGTCACCGTCAAGCATCAATCCTTCGTACCACAAGTACCTGCGGGAACCGGCGGAGCGGCCGGCAAGTTATTGACACTGCGTTATGTAAGCCGCGCAAAGCACGAATTATGGCTTGCTATAGAGCGAGTCTAGCAGCACGTACTGCGCACGTTGCTGGTCAGGCAGTGCGTGGGAACTCGCGCTGAGGTGCATCGTTTCGTAACCATCCTTCGCATCAGAACGCATCCATTTCGGCAAACCCGGGCCATTCGGATCCCCAGTTTTTGCAAAATTCGTCCAGTACGAACTCATCTGCTCCGAAAGTAGGCGATCTTCGGCCCGCCAGGCTACGGGTTTCCCGTCAACCTTCTTCGAGTCTAGATCACCGAACACGTATTCGATTTCCGCCGAGTGATAGGCCTTCGGTCCATCAGCTGCCATGGGTCCGGCGGGGGGTATCGGAGGCGCCTGGTCAAATTCATAGCGGTACACCGGTAAAGTTCCGAGCTTGATTTGCATATCCAGCCATTTCCAGGTGCCGTAGCCAATGAAGTTCGCCGTCGCCAACAGGTCGGCGGAAGCCTTGGCCTGTTCGTCCGTGGCGCCGGGAAACGCCTTCAGGACTTCGGGGGATTTGTCGCCGAACGTCTGGCTGATTTTGCTGGCGTAGTTTTCCTTGGTAGCAGCGTCCTGGCCGAAGATGGCGTGGTAGTTGCCCTCGTCGTGATTCCAGCCCGCCAGCAGCGGGATATGCGCTTGTTCCCCTTTGGCGTAGATTTCCGCGGGACTCTTGGGAAAGAAATATCCGTCAAAGTTCGGACCAAATCGGAAGGCGCTCCTGTTTTTCATTGCGGCTTCAAGAAGTTGCTGCGCCGGGATTGCGCGCAGCTGTTCAAGCGAGCTCGCGTTATTCTCCTGCGCGAACTCCACCCCGGATTTTTCGCTGTCGGCCAGCGGCTTCGCCGACAGGGTCCGCCCGAAAAACGCCCCGCTCTCGCCGATGGCTTTGGCGATCAAATTCTTGGAAACCGGCGACGCCATTTGCGCGCACACGGAGAATGAACCTGCCGACTCACCGAAAATAGTTACGTTGTTCGGATTACCGCCAAACGCCTCGATGTTCTTGTGCACCCATTCGAGCACCGCAGCCTGATCCAACAACCCGTAGTTCCCTGAAGCGTGATGCGGCGATTCCTTCGTTAGCTCCGGATGCGAGAAAAACCCGAAAATGCCGAGGCGATAATTCATGCTGACCACCACGACGCCTTTGTGCGCAAGGTTTTCGCCATCCTGGCGCCCTTCCGACGTGGCGCCGGCCTGAAATCCGCCGCCGTAGATCCATACCATTACAGGCAGCTTTGCGGTCGCGGAGACCTTCGGCGTCCACACATTGAGATACAAACAATCTTCGCTCGGCCCGCTGTCGCGAAACGCCATGTCACCGAAGACGTTTCCCTGCATGCAGCGCGCGCCAAATTCGGTGGCCTTGCGAACTCCCTGCCACGACGCAACGGGCTGGGGTTCTTTCCAGCGCAGCGGGCCAACCGGTGGCGCGGCGAACGGAATTCCCTTAAAAATCTGCACTTTGCCGTCAGCACTTGTGGTTCCTTCGACGGTGCCGGACTCCGTGCGCACCTGGCCTGCCGCGGCCACGCTCATCGCTAAACACGCAAACGCGAACGATCTCGCTGCCCTACCGAATCCCTTCAGTTCCCCGATCATTGCATCTCCTTAACCACGTCCGGCATTTTTGCCGAAATTCCCGAAGCTCGTCTTGCGAAACGCGTCCATACTACAGCCAATTTCGCCGCGCGGCCACATTGGCCGGGTATCGTACCGGACTTTCCCCTCGCGGCCATCTTTGCTCCCTGCGCGGTGTGGGATAATGTGCCTCTGATGGGCACAACATCCCCTGTTGAACAAACGGCATTTCAGCCGCCGACATGGCACGACATTTGTGATGCGCATGCGCGCATCGCGCCGCGCATTCACCGCACGCCGGTACTGACATCGCATTCGCTCGACTCTCTGGCTGGCGCGCAGATTTTCTTCAAATGCGACAATTTCCAGAAGACCGGCTCGTTCAAGATTCGGGGCGCGTCCAACGCGATTTTGTCGTTGAGCGATGCGGAAGCCGCGCACGGAATCGTGACACCTTCGAGCGGAAACCATGGCGCGGCGGTAGCTTGTGCCGCGGCTTGGCGCGGCGTGCCGGCGTACATCGTAATGCCCAAGAACGCTCCCGCAGTGAAGTGCCGCGCGGTGGAGAGTTACGGCGGGCGCATCACATTCTCCGAGCCGACGATTACTTCTCGCCAGGCTACTTCGGCGCGCGTGCAAGGCGAAACCGGAGCCGTGCTTATCCATCCGTACGACAACGATCGCATCATCACAGGACAGGCCACCACCGCGAAAGAACTTCTCGAAGAAATACCGGATTTGGACGCCATTTTTGCTCCGGTCAGCGGCGGAGGGCTGCTTGGTGGAACATGCCTGAGTGCGAAAAGCATTCGGGCGGATCTGCCCGTGTTTGGCTGCGAACCGGCCAAGGCGGATGATGCGTATCGCTCTTTAACCACCGGCACGCTGCAGCTGCTCGACGCCAGCGATACGATCGCCGACGGTCTCCGAGCTTCTCTCGCGCCGCGGACATTCGCCATTTTGCGAAAGCATCTCGACCGCGTGTTGCTGGTTTCTGAAGACGAAATCATCGCTTCAATGAAGCTCGTCTGGGAGCGCATGAAAATCATTATCGAGCCGAGCAGCGCAGTAGCGATTGCCCCGCTTTTGAAGCCGGGCGCCGTAGCCAGTCTCGGCTTGCCTCCGCGCGCCGACCGCATGCCGCCCAGGCTAGGTGTGATCTTTTCCGGTGGCAATGTGGACTTCTCGGCGTTGCCGTTTTGAGTCGTGTGGCGCCTCGCATACACCTTTCGACCCCGATCAACAGCACTCGCCCCGTCACGGCGACCTTCATGATGCAATCGTCGGCGAGAAGTATTAAGCTTCTCCGTAGAAACTCATCGAACTCCTCGCTGCAGCATGGAGTTGCGTGGAGGGCATGCCATGGCACGAGCGACGCTTTTCGGTCCACTTCTGCGGTGCATCTTCTGTTTGGGAACACTCGCCGTAGTGCTAGCCACGCTGGAAACTTTTCCCGCCAGGGCGCAGCGTCCAACCGGACGCGTCGTAGTACCACCCCGCACTCCGATCGCGGGACATGTTGCCGTGCCTCGTGTGACTGCTCCGCCGGTCTTCCACCCGCCGGCATTCATTCCCCGTCCCATCATCCCGCGAAGTGAGCCTAACTTCGGCTTTCGAACGGGCCCATTCTTCTTCCGGGACCGCCGCCGCTTCTTTTTTGCGGAGCCGTTCTTCTTCGGTACAGAATTCTGGCTGCAATCGTATTGGCTGACAAATTGCGGCGCGATGCTGACCTGGGAATTTGGCTGTTATGGATTGCCGACCTATCCCGAAAGCTACGGAACCTACTTCGTCCCACAGACTTACGAGGTTCCGGTTTATGTCTACGGCGGCGAGCGGTACGACGAAGTGCAGCTCTTTATGAAAGACGGGACGATTTACAACGCGACCGACTATTGGTTCGCAAATGGCCAAATCCACTTCACCTTGGTTCAGGAACTTCCAGATGGCGGATATAAAAACGTCGAGCACGTGGTCGGTGAAAACGAGCTTGATCTGCCTACGACCGTGGACGTCAACACTCGGCGCGGTTTCCGCATGGTGAAACGAGATGAACCTTGGCGGAAATATTTACAAGATCACCCGGATAGTACTCCACCGGCTTTAGCTCCTCCGCGGGCGAACTAAGATCCTCCCACCCCAGACCGCCTCGCGATCAATTGACATTTAAGTCATAACGGGATTATAGTTTGCACATTTTCTATATGGCGTCTTCTTAATTCGCTCCTAGCCAAACTTCGGTCGACCGGGTGGAGCATGCCTATCGCGGCACTGGAAGGCGGAGAGCAGTTCCGGCAGATAGCGGACAATCTGCCCGTCGTTCTTGCCTTATCGAACGCCGACCTCAGCAAATTTCTGTTCGTCAACCGGGCATACGAACGGGTTTGGGGCCGGACTGTCGAAAGCCTTTACGCTGATGCGTTTTCTTTCCTGGATGGAGTTCATCCAGGTGACCTGGCCCGTTTCAAAGCCGCTCTCGCGGGATTGATCCGCGGAACTCCCATCGAAAGTATCGAATGCCGTGTAGTTCGCCCGGACGGTTCGATGTGCTGGGTTTTGTGCCGCGGATTTCCCGTGCGCGATTCGCAGGGAAAAGTGATTCGTCTGGTCGGTAGCGCGGAGGACATCACGCAGCAGAAGACTGCGGAAGAAAAATTGCAACTCGCCTACACGCAGACGCAGAAATTGCTTCGGGTTATCCGAGAAAGCGAGGACCGATATCGCGACCTCGTCGAGCATTCCAGCGATCTCCTGTGTACTCACGACCCGCAAGGCATTCTCCTTTCTGTGAACGAACCTCCCCTGCGCATCCTCGGATACTCGCGCGAGGAGATGATCGGCAGACCGCTGCGTGAGTTCGTTGCTCCTGAAGCTCGCGCTTCGTGCGACGCATACCTCGTGCAAATCCAGCAAGACGGACACTCCAAGGGAATTCTTCCCGTACTCACCCGGAGCGGCGAAATCCGGCTTTGGGAGTACAACAATTCGCTCCGCAGCGACGGCTTCAGCTCTCCCGTCGTTCGCGGCCTGGCCCACGATGTGACGGAGCAAAAACGGGCAGAGTCCGCGTTGCGGCGCTCCGAGGAAAAGTTCGCGAAGGCTTTCCGATCGAGCCCCGTGGAGATGGTTATCACCACTCTTGAAGCCGGACGTTTTCTGGAAGTGAATGAAGCTTTCGAAAGAAACACGGGCTATTGCCGCAGCGAAGTAATCGGGCGGAGCGCTATCGAGCTGGGCTTGTGGCCCGATCCTGGCAGCAGGGCGGCAATGGTCACCGAAGTGGCAAAGCACGGCAGAATCTTGAATCGCGAAATTCAGATCCGCGCAAAGTCCGGCGAAGTCGGAACCAAACTGTACTCTGCGGAGCTCATTCAAATCGGCAAAGAACGTTGTTTGCTTGCCGTGAGCGAAGACATAACGAAACGCAAAAAGGTTCAGGAAAATCTCCTGCGAAGCGAAGCATTCCTTGCTGAAGGACAGCGGCTTAGCCATACCGGAAGCTGGACGTGGAATACGTCCACCGGAGACGTCAACTGGTCGCGTGAAACCTTTCGGATTTTTGACTTTGACCCAAATATCGTGCAGCCCTCCCTCGACACCTTTCGGCGGCGTTTGCACCAGGACGACAGAGTGTTGTTCGAGCAGACCCTCGAAGGCCTGCAACGGGATAAGCAAGACCGCGAGGGTGACTTTCGGGTTGTGGTTTCCAGCGGCGCCATAAAGCACGTGCACTGGGTTGCTCGCCCGGTATTCGATCCCGGCGGCAACCTCATCGAGTTTGTCGGCACGGCCATGGACGTCACCGAGCGAAAAAACGCTGAAGACGAATTGCAGCGCTTGTCCGGCCAACTGTTGCGCTTGCATGACGACGAGCGTCGCGGCATCTCGAGAGACTTGCACGATGTTACTGGCCAGGGCTTGGTTGCGCTGGAGGCTACTCTCGGCCAACTCCACGAGCATGTTCCGTCGTCGAGCCGTGCGGCGCGCAAATTGCTTTCCGACGCGACGTCTCTCGTGAAGGATTCCCTGCGCCAGGTCCGGACTCTTTCTTACGTCCTTTATCCGCCGATGTTGGAACAGACCGGATTGGGAGATGCGATCCGCCATTTCCGCGAAGGCTTTGTGCAGCGCACCGGAATCCAGGTCAGTATCGACATTTCGCCGGGATTCGAACGGCTGTCGCCCGATTTGGAACTCGCCATCTTTCGCGTCATGCAAGAAAGCCTTGCCAACATCCAGCGCCACTCCGGAAGCCCTGACGCGGAGATCCTTCTCCACCGCCAGCCCGGAATCGCGGTGCTTGAAGTACGCGATCACGGTCGCGGCATCCGCAACCAGAATCGCGACGGCGACCCAACGTGTCCCTTCCCCTCGGGAGTCGGCATCGCCAGCATGCACCAACGCGTCAAACAAGTGGGCGGCCGGTTGGAGATTCGATCATCCGGCGCCGGAACAGTTATCCGGGCGGCGGTGCCCGTCAATGCGTAGGCGTGTTCAACGGCTTCGGATTCTTGTCGCAGACGACCATGAACTGGTCCGCCGGGGCATTTGCGGGTTGCTGTTCGCAAAAATGCATTGCCGCATTGTCGGCGAAGCTCGTGACGGCTCGGAAGCCGTCTCGCAAGCACAGTCGTCGCATCCCGACGTAATCATCCTGGATATCGATATGCCGAACTTGAATGGCCTGGAGGCCGCTCCGTGTATCCGCGCGGTTCTTCCAAACGTCAAAATTGTCTTTCTTACGATCCACGAGTCCGCCGAGATGGCGGCGCGGGTCCGCGACGCGGGCGCGGCGGCGCTTGTCTTGAAATCGGAGCTGGCGGAACAGCTTGTAAAGGCCGTTCGGCATGTTTCGCAGAACAGACCTTTTTCGGCTCCAACGTCGTCCGAAGTTTTCGCGAGCGACCTGTCGTCAGCAGCGGAGTCCGAAGACGGCAGGACGACGTTGCACGCGCAACCGACGCACCGCGAAAGCGAAATCATCCGGCTGGTGTCAAAGGGAAAAGCGAATAAGGAAATTGCGGCGACGCTGGGAATTAGCGTGCGGACAGTGGAAATGCACCGCGCCCACGCAATGAAGAAACTCGGTCTCCACTCGCTCGCAGAAGTAGTCCACTACGCGATTCGCGCGGGCCTGACTACCGCGAAATCGCTGGAAAGCGGCGACGCCCGCTCGACTCAAACTTAGGCACGTTGCGGCCCGCGAGCGCAGCCTACGTAGTTCTACGTATTGTCTGTTCCGAAGGCGCAGATTATATGGAGAAGTTCGGGAACGCTCTGCTTGAAAAAAGCGCGTAGACTTCGCGCCGCTCATCGGGTGCCGTAATACCGGTTGGTCTTGCGCGGAGCCTTAGATTCTTGTTTTTCATCTGTTACTACCTGATTCGAGGGCGCTAGCTGCGGCAGAGGATGCGCCAGGTAGAGTGCGTCGCGCCTTGTCCCGGCCCATGTTTTTCTGCGGGCATCGCGGCCATCCTACTGCGCCAGCGGGTATGCCGGCGTCCACTGCGTCTGTCGCACCTGCAGCAGCAACTCCTCTTCACTCATCTTGGGAGCCACTCCCGCGCGCTGCGCTTCGCGACCCACTGCGTTGGCAATCGCGACGGCAACCTTCCGGACATCGCGTAATGGAGGTAGCAGGGATGCTTCGGCGTCAGTGAGCGCCGGAGACTGCTCGGCGAGCGTGCGCGCTGCCGCCTCCATCATTCCGTCCGTCACGCGGCGCGCCCGCGAAGCTACTACACCCAGCCCAACCGCCGGAAAAATGTAAACGTTGTTGCACTGCGCGATGGGTATGCTCCGCCCGTTAAACTCGACCGCCGGAAACGGCGATCCGCTCGCCACCAGCGCGCGCCCGTTGGTCCAGCGGATTAACTCCTCCGCCTTCGCCTCCGACTTGTCCGTCGGGTTGGACAGCGGAAGAATGATCGGCCGGGATACTTTCCCCGCCATTTCGCGCACGATATCTTCCGTGAACGATTGGCCGACCGTGGATAGTCCGATGAGAATGCTCGCCTTGATCTTAGAAATCACTTCGCGTAGCCCGATTTGACCCGTGGAATCTCGGCCCCAATCCGCAATCCGTTCCGCCGGTTGCGCATAGACTTTCTGCTCTTCGGCAAGGTCAACGCGCCCCGTATGCAAAAGACCTTTGCTGTTCACAATCCAGATGCGCCGTCTGGCCTCATTCTCGGATAGTCCTTCGCGTATGATCGCGCTGCAGAGATAATCCGCCACTCCGATCGCCGCCGAGCCCGCCCCGAAAAATACAATCTCCTGATCGCGGAGCGGCGTCCGCGATACGTTCACGGCGCTTAGAATCGCTCCCAGCGTCACGGCCGCCGTGCCCTGAATGTCGTCATTAAACGTCAGAAGCTGATCGCGGTAGCGCTCCAATATCGGGCGCGCGTGAACTCTTGAAAAATCTTCCCACTGCAAACAAGTCCCCGGCAGTTCCTCTTTCACAGCTTGCACAAATTGGTCTATGAAATCGAAATAGCTTTGTCCGGTGACGCGTTCATGGCGCCATCCGAAGTATTGTTTGTCACGCAAGCGTTCCTCGTTATTGGTGCCGACATCCAGCACAATAGGCAGCGTCCGCGAAGGATGAATTCCGCCGATCAGCGTGTACAGCGAAAGTTTGCCGATGGGAATGCCCAATCCTCCGACGCCCTGATCGCCGATCCCCAGAATTCTCTCGCCATCGGTTACGACAATCACATCCACTTCCTCATACGGGCGGTTGCGAAGTAATTCGCGAATCGTATCGCGCAACGGATAGGCAACGAAGAGTCCCCGCGCGCGCCGGTAGATGTGGCTGAACTGCTGGCAACCCAGTGCCACCACCGGCGTGTACACAATCGGCGTCATCTCCTCGATGTGGTCCAGCAAAAGGCGGTAAAACAACACCTCATTGGTGTCCTGCAGCGCGCGCAAATAGATGTGCCGCTCGAGGTCGTCGGTTTTACGCTGGTATGCTTCGTATGCTCGTGTCGCTTGCTCGTCGAGACTTTCGACTTGCAGCGGCAACAATCCGTGCAAGCCCAGACGCGCGCGTTCTTCGTTCGTAAAAGCTGTCCCCTTGTTGACTATCTGCATGCTGAGCAGGTCCATCCCGTGTGGCGGTCGATCCATTGCGGTTTCCCCTTCAGTCCCGTTCGAACGCGCTAGTGTCGTACGGATTCGCGTCACTGCCAATAGCTCGGCGCGGCCGGGCGGGGCGCCTTCTAATCCAGCCGCTGCGACTCAGTTGTCCGCGGAGACTGGGGTCAATTTGGATATGTTGAGCTACGAAAGGGGACATCGATTCTACAGCGTCTCATCGCGCCATCGACAAGTTCCTTGGATCCCAGCAAGCGCGCGGATGCAAGGGACGCGATCCTTCCGCGTGTGGCTTTGGACGGTTTCCGCGAGGGAACTTATTTTTCACTCGGAGAGCGCAACTAAACCCGAAGCTCCGGGTTTAATTTGAATTAGGCTCAGTTCAGGCTCAGCGGAGAATGCGTTGCGGAACCTCGGGAGGCGATGGCCGGAATAAACAAACAGCCGCGCGGGTCTCCACGGGTGGGCTGCACGAGCTGGATTTCGGCGGTGGAACTCTCGGTGTGCAGCAGAACGCGGCGCAGGATCAGGGCCGCAGCCGCGTCCATTGACGAATAAGTTGGTAGAAAGGTACGAAACCGTTTGTGGTAACCTCTGGTGGGGTGTGGATGAAAGTTTCGCTGTTGGTCGGAGCCCCTGCGAAGGCAACTCTTATGCCCGGAAACTAATCTGTTCAGATTACGGTTGCTCCCTCTGGACCGATGGCGGTCAACGGTAAAAAAGTAAATCTTCTGCGTGGGTGGGTCATGAAAACTACTCGAGGTTTCATCTTTCGGAGTTTCCTTTTCTTAGTCGCGACCCTCTTCTTCGTCAGCGGCTTTCGCGCAAACGCGCAGTCTTCAAATCCGCCGGCGTCAAACGCCGCGCAGGCCACGCCCGTTCCCGCGCGTATTACCCAGGCCATCGACGAAACACAATTGGTCCCGCTGAAAGGCAACGTCCATCCGCTCGCCCTCCCGCAATTCGATCAAGGGGCCGTTCCTGACGCCACTCCGATGAAGAGGATGATGTTGGTTTTGCAACGCAGTCCAGACCAAGAAACCGCGTTGCGCCAGTTGATGGACGAACAGTTGCGCAAGGACTCGCCTAGTTTCCACCACTGGCTCACTCCCCAACAATTCGGGCAGCAGTTTGGGCCAGCCGACGCGGACGTTCAGGCCATCACGAGTTGGCTCACGCAGCACGGATTCCAGCAAATTAAAGTGGCAAACGGCCGCACCGCCATCGAATTCTCAGGAAGCGCAGCACAAGTCCGCACTGCGTTTCACACGGAAATCCATCGCTTCAATGTAAACGGCGAAGTGCACCAGGCAAATGCGAGCGATCCGCAAATCCCGTCGGCGCTGGCTCCGGTCGTAGCCGGTATCCTTTCCCTCCACAATTTTAAGAGGAAGTCTCAAAAGCGCGACGCGGGCATCCACGGCGGAACTTGGGAAAATCATGGCACCCCGCAATTCACTACAACGTCCGGATGCGGAGCCAACAATCTACAACCCTGTTATGTCGTCGGTCCCGCTGACTTCGCGAAAATCTACAACATCCCTGCAGGACTCGACGGAACGAATCAGCAAATCGCCATCGTCGCTGACTCGAACATCAACCCGCAAGACGTAGCCGCTTTTCGGACCCTCTTCGGGCTTTCCAACAATCCTCCTAACATCATTCTCGATGGCCCCGACCCAGGTCTCAACGGCGATGAGGGCGAGGCCGATTTGGACGTGCAGGTGTCCGGGATGGTCGCTCCGAACGCGACCGTTGATCTTGTCGTATCCGAGGATACACTTACCGCGTTAGGTGTTGACCTCTCTGCTTTCTACATCATTGACAATAATATCGCGCCGGTGATGAACGAGAGCTTCGACGAATGCGAGGCCGCGTTAGGCGCAGCGGGCAACCAGTTTTTCCTTGGGATGTGGGAGGAAGCCGCCGCGCAAGGAATCTCTGTGTTTATATCCGCAGGCGACGGGGCCTCCGCTGGCTGTGACAACTTCAACTCCGAGTCGAGCGCCAGCTTGGGGCTGGCAGTTGGCGGCTTTGCTTCTACGCCATTCAACGTGGCTGTCGGCGGAACGGACTTCGACGACGTCGGCACGCAAACCACTTTCTGGGGCACCACCAACGCATCCGGAACTCGGGAATCTGCCCTGGGGTACATTCACGAAACAACCTGGAACGACTCCTGTGCCGCCACAGCCACGAGCTCGACCCTGAATACGGCCTGTTCGACGCCGAACAATATCGTTGGAGGCAGCGGCGGTCCGAGTTCCGTGTACGCCAAGCCTGCCTGGCAGAGCGGAATTATTCCCAACGGAATCGCCGCCGGTGACAATCATCGGTACGTTCCCGACGTTTCCCTCTTCGCCAGCAACGGCCCGCAGAGCAACAGTTTTTACCTCGTGTGCGAAGCAGACGCGATTCCCGCAGGATCTCCGCCATCCTGCGCAACGTCGGGAACGTTTAGCTTCGAAGGCGTCGGAGGCACGTCCGCCTCTTCTCCCGCCTTTGCCGCCATCATGGCACTCATCAATCAAAACAACGGCCGCCAGGGCAACCCCAATCCGACGTTGTATAAAATTGCTGCGACCTCGGGCCAAAGCTGCAACTCCTCCACGGAACTCCTCACCGGTTCCACTTGCGCCTTCAACGATATAACCAAGGGCAACAACTCGGTTCCCTGCGCCGGGACTTCCCCAAATTGCAGCAGCACCGTAGCTGGTACGACGGGCGTGCTCGTAAGCGCCGCCTCGCCAACCACTCCCGCCTGGACGACCGCCGCCGGATACGATTTGGCGACAGGCCTGGGCTCCGTAAATGTCGCCAATCTCAATACTGAATGGCCGATCGCTGTCGGTACTTTTAATCCAACGACGACCGCCCTCACAATTAATGGCGGAACCTCGACCGTTACGATCACTCACGGCGCCTCCGTGACGGCCAAGGCCACGGTCACCTCTACGTCCGCAGGAACTCCCACGGGAGACGTCGCGTTGCTGGCGTCCACGAGCGTCAATGGCGGCATCGCCGCCGGGACGCTCCCAAGCGGCAGCAATAACGTCAGCATCCCTACGACGTTCTTGCCTGGCGGAAGTTACAACGTGACCGCCCGCTACGCAGGCGATGACACATTCGGAGCGAGTACCAGCAACGGCGTACCGGTCGTCGTCAACAAGGAGAACAGCCGGCTGCAATATGAGCTTGTCACGCTGGATCCCGCTAGCGGCGCCATCATCAATCCGAATGCCACCGCTGTGACGTACGGCTCTTACTTCCTGCGCATTGACATTCTCAATAGCACGACCAACGCCTGCCAGACTCTTACCGGCGGAACGACCACCGGCTGCGCCTTCGATGCCACGGGTACGGTTACGCTTACGGACAATGGAAGCCCTCTGGACGGCGGCACGTTTGGCGTCAATAGCGCCGGACACGCCGAGGATCAATTCAGTGATCTCACCGTTGGAGCGCACACACTCTCTGGCACCTATTCCGGAGATATCAGCTACAACGCCGTGACCACCGCCGTGACGGACAGCGTCACTGTGACACCGGCTGCCACGGCGAATGCCTTATCGGCGGCGAACAGCGTCCTAGCCAACCAGGCGACAACACTGTCGGTAGCGATTGCTACGCAAAGCATCAGCACCCAAGGTCCAACCGGCAACGTCACTTTCAAGGACGGCTCGACGACCATTGGAACTGTAGCAGCCGTTCCCGCTGGGGCCACCGCGACTACATTTGCGGGCGCTACCGCAACCTTAAGCGCTTCGTTCTCTACCTTGGGAACGCACAGCCTCACTGCAGTCTACGCCGGAGATACCAATTATTCGACGTCGACCTCAACGGCGGTGAATGTCACCGTGAATTCGCCGGGGTCGTTTACGCTGAGTTCTACAGCCTTGACGCTTTCCTCGTCAACCGGCGCGTCCGCGAGCTCCACGATTACCGTCACGCCCAGCGGCGGGTTCACTGGCAACGTCGTCGTCACGGCCACTGCGGCGACCCTGCCCTCAGGCGTGACCTGCCCCAATTCCCCGCTCACCATTAACGTCGCCAGCGCCTCTCCGGCGACCAGCATGTTAAATTGCCAGGTCACCCCCTCTTCGAGCGGTCTCTCCGCGGCGATTATCACCTCCACGCCGACGTACGAAACCAAGGCCACCCCGCTTACGTCTCCGGCGCGCGGCAAGAACGGCGGCAAAGGGTGGTGGGCACTTAGTGCAGGCACCGGCTTCGCGGCGCTCTTCCTCTTCTTCCTGCCCGGCGGCCGCAAACGTTTGCACGCGGCGCTCGGCTTGGGCCTCGTTTGCATCCTCAGCTTCACGCTCGGCTGCGGCGGCGGGTACGGAGGCGGAGGAGGCGGCGGTCCCGTGGCCACTCAGACAGCTATGACCGTGATCGCCGATAAAGAGCCATCCGGCACGCCATTTACCTTCAATGTCACCGTTACCGGCGGAACGCCCGCCGGCATGGCACAGCTCTACGACGGAGCGAACGCCATTTCCACTGCCGGCGCGTCCGCAGCCGTCTCCGGCGGTAAGGCTTCACTTACCTGGAATACTTCGGCTGCTGCCGTTGGGACACACGCCATCAGTGTGCACTACTTGGGCGACGCTTACACCAAAGCATCACAGAGCGGCTCGCTCAATCTAACCGTGACCGGCAGCACGACCATCGCGATCACGACGAATCCGGCGGCGACTCCCGCCGCGTCACCAATCACCGTAACCGTGAACTAACGACATCTACCGATTCTGAAAATCAAAAAGCGGTCCGGGCTTTCGAGCCCGGACCGCTTTTTCTGTACGATAAAGTTGAAATAATCTAGCCGCAGGCCGCCACCCGCCCCCTAATGTGTGACACGGAACACGATTCGCGGATCACGAACTGCCAGCTGACCGCTTTCGATAAGCAACTCGCGACTGCAACCCGTGAAATTACGACTGTTAGGGTCAGTTAATGACCGGCGGAAAGAAGATGCCCCAGAAATTCGGCGAGGGCGCGCTGAACTCCACGGGCACAAGCGAGCCTTCGTGCGTCATTTGCGGCGGCCGGACGACTTTGGCTTCAACTTTGGTTGCAGTCTTCGGGTTCTCCACGACGACCTTCGTGCCTTCCGCCAGGCCTTCCTTGAGAATCAGCATGCCCCCGCTGGCGCTTACCGTGTGCGTGCTGCCCTCGAGCGGCTTGTCTTTGCCGACAACGTGCACAGTAACGTGGATCTTCAGTAGCACCCGCTGAGCCCGGCGGCGTTCTTCGGCCGTCGGCGGACGGCTGGCGACTACGCGCGGTGGCGCGGCGGGTTTGGCGTTAGGAAGAGGTTTCACAGCTCAAGCCCCCAAAAGTCCATCTCCGGCGCGACAAGTTCGACGCCGTACTCCCAGCCATCGGGCCGCGGGACTCCTCGCCACACGACGACGGCTGCATTGCTGGTATCGGTGGCAAGATTGGTCAAGGCCAGGCGGTGCTCAAGCTGAAGCTCTTGCTCCAAAACCACCATGCACCCGTAAGGATTCACCACACGCGTGTGCGCTTCCACGCGGATGCGTTTCCCGGAATCGCCGTCCCATTCCAACCGGACCGGCACGCGGGAATTCATCCGCCGGCCGCGCCGCTTATCTGAGTATTTGCCGTCGACAACCCTGGTTTCGCGTGTTTTTACGGGCACATTTGCCTCTTGACGCCATGCTAGAGTTGAGAGGAAATGCGGTCAATGGTACGGTCGTGGCAGCGCACACCAAAGAGTAGCTGTCCGAAGGGACAGGCCCGCACGAGCGGACAGGGCAGGCCGTGAAGAATCTCATCGTCAATGCCGATGACTTGGGCTGGACCGAAGGCGTGAATCGCGGCATCGTCGAGGCGCATCGCAATGGCATCGTCACCAGCGCCTCGCTGCTCGCGAATGGCCGCGCGTTCGAATCCGCCGTGCAGTTGGCCCTCGCCACGCCTGCGCTCGGCGTCGGCGTCCATTTGAATCTCAGCGATGGTGAACCAGCGGCGGATCCGGAAACGGTCACCAGCCTCGTCAACGATCGCGGCCAATTCGAAGGCGGCCCGGAAAGCCTGTTGTTCCGGCTCGCGCGCCGAAACGTCGCGCTGGAAGAAGTAGAGTGCGAGTGGGACGCGCAGATTCAGAAAATCCGCGCTAGCGGAATCCGCCCGACGCACGTGGACGGGCATAAACATGTCCACATGCTCCCGGGGCTGTTTGAAATTGCGCTGCGTCTGGCGAAGCGCTACGGCATTTCCGCAATCCGTGTCTCGCATGAAGAATCCAGCCTGCGCGCCGCGCTTTCCGCCGGAGCAACGCAACACACAGGCGTCGTTTTAAAGCAGGGAGTGCAGGCGCGCGGCCTGAAACTCCTGGCGCGAGACGCGCGCGAAATGGCCGAGCGCGCGGGCGTCTCCACGGCGGATTATTTTTGCGGCATTGCGCAGACGGGAGAGCTCACGCGCGAAGGCGTGCTGCGCCTTCTCGAAGCGCTGCCCGACGGCACCACCGAACTCATGTGTCATCCCGGTTATGTGGACGACGACCTCGCAAAATCTTCCACCCGCCTCCAATCTTCCCGCGAACGGGAAATAGAGATACTCACCGACATCGCCGTGCGAAATAATGTCGCATCCCAGGGTATTCGCTTGATAGACTATGGCTTCGTCGCACAAGAAGCCTGAGGTAGCCCAGAATCAGCCGGCATGAAAAACGAGCCGCCAATCCGCTATTCGGTTGTCGTTCCGTTCTACAACGAGCAGGAAAATATTCCTCCTCTCTACGTGAAACTGACCGAAGTCATGGACGCCATCGGCGATCGCTATGAATTGGTTTTTGTGGATGACGGCAGCAAAGACAAAACGTTCAAAGTTCTCACTGACATCTACGAACACGATCCCCGCGTCAACATCGTTCAGCTGCGGCGAAACTTTGGCCAGGCTCCCGCACTAAAAGCCGGCTTCGATTTTGCGCGCGGCGAAATCATCATTTCGATGGATGGTGATCTCCAGCACGACCCCGACGAGATTCCCCGTTTTCTGGAGAAAATCGAAGAGGGTTACGACATCGTCAGCGGCTGGCGCGTCGCGCGCACCGACCACTGGCTCACCAGGCAATTCCCCAGCCGCGTCGCCAACCGCATGATGGCTAAGCTTTCCGGCGTGGATTTGCACGACTTCGGCACCACCTTCAAAGCCTATCGCCGCGAAGTCCTGCAGGAAATCCACCTCTACGGCGAATTGCATCGCTTCATTCCCGCTCTCGCCAGTTGGGCCGGCGCCTCCGTTGCGGAAGTTCCCATCACCAACGTTCCGCGAAAAAATGGCGCGTCGAACTACGGCATCTCGCGCACCGTGCGCGTGCTCCTCGATTTAATGAGCGTGAAGTTTCTGCTGGATTATTCCACGAAGCCGCTCCAGTTTTTCGGGTTGCTGGGATTCGCGTGTCTTCTTGGCGGCGCGGGCATTGGCTCGTGGGTGTTCATCCGCAAAGCCATTCTCGATGAAGGAATTTTGTTGAATCACGGCCCACTGATTATTCTGGGCATGGCTCTCGTCATGGGCGGCATTCAGTTCATAGCGACCGGCTTGATCGGTGAAATGCTCGCGCGCACCTACTACGAATCTCAGAACAAACCGGTTTACACGGTGCGCGAATTCCGCAGCCGCCGCGAAGCCATGGCCGGTCGCGACGATCCTCCGCGGACCGCAGGAGCAGCCGGCTGGTAAACGCGATCGCACTCTTGATGGAGCGCAATTTCCTTCCCTTGGGCAATTCGAATTTCCGAACGAGATGCGCTTAGAAGCTCTGAAGTATATTGCCTGCCCGAATTGCGGCGGCGAGCTAACTCTGCGTCCCGACGGCGTGCGCGACGAGGGCGAGCACGTCATGGCGGGGCAGCTTTCGTGTACTGGATGCAAAACGTATTTTCCCATTCGCGAAGGCGTGCCCTTGCTTCTGCCCGCGAATCTCGAACACCTGAAAATCGAAACTGCGTCGCGTTTCGCCGAAGAGTGGACCCGCTGGAGCGATTTCCGCAGTTATTACGAAGAAGAGTTCTTTGCCTGGGTCGCGCCTGTGAAAGGCGAAGACTTCGTGGGCCAAACGGTTTTTGAAGGCGGCTGCGGCAAAGGTCGCCACACAAAAATCGTCGCCGGCCACGGAGCAAAAGCGGTCGTGTCGGTGGATTTGGGCGCAAGCGCGTTTGTCGCGTTTGCCCACACGCGCGACTTGCCCAATGCCCACGTCATCATCGGCGATTTGCTGCACCCTCCGGTGAAACCCATTTTTGACATGGCCTTTTCCGTCGGCGTGCTGCATCATCTCCCCGATCCCGCGGCAGGCTTCACCAGCCTCGCGTCGCGCGTGCGCAATGGTGGACGCGTCGTTTTCTGGGTGTACGGCTACGAAGGCAACGAGTGGATTACGCGCTACGTAAATCCCATCCGGCGCGCGGTTACCTCGAAGTTGCCCGCTGGATTGCTCCGCGTACTTTGCCTCGTGCCGTCATTCTTTTTGTGGGCCGTCATCAAACTGTTTTACCGGCCCGGGCCGGATGGCAAAGGTCCGAAGCATCTGCCTTACGGCGAATACTTCGCCGCGATGCACCACTACCCTTTCGATGAAGTCCACGCCAACGTCTTCGACCAGTTGGTAACTCCCGTCGCCTACTATCTGAAGGAAGAGGAAGTTCGACCGTGGCTAGCATCGGGATTTAAGGATGAGATTTTGCGTTCGCAGCGCGGCTATAGCTGGACGGGGCTGGCCAGCGTTGATCGTCACTGAGACTTCTGCCGACAAACGGGTGACAATAGAACGAGAAAAGCGCGCGCTGTCTTCTTCGCGTAACGGCGGCACGCGCCGGAGGAGGGCTGCGTGAATCGGGAACAGTTTTACGCACTGATGGGCGGCGACGGTACGCTCGACTACGAGCTATACCTCAATACCAAGCAGCTCCTTTCCTGCCAGCTCGCTTACGACCAATTTTGCAACGCCGATGAATTGCAATTCCAGATCGTCCACCAAATTGAAGAACTCTGGATGAAACTGATCGCCTACACGCTGCTCGATATTGATGATTATCTGCAGCAGGAAAACACCAATCGCGTGCTCACGCTCTTCCGCCGCGTGCACATTGCCCAAAAATTGATGAGCGAACAGCTCGCTCTGCTCGAAACGATGTCGCCGAAGGAGTACCAGGAAATTCGCAAGAAACTAGGCAACGGCAGCGGCCAGGAGTCGCCGGGATTCCGCGTCCTGCTCAAGATGTATCAGCCGATCTGGAATTCGTTCAAGGAAAACTACCTTGATAAGCATGGCCTTACGATCGAGAAAATCTACGACTCCGGCTACACTCACGGCGATGCGTACGTGGTCGCCGAAGCTCTGGCGGAATTCGACGAACTCTTCCAGAAATTCCGCTTCGAGCACATGCAGTTGATCCATCGCAGCATCGGCTTGCACTCCAAATCCCTGAAAGGCCGGCCCGTCGAAATCCTCGAAGACGGCATGCGCCACAAGTTTTTCCCCGAGCTTTGGGCCATCCGCGGCCAAATGACCGACCGCTGGGGTGCCGAGTACGGCGTCAAGCGGGACTCCCTCGGCGGGCATCATTAACCGGAGCCTCCGCGATTCGCGCCAATCCGCTGCGTTTCTGCCACCAACCCGATCCGACATCCACGAATTCCGCGATGCCGACACCCTGTGAAGCTAAGTCGTTCAGATGCAACACTTACAAGGCGTTCCGTAAGTGTTCATTTTAAAGGACTTACGCCGTCCGTAAACCCTTTAGATGCAACACTTACAAAATTGTACGGGGGCCATCTGACACTTGCCCGTCGATCTCGAAGCCAACTGGCTCACTTTCTGGAGCGTGGCACCGATCCGTATCTAAGCGCCTGGAGCGAGCTGGCGGTACTGGCTGCGGAAGAAAAGTAGCGGCTCCCCGGGAAAGAGTTCCGCGGATTGCACTTCTCCCAGGAAAATCGTGTGGTCGCCTGCGATGTACGAAGCGACGACGCGGCACACCAGTTGCGCCAGCGCCTCTTCGAGCAAAGGCACTCCGGACGCCATCCAGCGATACCGGACTCCGGCTTTCGCATCGGCATCAGGCGATTGCGCCGCCTGCGCGAAATATACGGAAACCGATTGCTGGTTCGCCTTCAAAACATTGACGCCAAACAGCCGGCCTTGTTTAAGAAGCGGAAGCAGATGACTTCGCTGATCCACGCAAACCAGCACCAGCAGAGGATCAAGAGACACCGAGGTAAATGCGTTGGCGGTCATGCCATAAGCCGAAGCAGGCGCGCGCTCTGCGGTAACTACTGTCACGCCCGTCGCGAAGTGCGCCAGCGCATGGCGAAAGTCCGTCGGCGTGATGCAAGCGGTCGTCATTTTCGGGAATTTTGAAGATAACACAGAGTGCGGCAGGTTGCGAAAGCCGGCTGTTCCACCGCGTCGCGCGACCTGCAAACATTTCACGCGCCTTCAATAGCGGGTACACAAGAACGTAACTCGCAAAGGCTATCAAGTTCGGGCACGGCCCTCGAAACCATCCGTAAGGAGAGCACATGCCCAAAAGCAAGTCGAACGCAACGAAACCGCAACTCGGCAGATCGCTATGCGCCACGGCGCTGGCGTTCTCGATGCTCGCGTATGTTCCCGTCGGATATAGCGACGACAAGCGCGGACAGGATGATCGCGATTCGGAAACGGCCAGCCCCATCAAGCACGTCATCATCATCGTGGGAGAAAACCGCAGTTTCGACCACGTATTCGCAACGTACGTTCCCGCGCGGCACGGAGAGCGCGTGCACAATCTTCTTTCCGAAGGGATTGTCAACGCGGATGGCACACCTGGCCCGAACTTTGCGAAAGCCCATCAATTCCAGGTAACCAACGCGCCGAATGGCGGCAAATACTTCATCAGCCCACCGGAAACAGACAAACAGCTCTACACAACGCTTCCTCCGCCAGATTTGGCGGGGACTCCGCCGGTTTCGGCGCTCTCGTTCATTCTGACGATTCCGGGAGGAGATCCTGGACTGCCAGCCGCGGATCAGTTTCTCTTCGCTACAGGCGGCTCCGGACTGAGCGTCCCGCCACCGTTCGTGGGCCCCGATACGCGAATCACGAACGTGCTCAACCTGCCTCCTGGACCGTTCCAGATGACTGGGCCGACGATGCCATACGACGCGTTCACCGGTGACACCATCCACCAGCTATTTCAGATGTACCAGCAAGTGGACTGCGACGGGAGCCGCGGCACGCGCGCAAATCCAACGGGCTGCCTGCACGATCTGCAGTCGTTCACCACAACAACATATTCGACGCCGCCGGGCGGCGCGCCGCATGACACCGGCCAAACCATGGCGTTCTTCAACGTGCAGCAGGGCGACGCGCCATTTTTCAAACAGATGGCGGATGAGTTCACCATGAGCGACAACTATCACCAGCCGGTGATGGGTGGCACCGGACCTGACAGCTTCTACATCGGGTTCGGGCAATATCCGTTTTTCACGGACGCCAACGGCAACGCAGCGACTCCTCCGGCAAACACCATTTACAATCCCGATCCCAAGGCAGGCACGCTAAATCAGTACACGCAGCGGGCCGTGTACTTCAATTGCTCAGATCCGTCGGCGCCCGGCTCCGAAGCAATTCTGAGCTACCTGAATTCCCTGCCCTATTCCGTTTCGTCCGGCTGCGAGCAAGGGCACTTTTACCCTGCCGTGAATCACGGGCAAGGCTTCAATCCGGATGGCACTGCCACCAATCCAGCGTCCAATATTCCGCCGCTCAACATGCGCAGTATCGGCGACGCGTTGAACGACAGAGGCGTGTCGTGGAAATACTACGGAGGTGGTTACAATCTGGCGGTCGCGAACAATCCGATCAACGGCTATTGCACGATCTGCAATCCCTTTGAATATGAGGCCAACTTTCCGGCAGGCCGCGCGGATCACGAGCGCGACGTCACCGACCTGTTCAGCGACTTAACCAATGGAACGTTGCCGGCTGTGTCCTTCGTAAAGCCAGACGGCGCGATGGACGGGCATCCCAATTCCTCCAAGCTGGGTCTATTCGAGGCGTTCGCGAAGAACATCGTTGAACTGGCGCAGAGCCATCCGGAGCAATGGGCCTCGACCGCAATTTTCATCACCGTGGATGAAGGCGGCGGATACTACGACAGCGGATTCATTCAGGCACTGGACTTTTTCGGAGACGGTCCGCGCATCCCGCTGCTCGCAATTTCGCCGTTTTCCAAGGGCGGCCACATCAGCCACGCGTACGGCGACCACGTTTCGTTGATGAAGTTTATCGAACGCAACTGGCACCTCGCGCCCGTAACCGACCGGAGCCGCGATAATCTCCCGAACCCGAAGCTTGACGAGGACAATCCTTACGTTCCGACGAACATGCCGGCGATCGGGGATTTGTTCGACTTGTTCCAATTTGATCAAGGAAACGACAACGGCGGGCAGTAATCCCGCCAATCGGCCGCGGGTGGCGACGATAGTTCGGCATCCGTGGACTCGTAAGAATTTTTGAAACCCAGAAACGGCGGCAACTTAAAAGCCACTTCCAACGCTGGTGCTTGGCAGGATTTTGGAGCTGCTGAGCGCCAGCAACTTTTTGAGCGCGCGCGAACCACGGGGCTACTGCGATTCACGCACAACACGACCATTCAGCGGCTGCACGGGACGGACATCGTGCGGGTAGAGTTTGGCGAAAGCAGCGACTTGCGCAGACGATATTTCCACCGGAGACTGCAGAACAAACCAGGTGACGCCTTCGGCGCACGGCGGAGCGGTAAGCGAACCTTCATAGGTGTAGTAGGCGAGATCGCGAGGAAGCAATCCCGCCGGATCAAGCGATACCCCGGGAATTTCGTGCTCGTTCCCTTCCACTAGCGGCATGTGATCCCAAATTTGCTGCACGGCGGGGTTCGCGTTGCCTAACTTCAGAAGCACCGCGACACCGGCAACTTTGCCGTCGCCCGATTCGTGCATAAAGTGCGCGACCATCACGAACGTTTTGCCGTGGATGGACTCCTCGCTGGGGCGGTGAAAGTGGAATTGCGTGAGCTGATAGCGTTGCTCTCCCACGAACAAAAAGTTTTCGTTGTCCGGGGCGTGATAGTTCACGCGCACGGTTTTGCCGTTGTTAATTAAATATTTGAGCGGGCCGCTCCGATAGTCGAAGCGGAGGGCAGGAAGCTTTTCCTTCGACGTGGATTCGATGTCCACGGGCGATTGTTCCTTGCCTGCGTTGCACGCGGCATACGCGGGATCGAGAGCGCCCCAGTGCTCCGGGCCAGCCGGTCCCTGGTAGCTCCACGGCGTCTTCCACTGCGCGCGAGTATGCGAAGAAAGAAGAACAGCCACAACTACTACGATTGACACAAACATCGCAATCTTTCGCACGCAACACCTCGCTTGACCTTGGCACCCGGCACGTCCGCTACCGAAATTAATTTGGCCTCGGCGTGGCGAAACTTTCGCACACCATGCGCCGAGCGTCCACTGTATGACATAAGCAAAGCGAAGACGCTTCGTTGTCTGTCAAAGTGAACATTTTGGGCCGGCCGCAGTGCCGACAGCGGACTTCTCCGGGCGTGGGAAGCCACGCGTGTGCAGAAATGGTGTGGAGAAGCTACAGCGACAGCACGGAGCGCGCGAGTTTGCGTTTGTCGGAGCGCGTCCGCATGACGGTCGGCAAAATCGAAACCTTCATGCCGAGTGCGCGGATGGCATCGGCTTCCCGGGCGTCGCGGCGATCGATCACAAACGTGCCGACATAATCCGCGTAAAGTTTTGCCACAGACGTGGCCGAAGAGCCGCAGCCGAGTTGCGTGAGCATCTTGTCGCTCGGGCCTTTGAGCGATTTTCCTCCAACAATTGGACACACCGCGTAGACGCTCTCTCTGCGGGCGCGCAACTGTTCGCGGACGCGCGGAATGGCAAGGATCGGCCCGATGCTGATGAGCGGATTGCTGGGGCAGATGATGACGCGCTGCGCGTCGCAAATGGCTTCGAGAACTCCCGGCGCAGCGTGCGCGTGCCTGACATTTTCGAAGTGAATGGCGCGCACACCCGGAACCGTGTGGTGCTTGATCAAATATTCCTGGAAGTGCATGCGGCCGTCGCGCGTTTCGATGATGGTGGGGACGGGCTGATCGGACATGGGCAGAATCCGCGACTTGACGCCAAGAGCGTGCCGGATCGACTCCGCAACCTGCGTGAGCGTTCTGCCGTGCGCGAGCATGTTCGTGCGATGAACGTGCGTGGCAAGATCGCGATCCCCGAGATTGAACCAAGTTTCGTGGCCATAGGTGCCGAAGCGCTTCAGGAAATGGAACGTGTCACCGCGGAAGCCCCAGCCGGTATTGGGATTGACAACGCCCGCGAGCGTGTACGTGACGATGTCCAGATCGGGCGAGATCTTGAGGCCATGCAGATAAATATCGTCGCCCGTGTTGACGATGACGGCGAGGTCGTGGGGATCCATTGCTTCGTAGAGTCCGAGAAGAAGCTTCGAAGCGCCGATGCCGCCCGCGAGAGCGGTGACGCGTGGCTTACTGGCATGAGACATGGAGAGATTAGGATGCCGGGAGGAACGGAAGCGGGCAAGAGGAAAACGGGATGGCCGGAGCAGAACTATAAATGAACCTAAAGGCCAAAGAGCCGGCGGATGAAACGATTCCGCAGTTCGTCAACGGAAGAGATCTTCTCGCGCAGGACGGACTATGCTGGCCGCGGGAACTTGCGCCGGGCGGTGACGGAAGCCGCGAATGACAACTACAGGATTTCCGGCGGCTTTGCCCATCAGCAGGCCCGCCGCGGAGGCCAGTTCGTCGGCAATCGCGAGAACGGTGGCGCGAAGCAGTCTGCCGTGGCGATCGCGCTTGCCGCGAAGATCGAGCAGCGCGGGGACACTGGACGCGCCGATGGCGACGTTGGTGAGGCCGAGACGCCACGGGCGACCAAAAGTATCGCTGATGATCACAGCCAACCGCTTGCCGGTCTTTTTACGCAAAGCCGCAGCGAGGTGACGGGCGGAGCGGTCTGGATGTTTCGGCAGAAGTGTGACGGACTCGCGCCCTGAGACGTTGGAATGGTCCACTCCAGCGTTGGCGCACACGAAGCCGTGATGCGTTTCGACAATCAGCACGCGTTCCGAACGCAGAATGCGGCGCGACTCACGAAGAACTACTTCGATGAAGCGCGGATCTCGCGAAAGCTGTTTGGCCAACGCTGCGGCACGGGCGGACGCGCGGACCTTTGAAAGCGACAACGTGCGGCCTTCGGCCTTGGAAATGATCTTTTGCGCGACGACCAGGATGTCGCTGTCTTGTAACTCGAGATTCGCGCGGCGCGCCGCACGCGCGATAATGGCAGCCAAATCGTCGCCCCTGCGAATTTCCGGAAGGCCCGGAATGACAAAGATGAAAAGCGAAGACGAAGATTCGCTGGAGCGGCGGCGCTTCAGCAGCGATGAGCGGGCAGCGGCCATGGATGCGGAAAAGTATCTTACGCGAGTTCGGACACGGATTGCTTCCCGCGTACGAAGGCCGGATGCCGCGCCTCGCAGCAGACGGCCAGACAGAGCCACGCATTAGCCTCAGAAAAGGAACTGCGCCGAAAAAACAGGAGTCGCGCACGGCGGCAGAAAAGCTTGCGCAAAAAAACTTCGGGCGAGAAGCCGTTGCGCTCCCGGCGTCCCGCCCGGAATTCTGCAAATAATTTGCGCGCTACTTGTTCGGCTTTTTCTCTTCTTTCGGTGGCTTGTTGTTCGCGGGCGGCTTGGACTGCGCTTGTTGTTTGTGTTCCTGCTGCTGGGTCTGCCTGAGTTTCTGCTCTTCCGTGTCGTGCTTCTTTTCCAACTGCTCGAGCTGTTGCTGGTGCTGCTGGTTCAAGCGCTGTTGCGCCTGAGCATCGGCGTTGCGCTTCGCCAGATCGTTGCGCTCTTTAATTTGTTGCTGCTCGACTTTCTGGCGCTCCGCGTCCTGCTGGCTTCGCATGTTCTGGAGCTGCTGCTGATGCTGCTGTTCGAGCTGTTGGTTATTCACGGCAGGAAGATTCGTGTTCGTGGGCCGAGAAGTCGGCGGACGGTCCCCGTAGGTCTTCTGGTTCACGTTGGATGGTGGCGTATTCCCCGGATTAGACGGATTGTTCGGCGTCACCGGCCGGTTGTTGTTCGAGGTCACGGGTTGTCCGTTGTTTGGACTTCCCGGCCGGTTGTTGTTCGGCGTAAACGGCCGATTGCCGTTGGGCTGCGCCCCACGTGCCTGGATGGGTTGTGGCGTGGCCACCGGAGCGATCTTGATGTTCTGATGAGCCTGCGCGGCTGCGGGCACGGACTGCAGTTGACGCATCTGCGACATGGCGATGGGCCTTCCGCCGTTGGCCTGGATAGCGGCCTGTTGCTTCGCAAAAGATGGAGGCGGCGGTGGCGGAGCGGTCTTGGCGACGATCGCGCGGTTTTGCAGAGCTGCGGGAGGCGTAGCTCTAGTGGCAACGCCAGCGCCGAGCACCCCTTGACGCGAAGGCGCTACAGCTGGAGCACCAACAGCAACGGGCGCGCTGGCCATTTCGCGTGCGTTCACGGCAACCACGTTTCTTGCCACAGGTTGGGCCGAGCTGAACGCCGTTCCAGTCGTCGCGGTAACTGCGCCGGGAACGCGCTGGTTCACGTAAGTCACATTGTGGACGACCGTTTTGTTGACTACGACCGTGTTGTAGTAATTGTTGACGACCGTGGTATTCACGACGGTGTTGGAAACGTTGATGTTTTGCACGTATGTGCGGCTGACGTGGTAAGACGGCACGTACACTTCACGCGGGCCGAGCGGGAACCAACCCACGCTGACGCCCACTCCGCCGCCAACGGCAACACCCACGGCGAAATGCGGGCCGCCGACCCACGCTACGAGCGCGGGGGCGTAAACGGGCCGGACGTAAACGGCACCGACGACGACCGGACGCGGCGGCGCGGGCACCCAGCCCCAAACGCCGCCAACGACAACCCAACGGCCGTAATGGAAGGGCGCGAAGCCCCACGGGGCATCGTCTACCCAGGTGTAGCCCCACGGAGCGATGTAAACCCAATGTCCGTAGTGGTACGGAGCCCAACCGACGACGGTGACGTGCGGAAACCACACCGTCCCGTACTCGGGCACCGGCCGCCAGCCGCCGTACTCGTCGAGGTCTTCGTAGCCGATGACATCGTCGGAGACATAGCGCGCCGAAACGGAATGATCAATGCGCTCATCGCGTTCGGAGCACCAATCGTCGAAATCGTCGCCCGAGTTGTCCCAGCTCTCGACATCGGCGTCGAGCTGGTCGGTTCCGTTGAATGTGGCAATATCGCGCGGATGTATCGTGTACGCGGAGCCGCCCCCAGTGACTTCGCCCTGGCCGTCGCGCACTAAGACCACGGTGCTGTCGCCGGCTTCGTTGACATTGATCTTGTAACTCCCGGGGCGCAGAAGCGTGAACGCGAGATTGGGAGTGTCTACTTCAAACGTTTCATCGTCGCCAAGGCGACGGATGCGGATGTTCAGCGTGCCTTCGGTGAGGCGAATCTGGGTCATGTCGTCGGTAAGGTTGAGAAAAGAGAAGCCGGTGTTGCTGCCGAGGCGGATGACAGCAGAACCGAGGTGCAGCTCGGAAAACGAATCGTTGTCGTTCCAAAGTTTGTCGCCCGTGGTTAAGGGACGATTTACGACCGCGGAGACCCAATCTTCAGTTCCCGCGGGCTCGAAGGAAACGGTACCGCGAACGAAGCCGAGACGCGCAACGCGTCCTGGAGGATCGTCATCGTCGTCGGCTGCCGCACGCCGAGGGACCAGGAATGCCACAGCCAGAGCGATGGCGAGAAGGCGCACCAAGCGGACTGTATTGCTTGTCATATTGAAATTACCTCTCTCCTGAAATGCAAGGCCGATAGGAGCCCGAAAATCGCGAGCACAAAAGGACCTGATGCCGGACCGCCAAAACAGCCTCTCGAAAGGGTACCCGGATTCAAGCCTTGGTTAAGACGATAGCACCGACCGCGCATTCCCGTTTCAACAAGCACCGCCGGAATGTCGAAGTAAGAAACGCTGCAGCAAGGCTATTCGTTTAACACGCCAATCAAGGTCGAGTTGCGGTGCGGCGAAACGCGTGGGCGGACGGGAAAACAAAAGGCCCGAACTCACGATGAAGAGCCGGGCCAATTATTAAATCCTATGTGTCAATTCTAGCGATGCGGGCGACCTCCGCCACCGCCACGGGAGCCCCCTCCACCTCCACCACCGTGCGGGGCGCTTCCACCACCTCCGCCGCGGGGAGCACTTCCACCACCTCCTCCGCCGCGATAACTTCCACCGCCTCCTCCGCCGCGATAACTTCCACCGCCTCCGCCATAACTGCGGCTCGGCGCGGGATAGCTGCGAGCCGGCGGCGAATACGAACGAGACGGCGCTGAATACGTCCGCGGTTGTGACGGCTGAGAGTAGGTACGATTGTTAGAAGGCGTGTTGCGCTCCGGAGGATTGTAGGAGCGGTTGCTGTTGGAATTCACAGAACCGCCATAGTTGTTTGCGCCGCGTGCATTGTTGTTGGACGGACCGGCACCAGCCCACGGAGGGCGATCCGTGCGATTGGGTCGCGAAGATAGATTTGCTTCGTTTCCGGGACGCGCATCCCTGCCGAAACCTTGCGGCGCGCGGCCGCGATCGCTGACGTTGCCCTGCGCGTTCCAAGCTCGTGAATTGTTCGCGTTGCGCGAGCCGGCGTTGTTGTTCACATTGCCGTTCCACGTGCGCGAATTGTTACTGGAAACGGACCCAGGGCGATTCGCAGTTCCGCTGCCGAAGCGGCCAGCGGACAGGTTTTGCGTGTCCATTCGCTGCACGTGCAGGTTGCCGGCGGCACCACCGGGATTCGTACGCGCCATCACCGGTCGATTCTCAATCGAATTTGACGGTCGGGAAATGTTGCCGCGGAGATTGGAGGCGCCAAACGCACTCTGCCGGGATGGAGTCATGCCCAGATTGTGCGTGACTTGGGCACCGCGCAGCGTCGATCCGTTCAAGCGCAGCGAGCCGCGATTCACAGGCTGACCGCGGGTGAAGCCCGTGCGCGATGTCGCGGTGACGGCCCGAACGTTGTGCGCGTAAGTGAAGTTGTTGAAGGCGCGGGCGCGCTCGGCCACGAAGCCACCGCGGAAGAAGGTGTTGCGAACGTTGATGCGCTCCTCAAAGCGCGAACCGCAGTGGAACCAAGGCTGGTACGGTTCGCCCCAGCCCAGCGGGAACCAGCCCACGCCGAAGCCGACGTTAAATCCAAAGCCGAATCCGCCACCGAGAAAGCCAACAAACGCGGGGCCGTAGACTGCCGGATAGCCGATGGGGCCAGGGCACCAACCCCAGCGAGCACCGATGAACGCCCAGCGGCCATAATGAAATGGAGCAAAGCCCCACGGCGCGTAGTCAACCCAGGTCCAGCCCCAAGGACCGACATAAGACCAGTAACCATTACTGTAAGGCGCCCAATCCGGCCCGACATCGTTGGGATACCAAACATGTCCGTAATCGGGTTCCTCGCTCCAGGTGCCGTTGTTGTCGAGATCGTCCGTTCCAGGCGTGTCCGGAGGAACATAGCGGGAGGAAACGGAGTCCTGCTCGCGCAAATCGCGCTCATTCGCCCACTCGTCGAGGCGGTCGGGAGCCGGCGCCTGGTTGATGCTGGACTGAACGTCCTCCGTGCCATTGAAAACGCCGCGCTCGCCAGCATGGACGGTGTACGTCTGGCCGTTGGCGGTGACTTGCCCTTCGCCGCGAATCACGGTGATGCCCGTGGAATCGCCGTTTTCATTCACGTCAATGCGGAAGGCTCCGGCTTGCGTGATATTGAATGCCAGATTCGGAGTGTCGACTTCGTAGGTGTCGCCTTCTCGGATTTCGCGGATGCGGAAATTGATGGAGCCTTCAGGCAAGCGCAACTGCATGATGTTCTGATCAAGATTCAGGAAAGACAGTGCGGTCATGGTGCCGATATGAATGCTGGCGACTCCAGTTTGCAGTTCTGCGCGGGAATCTTTGTCTGACCAAATTTTATCGCCGACGGTCATGGGCCGGTTGAGAGAAGCAGCGCCCCAATCACCCTGGCCGCCAGGCTGTATCGAAACGGTACCGTCCGTGAAACTGATGCGCGCGACGCGCGTCGGGGGATCACCCTGGTCGCCGTCATCAGCGCGAACTCGTGGAGCAGCAAAACAGAGAAGACCGGTGAGACAGAGGAGCAGGCCTAGCCTTCCCTTGCCGAGGATTGAGGTCTTCGTCATCGTAGTTTTCCTTGTCCCGGGTCCGGACCCTGCAAAATGAGAGGAGGTTCCGGCCGATGGAAGTTGACCTTGATTGTACAACTCCCTGAGTGTAGAACCCCGAAATGGAAAAGAAGTTGCATCCGGCGGCGTCCCTGGAAAGGCATCCGGTGGCGATCGGCGGCGCGAACTTCCCCCGTAAACCCTGTGAATTGTACAGCTTATAGGAATTGTTTCGGGCGATTCGTTGCCCACAGGCGCGTCACCCGAGCCAATATCCCCGGTCGTGGTCTTTATATTGTTAACGGACTGGCGAGGGGCTGGCGCCTAGTTCTCCCTACCGTTGTAGCCGACCGCCGTGCCGCCGATTTGGTAGCCCACACCACGGATGGTGCGGATTAGGGCGCGTTCGTAGCCGGAATCGACCTTGCGGCGGAGGTAGTTGATGTAGACGTCCACGATGTTGGTCATGGTGTCGAAGTTGAGCTTCCAGACCTGCGCGACGATGGAGGTGCGGGTGACAGGTTGACCTTCGTGGCGCATGAGGAACTCGAGGAGAGCAAACTCTTTAGGACTCAGCTCGATGGTGTGACCACCCCGCCGTACGGCGTGCGCGACGCGGTCGATTTCGAGATCCTCGATTTGGAGTATCGCCCGGGCGGGCCGGCTGCCGCGGCGAAGCACGGCACGAATGCGCGCGGCGAGTTCCGCAAATGCGAATGGCTTGGCCAGCGAATCGTCGGCACCGGCATTCAAGCAGCGGACGCGATCTTCGACGCCATTGGCGGCCGCAACCATGACGACGGGCAGGTCCGGCTTGCGTGCGCGAATGCCGCGCAATGCGTCCAAGCCGGATTCCGCGCGCCGATTAAGATCGAGAATCACCAGATCGTAGGGCTGATCGCCAGCCATACGTTGCGCTTCGCCACCATCCGCAACCATTTGCACAGAGAAATGTTCCTGCAGCAACTGCTGGTGAAGAAAATCCCCCAGCGGCGCGTCGTCTTCCGCCACAAGAATGCGCATATGCACACACCGAGAATTAGATTTGGAAGGGGGTAAGGACATTTTGCTGGCGCAAGCGAAGGGTGTCAACGAAATGCTGAGTTGACGTTAAGCGAATAGTACACGCAAGTGGTGAAACCGGCATGAGGCACGAGCAGTGTCAATGCGGTGGCGGAGCAGAAGGGCTCGCGGGCCGCTCTTATGCACCGATTGAAGAAGGTGGGGCATCCATCTCGTCCGCGGGAGGCAAGTTCAGAATCACCGCGTCCATGGCGCGATTGCGGGCGGGGTTATCCGCATCCCCGTTCGGTGCTACGGGATAGAGTTCCGCGTAGAGGCGGCCGCGCGCTCCTTTCCCCGTCGAATTTGTAATCCAAATCACATTCTGCACTTTAAGTTCCGGCTTCCATGCTGCGTGTCCCGATTTCGCATTGGATGCAATTTGCGGTATCTTGAAAAGAGCCCGGCCGGAGGAGAACTATTTTGAAACATCTTCATTTCATTCCGGTGATCTGTCTCGTCTCTTCTGCTCTTTTCGCCGGCGGTTGCATAAAATCCAAAAACCAATCGTCCACTTCCAATCCAGCTACAACATCTACCACCGCGGTCGATTCTGATCGGGCCGCAACTGGGAACGGGGAAGCCGCTACCAAGCCCAACGCTTTCGTCATCCCCTCGAATAGCGAGATTCCTGTGGTGCTGGACCAGGAATTGAGTTCCAAAAGGAACTACACGGGCGAGACGTTTACTGCCACGATCGCGTCACCCATCGAAGTGGATGGCCAGATCGCCATTCCAAAAGGAGCGCACACTTCCGGGCTCGTGAAGTATGCGAAAGCTGCAGGCCGATTCAAGGGCCGCGCCGTGCTTGAACTCGCGCTAACGTCCGTGACCGTGGATGACAAAGACTACGAACTGCAAACCTCCGCGCGTACGTACTCGCGAAAGGGGAAAGGCAAGCGAACCGCGGAAATGGTCGGCGGCGGCGCCGGTGGAGGCGCTGCCATTGGCGCTCTTGCCGACGGCGGCAGAGGCGCCGCGATCGGCGCGTTGATTGGGGCAGCAGCTGGCACTTGAGGTGCGGGGCTAACCGGAAATCGCGACATAACGCTCGCTCCAGAAACCACGCTGCATTTTAAGCTGCTGCAACCTGTCGAGATCACCGCATCGTAGACCGCGGGTTTTCTGCACCTCAAGAAAGCCCGTTTATGACGTTCATTTCGGCTTGGCGGGCTCCGCAATCCTCGTCGCCTGCCAGGCCACGACTTGCCATCGTCCGTTGCGTTGCAAAAAAGTTCCGGTGTTCCGGTAATTCGCCGTTTCCCCCGACCCATCTTTCCGTTCCGTGTTCCCTACCAACCGAAACGCCACTACTGCCATGCCGTCATACGCATGCACCGTGATGTCTTCGGCGGAATACGTAGTTTTTTCCGGAGTCGTTGCCGGCGCCTTGCCAAGGCTGCCCATAATATCGGCCTTCGTGACCACCGCGCCTGTTGATCGCGTATAAATAACATCGTCCGCGAAGAACTTGTCGAATACCGCGCGATCGTTGCGTCCCGCGGCATCCATGAACTCTTTCAAGAGCGCGGTCACTTGTTCCTTCGTCGACTTGTCCGCAGCCTGACCCACCACATATGTCGGCAACGCCAGCATCAGAACAAGCACCAGTCTTCGTAGATTCTTCATCGCGTTCCTTCCGTCGTCGAACCGCTCCGCGCTTAAGCGAAAGCACCCGTCGTGGCAGTCGCATTGCGCGCCGCAACTTGCCGAACCCGCTCTTCCTGCTAGGATAGAAGACTTAAGAGTCGCGCAAATCCAGAGCACTATGCCGCAAAACGCGTACATTTGCGATGCGATTCGCACGCCGTTCGGCCGCTACGGCGGCGCGCTCTCTTCTGTTCGTACCGACGACCTCGCGGCTATTCCCATCAAAGCGCTCGTTGATCGCAACAAAAACGCCGATTGGAGTGCCCTCGACGACGTCATATACGGATGCGCCAACCAATCCGGGGAAGATAACCGTAACGTCGCGCGCATGGCGCTGCTGCTCGCCGGAGTGCCTAAAGAGATTCCCGGCGTAACTGTAAACCGTCTTTGCGGCTCGAGCATGGACGCTGCCGCGTCCGCCGCGCGCGCCATCAAAAGCGGCGAAGCGGACCTGGTTATTGCCGGCGGCGTGGAGAGCATGTCGCGCTCGCCATTCGTCGTCGGCAAATCCGACGCCGCATTCTCTCGCGCGTTGAAGCTCGAAGACACAACTCTCGGCTGGCGCTTTGTTAATCCGCTGATGAAAGCAAAATTCGGCGTCGAGACCATGCCCGAGACTGGAGAAATTGTAGCGGAAGAGTTTCACGTCTCACGCGATGATCAGGACGCCTTCGCTCTGCGAAGCCAGCAACGCGCCGCCGCCGCAATTCGCAGTTGCGAGATGTCGCAGGAAATCGTGCCTGTTTCCATTCCCCAAAAAAAGGGCGAACCTGTCGTGGTCAACGTTGACGAGCATCCGCGTCCCGATACTTCCCTCGCCGCGCTCGCCAAACTTCCTCCAGTTGTAAAACCCGGCGGCACGATTACCGCCGGCAACGCCTCCGGCATCAACGACGGCGCCTGCGCGCTTCTCATTGCTTCGGATGCCGGCGTCAAACGCCACGGCTTGACCCCCAAAACTCGAATCATCGCTTCTGCGGCGGCCGGGGTCGCCCCACGCATCATGGGCATGGGTCCGGTTCCGGCGTCGCGCAGAGTTCTCGCAAAAACGGGAATGTCGATCGCGCAGATGAACATCATCGAACTCAACGAAGCCTTCGCTTCCCAGGCGCTCGCTGTCCTTCGCGAGCTTGGCGTACCCGACGACGCTCTGCATGTCAACCCGAACGGAGGCGCAATCGCCCTCGGCCACCCGCTCGGTGCAAGCGGCGCGCGACTCATCACCACGGCTACGTATCAATTGCTTCGCAGTGGCGGGAAATTTGCGCTATGCACGATGTGCGTTGGCGTCGGCCAGGGCATCGCGGTTATCTTGGAGCGTGTGTAATTCCGCGGGAAAGGCTTTCGCTTTCGACGCTGCGCGAATCGCGTGAGATCGCGTAGCGTTTATCGGTCATGCAATCCCTCGCCGAAACCCTTTTCCTTCACGCTCCGGAGTGATTACACTCACCGCATGAACCTTCTCGACCCTCTTTTCCGCTGCCCTGCCGTCGAAAAGGTCTTCACCAATCGCGCCACGTTGCAGGGCATGCTGGATTTCGAAGCGGCCCTGGCGCGCGCCGAGTCCCGCGCAGGATTCATCCCGGCCTCCGCGGCGCCGGCGATTGAATCGAAGTGCCGCGCGGAGCTCTACGACATGACCGTTCTCGCTCGCGCCGCTGCCAACGCGGGCAATCTCGCCATCCCGCTCGTCAAGCAACTCACCGTCCTCGTCGCGCAAAAAGACAAATTGGCCGCGCGCTACGTGCACTGGGGCGCGACGAGTCAGGACGCCATTGACACCGGCCGCGTGCTGCAACTCCGGCAGGCGCTCGCTCTCGTCTCCGCTGAATTCGACCATCTCGCCGCAATCCTCGGAAAGCTCGCCCACCAGAATCGTTCCAGCCTGATCGCGGCGCGCACTTGGATGCAGCAGGCGCTGCCTACGACGTTCGGCTTCATCGTGGCCGGCTGGCTTGACGCCATCCACCGTCATCGCACGCGCCTCGGCGAAGCGCAGGAGCGCTGCCTGGTATTGCAGTTCGGCGGTGCGGTCGGCACGCTCGCCGCTCTCGGTACGCGCGGCCTCGAAGTCGCCGCGAATTTAGCGAAGGAACTGAAACTTCCGTTGCCCGACGTTCCGTGGCATAGCCATCGCGATCGTTTTGCTGAAATTGCCACCACACTTGGCCTTTGCGCCGGAACATTGGGCAAAATCGCGCGTGATATCTCCCTCCACTCGCAAACCGAAATTGCCGAACTCTCCGAACCGAGCGCCGATGGCCGCGGTAGTTCGTCTACCATGCCTCACAAACGCAATCCCGTCGCGTCCGCCGTGGTTCTCTCGGCTGCCGCGCGCGTTCCCGGTCTGGTCGCAACTTTGCTCGCCGCATTGGTTCAAGAAGAAGAGCGCGGGCTCGGCGGATGGCACGCCGAATGGGAAACTTTGCCGGATGTCGTCCGTCTCACGGCCGGAGCCTTGCATCACCTCACCATCGCCGTCTCCGATCTGCGTCTGGATCCGGAACGCATGCGGCAAAACCTCGAGGCCACGCGCGGTCTCGTTTTCGCCGAGGCCGTCACCATGGCTCTCACCGAGAAAATGCCTCGCGCGGAAGCTCACGAATTAATCTCTAACGCCTGCTCTCGCGCGCAGACCGAGCGCCGCGATCTGCGCTCCGTTCTGGCGCAAGACGGGGTGGTGAAGACGATTCTGTCCGCTGCCGAGTTGGATCGCCTGTTCGCTCCGGCTAACTATCTGGGAGTCGCCGACCAACTGCTCGATCGCGTTCTTGCGGCGAACCCATTCGATCTCGAACAAAATAAATCGCGCAAAAAGTGAGCCCATGCCCTTCGCACAATTAAAAGACGCCCGCATTCATTACGAACTCTCCGGTACCGAAAACGCTGACGCGCTCGTATTCTCCAATTCTCTAGGCGAGACTCTCGCGATGTGGGATGCGCAGTCGGCATCCCTGAAAGCGCAGTTCCGCGTGCTGCGCTACGACACTCGTGGTCACGGAAAGTCTTCCGCGACGCCTGGTCCCTACACCATCGACCAGTTATCGCACGACGTTCTCGCTCTGCTCGACACGCTTCATCTCGACCGCGTTCACTTTTGCGGCCTTTCCATGGGCGGCATGACCGGCATGTGGCTGGCGCTTCACGCTCCGCAGCGCCTTCGCAAGCTCATCTTGTGTAACACGGCCGCAAAAATCGGCACGGCGGAAAACTGGAATGCGCGTATCGAAACTGTCCGCAAGACTGGAATGAAAGCAATTTCCTCCGCGGTCATCGAACGTTGGTTGTCGCCTCGTTTTCGCGCCGCGTCCCCGCAAATTGTCTCCGAAACCCTGCGCATCCTTGAAAGCGCTGACCCGGAGGGTTACGCCGCCAACTGCGCTGCCGTCCGTGACTTCGACGCTCGCGAAACTGTCGCATCCATCAAAGTTCCTACTCTGGTTATCGCGGGCACTTATGACCCGGCCACCACTCCGGAAGATGGGCGCTATTTGGCTAACAAAATTCAGGGTGCCCGCTATGTAGAACTTGAAGCCGCTCATCTCTCCAACATCGAGCAGCCCGAGCGCTTCAACGCTGAACTCCGCGCGTTTCTCTTATCCTGAACTTGTAGGGAATCATACGCAAAATCGTTCCGTATTGTATACCGACGACCTTCTTCATCGAATTCTTTGGGTCGTCGAACCGTAGATGCGAGGGCGACGCCTCCGGGAGTCCGTGAACGAGGCGCCGAGTTCGCCTGACTCATCCCTTCAGATTGTTTCGCTCGTCGGAAAAAACATCTATTTGGCATAAAGATGTTGTGTGACCTTTCTCAACTCGCTGCGTCCAAGCTGTCAAGGCTAGAAAGGCAACGTAATTCGGCGGTGCAGCCTCGAAATTACGTAGGGCCGGTGTCACCAAATGCGGCTGGGGTGCACAGTCGCCGGTCCCTGAGAGCGTCCTGTAGTCAAGGAGATGCTGCACCATGGGTGGTCGCGCCCGAAGTATATTCCAGCACCGCAGCACTCCACCTAATCACGAGCTCATCGGAAGCACGGAAGATCTGCGTCTCAGCTTGATTTCAGATAGCCCCGGCCTGGTCGAATTCTCTGGCGCTCCTGCAGTCATCGTATCTATTCACGTAGGCGCATCTGTCTCGGTGGATTGCCGTCGCGGCGGGCAACGCCATCGCGGAACCACAATTCACGGCGACCTGGAAATCATTCCTCCGAACACTCCGGGGATTTGGGAACTACAGTCTGCGGACACCGCCCTGGTCATAGGGATCAAACTTCAGTTGTTCAAGTCGATCGTCGAGCAGCTCGGTTCCAACGTGGAGCAACTCCGAATCACCAACCGGTTTCAAGCGCGTGACCCGCAAATCGAATACATCGGCTGGGCGCTCAAATCGGAAATGGAAAGCGGCTGTCCGTCGGGGCGCCTGTTCACGGACGCGCTCGCAACCGCTCTCGCCGTCCGAATCGTGCGCAACCACAGTTCTCTCGCGCGTCCCAATCGCGGCCCGGCTGCTGCAATTCCTGCCCGGAAACTCAAACTGGTGCTTTCCTATATTGAAGATAATCTTGGCCGCGACATCTCGCTTGGTGAAATCGCCGCCGAAGTGGGCCTCAGCACCTCCCATTTCAAGGCGCTTTTCCGCAAGTCGGTAGGTATGCCGCCGCATCAATATTTGATTCGCCGCCGCGTCGAGCGCGCTGCCGCGCAGTTGCGTAGGAGCACCGCTCCCATTGGCGATATCGCTCTCGAGAACGGCTTCTGCCACCAGAGTCATCTCGCCATGCACGTGCGAAGAATTCTTGGCGTGACTCCTCAGGAAGTCAGAGACAGCTGCTGAATGCCTCGCTCCTGTTGGAGCTTTGTGCTTTTGAGGAACGTGTCTGTTTTCTGTCGCTCGGGGTTTTGCCGATGCTTTGCGCGGCTTGATTTAATCGTCCGATCTTGCTCCGCGCCATGCGATTTTGAGCGACGAAGACCTTTTGAAGATTCAAGCTTGGACAACACTTCGGCGCCGGTCGTCCGCCCCACCTTCGACAGGCGCGCACCAACCACGGGAGGAGTATGCCTGAGTCATTCAGAACTAATCTTGCGGAGACCAGTGTAGATCGCCAGTTCCGCGATCTTGAGAGCGCTGTAGGTGCATCCAACGCAGGTAAGAGCGTCCAGGTCGAAAAACGCGTGGACGCGGCGGATCCCGTCGCTGCTCCAGTAGCTCGCTCCGGCTCGCCCGCAGCAATCCACGAAACGTCCGATTTCAGATCTCCGCGTCAAATCAGCAAGCCCTCGAGCACCGACGCGAGCGACGCACCGTTGCGCTTCGATCCCTATTCGGACAAGCCCGTCCGTATCGCCATCAAGAGCAAAGGCAAAATACTCCTCATCAATCCGGCCGACATCCTGGCTGTCGAAGCCGAAGGGAATTACGTCTCCCTATTGCAAGCTTCCGGCTCGCATTTGTTGCGTGAATCCATCTCTTCCATGACGGAAAAACTCAGGCGCTACGGATTTGTTCGCATTCACCGCTCCGTGATCGTCAATGCCTCGTGGGTCGAAGAGATTTCTCCCGGCTCCGCGGGTGACTACATTTTGCATATTGCCGGAGGGAAGCAGTACGTCGTCTCTAGAACCTATCGTCACAATCTGAAGCTTCTCGCCCATTCCTGGATCGGGTTGGATTCTTTCGTCGCCGACTGAGTCCGCCAACTCAATGACACGGTCAGTGTGATTCCGCTCGCGAATTTCTCGGTGCGCCTGCTCGCACGAAAATCGCGCGATCGTCGAACGATTTTCCAATCCCGCGCAGGGTCTGTCGCTACCTCAAATTTTTGCGTGTGGCGCTTCTTGACTCACTCGAAGCTAAAACTTTTCATTCAATTTAGATATATCCGATAATCCGCATTCATTTCGAGTGCGCGGCGCGCGGCGCAGTCTCCAGATTATAGTATGTATCGGCTTCACGGAGTCGATGGGACAAGCTTCAATGCAGGTGGGACGAGCTCCTTCGTAGACGCCACGAACCACGGAACCCCTCATCTAAACCGATTTAGCTGGTCTTTCTTTATTCATATTCCCAGAAGCATCTGCCTCCTCAAGTCCTTGCTTATCAATTACTTCTCAACCACTCCTTCTTGGTATCTCTCTTGCACCTAACTTCCTGACTCTTGTGTGCTCTTGGTGCCGGGCGGTCGGAAACGCGTGGGACGTGTTTCTTGTCCGCGCTTCACCGAAATGGAGGACGTGCATGTCGTGTAAGCGTTTCTTGTGGAGCTTTTGCGCTTTATGTTGTTTGTTCGTTTTTCTTCCTGCTGCTCTCCGCTCTCAAAGCGCATCAACGGGTACGGTAGCGGGGACTGTCGTTGATCCTTCCGGAGCTGCCGTCGTGGGTGCCACGGTTAGTCTCACCGACCGGGGTACGAACGCGGTTCACACCGCTTCAACGAACGAAAATGGCCGCTATCTTTTCGTGGACGTGCAGGCCGGAAATTACGATCTGTCCGTTAACAAGGATGGGTTCCGTATCGCGAAAATTTCCAATCAAGCGGTCAACGTCAGTTCGCTTCTCACTCTCAACGTGACTCTCGAAGTCGGCTCCGTGTCCGAAAGCGTGGAGGTCACCGCAAACAACGCCGAGCTTCAGACGCTGAACGCGACAGTTGGCAACACCGTCTCTGGCGTCGCCCTCGACTCTCTGCCCAGCATTAGCCGTGACGCTGCCACCTTCTTCACATTGCAGCCGGGGGTCTCTCCCGACGGCAGTGTTGCCGGTGTGGCCATGGATCAGAACTCCTTCCAACTCGATGGTGGCCAGAACACGAACGATATGGATGGCAGCATGAACATCTACACGCCCAGCTTCGCGGGCGACGTCACCGGCGGCTTAATCAAGAACGAAGTGACTGGAAACGGGGGCGGCGGCCCGACCGGTGTCATGCCCACTCCGATCGACAGCATCGAAGAATTTAAGGTAAGCACTACGAACCAGACGGCCGACTTCAACAGTTCCGCCGGCTCGCAAGTCTCTATGGTCACCAAGCGCGGAACGAACAACTGGCACGGCACCGGCTATGAATATTATCTGGACAACAATTGGTCCGGAAACACGTTCGACAACAATGCCGCTGGTGTTCCCGTCCCCAGCTATCACTACAGCCGCTTCGGTGGTGCCGTGGGCGGCCCGATCATCTCGAAAGACATTCTCGGCGGCAAGACCTACTTCTTCGCCAATTACGAGGGCTTCCGTTGGCCCAACTCCGAAACCATCAGCAAAGATGTTCCCACCGCTTCGATGCGCTTGGGCTTGCTCTATTTCGGAGGCGCCTACTACAACCTGAATCCAACGCCCGTGACATTCAACGGCGTGACTTATGCCGGCTCAACACTCGATCCGCGTGGCATCGGCCTCAACGCGCAGGTCGCTCAGATGTGGTCCACTATGCCGCTTCCGAACACTTCGGGTTGTAACGGGCTTAACTTGTGCGACGTCACCTCGGCCGGTGGAAACGTTGGTGTGTTTACCAGCAATCTTTCAATTCCTCAAACCAGCAACTTTGGTGTTGCTCGCCTGGACCACGATTTTGGTTCCAAGTGGCACTTTATGAGCACCTATCGCTATTACCACCTGATCCGCGGTACGGACAGTCAGATTGACATCGCCGGCGGCAATCCGCTCTCTCTTTCCAGCCGTCCGCAAGTTCCGTGGTTTTTCGCTGCTGGCTTGACTACCAACATCTCTACCAACACCACCAACGACTTCCACTACAGCTATCTGCGCAATTTCTGGCAGTGGGGCTCTGGCGGCGATACTCCGCAGCTTACTAGTTTGGGCGGCGCTCTCGATCCCTTCGGACAATCGCAAAATCAGGCGCTCACTCCTTACAACGTCGATACTCAGAACACTCGCACGCGCTTCTGGGACGGCCAGGACAACATGCTCCGCGACGACCTCAGCATCCTGCATGGAAACCACCTTTTCCAGGTGGGCGGCACGTATCAGCGCAATTGGAACTACCACCAGCGCAGCGACAACGGAGGCGGCATCAACTTTCAGCCGGTCTATGAACTCGGCACCGCCACCAGCGCGGGAATCAACATGAATGGTTTCCTTCCCGCTGGCCTCGCCACTACGGACGCCACGAATTTCGGCCGCGATTACGCCGCCGTTCTCGGTATCGTTTCCATCGCACAGACAGCGTTCACTCGCTCCGGCAACCAGCTCAACTTGAATCCGCCGCTCACACCGGCTCAGGACCAGAGCACGATTCCTTACTACAACGTGTACTTCAGCGATTCCTGGCACATGAAGCCGAGTCTGACGCTCACGTACGGCTTGGGTTGGACTCTTGAAATGCCGCCCGTCGAAGCGTTGGGCCGCCAGGTCGAACTCGTTGACCAGGCTGGTCAGCAAATTGATGTCTCTTCCTATCTCAAGCAGCGCCAGACTGCCGCTTTACAAGGCCAGGTGTTCAATCCCGAAGTCGGGTTCGCTCTCGTCGGCAACACCGGCGGTGGACAGAAATATCCTTATAACCCGTTCTACGGCGCCTTCAGTCCCCGCCTCGCGGTCGCCTGGAATCCCAGCTTCACCGACGGCATCCTCGGCAACATCTTCGGTCAGGGCAAGACCGTAATTCGCGGCGGCTACAGCAGAATCTTCGGCCGCCTCAATGGCGTGGACCTCGTGCTTGTTCCGCTTCTCGGCACAGGCCTAATCCAGCCGGTTCAGTGCATCGACGCCCAGAGCCCGACCGCCGGCAATGGCGCGTGCTCCGGCACGCTCGGCTCCAGTCCTGCGAACGCGTTTCGCATCGGCACCGATGGCATGACCGCTCCTATCCCAGCTCCGAGCGCTACTCTTCCGCAGCCGGACTTCCCTGGCTACAACGCCATTGCGGCCGGTGCCGGTTCAGCTCTCGACCGCAATTTCCGCCCGGATGAATCCGACCAATTTGACTTCACCATTCAGCGCCAACTCAACAGCAAGATCATGGTCGAATTCGGCTACATCGGTCGGCTCATTCGCAACGAGTATCAGCCGCTGAACATCAACGCCGTTCCTTACATGATGACTCTCGGCGGGCAGTCGTTCGCCAAAGCGTACGCGGCAGTAGAAACGTCGCTGGGCTGCGCGACGTCTGTCGCCGCCTGCGGCGCCAACGTTCCGGCCGCCAAAATCTGCACGGCCAACTGTGGTTCCTCAAACCCAACGCTGACGCCCAACCCTGCCTACACCGCGTACTTCAATTCCCTGCCCACGCAGCCGTTTTTTGAAACGGCGTTGGCGGGCACCGGCTACTGCAATGGCTCCTACGCCGGAGTTACCTTCTCCAGTTGCACCGCCGCCGCGGCGCTTAATGAAGTCGGCAACCTCACTACCGAAAACGTCTGGAGCCTCTGGAGTGACCTCGACAACGGTGGCTTTAGCTTCCCGCGCAGCATGATGAATACTCCGATCGCTGGCTCAGCATTCGGCGCCAACGGCCAACTCACTTCCGGCGTCGGCGTCAATGCCAGTCTCGGCTGGGGTAATTACAACGCCGGTTTCGTCACTCTAAAAATGGCGGATTGGCACGGGCTGACACTTCAGCAAAACTTCACCTATAGCAAAGCGCTCGGCACGGTCTCCGTCGTCCAGGCCACCAGCGAATTCACTACCGTTGACCCATACAACATTGGCGCCGGTTACGGCCTCCAGCCGTTCGACCGCAAATTCACCTACAATCTCTTCACGGTATACGAGCCGCCCTTCTTCAAGGGTCAGCAAGGCGTTGTCGGCCGCCTGCTCGGTGGTTGGTCGTTCGCCCCGATCTTCACCGCGGGCAGCGGCCTTCCGCTCGAGCTCAACACCACCAACGGCGACAGCCAGGCCTTCGGCGAAGGTGACGGCAACAACTTCTTCTCCGATGAAAATGCCGTCCTCACCTGCGCGAATAACTTCGGCAGCTCCCGCCATAACGGCGTAGCGCCTGCTTCGGGTCCCGGTTCGGCCGGCAACGTCAATCTCTTCGCCAATCCTGCGGCGGTGTACGGCTGCCTCCGCGATCCGATTCTCGGTCTCGACGGCGGCGCCGGCGGCGCGGGCGTTCTCCGCGGTATGCCGTTCTGGAACGTCGACTTCCAGGTGAAGAAAAACATCCGCGTCAACGAGCGCTTCAGCGCCGAAGTGCAATCCATCTTTACCAACGTCTTCAACCACGACCAGCTCGCCGACCCCGTTCTCAGCCTTTCTGCGCCAGCCAGTTGGGGCGTTCTCAGCACCCAGGTCAACTCTCCGCGCTCCATTGAGCTCGGCGTTCGTTTCCGCTTCTAACTTTTGCCGGCCGTTTCCACAACCCCGCCGCAAATAAAATGGGGAAGGTCATCGCGGCCTTCCCCGTTTTACGTTTATCCCGTCTTCTAGTTACGCCCGTCCCCGGCTACTGTGGCAAGTCCTTGCTCATCCTCTCCACTACGCTCTTCGCTTCCGTCACCGGAGCGTTATTCAAATATTTTCCAAAGAACACCAAATATCGTTGCAATCTGTCCTCGATGTGACGCGGCTCGACAAACCCGTGGTTCTCTCGCGGATACGTCACATACTCCACCGGAATTTTCCGGTCGTACAATCCCCGATAAAATTCTTCCGCTTGCGGAATCGGCACTCGTGTATCCGCCTGCCCGTGCAAAATCATTGTCGGCGTTTTCACGTTGCCGATAAATTTCATCGGCGAATGATCCCAATACTCTTGATAATTTTCCGAAGGCGGCTTCATTCCTTCGAACACCGTCAAATACTTGTGAATGTCCGTCTGCGCGTACATAGAAATCAGATCCGGCAGTCCCGCTCCCGGCGAAATCGCCTTGAACCGGTCCGTCTGTGTGTCAATCCACATCGTCATATATCCGCCGTACGACCATCCGAACGCGCCCATCCGCTCCGGGTCTGCCCAACCTTTATCCACGACGGCTTGCACGCCGCTCATATCGTCCTTGTAATCTCCTCCGCCCCAATCATTCTGATTCGCTGATGCGAACTTTTCGCCGCGCCCCGACGACCCGCGAAAATTCGGCTGCAGCACCATGTATCCATTCGCTGCCATCACTTGCTCCGTCGGATTGAAGTTCAGCAGCGTCGCTCCCGTCGGTCCGCCGTGCGGATTCAGTAGAAACGGCACTTTCTTCGTGCCATCCCAATCCACCGGCTTCGTCACCACCCCGTCAATTTCCATCCCATCCTTGCTGCTCTTCCACTTCAACACTTCGCTTTCCGCCAGCGCATATTCTCCGAGCCACGCATTCTGATTCGTGATCTTCTCCAGCTTCCCGAAATTCAAATCGCTTGTGAACACGTCTTCCGTGTGCGTCGGATCACCCGTCGTCCCCACTGCCGTCTTGCCATCTGCGCTGATCTCCGCGAGTCCTGCTACGCGATTCGCGTCCGTCAACGGCCGCACTACGCTTGCCGCCACGTCCGCGTCAAAAATCCTCAGCGCCTCATGATCGTCCGAACTGAAATAAATCCGCGTCCCATCTTTCGACCAATTTGCCTCCCCTGCATTCAATTCGAACGATCCGGTCACCTTCTTCGCCGTTCCTCCGCCCGCGTCCACCACAAACAAATTCACTTTGTAAATCGCCGGTCCCGCGTTGCTCAAAAACGCAATTTTCTTGCCGTCCGCCGACCATCTCGCTGTGTGCGTGGCATCGGCCATCTCCGCCACTTTCCGCTTTGTTCCGCTCGCCACATCCATCACCCACGCCGTCTGCAAATCGCCGTCATCCAGCCGTGGCGTCGGATTCGTCGTGAATGTCACCTTCGTGCCGTCCGGCGACCATCGCGCATCGCTTACCGTGGCATTGTCTTTCGTCAGTTGCTTTTCCTCTCCCGTGGCAATGTTCCACGTCCACAGTTGCGCCATCTTGAATTCGTGATCCACCACCACCGCATCGTCTTTTACTTTCCCGCGCTTTTCTTCCTCTTCCGGTGTCGCCACCGTTGCCGTCAGCAACAGCGTCTTCCCGTCCGGTGAAAACTGAAACGCTCTCACTCCCGCTTTGTGCTTCGTCACTTGCCACGCTTCCCCGCCGTCCACGTACATGAACCACACCTGCGGCTTCGCCTCTTTTTCTTCCCCGGCCTCCATGATGAACGCAATCATTTTCCCGTCTGGCGAAAACGTCAGCGCCGATGCGCTTTTTTCTCCTCGCGTAAATTGCCGCGCGGCGCTCGCCGGCCCTGCCGCCGGCACCATCCACACACTCGTCACAAACTTCCCCGGCTGGTCTTTCTCCAAATGCAGTTCCGAGACCAGGTACGCCACCTGCGTGCCGTCCGGCGATATTCTCGGTGACGACACTCTCGCAATCTTTAGCGCCTCTCGCGCTCCAAACAATTTCTTACCGCTCTTGCTCATCACCACTGGCGCGGCTTCCTCTTTCGCGCCCGAGTCTTTTGCTCCGCCCTCTTGCGCGCATAACGCCACCGGCGCCATCCACGCGGCCAACATCATCGCCGCCACTGCCCATCGTCCCCCACGCTTCATTGCTCTGCTCATCTCTTCACTCCTCCTTGCTGCCGCTCCCAGCATTTCTCGCGCAACATCCGTTTCACTCCCGTTCAACGCCGCGAAGTATATGGGCTGCCCCTCATGCGCGCAAGCCTCGCTCCCTCCGCTCACCGCTTGCATTCGCCGCATCGGGTTTTTGCGATCGGCGCGCTCTCTTTTTTATCTCACGCCGATTTTTTTTCCGCCGATTCGGCGTTTCTGATTCTGGTTCCTCCATCAGCGAAGGGTTCGCTTGAATTCCTGCGTCTAGTACTTATGGTCCTTAGCTGCGCCCGAAACTTCTTCGAACTCTAAGCAATATCTACATCCTCCCCGCGACCCTGTGCTACACCACTCCCGTCCTTCCTCCTGCCCTAACTTTCTGAATTCTCAGCCCCTTACTGTTTTTCTCGTTCGTCTGGCCCCTCACTTGCCCTCTAATTCCGTGCGACCAGAAACAAGTTCTCCGAGTCTCCCACCGCTCGAGAAACTCAATTCTCCACTCAACCAATCTCGTTTCGCGCTAAGGAGGCGCAACTGATGGGATATGCACGAGACCGTATGTTGATCGCTGCGGCGGCTCTTCTCGCCGGCGCTTCTCTTCTTCTCGCCAACTCATCTACCTCATCGAGCATTCCTAAGACGGAACAAGACCGTCTGGAAAACTCCGGCAAGGTCATGCAGGAAGTCCTGAACATTCCCGACGACATTCCGCAGGACCTCATGGACAAGGCTCGCTGCGTCGTTGTCATGCCTTCCGTCGTCAAAGCTGCTTTCGTTGTCGGCGGTAGTTATGGCCGCGGCGCCATGGTCTGCCGCACCGGCAAGGACTTCACCGGTCCCTGGGGTGCGCCTGCCATGTACGCTCTCGAAGGCGGCAGCTTCGGCCTGCAAGCAGGCGGCGAAGCCACTGACTTCGTATTCCTCGTCATGAACGATCGCGGCGCAAACAGCCTCTTGCACAGCAAGGTGAAGCTCGGCGCCGACGTAACCGCAGCCGCCGGACCTAAGGGTCGCTCCGTCGCTGCCGACACCGACGCCTTCATGCGCGCCGAACTTCTCAGCTACTCCCGTGCGCGTGGCATTTTCGCTGGTGTTTCTTTGGATGGTTCCACTCTGCGCCCCGATGACGGCGCCAATCGCAAGATTTACGGCAATTCCGTCACTGCGGAGCAAATCATTCTCGAGCCAAACCACGACGCTCCCCATTCCGCGCACGAGTTGATTGCGACTTTGCAATCTCACTCGCCGCATCTGAACCGCTAGCCAGCCATTCGCTGGTTCGAAGAGCGGAAGGAGGCCAATGCAAATTGGCCTCCTTCCACAAATTGTTTTCGTCGGGCGCGTCTTTGACTCTGCGGTTTCCGTTTTGGCCACGATTCGTAGTTCAACATTTCTTCCCGGCTCTGGGCCAAAGTTAGTTCGAGCAAATTTCACATTCGTGCGGTCCGCCGCACCACTTTGGAGCGAAATGACTTCTACCGCGCAACCGCAATTCGCAGCCGCTTTCGCCTCGCTTCAGAGCGGTTCGCATGCTGACTCGCACGAAGCTCAGCTTCCTGAAAAAGACGTTATCGCGCGTGCTCAACGCGGCGACGCTTCCGCTTTCGAGCGCATCTACCGCCGCCACAGTTCTCGCGTTTTTTCCGTCTGCCTGCGCATCGTCGGAAATATCGCCGCCGCCGAAGATCTTACGCAGGAGGCCTTCCTGCTCGTTTTTAGAAAAATCCGTTCGTTTCGCGGCGATTCTGCGTTTTCCACTTGGCTTCACCGCATCGCCGTAAATCTTTCTCTCATGCGCCTGCGCCGCAATCCCGTTCGCGAAATTCCTCTCGAGCATTCCGCCGATGCCCATGATGAGCCCTCGCAACTTCCTGCGCAGTTAGCATCCCCTGATGCGCGCCTTTCCTCTTCCCTGGATCGTCTTCACCTCGAGCGCGCTATCGCCCAACTCCGCCCTTCGCAAAAACTCGTCGTCGTGCTCCACGATATTCAGGGCTACAAACATTCGGAAATCGCCTCCATGCTCGATTGGTCCGTCGGCAACTCCAAATCCCATCTCCATCGCGCTCGTTCGCGCCTCCGTGAAATACTCACGGAGTCCTCTGCCCTTCGCGGCCAGAGCCCCGCGCCTCCTTTTCAACCGCATTCCCAGGCGCAGATCTAAATTATCGTTTTCGCCGCGCAGCAATTTGCTCGCTGCGCCGTACATTTTTCTTGTAATTGACTTTTCGTCGCCGTGGTTTCGACGAAACTACTACTTTCCTTGCCAGAGCTCCCTGAAGAGCGCCACCGTCGCGGGCGCATGCCCCGCATAGTGGTTGTTTGCGTAGGTCACCGCTCTCTGAATTCGCTTATCCTTCACCAGCTTTTTCAGCAGCTCCACCCAATTCTTCAAATCGCTTCGCCGGTCCACCACCGTTTTGTCCCACGATTTTGTCACTTCTTCGATTCCTTTCCGGTCGCCCAGCCATCTGACGTACAAAAGATCCGAAGTAACCAGGTCGAGGTTGCCCTTCATCTCCCATGGCCGCGGCATCCACGACTGGTCAATCAATGCCAGCGCCACGTGGCTCTCTCGCAGCAGATCCACAAATCGCGCATCCAGCCAATACTTGTTGCGAATCTCCAGCGCAAATTGAAAATCCTTCGGCAGTGTTTTCAGAAACGGCTTCAGCCGCGCCAGAAACTCCGCTTGCGATTTGAAGGCGCTCTTGTTGAAATACCCGAATTGCAGCAGCACCGGGCCGAGCTTTTCTCTCAGCTCGCTCGCCGCGCTCAGAAAAAGTTTCAGGTCGTCTTCGCAATCCACCAGCACTTTTTCGTGCGTAATGACCTGCGGCACCTTCAGCGCGAACAAAAAATCGCCCGGCGTCTTTTTGTACCATCCCTGCACCGTCGCAACCGCTGGCGTTCGGTAAAACGTTGAGTCCACTTCCACCGTGTCGAACTTTGTCGCGTAGTAGCTCAGGTAGTCGCGCGCTGGCATTCCCGCCGGATAGAACGATCCGTCCCATCCCTCCGCCGTGAACGCCGACGTGCCCGCTCGTATCTTCACGTCCGTCATAATCGCCCGATTCTATCCGACTCCGTTCCTTCATGCCGAACGCAGCGAAATATCCCGGCGTAAGTTAACGCTCGCTGAACGCAATCCGATCGCCTCGTGCACGTGTAGGTGCGCGCTTCAGCCCGGCTCATCCCTTTTCGCGCCTGATTCTGCTTTTCGCTCCGCAATTCAATCCCGCTAATGGCAATTCAACCCTCAATTTTGACAGTTAAATGGAAAATACTTCACGGCCAGGTAATCTCATGCTAGGCTTTCGTATGTTGTCCCCGCAGTGTTCCTTTTTTGCCCGTCGCTGCGTCCCCGTTCGCTCGCTCCGCAACGAAATCGCACCAAACTCTGCACGCGCAAGTCTAATCCGAGAATTTTCCCTATATTTCCACAGGACCTGCCGCGCACAAACCCGGCACACTTGCCACCATCACTTCGCCTGCAAACTCTTCCCTATCAATCGCCTGCGCACGCTTTCCTTCATCAATAGGGGTGGGGGTGCGCACCACGCACATCTCTTCAAGTTTTACTTCAACTCATCCATTTCGTGCTCTCCGTGCTTCAGCTTTCAACTTTCGACCGTAAACCTCTTTTTCCAGCTATCCCCTTTCATTTCACACTTTTGCGCACTCTTTAGCCGGCGTATTTTCGCAACTCCCGCAATTTCAGCGGCTTGCGCACTCTTTGCACCAAAAGACGGGGGGTGGGGGTGCGCTCCGCACGAATCCGCGCACTTCGGTCGGGATTGCATCCTTTTATATGCGGGTTTCTGCTGCCAGAAGTTTCAAAATGTTACGCGTTTACCGTGGCCTGAAATGCCGCTCCCTCAAGCAGCGGCTCCAAGCTCTCCAGCACTGCAGCCAGGTCGGCCGCGACTGCCGTCACCGTCAGCATCCCTACCGACGATCCACTTCGCGCGTAGATCCAGCGATGCACCAATTCTTTGCCGTCTTTCGTCGCGTGCCGTACATCCACGGCCATGCACTCTTCCGCGCGTCCGATTTGCGGCGGCATCGTCGGTTCGATCCGTGCGTCGCGAAAATAGCCTCGCAATGTTCCGATCTGCGCCTCTACATATTGCTGCAGCGTTATCCCGCCAAGACTCTCTTCCGTCACTGCGACGCTCGCCGGGAACTCCGCGTTGCTGTTTTGCTGCAGCCCAAATCCTTCCTGCACTTGCCATTGCGCGGGAGCCGTGGGAAACGACCACCCCATCACGCGAAATCCGCCGTCGCGCAACCTTCCTCCACGTTCCGCCCCTCGCGCCGCGGGCACTGCTCGGGGTTGTTGTCTCGGCGGCTGCGAAATCCTCACGACCGGTTCTGGCGCAGGCAGTTCGACCACTCGCGGGGGCTCGGGAGCCGATCGCGGCGGGCTTGGTACCGACTGAAAGTGCGGCGGCTCTTCCACCGGCGGAGCTGGCGTCACTCGTTCCCGCGAATCCGGGATTCTCGGCGGTGGCTGCGGTTCGTCCATGCGTCGCTGCGGAGGAACGGACGGCCTCACCGACTCAGGATCCACTCGTCCGCGCAATTCTGCGTCTCGGTCGGGTCGCGGAACTGCGGCTGGCGGCGGAACTGGCTCCTGCCGACTCGGCGAACTTCGTTCAACCGGACGCTCCGACGGAGCGGCCGGCTGTGGGCGCGGCTCCGCAGACGCCGCCGCCGGACTCGCGAGTCCCATCGCCGCGAGTTTTTCATCGGAAATGAGCTTGACCGCAAAAACCGTTTGCCCCGCTTTGATTTCGTCACCGGTCGTAAGCAGCGCCGCGTCCTGGATTTTCCGTCCGTTCAGATACGTTCCGTTGCTGCTCCCGCGATCCGCCACGCGGCTTCCTTGCCTGGTGCACTCCACCGCAAAGTGCACGCGCGACATGCTCGTGTCTTGCCCCACCACGAACTGCGCCTGCCCTCCGGCCCGCCCGACGGTCACACTTTCCCCCGTCTTCAACGCGATGACCTTCCCCGCCATCGCCCCCGCCCGGATTTCAAGCAAAACGCCCATGATTCGCTGCTGCTATTTGTGCTTGCTTGCAGACGCAGACCGTCGCCACTGTCGGCGCCTTCTGAATTTTATCAGAGGGAAGCGGACGGGCGCGGTCACTTGAATTCGAGATGAACCTTCTCTATCCAGCATTCTTTGGGCGATCGGCCGAGAAAGTAAACATTGTCGACATCGTCGAACACCAGACGATTTTCGTAAAGCTCGGTCCTCTCGATGTACTCGGAGCGAGGATTCGGCTTGCGGTATTTGCTCGGCGGAAGAATCGCTTCTCCGACGTGTTCAAATTTCCCGTGTTTCGTCGTGAGGCGATAAAAATCCAGGATACGAGGAATCAGAAAGACATCGGCTTTCCGGGTCTTCTCGGCGCTCCTCCACGAAAAGAGAAACCCAGCACCGCTCGCGCCGTCGATTTCTTCCGGCTCATCGGAAGCGGAATGACCTTCAAAAAGAATCTCATCGGCCTTCTGGCCGCTTCGTCCGTACAGCCGAAGAGGATTGAATCCGGAATAAAGGCGGCCGTCGCCATCAACGTAAGACCCGGAAAAGGGGAGAGGCTGAGCGAGCTGCCCGGTGGGTCCGTAAATTTCGCAAGCGCCTCCGTCACCCAGAACCCAAAGGTATCCCTCCTTATCCAAGAAAGAAGCGTTGTCCAACTGGAAGGAGGCCAGCTTAAAATTTGAATACTGAACCACATTCTTCAAGGTTCCCGTCGGACTAAAATAAGCGAGATGCATCTCCTCCCTTTTCTCTACAGCTAGATACACCCTGAGGAGGGCGGCGGGATTGCCATCCGCCTGCAGAAAAAGCTCTTGCGGCGTGATGACATCCTTCGAAGTCAGTAACGGGAAAGCCTGCGACAAATCGAAAAGACTAAGAAGTCGGCCATCGTTGGAAAACTTACTGAGGCGCGCGGGCGGTCCGGGCTCGAGAAAGTAGAAGTTACCCTGGCGATCTCTCACATATTTCCGGGGAAATGTATCGGCTTCGTATCCCAGCTCGCTTTCTTCTTTGTGAAATTTTCCAGGGTCATCGCCCCAGGCAATACGAAACATCTTTGTTGTCTCCGTCACTTTGACCGAAGCGGAGGTCGCCTCGACCGGACTACGAATCGGCTCAAGCCTGAAATGTGCGCGCAAAAGTGCGAGCGAGATAAGTCCAAGCGCAGCCGGGACTCGGAGGAGCGCCGTCAATCGCTTCACTTCCAGATATATACCCGCCCGATCTGCGCGTTGTCGGAGAGCTTGGCTCCGCTCCACCAGTGGAAGGGCATACGAATCGTTTTGTGAACGAACTGCGTCGCCTGCACGGCAGCGGTTCCCGTGCCGCCGAACGCATTGTACACGTCGAAATCTCGCTTGTCATTCAAGGCGTCCGGCGTGTCGTCAGGACCTCCAGCCACCCAAACAATATGGCCGGACGTCGCGACAATATCCCCTCCCCGGATCCACAGCTTGCGAGCATTCGTTTTGTTGTAGTGCAATACTCGGGCGTAGCGAGCCGATTCCGAGGGATCAAGAGAGCCACTGGCTCCGACCTCCGTTCCGTGCTTGCCTCGGTCGGTGAGGGCGTTGAGGATGGACTGGGGCACGATGCGCGTGCCACCGGGGAAAATTGCCGCGGTTACGCAGTGTTGACAAAAACCGGAACAGTCGATGCCGGTCCAATCACGCTCATGCCCGTTTTCAGTGCCGCCGTCCTTCTGTTCGTCCTGGGTCAGTCCGGGCTTGTGTCCTTTGGTATATTCTCCCCAATTGATGACGTCTGCGGGGCCCGGACTATTGGAGTTAAGCTGCTCCTTAAATTCCGCCGGACTCTCCTTGCAACCGAATGAGTAGGCGACACCGTTGCCGCCAAATAATCCGCTGTTGCAATCATCTTTATTACGGTCGTCCTTAAACGCGTCGACTGCACTCGCAGGGACCCAACCATCTTGAGTAGCGCTGAGGCGTATGTTGCGCCAAGTTTTGCCGTTCGTGTCGGTGTCGTCTCCCAACCAAGCGTTGCGGCTTCCCTTGGGAAGAGTAATTGAGGCGCCTGAGTCATCCGTAAACGGAGACCCGCCGGCTGAATCTTTGACAGTTACAATCTGTTTCGTATGCACTACGCCTGGGTTATTGGCTTGATCGGGTGCATCGCCTTCCTGGTAAGGATTGTGCATCGGCCTGTGCAGCCAGAATTTGTCGCTGTTCAGATACTGTTCGGCCTTGGTTTTCATTCCCGCAATTAATTTGTCCACGACGCCGGTTTTCAGTTCGTACAGGCCGTCGATATTGCCCGACGTGTCATCCTTTCTTTTGCCGATAAGCAGGCGGCGGTCCACGATCACTCCGTCTTCGTAGGTGAAAGGCGCATACTCTTTGTTTACATATTCCTTCAGGCTATCGTATATACCAATATCCGTCAGAGTGTACGGCCAGTCGCTGGGCGCGATGTTCTTGAAATTTGACAGGTATTGTCTGACAGCTTTCTTCGTACCCTCGCCGTAAATTCCGTCCTGGTACAAGAAAGAAAAACTGCTGATGCCCTTATGGCGGGAAACGACTTGATTCAAGATGTGTTGGAGGCCCAAGAATTCGTCATCATCAGGAGTGCCCACGGCATCACTTTGCACGCCGGCTGACGCAGAGGGCTGATACACAAGGATGGCGTCCGCTTCGCCCTCTCGTAAAGGATTGGCCATAACTTCGTCGAGGCTGGAAACATCATCGTTACGGGTAATGGTCAGCTGGACGGTTGCGAACACGGGATCGGGAGTGCCGGTAGCCAAGACCGTCGCTTTAATCAAAAGGGCGCGTTGATCTTTGGGAACGTTTTTGACGGGATGCTTGATGGTAACTTCGGCCAGACCTCCGTGAACAGGAGTGGTGGCGTTTTCGAAACTGAGATCGGAGCTACCACTAACCAGCTCCCACTTAACGCTTTTGCCGGAAGCCGGCTTCCCGTTTTCAGTGACAGCCGCTGTGATTCGGCGCTTCGCCACGAGCGAACCGCCCGGCTTGGCGAGATCGATGTAGAAGCGGGTTTCAATCGCCTTAAGGGCATTTGGCGGACCGATGGTGCAGTCCGTGGGTCTGAACTCGGGAACACAGTAGCCAGAAACGAAACCAAAAAATCCTACGGGGACGACGCGGGCCAAATACGACGGGTCCAACCGCGGAGGGGAGTTGAAGCTAACGCCGGCCTTAGAACGGGGCACGAGCGTGATTGTGTAGACTTTAGTGTCGTCGGTCGGCTGGCCGCACGAGGCGGTGCTGTTCGTCGGACAAACGCCGGCGTTGCTGTTGGGATTGCTGGGATTACCGGGTCCTCCTGCCATTCTTTCGCTCCAGATAGTGCAATTCAACACAAGGCTTTTTGAAGGTACTCCTGCGCTCGCTTGCAGACCTCTTCGATCGAGGATTCCGGCCCGCCCTTGGCGAGGTTCTTCACATCAAGGGCAGCCCACGGAAATTGCGGATCGGCGGCAAAACCGTGGCCCAAGATAAACACTACACGCGCAAAACAAGTAACGCTCTTGGTGGTGGAAAGACCGAACCGCTTGGCTGTTTGAATTGCCCACTCGGAGAATTTGCGAAGCGCGGCCGGCCCAAGATACGCGCATTTCTCGGGAAAGAATTGTGACAGATAATCGATTAGAGAGCTCTCACTTAACGGCGAAGAGCCGCCTGAAGTATCCGCCGAAAGTGCGGCCATCTGACGAACGGCTTTCAACAGGAATTCGTGTTCGGCACCGAAAACTTTGTTGACGTAGTCAGTGGTCTTATTGGTGAGGGCGACGGCCCGCTTCATTTGGTCTGAGTACTGGCAATCGATAAGGATGTCGGTGGCCCAGGGATACTGAGGATCGCGATCGAATTGACTTCCGAGGAGAAACATACACTCAAGGTATGTTCGAACCGGGCCGCGGCTGGTAAGGCCGTACTTCTTTGCGTGCTGTAATCCGAGACTTACGACTTGCCGCAAGCCTTTTTCGCCCAAGGCTTCGGAGTGCTTAGGATAGAAGGCGGGGAGATGCTTGAGCATTTCAGACTCGAAGGCCGCCCGGGCGGTTTTGTCGAAAACTGCCAATTGTTCTGTGCGAATGGTGAGCATGGCGTCAAATGGCAAGCGCAGATGAAAGACAAATGTTACGCGGGGGCAAGGTGGAGCTCCTTTTGGGCGGCGCCTTTGGGGCCGCGCGTGAAGTGGAGGGCGGTGGCGGGATCTTCGGCCTCCATGACGAACTGCTTGACGGGACCGAAGAATTGCGTGGTCTCATCGGGCAGACAAGTCGGCAAGAAGAGACGAAGGACGCGCGGGTCGTAGTAGCGAAAGTAGACCTGCTTGCCATCGGGCAATTTGACGTTGAGAAAATGGCGGAAGTGCGTGCGGAGGTCCTTGAGCGGGAGGTCGCAGGTAACGAAGACGCCCCAGCTCTTGGACCAGGCTTGCTTGGCGAGGGTTTCGACGAGGGCGGATTTTTGGGGAATGCGAATCAGGTACGGCGCGAAATGGGCTAACTGCTGACCTTGCGCGCCTTCGTAGAGAGATTGAAATTCTTCCTTGGATTCGTAGATGACTTTGAGGACGGAGGGCTCGCGCGAGGCGTCGAGAAGTGCGTAGAGCGGCTGAAGGTCCTTGGCCAAGAGATCCTGAAGGCGCGGAAGTTTGGGAGCCGGAGGAGGGACCGGTGCGGCGGGCGGAGCGTCGGCGAAAACGACGCGGGGAGCGGCGACGGGAAAAGACGGAAGCTCGCCGGGCTTGAGAGGAGCACGCGCGGGGCGATCTGAGAATGACGGCAAGTTCGGAGATGGTTGACGCGAGGGACTTAACGGTGGAGGCGCCGGGGATGGCGCACGCGGAGGCTCGGTGGTTTTTGCGTGTGGTTCCGCGGGAGCACTTGGCGAAGTGGCGGCGGGTGCATCGTCGCGAAGCATGCGGACAACAAAAACCGTGGCGCCGGCGCGAATCTGGTCACCGTTGGCGAGAATAGCTTCCTTGACGCGAGCGCCGTTGAGGAAAGTGCCGTTGCTGCTGTTGAGGTCGAGCAGGCGGCAGCCCTTTTCGGTGAGTTCGACAGCGAAGTGCAGGCCGGACATTTGCTTGTCGTCGGGAAAGGCGTGGTCGGCTTTGTCGGTGCGGCCGATGCGGAGGGTCGCGCCGGAACCTAGCGGGAGTTTGGTTCCCTCGTTGGAGCCGGAGCGGATTTCGAGAAGGATTTTCATTGAATTAGGCTTGAGTTACTCATTCCGGGGCAATCGATTCTAATAGCCAAGACAGCGCTATTCGCCCGGCTCGTTGTTTACCTCGAAGTGCCGCTGTCTCAGTCCCTTTCGAATCCTTCGCGATTATCGAAATGAACGGCCCGTCGTCGCATGGCTCAGCGTGAGAAAGTGTCGTCAAGTCAATAATCCAGCTAATTGCACAGAGAACTTCCTTATCGAGTCATATGTGCGTTCGTTCTGACCCAAAAAATCCTTGCCAAATTCGTTTTTGAGCGCTTTGTCAAGGGCTTCCTCCATGGGCTTCATCACGCTTTCGGGCTCACTGAAAATGTAAATGCCGAAGTCGATGGCGATAACCAGTAGAGCCGCGATCGCCAAGGCGATTCCCAGAGGTGGAAGAGCTGCAGCAAAAACAGCCGCCGCCGTGCCCCCGGCGAGGAGGGCGGAGCCAGCCGCTACGACACCTGGGACTACGCTCGCGACCAGAACTAGTCCTTTGACCTCTTGGAGCCACCCTTCAATAACGTCACCCTTCACTACGGCCTGCGCAGAAAGGCTGTCCTCGCCCAAAAGCAGGATGGTGCTGCCCTGCTCGACATTGATGGCGGCTTCCAAGATCAATCCCGGACCCTTGAGTACGTGACCCACTTTCTCAAACTTGGTCAGCATGCCCCCTGTCTCCGCCGCATACCCAAACGTGGAGTTCAAAGCCTCCGAGAAGCTAGCAATGAACAAACAGGTGTCGCGGCCGAGCGCAGCAAAGGCCTCGATTTCCTCGCCTGTCGTCTTTTCCTCATCTCCTTTAATTATTTCGATGATCTCCAAGACACTCAGGGTAAGCGAAACAAATGCGCCCGCCGCTTCTAGGAACTCCGGCCATTCTCTGAACTCCTTAAGGTGGGTTTCCTGTAATTCGTACGTAGTCCTCTTAACGATTTTCTTTTTCCACTGCTGCTTGATTTTCTTGCGCTGACGGGGTCCGGCATGGGCCCGGACTTTTCCTTCTTTCAGTACAGAAACCGTCTCGGTGTCCACTTTCTTTAGGAAGTGAAGGGTGGTTACCTTTCTTCCGTCTTCCATGACGACGATGGTGCCCTTGGCAAAGTCGGCCGTCCCAGTGACCTTATTAGGCAGTTTTCGTTTTACGATTAGGCCGCCCATTCGCTTATTCAACCTTGCGAGCTCCTTGAACATTCTTCCCCAGGCTTCCTCGCTCTGCTCCAAGATCTCGTTGTATTTCTGGACCGTTTCCAGCGTTCCGAAGTGGTGCGTGAGCAACTCACCGGCTTTATGCGGCAACTCCCCGGTCCACTCCCAGTCGGGCTCCCGCTTCTTCCACAAATCCTCGGAATCGAGGTGGAGGTGCTCCCACCACCGATAGTGGCAGCTCACCGCGAGATCAAGGAAGCGCGCATTCAAGTCACAGCGTTTACATAGATCTGCCTCACAGTGGGTATCCATATGAGTGATCAGGTCGTCCCAAGGAATATGGCGTCCCAAGAAATCGCGAAGCTCCGCTTGGATCGCCTTGAGCCTACTTTCGATGTTGTTTTCCGTGAATGGGAGGAAGTTGCGGTACCACTGTTTAGCCGACTGTTCATTGGCAAAGCGATAAAACTCGAAATAATGTATAACCGGCGCGGTGTTAGTCGCCTGAAAGTACTCGAAGTCCCGGACCAAGCCATTTTCGTCGGCGCACGGGTGGACAATTTTAAATTTCTGATAAATCTCGTTCGCGGCTCTAGCCCAAGCGCCGTCCGTGGGTAAGACGTCAATGGCGAGGGAGAATAATTTGACGTCAATCTCCTCCTTCGACCTCTCTGCGCAGTCGAATGCGTAGTCCAGAAAGGCTTTTCGGGTGGAGGGCTGGCTCTTAATATGGCGGGCGAATATGACCTCACTCGTATTCTCGAATTCCAATCCAGGAATCGTTTCTCTTTCTTCGGCCATTTGGCAGATGTCTTCGATCTGCTTGAAGACTGCGAAATCCTTTATCGTTTTTTGCCGGAGCGACATCGCGTGGTAATGCACAAGCTCGGCGAGGTAAATCGAGTCGATCATGTCACAACGCGCGAACAAGTAGTCGCGGTCGAAAGCGATGTTCGGGGTTTGCGGCTTCTTGCAGGCGTGATGCAAATCGTAAAGGATCAGATGGCCCGGGTAGGTGCCGGGATAGGAAGAGCCGCGGGCGCTGGTAATCAGGAAGGGCTGCAGAAGGTCGTATGCCGGTCTTTCCATCAGTTCCCAGGTTCGCTTGTCGCTACTCTCATAGGGTGGCCGTTCTTGATTGGAAACGATAAAGCCGCCAAATTCGTAATTACAAATGACGTTTTCAATATCCGCCTTCGCCTCTCGGACGACGTTCTTGAAAATTCTCTTGGAAAAAGTCCAGAAATACGAATAGGTCGAATCCGCGCCGAACAGCATCCAGTGCGCAATGTCGCTGTTGGGCACACAGCTTTCCACTTCCCTTTCTTGAATCTTGAGGATTTCCCCGTCCTGGCCCGTGCGGCAAAGAATGGGGCTACACGCGTTTGGGGCTACGCTCGCTTGCCCCGAGGAAGTGGGAACTAGGAGAACATACGCTTCTTTAAGCGGCTCAACCTTTAGCCCGTTCATATATTTGTCGAACCATGTGTCGGGATCTTCTTTTTCCGCCTCCTTGGGAGCATCGGGCTTAGTTTGTTGAGGTATTCCAGCGAAGCTCAGGCGGCACATCCACAGCTTCTTGCATTGGAAGGTGTTGGTGCAGTTAGCGGCCACACGAGAAGACACGGTATGCTACCTCCTGATCTCGCAATGTTGGGCAGAAAGCTTTATTTGATCGTCCCAAACACCGCAGAAGGCTACGGCAATGGGACGTTTCGCTTTGTCTCGACTCGCAAGGAGCGGTTTCCACCCCGGCAACGCAATCCATCTGGCCCCCCACTGAGCACATCTGTTAAGAACCATGCCGGCTGCGCAAAGCCTCTCGCGTGTCCTTGTCGGGTTCGCCGGTCGGATCCTTGCGACCCAGGACAGACTCCTGAAACCTCTTTAGTGCTTCCACGGTCTGAGGCCCAAGATCACCGTCGACAGGACCGCAGTGGTAGCCCAAATTGTTGAGACGCGCCTGTAAACCAGAGATGATTGCGGTGTCTTCGCCTTCATCGTGCACAGGATCGAGATGCCCAATGTTGAGGGTCCAAATAAGTCCGAGTTTGTCAAAACTCAACTGACCGATCTCGATGCCAATGGGGATTTTTTGTTCAAGCGCGCCAGCACCGTCGGTTGTTCCTTTGGAAGTGAGTGTTGCGACGGTCAGAGTATAAGGCTGATTGGAAAGGGGTTTGCCTTCTGAATCCTTGACGACGATCTTCAGTAGCGCTTTGGGGACCTTGACTTGGAACTTATGCTTTTTTTCGGTGGGGCAGGATTCCTGCTTGGGTTCTTTATCGGGGATGTAGACCTCATCACCGGGAAGAAGGATGTTGGGATTGGGGCGCGTCTTCTTGAGCTCGGCGTTCTCGGGATGGTCGTAGATGGTGTGCCAATCGGAAAAGCCGTAGTCCTTGGCGATACTGGCGAGGTATTCGCCTTGCTCGACGGTGTGGTAATCGGCCATGACGAAATGCTCCTTGTCCGCTAGGCGCGCTTCCAATCCTTGGCGTCGCGATTCGGGAACGAAACTTTGCAGTTGCCGGGGTCGATGCCCTCGATGCGCGCTTGGCCTGTGCCGTCGAGGGCACCTTCGATCATCGAGCCGTCGGGAAGTTCAACCTGGTAAGGCTCGAAGGCAACGGGCAGACCGTCGTCGTCGACAAGAGCAATTTCAACCCAAGAGGTTTTGGCCGGTGAGACGACTACGGTGGTGTCTTGCGGTTCCGGGGCAGGACCTGCCGCCGAGGAGAGCGCTTGTCAACCCGGACATGGCTCAATGAAAGGAGTGCCAGCTTGAGCTGCTTGCGCGAGGGATTGCGCGGCGGTGGGCACTTCTGAATACTGAATGAATCCGGAGCCGCCAGACTCGCTGTAGCTACCGGAAGCGGAGGAGGAGCCGGTGGTGCCGCTGCCGCTCATGGCTTGCGCGAGCAGCACCAGCGGGGGAACGGGAGGCACAACGGACGGCGTACCGAGGCCGACTTCACCAATCATGACCGTTGGGCAACCCATGATGATGGGATTGACGGGGCCGAGGGCGAGACCGGGAATTTCCATCACGATATCGCCCATGCGACAGGCCATCATGAAGTCGATAAGGACGGTGGGACTACCAAGCATGACCATGCCGACACCGTCGGCGCCAGTGATGCTGACGGCGGGGCAAGCGTGCTGATCTATCAGAGCGCGCCAGGCGGGAAGACCGCCGATAAGGACGTCAACGCTGCCGGGACCCGGCATGAGCGGCATGCCGTGGGTTGTGGGATCGAGAATGCGGGCCGCTGGAGGCATAGTCGGAATCCGTAGCTGAACTACTAGTTCAGCTTGCCGCCTTTCGATTGATCGTCCGCGACATCCGGATCTTTCGGGCTCTCGGGGCTGTCCGGGCTGGCGGGAGAATCCGGGCTGGCAGATTGCGGACTGCCGGGAGCGCCGCCACTGTTGATTAACACCATGGTTCCCTGGATGGAAACTCCGGCGGGACCGATGTCAATGAAACCGCCTGGTCCCATGAGAGTGAGCTGCATTCCGGCCTGGATGACGACATTCATGCCGCCGTTGATGTAGACGCCCATGCCGGCGGAAAGAGCATCGTTCATGCCGATCTGCGAGTTGCGATTCTGACCGATAGTGACCGAATCGTTGGACCCTATTTGTTCTTTCCTGCTTTGGCCAATAGTAAGCGAATCGTTGCCGGTAATCTGTTCTTTGCGGTCACCCCCAACCTGAAGAGAAGAGTCGGAATCGATTTGTTCCATGCACTTCGCGGAGAGATGGATGGAAGTATCCCCAGTGACGGTTTCAATGTGTTTGCCTTTGACCTGCGTCTGCTTGTCGCCATCCACGGATTCGAACTGGCTCGACTTGACGATGAGATGGCGGTTGGCGCCGACCCATTCGCGCGATTCTTTCTTTACGCGCCAGTCCATGTCTTTTTCCGCGTGAAAAAAGACTTGTTCGTCGTCTTTCTTGTCTTCGAAGCGGAGCTCGTTGAAATTGCTGGCGGAACCACCCTTGGAACTGCGTGTCAGGAATGTAGTGCGCGTCTGATTGTCGGGAAGTTTGTAGGGCGGCATCTGATCGGCGTTGTAAACGCGACCGGTGATGATGGGGCGGTCGGGGTCGCCTTCGAGGAACTCGACGATGACTTCCTGGCCGATGCGAGGAATATTGATGGCGCCCCAATTCTTGCCGGCCCACGGTTGAGAAACGCGAACCCAGCAGGAACTGTTTTCGTCGTCTTTGCCGACGCGATCCCAAAAGAACTGTACTTTGACGCGGCCATACTTGTCGGAATAAATCTCCTCTCCGTCCGGACCGACGACGACTGCGGTTTGCGGACCCTGGACGAAGGGCTTTGGGGTCACGCGTTGCGGGCGAAACGGCACGTCGACGGGAATGCACGTGAACTGGTTGGTGTAGACGTCCTGGGCGCCGGCATCGCCCGTTTCGGCAAAACTGCCTTTTATGGAGGCCGAGTGGGTGGTCTCGGTCAAAACATAATCGGCATTCATGTCGCTGCGCTGGTGCCCTTCAAACGTGAATTTGTAACCCGGAGCGAAGGAACGGCAATTTCCGGAACCCGCGATGATGTGATGAACCGCTTCTTCTTCCTCCATGCGAACTTTGGTGACCGTGTCGCCTTCGCTCTTGTTGATGTGCACGCCAGGATAGTCATAGATCTCATACTTTGTATTGCCGCCGATTTCGGCAACGGTCTGGATGTTGGCCATTAGGGAGGTGTGCGGAGTCTGGAAATTGTAATCGGTGAGGGCGTACTTGCCGGGACGCAGCTCTTGCTCCGCGCCCCAGCTCTGGATGACATCTTCGTCCATAAACAAACTGCCGGGCGAGTAATTGAAGCGGACTTTATGCTGCACCGGGCAGTTTTTGTGGACCTGGGGCTTGTCGGCAAAGACTAACTTATGAGAACTCTGATCGTGCTCGAAGAAATAGAAAATGCCACATTCTTCCATCAAGCGCGAAACGAAGTTGAAAGCGGTCTCGCGATACTGCACGACGTACTCGCGCTGCGGATAGCTGCCTTGCGTGCGATCCTGAAAATCCTGAAAACCGAAAAAATTAAAAACCTGTTTGATGATATCCGGAATATTTTTCTGCTGAAAGATGCGGCAATCAGAAGTGCGCGTGAGAAACCAGAACCACGGTACGATTTCCGCGCGATAGTAGCTGAACGAAACGTCGCGTCCCAAGCAAGAAAAGCGACTGACGAAGCCGTTCCAGTAGCGCTTCTCGTTGTTGGGGGTGGAAATGGAGACGGTGACGCGCTTGCCGACGATATCCTTGAACGACACGGAGTGGTTTTCCGACAAAAAGTCGGCATTGAAGTTGAACAACCGCGAAATTCCTTCATGGCCGGAGAAATTCTGCAGAAGGAGAACGTCCTTTCCGAGGGGCGTGTCGATCGACAGGAGCCGGTACGCTTGGGTGTATGGCATTTTTGGTTTCCTTTGTAAGTTTGCTCGATAGCGGGCCGCCTGAAAAGTCTACGGCCCGGCGGTTTCGAGTTTCGCCATCATCCTTCGCAGCAAGTCCTGCCTGTGACTGTCGCCGTGGCGCTGGTCATCCATCAAAACATCCCGAATGTGATAGCGGAGCGCGCGCGCCGAAACGTGCGGAGGAAAGTCAAACGCTTTGACCTTCCACAATCCATCGGCGCGAAGCAAGGAGAACTCTACGTCCTCGGAAGCGCGCTGCAAAGTGATGCCGTCAGATTCCAAAGCACCTGTCAGTTGTCCGAGAAGATCGTAGGTCACGTGAACGGTAGCGGCATCGTCATTTTCGCTCACAGTACGAACATGAAACGCGGCGACAATTTTTACGGGTTCTTCCGGGAATTCGCCATCAGCCGCCAGGAGGCGGGCAAACTTCTGCGCTGAAGGATGTTTGCTGCTGAGGCGAACGCCCCGAAGGTCCATGCGGCAGAAGTCGCGAACGGATTGTGCTGGACCGGACGGCCTAAGTGCAGAAGCGAGAGCCGTCGAAAAATATGACTGCAGAAGAAGAAAAGCCGCGAGCAAAATAACGCAGCGCGAATTTAGCCGAATTCTCATTTGCATGGGACTCTCACACGAAAGAAGGCAGGAGTCTCCTTCCACCACTCCGGCTTGCCCTCCGTGACGCCAGGCTCGGGATTTGTCTGATCGCCGCGGGCACTGTATAACGTGTAGCCGGCGGTCTTGGGGTTTTCGTCGAAGAAACCCACGTGATGCACCTGCTCGAACAACATGACATCGCCAGAAACCGGGAACTCACCTTTGTTGAGCTTACGAAGCCACGGTACCGAGCTAAGCCCGGAAGTATTCATGTACTCGTACTTCGCGCCGGGAATCGCTTCGGTGATCGCGTGCCAGACATGATGGCTGCAATCGATGCCATTTTTTGAATTGCCGCCGTAGCTGTATGGCGTGCCCTCGTAGGTTTTGGCCTGCAACAGAACCTGAAGCGATTCCGATCTGTTGGCATCGCGGAAATCCTTGTCGCACGCTGCACCGTCCCGGCCACTCTCCTGCGGAATTACGACGGATGACGGGCCGACGGCGTCTTCAATGAATTGCACGTTTCGAGGATTGCTGATCCAGACCGCCATGCTTTTGGTGTCGGGGTCGTCTTTCGGGCCCGTGAGAACCTCTCCTTTCTTGATAGTTTTCATGCGGGCCGTCCACTTCTCGCGGTCAGAGCCCTGGTATTCGTTGGTCAGAATGACAAGGTTTTCGCGAATGGACGGAGTGCAAACTCCCGGCGAACCGTTGTCCTCATAAATCGAAGCGACGAGGTCCATGATTGCGCCGATGTATTGAATGGCTCCGGCGGGGGTTTGAAGCACTTTTTTCCGATCGGAGTACGTCTGCTTGGGAAGAAGATTTGCTTCCTCGACTGATTTGGCCCATGTGCCCTCATCGGTTATGGTTGATGCCCAAGCTCCCGGACTGATGAGGATTACCCACGCCGGGGCTGATGTCCAAACATGCGGCTTTCCAGGACCGACGGCCCGAGCGCTGACAGAATGGACATTCTTGAGAGCTTCCCAGGCGATGGCGGCAGCGATAGCGCGGCGATCCACGTGAAATTGGGCTTCCGCAGCAATGATTAAAGACCTGTATTGGCGAAGCCATGCAAGGACTTGCATTTCTTCGTAGGAGATTTTGTTAAGGGACGTGGGTACGCAGACCGCGGGCGCATCCTGAAGCTCGAACGAAATACCGTCACCCTTGAAGTATTCGATCCCGGACGTTCCCGGCATCGGCGTCACGGCAAGGGGCCCCGTCTTCCCTTTGACGGACCCACCTTCGTCGCGTTTTCCAGTTGGACCTACAGGTGCGACAGCCATTTCCCTTCCTCGCAGGAGCATTCACTCGACGCGGCTACGGCCGCCGCGCCAACGATCTACTGATACAAGAAGTTGCCGTTGTCACCGACGGCGACGTGAATGGCGGCGGGCTTCTGGCCTTCCGCCATGCGCGTCAGGAGAGCGCGGGATACGTCGGGAAGCATGGTGTTCGTCAAAATGTTGTCCACGTTGCGCGCACCGGATTCCACTTCGGTGCAGCGTTTGGCGACTTCCGCGACGACCGCGGGATCGTAGGTCAATTCGATTTTGTGATTCTCGCGAATGCGGCGCTGAATCTTGCGAAGCTTGAGCGTGACAATGTTGCGCATGGCGTCGTCGCGCAGCGGGAAGTATGGAACGGTGACAAGACGACCCATAAACGCGGGCTTGAAAATTTTGTTTAGCTCCGGCTTGAGCGCTTTCGCAAGACCGTCCGCGCTGGGCGTGGTCTCAGGATCGGCGGTGAGTTTCATGAGCAGATCGGTGCAGGCGTTGGAGGTGAGAATAATGATGGTGTTCTTGAAATCGATTTCGCGGCCTTCGCCATCTTCCATCATGCCCTTGTCGAAAACCTGATAGAAAAGTTCGAGGACATCGGGATGGGCTTTTTCGCACTCGTCCAAAAGAACGACGGAGTACGGACGGCGGCGAACCGCTTCGGTGAGAACACCACCTTCGCCGTAACCCACATACCCTGGAGGCGAGCCTTTCAAGCTCGACACCGTGTGGGCTTCCTGATACTCGGACATGTTGATGGTGATGAGGTTGCGCTCGCCTCCATAGAGGAGATCGGCGAGCGCGAGAGCAGTTTCGGTTTTGCCGACTCCACTGGGCCCGACGAGCATGAAGACACCGACGGGCTTGACGGGATCGTCCATGCCCGCGCGGGAAGTGGAGATGCGCTGGGCGATAGCTTCCAGAGCGTGGTTCTGGCCGATGACGCGCGCGGCCATGAGATCCTTGAGTTTCAGGACCGTGTTGATTTCGTCTTGCTGCATCTTGCCGACAGGAATTCCCGTCCACGCGGAAATGACTTCGCCGACGATTTGCGTATCAACGCACACGCGCATCAACGGCGAGTCGCCCTGCAGCGCATCGAGGTCGGCGTTCAACTTCTCGAGGTCGGCGCGGAGAGCAACGGTGTCAACGGCCGGCTGCGCAGCGGAGCCACCGCCGTCGGTCGCGGCGGCACGCGGCGCGGCAGCAGATTCCAATTGCGTGCGAACTTCGCGGATGCGCGAGACGAGCGACAATTCCTTTTCGCGGCGATCCTGAAGCGCCTTGAGGCGAGCGCCCACCTCGGTGCGCTGCTTTGCGATTCCCGCGAGGCGCTCGGAGTGATCCACGCCGACGGCAACTTCGCGTTCGAGAACGCGCTGCTGAACTTCGAGATCATCCATCTGGCGCGTGGCGTCTTCGATGAGCGGCGGCGTGGCGTTTTGCCCAAGCGACAGGCGAGCGCAGGCGGTGTCCATGACGCTGACCGCTTTGTCCGGGAGTTGGCGGCCGGCAAGGTAGCGATGGGAAAACTTTGTCGCGGATTGCACGGCCTCGTCGAGAATGCGCACATTGTGGTGCTTCTCGAGCGAGTTCACGATGCCGCGCAGCATGACCATGCATTGCTCTTCCGTGGGCTCTTCCACCTTTACGACCTGGAAGCGGCGTGCGAGAGCGGCGTCTTTTTCGAAAAACTTTTTGTATTCGGACCACGTGGTGGCGGCGATGGTGCGGAGCTCGCCACGAGCGAGGGCGGGTTTCAACAAATTGGCGGCGTCACCCTGACCAGCCTGGCCACCGGCGCCGATCATGGTGTGCGCTTCATCGATGAAAAGAATGATGGGAGAAGGTGAGGACTTGACCTCTTCGATGAGTCCCTTGAGGCGATTCTCGAATTCGCCTTTCACACCCGCACCGGCCTGGAGGAGCGCGAGGTCGAGCGAGCGAATGGTGACATTCTTCAAGGGCGGCGGAACATCTCCAGCGACGACACGGAGAGCGAATCCCTCCACAACGGCGGTCTTGCCTACGCCCGCTTCGCCAGTGAGTATCGGATTGTTCTGGCGGCGGCGCGTAAGGATGTCGATGATCTGGCGGATTTCGTGGTCGCGACCCAGGACGGCGTCGATTTTTCCGGCCTTGGCGTTGGCCGTGAGATCGATCGTGAATTGGTTCAGATTCTGCTGCTTCCCAGCCGCCGCGAGGCCCGGGCCCTGCGGCGCACCCTCCATGCCGATGGGCACGGCCTGCGCAGTTTCGCGGTCCTCCTGCGAGCCGGCGACGATGTTCCAGAATTCCTTGTGCAGCGCTTCAGCGCTGATTTTCTGGAACTCGCGGGTGACTTCACGCATGAGGCGCGAAAGATCTCCGGAGCCGGCAATGGCCAGGACGCAGAAGCCGGTGCGCACTTGCGCGGCTCCGAAATCGAGCGAGCCGACCGTCCAGGCATCGGAAAGCATGTCGGTCAACGTGGGACTGAACGCAGGGGTGCGGGCGTTGCCGGACTTTAATTTATCGAGGCTACGCGTGAGATCGCTGGTGAGACGCGATTTATCCACGCCGAATTGTTTGAGGATGCGCGGAAGATCGCTGTCCGTGACATCGAGCAGCTTAAGAAGGAAGTGCTCGAGTTCGATATCGTAGTGCGTGCGCGAAAGACAAAAACCCGCGGCTGCTTCGAGAGTATTGCGAGTGGTATCGTTGAGTTTGCCGATCAAACCTTTTAAATTTGCCGTCATGACGACCTTCCTTCACTGAACGTTGAAAATTGCTTCGTCGGGATTGCGATTCATTTCCTTCGATTTCATCCAGGTAACCCAGCCGAGCTGAGGCGCGCCATCGCCCTCTCCACCCAACTGGCAGCGGGGAACTTCTTCGCGTTCGAGGACGAGCTGCACCTCGAAGTCGATCTCTTCATTGGTCCAAAACCGCAGCAAAGCGCGCAGCGGCTGGTACGCGGAACCGTTTGGGAGAAAATCCAAATATTGCTCGAGACTGAGCGGACCAATCCGAATCAGCGCGCGGGCTTGCTGGTTCCAAACTTCGTCGCCAACGACCGCGCCCAGCCCGAGCTGTTCGGATGGCGTAGAGCGCTCGCCGATGCAGCATTCCGTGGATTCGTCGAGGCGAAACCAGCCGCCGACCAACTGAGTTACTTTGCAGGGGACTTCAAAATAATCGTTGAGCAGCATTTCCAGAGCGTGCGCAGAATGCGGGCGCTGGCTCAAGATGCCGGCGAAAAAGAGAAACGCGTCATCAGGGACAGCTAGGCGCTCCTGCAGGCCACTCGTGCCGAGACCGATGAGATCGAGCAAGTGATGAGAAAAACGATCGCGTTCGCCGCGCTCGTAGGAAATCGCAAACCGATACTTTTCCCACGCCTGGTAAAAGAAAGAAATCATGCGGTGGTGAAATAGATCGAGAAAATCACGAAGGGTGCGATCGCCGGACCGCACGCGCGCCAGAATCGTCGTGGTGTAGGCGTGCGGCAAAGGTCCTTGCGGTCCCGTCGTGCCCATGAAGTTGACGGCAACGAAGGGCGACTTGCCTTCCGGCCAATCGATGGATTGAATCTCGCTCGCGGGAAAACTGAGCGATGGATGCACTCCGAGCCGGGCCACCTCGTCCTCAGGAAGCGTGAAACGGCCCACCGGCTTGCGGTCGGGTAGCATGCGCTCCAGAAGACGGATCGCCTGGAAGAATTCGAAGCGGTACGGCTCCTCGCGAAGCTTTTGCTCGACTTCAGAAAGATCTACAGGAGGATTAACTCTCCCGCCCTCGGGGGCCATTGACGGAGTACCTCCTTTCGTTGTTGGGTGCGTACGGCGAGCTGGCTGAAACTGTTGAGCGAAGCATAGTGACCGAGAAAGTATTCGAGAACACTGGCGAAAAGATAGACGCCGCCGCCGACGAATTGCTCTTCGTCAAACTCCATTTCGACACGATGGCCGCGAACGAAGCCAATGCCGTTCTCCGAAATGACGCGCGCGAAATTGCGGGTGCTGGAGAGCCTGGTGAGCCCCGCGATTTGTCTTTCGTTGTACCCGGATTCTCCGAAAGTGTAAAGGCGCAGGATTTCCTGCAAGGCCTGCTTGCCGTCTTCAACAATGGAAAGATAGTTGAGCGACAAATGGGAAATGAGGCGCCAAAGCATGCCTTTCCCGATCGGCGGACGAACCGAGGCGGAGGGCTTCCGCAGAGCGACGATGCGCTTGACAGATGCTACGCCTTCAAGTTCGAAGTCTCCGCGCTCGTTGCCCATGGGGAGCCGGTGCGGCAGATCACGATTTGAACAAGTGCAGTGAATTGTCGCCGTGTCCGAATCCGGATGGAGAGGTCGGCCGCTGAGATCGAGGAAGGAAATGTAGAGATCCGTGCCTTCGTCGTCGCGGCGCGTGGACGCCTGAAGGCGCGAGTGCCAGAAGCCCTTCGGGCGCTCGCGATGGTGAACGGCGGTGTGACGGAACCTGTAAAATGGCTCGAATTTCATGACTTCGTGCGTTTGCGGATTCGGCGAAATGACTTCTTCGATGGAGAATATTTCCATCGCGCGGCGGCGGCGCGCTTCGGGAATAACGAGGTACTCGGTACGCGTTTGATCGAGGCGGACGGGTTCCGCGGTGTGCGGAAAAAGATTCACGGCCGGCGAACAACCCAGGCGCAACGTGCTTTCGGAGACGTTTAATTCGAGAGTCTGCTGACGCTCGGGACGTTCGAAGCGCGAAATCAGAAGCACGATTTCCGCGCGGGGGCCGAACCCCGAAGTGCGAAGAGCGTCGAGACCGTTGACGTCAACGAAAAAGAATTTTTCCGGAAAATGAAAGTACTCTTGCAATAGGCGATAGCCAGCAAACGAACGGCGAGGATAGGGCAGTAACGCTTCGCTGTCGCGGAAACCGGCGGGCTGCAGTCTGTTTCCCGGTAGCGTGATGGCGTTCCTGCGCGTCTGCGGAGTGCGGTCGCGAAGCAGAATCTGCGCGCAGTTGTTGCACATCAGCTCGTACAGCGAGTGGATCAGCGCGCTTTCGCCGTTCAGGTAAAAGCGAAGCGAGTTCAATTCCAATTTGTCGAACGAAACGTCGGGAAAACATTCGATTTCGATGCGCAACGCCGCAACGGCATCCTGGGACTTCACCGCGGGACGGAGACGATCCGGAGTCAACCACTGCGCTGCTGCAATCTTCAATGGCCACAGCGTCATGTCGTAGCAGCTCTGAAACTTGCACGGATATCCCTCAACCGGATGCGAGTAGAGCATCGAGCCGCGCGGAATGGGAAGGCCGCTGGTGAGTTTGCCCTGTTCGGGATCCAGATGAAACTGTGCGATGGTGGAAGACGGGATGGGGCGGATGTAGTGGGGATACAAAACGCTCAGAAGTGCTTCTGTGATTTCCGGAAACTCGTCGTCGATCTTGAGATGCACGCGTGCAGCCAGGAAAGCGAACGCTTCGATCAACCGTTCAACGTGCGGATCTTCGCAGCGATTCGGCTCGAGCAGTAATCGCGAGGCGACTTTGGGATACTTCTCCGAGAACTCGGCGCCCATCTGCCGGATGTACGTCAGCTCGCGCTCGTAGTATTCGAGCAGCTCGTCACGCACGGTCGTCTCCGGAGATCTGGATTTCGAGTTTGGTCAGCTCGATCGAAGCGTCGTAGACAACGCGTTCAGGCAGCGGATCGATGCGCAGCATTCCGTCAATCACAAAGCGCAGGACGCGCGACATGCCGGATACCGGAACAAGCGAAACGCGCGCACCCTCGAGGCGCGGCTCGAACGTGCGAACCGCAGTTTCGATGGACTGGAGCAGCTTGTTCTGATCGTAGAGATAGTTCGCGGGCATCGATGTGATATCCGGAAGCCCGTAGCAATAGACGGAACGAAAAATTTCTACGGAACCCTCCGGGATCGAATCCGGCGTAGCGCGAGTGTTAAGGAGATTCTCCAGGTCGCGCCGCACCGCGACTTTAAGCTTGGCGAGCGAGGCGCTGCGGGTCATGGGCGCTTCCGACTTGACCTTCGGTTCATCGTCCAAAAGCCGGTCGAGCAGGGGCAACCTCATCGGGGCATTAGTATCCAGAGTGGGCATTCATTACCTCAATGCAAGCGCCTGTCCGGGATCGAGCCGGCAAAGCTTCTGATAGATTTTTTCCTTCTCCGCGTCGGTCTTGCCGAGTTTCTCGGAGCACCGATAAAGCAACGCCAAAGGCTGCGCCACGAGCGCGGGATCTTCCCATTCCTCGAGCTTGCGACGGTCGATTTCATCGGCTAATTCGACGAGAATCGGAAACGCGATGGCTTCGTGTTTGGTGGCAAGAAAAATGTTCGCCAGTTGAATGTGCTTTTGAAATCTTCCGCGACCACTGCGCTCGTTGCCGATTTCCTGCGTGAGCATGCCGATAGCTTCCTGAACTTTACCGGCGCGTGCGGCTTTCATCGCCAGTTCAGCAACGTCAGGGCGTTTCTCTCCGTTCGCGCTCTGCGGCGGCGGAGCCACTTGGATTGGTTCCGGCTCTGGAGCCGGTGCTTCCACTGGAGGTGGCGGGGGCGGCGGCAAAATATAATCCTTCAGCCATGCTTGGGTTTCCGCGTTGGCCGCCGGCGTGTCGTCCATCATGGACGCATTCACCAAATCCGGATAGTCGGCAAGCAACGCCTTGAGGTCAGAACAAATCGCTGTGGCGACTTGCGCATAGTCAGAGCCCAAAGATTCGCAGGCGCGGACCGCGTATCTCTGCAAATCAAGCCAGCCGCGGCCACACGGCAGGCTCATGGTGGTCTCCGCACCTTCGAGAACTTCCGCCCAGTTCCCTTCCATCGCCATTTTCTTAATGTAGGTGCGCTTCTCGGTGGGTGGAGCTTCGAGCGCAGCGATGTCCAGGGAGGAACCAGCTCCGCGCAACTCACCCCAACGCAAGGCGCGCAATAAAAGATACGGGACGGGATTTTGTGGGCTTTCGCGGCGCAGAAAACTCGCCACGGCGGTCACGCGTCGCATCGCATCTTCGCGATCTACGGGTTCGGAAGTTAACGTGGGCCGCTTCGGTCCAGGAGCACCTGGCGCCGCGGAAGAGGCAGCGTCATCTTGCGCCTCTTCGACCAGCTGATCCGCACCAGCCTCCGGCTCTTCCGCTGCCGGTTTAAAGTAGAAACGCACCATGTCCTGCATGTCTTCGAGTGCAGAACGAAGATTGGCGAAGTTCGGAGCGTCGCGACCGAACTTCTCGTCGCAAAGAGTTCCGAGCGTTTCCAGCGACGCGAGAGCCGAAACCAGGTTGCCGCGCAGCTTTTCGTAATACGCATCGCCCGTGGCGCGAACGGCGTCATCGAATTCCTCAGCAGTGCACTTTTTCTCTTCAATTGCGGCAGTGCGCGCGGCAAGTTTTACGTCGTTGCCTTCACAGTCTTTTTCGTAACCGACGCGGCGGGATTCCTGGTACTTGAAAAGATCCAGCTTACTTTTTGTGATGGGCAGCCGCTTGACGGTGTCGCCGAGCTTGGAACCGATCCACCCGAGCGGCGCGGAGCGAATCTCGACATCGTCGTCTTCGATCTCCGGGTGAAGTGTGTCCCAGAAATTCTCCAGAAAACCTTTGAGAAGATCGAGAGCCTCGCGCAGACCGGCGACATGCTCGCGCACGAGCATGGCTTCCGTGAGCCATGCGGCAATCTGCACGTCCTTGGTCCTGCCGGACAGGACTTCCGTAGCGAGTTTGATGACCTGCGCGTAATCGGCCTTTTTGATCTCGTGCAGGTCTCCGAGTGGGCCAGATTCTTCTTCGCGGCGCGCTTCGCGGATCTTGTCGTAAACAGGATCGTATCGAAGATTCTTGCCGCTCGGATTCTCGCCGGGGATGGGGTTCAGAAGACCTTCGGGAAGGGGCATGGGTGTTACGAAGCCGTTTGGGCCAGCGCTATCTGAATACTGCGGATTTCTAGAATGGGCCACTCCTCATCATCTGCTAACAGCATTTTCTGGCCGACAGGAATGGTTTGGCCATCGGCCGTTTCTTCCCACAACGTTGCACGGCCCAAGCGGACGTTGGGATCCGCATGCAGGCCGGCGAAGGGCGTGAGTACGGGTATGAGTACTTCGCCTAGTTCGCGCTCCTCAAATTTGTCCGAAGTGCGGACTTTGGCGGGCACCCACAGCAAATCGCGGAGGCGCTTGGGCGGCGCGATTTCAACGGAAGTCAGGAGCCCGAACGGAATCCACATGTAACTGCCGGCGGCAAACACTTCCAGATTCGGTCCAACCCGCGGGTCGGCATCTACAAGGGAATGACAAGTCTTGCCATTGATGTTGATGGTGATCTCGCCAAGCGCCGCACCACCTTTCGGCATGGGGTACTGTTGTTTATTGAAAAGATCCTGACGAGTACGTTCCGCGTGAAGTGCGGCGTGGTAAAGAAGCGCGCCCATTTCCGCGGGTTGGCTGCCTTGCGCGGCGAGGTCCAAATGCTTTTCCGCGCGGGAAAAGTCGCCGGCGAAACACAGAAGCTCGAAGAGAAAGGTGCGACGCTTGACGTCCTGAGGATTGTCACGCACCTCAGCGCTTACCGCTTGGATTGCTTCGTCGAGCTTACCGGCTTGCAGCAGCTGTTGAGGTGTCATAGGCCATTCCTAGTTGTGGACTGCTCTGCAGGTGCGGGAAAAGGACGAGAAGCGCCCGGCCTCGGTGTCGAGGACCGGGCGCAACCCGGGCTTGAAACTTTGCGTTCCGCGACGCTTAAGCGGCTTTCGCTTGCGCCAGGTCGTAGCTGACGGCGCCGGTGGAAGTAACCGAGCCCTGCTTCGGATCCTGCTGGAAATACTCGTAAGTGATCTTCGTGAAATTGAACGTGAGGCTCTCCGTGTACATGTCGGAGCTCCCGGAGTTGCCGCCGGTCTGATGCGACGAGATCAGGCAGTGCTCGAACTTGAGAGTGAGGAAGGTGTACGGTTTGGTGTCGCCGCCGGACTTTCCGACGCTCAAAAGGGCGTTAGCGATGTGCGTGCCCTTCGCGCAGGCCTGAAACAACTTCGGGGAGGATTTGTCGATATATTTCGTAAAGGAAACGTCGGAGGAACCGTACTGGCCGGTGCCGCCGCCACTGCCGTGCGCGAAACTGCCGGTATTATGTCCGGACCAGTTCCAGCTCAACAGTTCCATCTCCTTGGCGTGTCCTTCCTTCTGCGATTCACCTTCGATTCCGTCGATCTTCAAATGCATATGAACAGGCATGGGTAAATCTCCTTCAAATAGATTTTTTAAAACTTGGACAGCGGAGAGCCTCGCCGTTGCGTGTGCGAAATCCCTGCCGCCAAAAAACTATCCACGGGCCGATTTCGGAAGCTCTGCTACCAGCCGCAACGAAACCGTGAGTTCGTCGAGTTGAAAGTGCGGCCGCAAATACGCCACGGCGCGGTAGACGCCGGGTTTGCCGGCGACTTCTTCAACATCCACACGGGCTTCTCTCAGCGGGTGCGCGGCTTTTGAAGCAGGCGTAGCCGTGTCATCCAACACGACGTACTGGCTGATCCACCGATTCAGGAACTGTTCACAATCCTTGCGAGACATAAAGCTCCCGATTTTGTCTCGCATGATGGCCTTCAAGAAGTGCGCGAACCGGCAAACCGCGAGAATGTACGGCAACTGCGTGGAAAGCCGTGCATTCGCGTTGGCTTCGGGCTTGTCGTACTTCTTGGCCTTGTTAGTGGACTGTACGCTGAAGAACGCCGCGTAGTCCGTTCCCTTACAGTGCACAAGGGGGATCAGCCCCTGGTCTGCAAGTTCTTTTTCGCGGCGATCGGTGATGGCAATTTCCGTCGGGCACTTCAAAGCCACATCGCCTTCGTCCGTCCGGAAAGTGTGTGCGGGGAGTCCGTCAACCAAACCGCCACCTTCAACTCCGCGAATGGCGGCGCACCAACCATACTTGGCGAAGGCCTGCGTCAAGCGCGCGCCAAGCGCGTAGGCGGCGTTGCCCCACAGATATTTGGAGTGGTCAGTGCCGTCCACGCCTTCTTCGAAGTTGAATTCTTCGACTGGTTTGGTTTCCTTGCCGTACGGCAGACGCATCAGCACCCGCGGCATGGTGAGGCCTACGTAGCGGGAGTCATCACTGGCGCGGAATGACTTCCATTTTGCGAACGCGGTGGCATCAAAAATCTTTGCGATATCTCTCGGATCGCCGAGCTGCGCGAAGCTCTCGAGGTTCAGCAACTCCGGCGCGGCAGCGGTGAGGAACGGCGCGTGCGCACCTGCTGCGACTTGGGAAATTCTCTCGAGAAACTCCATGTCTTCCGGATGATTGCTGAATTCGTAGTCGCCAATCAGCGCCGAGAATGGCTCGCCGCCGAAGATTCCGAATTCGTCCTCGTACACCTTCTTAAATACGGTGCTCTGGTCAAATTCGGGAGCGCGCTGCAGGTCGCGAAGCAATTCTTTTTTGTTCGCGTTGAAGACGCGCAGTTTCAGCATCGTTCCGGTTTCGCTCTGATCCATGAGGTACTTGATCCCACGCCATGTCGCTTCCAACTTTTGGAACGCCGGGTGGTGGAGTACTTCATTGAGCTGGAGCGAAATGAGGTGGTCGATTTGGGCAATGCGGGCATTGATCGTGGCATCGGCGTCGCGCGACAGCTTCATTTCGCCTTCGAGTACCTGCGCGACGAACTCCTTAACCATATCTTTGCCGCGGTCACGCTCGGCTTGTTCGCGCCCAAATCGTCCCTGATCTACGATTTGATCCAGCAGGCTCCCGCTGGTGGTCTTCGCTTCCGCCGCCTGGGCGGCACCTTTCTCCGCCTTAGTCATTGGCGTCTCCCTTGCCCTTGTCCTGCTCCAACTCCTTCTTGAGTTGGTCGGCCTTTTGCGTGTTGCCCACCGCTTCCATCAAAAGGTCATCCAGCTTGTCGTTGCCCTGCAGGGCTCCGCGCAAATCTCCCAGCTTCTGGCGCAGGTCCAGCAGTTGCTTGAGAGGCTTGACGTTGCTCGCCACATTGGCGGGGTTGAAATCGTCGAGGGTTTTGAAGTCGAGATCGACTTTAAACTTGCCGGCGTCGCTCTCATCGCTAAGCTTATTGTCAACTTCCAGCGAAAGATGGGGCTTGAAACTGTCGAGCACGCCGTCAAAATTGTCCGGCGTGATCTCAACGAACCGCCGGTCTTTCAACTTCGGCAGCTGTTCGGTAGGCTGTCCACTGAGATCAGCGAAGATGCCCATGACAAACGGCAGCTCCTTGACTTCAATGGCGTCGCCGACTTCGACGTCGTACGTGATGTGCACTCGAGGCGGTCTTACGCGCTCAAGCTTCTTCTGGACGCTCTCTTTAGCCATGTAGACCTCTTTTTGTCTCCCTCACTTTGCGGTTAGTGATTCGGGAGTGAAAATCGTTTCGCGAGGCAGGACACCTAATTACATGCGCAGGGTTTATCACGATTCCGTTTGTCCGTCAATTAGTTCTCTAGTCCTAGACGTACCTCAACCCTTGCAGAACCCCGAATTAAGGGTGTCCTTGCGCCGCACAGATGTCCCGACCTCGGTCCCGTCTACGGTATACGCTAAACACGGCCCGTTGGAAGAACGCCAGGGGCACCGCCAAGCGCAAGCCTGCTGCGCTCATCGGCTGGCCCTTATGCTTGACCACGCGTTCATCATGGGCGGAGTATGGCGCGTCGCCCAAACAAGAACAATGCACCAGGGGTGAACCGGAGACCGACTGTGGGTGAACTACCGCAACTGGCACGTGCGGTCGACGTCTTGGCGCCGACCTGCACCGCGCGCCTGTACAATCTCTTTTGACTTTCCGGCTTCGCTCCTGCTAGCTTTAGCCCCAAGCCATGCGCCAGCTTCAACCTGTCATCTGGTCCAAAGGTACCTTCCTCACTCCACAGCACTTACAGACGCGCGACCGCTTTGTGGAGAGCTGCCTGCAGTTCCGCTTGGAAAGCTTGAATTTCCGGCCGTGGGGATTCCTCGGGTTACAGATCAACCAGGAAGCACTAGCCGAGGGCAACTTCGCATTGTCCCGAGCCGTGGGGCTTTTCCCGGACGGACTACCATTTGAAATTCCTGAATCCGATGCGGCGCCCGCACCCAAGCCGCTAGGGCTATTCTTCGAGGCCGACCAGAATGCCTTGGACGTTTATCTAGCAATTCCGGAATATCGATCGCACGGACTGAATGTCTCCATCGAGCAAAAGAACGCAGATGTCAGGTATCTTTCCGAAATCGTCAATCTGCGTGATGAAAACTCAGGCCTCTCGGAAAAGCCGGTACAAATCGCGCGAAAAAATCTGCGATTTCTGGTGCAAGGTGAGTCGCGCGAGGGTTGCAATTCCCTGCAGGTAGCGCGCGTCCAGCGTACCTCGGCCGGAACGATGCGGCTTGATCCTCAATACATTCCGCCGTTGCTCAATATCGGCGCGAGCGAGTATTTGATGGGAATTGCTCGCCGCCTCGTTGAAATCCTGGCGGCGAAAAGCGCCATTCTCGCCGGGTCGCGCCGGCAGCGCAGCGCCGGCCTCGCGGATTTTTCGGCGGCGGATATTGCCAGCTTTTGGCTGCTCTACACGGTTAATGGCCACTTCCCCGCCTTGCGCCACATTCACGATGTGCGCCACGGCCACCCGGACGTACTATTTCGCTTGCTCACTTCGCTGGCCGGAGCCCTGAGCACGTTTTCGCTGAAAATTCAGCCGCGCGACCTGCCTCTTTACGACCATGAAAATCTGGGGCCGTGCTTTACCGACCTCGACGAAAAGCTGCGCGAACTGCTGGAAACGGTAGTACCCAGCAACTTTGTTGCGCTTCCGCTAAAACTGGTCAAGAATTCGATCTACTCCACAAATATCGACGACGACCGCTACTTGACCAACACGAAGTTCTATCTCGCCGTCAGTTCGAGCATGAATCAAGGCGACTTGATCAAGAAAGCTCCGCAGTTGGTTAAGGTTTGCTCGGCGGCGCAAATTGAACAGCTTGTCCGCCAAGCTCTGCCAGGAATGCAACTCACCCACGCGGTCCGTCCCCCGGCGTCCATCCCGGTCAAACTGAACTACCAGTATTTCAGCTTGAATCAGTCCGGCGTGGCGTGGGAGACCGTCACAAAGGGTCGGAGTCTCGCGGCGTTCGTTCCCAGCGATATTCCTGAACCGCAACTTGAACTGCTCATCCTGCTGCCGCAAGCCATGTGAACTTCTCGACCTGAAGAAACCCTCCGCTGATTAACGTTCCAACCAATCCGCAGAATTCGGCGACCGGCGTTTCCGGCAGAATCCAACCGTTCTGTTTGCATGCCTCGCAGAGTTCAGACACGGTTTTCTTACCGTCACACATGGGCAGCAGCAACGGCATCCACGGCTGGACGGTCCATTCGACATCGAACGGCCGCTTGACACTTATCTTGAATTCTTCGCCGGCAAGTTCGCCATCTTTCAGGACATGGCGGGCAGTGACTTCAGTCCCCGGGGTCGCCACAGGCCGTGCATCGAGCAGTTCGTCTCCGACGCGTTTGGAACGCAAGCCGGTTTCCCACCGCAAAGCCCATTCGAGCGCTTCCGGAGCAGTGTCGTCGCGCATTGCGCGCCGCAACACAAATGGAGAACGTTCAGACTCCGTCCGTTGAATGACGAGCACCGCAGCCACGAGCGTGGTCACCTGATTCTGTTCAAATATATTCTCCCATTGCTCAATTTCTGCGCGCCCGCCACCCGACGTGAGCGCCTGCTCGACCGCAAATCGCCGAGGTGGCAACTCGTCCAGCACGAACAGTGCAATGTCGAAATCCGATTGGCTTTTTCCTAGCCAATTGCGTACGGTGTTTTCGAAGCTGCAGTCCGTCCGATCCATGCCCAGCGTTCGACAATACAATCGTCCACCGGGTCTGAGCCTGCCGGGAAGCGCACAAATGATTTGCTTCAAAACATCTTCACCCAGTTGTCCTCCGCTGCTGTAGATTTCCGCCCTTTTAAGCACCGGCAGATACGGCGGATGCACGGCGATGCGGTCGAATACGCGGCCCTCGAGTGGCTGGAAAAGGTCGCCGAGAGCGAGAGACACGTTTTGAATGCCATTCAACGCGGCATTGAATTTTGCGTAAGCCAGCGATCGCTCCGTTATGTCCGCCGCCCACACGTTTTTCGCCGTGCGCGCGGCCAGAAGCGCTGCGGGCGCGGTTCCAGCACAGAGTTCCAGAAAGTCTTCGCACGGCGCGTACGATGTGTAATTCAGAAACTGTGAGCCAGACCTGGTCATCGCCGGATAAACGATGTCGTTGAAGGTTGTTCGAATGGAATGGTCGACATTTGCCCAGCGGTCTGCCGCGAAGTACAAGTCTCTGAGCGGAAAAAGTGCTGCGCTGGCAACGCAGCGCGGCAACTCTTCCGCGTCGAGCATAATTAGTTCCGACTGCCGGAGAGCGTCCCATACCTGCGACGAAAATTTGGATGTGGCTACATCGGTCGGCAGCGCTTCACCGAGCACAAAGAGATTGATCAGCGCGTCGAGACAGTCCGCGGCCGGGCGGTTCGCCCACGTCCGCGTGCTAAGTGAAACCAGGTCCAGCGGCTTGTCCGAGGGAATTTCCAGCCTTTTCCGCAGTGCGGACTCCGAAAAGCCGCTTTGCACCAGGCATTCACGAAGCGCAGCGAATTGCTCAGACGCCAGCATGCGCAGATGAAACATAGGAGGTCTCTCGGACGGAGCGGGCATGATACCAAATGCTGGCGGCGTCGGGTGAATCTCTTGACATATCTCCACACAGACGCCATAGTTAGGCACGATTCAAGCCTTTAGTGGCTTTTCTGGCCATTTATTCCGGCTGGAGTTTCGTTCGCGGATCGCGGCCAGCGCCCGGGTCTGGCTTTGCAAGCCTTGCTGGCCAAGAAGTGCTAACACACGTGGCACTGCGTCAGGGGGATGCGGGTTCGCGCGGACGGGACGCAGCGGGCCGACGCGGAGCCGGATATAGTCAACGGAACAATGAAGCAACTTTCTAAGGTTGTCTGGTTCGAGGGAATGTACCTGGGCCCCCATCATTTTCAGGTGCAATCGCAATCCTTCGAAGACCTGGTGAATTTCTCCACGGCTAGCCTCTGGTTTGCTCCTTACGGCGTCGTTAGCTGCAAACTCGACGCCGATTCTCTAAAAAACGGTATCGTCTCGCTGATTCACGCCCGCGGCCTCTTTCCGGATGGACTGGCGTTTCAGATGCCGGACGCGGATCCGCTTCCCGCGCCGTTGGATATTTCCCAGCTGTTTGCTGCAACACGCGAATCGCTTCTGGTTCTACTTGCCGTCCCGGAGCGGCGGCCCGGTGGTCCGAACTGCGCGCTGGATTCGGAGCCTGCGCAGTCGGAGCTGCGCTACAAAGCCGAGTCCCGCAAATTACCCGACGAAAACACCGGCCGCGACGAAAAGGAGATCCAGCTAGGCAGGAAAAACATCCGTTTTGCGGTGGAAACGCAGGACACCAGCGGGCTGGTTACGCTCCCCATCGGCCGAATCCTTCGCGATGGCGCCGGCCGATTTATTTATGATCCTGGCTATATCTCGCCGTGCTTGCAGATTAGCGCGAGCGAGCGCTTGCTCATGATTGCGAGAACTCTGGTGGATATTCTCGATGAAAAAAGCGCATCCCTGTCTCGCGCGCGCCGAGCCACTGCCCAGGGCAGAGCAGGATACTCATCCGAAGAGACCGCCAGTTTTTGGTTTGTTCACACCGTGAACGAGAGCCTCTCGGTTCTCCGCCATCTGGCCGTCTCCGAGCGTGGCCATCCCGAACAGCTGTACCTCGAGATGTCGCGGCTGGCCGGGGCGCTCTGCACGTTTGGTTTGAGCTCGCATCCTGAAACGCTGCCCGCTTACGATCACAATAATCTGGAGGCTTGCTTTGGCCCGCTGAATTCGCATATTCGCGCGCATTTGGAACTCGTTGTTCCGTCGAACTGCGTGCAGATCGCTCTCGTGATGGCGGGCAAGAATTTTCGCAATGGCGACGTCGTTGATCAGCGCTGTCTGGATCGCGCGCGCTGGGTGCTGGCAATTCGCGCTGCTGCGGGGGAGGCCGAAATCATTTCAAGGACGCCTCGCCTCGTTAAAATCTGCTCTAAGGATTTACTTCCTGAGCTCGTCAAAACAGCGCTTCCCGGACTTGGACTCGTGCATCTTCCGATTCCCCCTTCGGCGATTGCACCGAAAGTCGAATTTCAGTATTTCGGGATCAGCCGAAACGGCGCATGTTGGGACCATATAGTTCAAACGCGCAAGGTGGGCATTTACCTTCCCGATGATATTCCGGGAGCTGAAGTCGAGTTACTCGTAGTTTTGGAATCGTAGGAGGAAACGGTGGGAGCCACCATGTTTGGCGGCACGAGCATCCAGCCGCGCGAGGTGTCCACGAAGCGGCGCGCGGAAAACCTGGCCTATATCTATCAGCAGATTCTCACCGTCATCGTCCGCGTTCGCCAGAATCGCCAGGCTGTCGCCGACGCCAACGCATTTCGAGCGAATATCCAGGCGGGACTGCGCTCCGCCGAAAAGGACGCGATAAAGCGCGCCTATGCGCCAGACGACATTCGCGCGGCGACGCTGGCCGTTGTAGCCTTCCTCGACGAGTCGGTGCAGACTTCCAACAACCCCGTTTTCAGTTCGTGGCAAGCCATGCCACTGCAGGAAGAAATGTTTGGCCACAACGTCGCCGGCGACACGTTTTTCGAAAATCTCGAGAAGTTGCTCGCGCGGCCCGACGCTCACGACGTAGCAGACGTTCTCGAAGTGTGCGTGCTCTGCCTGTTGCTCGGCTACAAAGGGCGCTACGGCCTTTCCGGACCTGGCGGAACGCGACCCATCATCGATTCAACTTTGGAAAAGATTCGTCGAATCCGCGGTCCTTTGGCCGGTCTTTCGCCTTCCTGGGCCGTTCCCGAAGGTGCGGTCGTGGTAGCTAAGAAAGATCCCTTGGTCGCAATTCTCGGTTTTTCGGCGTTGGGTTGCTTCTTGCTGGCACTCGTTCTGCTTTTCGCTTTCAAGGTCATACTTTCTTCGGGCGCTTCGAAGATTCAAAAGATGGCTCCCGTAACCCAGTCTCAGGGAGTGTAGATGCGCTTTCGATGGCAGTATTTGGCGGCTATAGCGGCAGCCATCTTAGTCCTGCTGCTGACGTGGTTTCTTCCAATCATGTTTCACGTCAGCGACGTGAACGCCTTGGTCCTGCGGCTCGGCACTTTGCTGCTCGGCGGAACGGCCATCCTTGGCTTACTGCTGTGGGCTCGCGCAAACCAACCGCCTATTCCCGCCGTTGAAGATCCAACTGCAAAAGCCAGGGCATCCTTTGGGGGCGCGCTTCAGGGCGGCGCCGCTTCGCAGGACGTGGATGTCCTTGTCCGCGACGCGTCCGCGAAAGTTGCGGCCGCACGCCTTGCCGCTGGGGCAAAGCTCGCTTCCCTTCCGACTGTCTTTGTGCTGGGAGAAACCGGCTCCGGCAAAACCAGCGCCGTTGATCAAAGCGGCCTCGACGCCGAACTCCTTGCGGGACAGGTGTACCAGGAAGCGAGCATCGTTCCGACGCGCGTCGCCAACATCTGGTTCGCTCGGAAAACAGTTTTCGTGGAAGCCGGCGGCCCGCTGATGGACGACCCCGCTTCGTGGGTCCGCCTCGTCAAGCATTTTATTCCAGGCAGCTTGGGCTCTGTTTTTGGAGGAGGCAGCAAAGCTCCCCGAGCGGCCGTAGTTTGCGTGGACTGCGAAAAGCTCGTGCGCGAATCAGCGTTGGAAAAGATTGTTGCGCAAGCACGCAAAGTCCGCGCTCGCCTCGAAGAGCTTTCCTATCACCTCGGCATCAGCCTGCCGGTGTACGTTATTTTCAACCGCTCGGACCGCATCCCCTACTTCGAAGAATTTGCCGGCACGTTCAGCAACGAAGAGACTGCGCAAGTCCTCGGCTCTACCCTGCCCCTACTTGCCGCCGGGGCTTCCGGCGTTTACGCGGAGCAGGAGTCTAAGCGCCTCACCGCGTCGTTTCAGGGAATGTTTTCTGCGCTCGCCGAATGCCGTCCCGGGCTTCTGAGCCGCGAACGCAACGCAGACCGTCAAGGCGGAATATACGAATTTCCCCGAGAATTCAGCAAGCTCAGCAAGCCCCTCGTGCAGTTTCTCGTTGACTTGTGCCGGCCCGGCCACCTTCGCACGGGACCCTTTCTCCGCGGCTTTTACTTCGCGGGCCAGCGCGTTGTCACCGTTTCCGCAGGCGCGCAGACCATGGTCGGTCCCAGATCTTCGCCCCAGCGCAGCGCGGGCGGGTTCAGCGCGGACGCCACCAGCCTCATCAGCGCACAAGACACCAGCGCCAAGACTTCCTGGTCAACCGGCACATCGCTGGAAGGCATGGGCGAATCGCGACGTTCACTTCAGCGCGTGTTCCTCAGCCACATTTTCAGCCACGTCATCTTGCAGGATCGCGCGGCGCTCGGTGCCAGCGGCAGAAGTGTGCGAGGTGACGTGGGCCGCCGCATTTTATTCGCCACCCTCGGTTTTCTCTGCTTTCTCTGGATGATCTTCACCACAATCTCGTGGGCCGGGAACACCAAGCTGGTTTCATCCGTCCGTGATGCCGGAGACGAGCTTTCTGCAGTCAAGAACCTCGGCGCGACTCCACCCAACGTAGATTCCCTTCGCCGGCTGGATTCTCTGCGCAAAACGCTTGTGGAGCTTCGGCAATACGATGCGAAAGGTGCGCCCTTCAGTCTTCGCTGGGGATTGTATACGGGCGGTGACATCCTCCCGGATTCCCTCGCGATTTATTTCCACGCCTTCGACAACGTTCTTTTCCAACATGCAAAGCAAAATCTTTTGGCCGATTTGAAAACCTACAGCGGGGTACCCCAGCCCAACGCCGATTGGGTTCCGCCGTATGACTCGCTGAAGGCCTATCTTCTAACGACATCGGAATACAAACGGAACTCAACCACCGGCGAATTCCTCCAGAACTTCTTGATGAAAGACTGGAAGCGGGACTTGGGCGAACTCGACCAGGAACATACCGATCTCGCGGCCCAGCAATTCGCGTTCTACAGCTCCCAGCTTTCCGAAGCGAATCCTTTATCCTCATCAAATGATCCCGTGCTGATTGCCCAAGTCCGTGGCTACTTGAACGGCTTCACCGGGACGGATCGCCTGTACAACAGTATGCTGAACGACGCGCGCCAGAAGGCGAAGCCGTATCGCTTTGCGCTCGCGCATCCGGATGCACTAGACGCCATGCATGGTGGTTCCGATGTTGATGCAGCGTTCACAGCCGACGGTTGGAAGGTTATGGACCAGTCGCTTCAAAATCCCAAGCGCCTCCAGGCGGAAGACTGGGTTCTCGGCCCTGGCGCCGTGGCGCTACCCTCCATCGCGGATCTCAGCGCACAACTCCGCACACGGTACGACTCCGATTACATCAAGGCGTGGCGCGCCTTCCTCAAGTCGTCCGCTGTTCTGCGATATAAGGACATTCCCGACGCCGCCAACAAGCTCAGCAAACTTTCTTCCAATTCGTCACCACTACTCGCTCTCCTCTGCGACTCGTCAGACGGCACAAACGTCAATTCGAGCAACGTCAAGCAAGCCTTCTCCGCCCCGCAGTTCGTTGAAACGCCCGGCTGCGGCACGACGCGAATCTACATGCAGCAAAACAACGGCGGCTATATGAAGGGTCTATTGGACCTGCAAACTTGCATCCAGGACATCGCTGATGCGCCGCCCGACCAAAAGGAAGCCAAGAAAGCAGGCTGCGTCCCGAGAAGCCAGCAGGCCCAAATCAACGCCAAGCAGCTCGAACAACTTCTGACCAATGACACCGATGCGCACATCGACAAGACCGTCTCCGAGCTATTGGATGCTCCCATCACATATTTGCAGCCGTTGTTAGGAGCGTCGGACAGCGGCGGCTCGGGAGGCATCTGCGGCCAGTTCAAAGGTCTCCAAAGCGCGTATCCGTTCAACGCCCGCAGTTCGCGCGACATCACGCTCGACGAATTCAACGGCGTCTTCCAGCCCAACAGCGGGGTACTTTCCAAATTCATCGATGCTCACAAAAACGACTTAAGCCTCCAGGGCCATCAATACGTCCGTTCGCTGACGAGCAACGTAAGTATTGGTCCGAACTTTCTTCGCGCCTTAAACGAGTTGTACGCGATTCAACAGGCGGTCTACGCCAACGGCGCGAAAGATCCGCACTTCGAATACTCCATTTCTGCACGCATACCGGAGGTCGGCAGTTGGAAGAGCGAAAAGCTAACCATCGATGGACAAACATGGAGTGTTCCTGAGAAAGGTGGAACGCAGAAATTCGTCTGGCCCGGCGTCGTCACGCAGGGTGCCAGTCTGACTTTGAATCCTGGCAATCAGGATATCGAAGTAGCGAAGTATCCGAGCCCGGGCCTCCCTGCTTTGTGGTCTGTAGCCCACTTCTTTAACGCCGCTACGTACAAGTGGCAGCAGCCGTCCGCCAGCTCGACGATATACATCATCCAGGGTCCCCTTATCGGGCTAACCGGCCAGCCTATGCAGGTTAACGGGCAGCAGGTCATCGTTCGCTTCGACGTCGATCTCCGCGGCGTGCCCTTTTTCCAAGCGGGTTATTTGTCCAACTATGCGTGCCCTGCAATGAATAAATAAACCGCTGGCAACCGCGCAAAAAAAATTTATGAGTTTGCTGCGTTTCGGCTAGAATCCTCTAGCTTGACAGGCCCATTTTGAGGCAGTATACGACTCACTACCAACTCCGGCGGAGGGGTGATGAAAAAACTTAGTTTCCTTTCCATAGTCGTTCTTTGCGTGAGCCTGCCCGGCTGTCTTACCACCTCTCCTTCCTCCGGCACCATCGGCGTCAATCCGGACAGCGTTACCGTCGCTGCTGGGACTACGCAGCTTTTCCAGCCCATCCTCACTGGCAGTCTCTCTACGGCGGACATTAAGTGGGTTGTGACGGGACCCGGCTGCTCCGGCGGAAGTTGCGGCACCATCGACATCAATGGGATCTATACCGCGCCCAAAACGGCTCCGGCAAATTCCAACATCCAGGTCGAGGCGATCGACATTTTCGATCCTTCAAAGATTGGCGTTGCGAACGTTACGATTGGACCGGCTGCCACAATCGCGATTACGCAGCCGGCCGCCAATCCCTCGACAGTCTTCTCCACGGATACTCTCGTTTTCGCCGCGAAGGTCTCCAACACCAGCAACACCACTGTCAATTGGTCAGTTGCGGGAACGGGCTGCTCCGGCGCGGCCTGCGGAACCTTTTCGTTGGCGCAAACCCCGAACGATACGACCACCACGACCTACACGGCGCCGAATCCACTTCCGGGGCCGCCCACGGTTACCGTCACGGCCACGTCCGCTGCAGACCCCACGCAGAAAGCAACGCTAACCGTGAATCTCAATCTTCTTGTGAACCTGTCGCCCGCTTCAACCACCGTAGGCCTTCTTGACACACAGCAGTTCACGGCGCAGATATTTGGACTCCAAGGCTCTCCGGCCGCCACCACGACGTGGACTCTTTCCAACACTGGTGTCGATTGCACGCTCGCCACGAATCCCTGTGGCACCATCTCTGCTACCGGGTTCTACCAAGCGCCTGCTTCTCTGCCTAATCCGGCCACCGTCACGGTCACGGCATCCGTCTCTCAGGCCGTCACGAATGGTCCCCTCACCGGTAGCGGCACAGCGACCATCACTCTCACGCAATGCGCCGGCGGTGCCGCGTGTCAGCTCTTCGACCACTACGCTTTCATTTATCGCGGTTATTCGATTGGCGGTGGCGGCGTGGTCACGCCTTTTGTAGAAGGCGGTTCGTTGATTTTCGACGGCAACGGCAACATCGTCGCGGGCAGCGTGGAGGACGACAACAATGGCGCAGCGTTCCATCAACAGCGCGCAGTGACCGGCACATATTCGTTCGACGCTACCGACAACACGCGAGGCAGCATTACGCTGAGTACGGGTCTCGTCACGTCGATGCGCTTCATTCGTGTTCCCAACGGCGCCGCCGTCGCCACTACTGTTTTCCTGACCGATTTTGGCGGCGCGACCGCCGGCTCGGGCACGATGCAGCAGCAGGATAAAACGCAATTCTCGAACGCTACGCTCAATCTCCCTTATGCCGTATCGCTCCGCGGTGGTGCCAACGGTGGAACTACCGTGGCCTCTGCAATCGGCCGCTTCGATGGCCAAAACGGTGGAACCACTATTGCCAACGGTGAACTCGGTCGCACCTTCGGCTCCTCAACGGCTTTTGGCGATTGCGGCACCACCTCAAGCACGATCACCATCCCTGCGTTCTCCAACTTCTTTACCGGTACGATCTCCAGTGTGACTTCGTCAGGAAACTCCACGTTTACCTTGTCGAACGTCAGCATCAAAGGTGCAGCGGCCATATCCGCGACCTTCTCCGCCTACATCGTCTCCGCCTCTAAGTTGTTCCTGGTCGAAACCGACAGTACCGGATTTGCCTTCGTGGGAACTGCCGAGCAGCAGTCCTCTACCAGTTTCACAAACGCCAGTTTCAGCGGCGTATATTCCCAGGCGCTGCGTTCACTCAACGGGCCTGGCGCGGGTAACGTCGATCACACTGCCATCGAGAGCCCCGGCACAAATGCCGCCGGCACCATCATTGGCGAATTCGGTGAATGGGGCGGGAATCTCGACGGTACTGAGAATTTCGAAGGCTTGGACTTTGAAGGCACCACTTCCGCCTTTCCAGGTGGCTATTATTCTGTCCAATCGAACGGTTTGGCGCTCGGTGCGGCCTGCCCTGGCGGGTTCATGCCCCGCTACGTCATGTACCTGATTTCTCCCAGCCGCGCCTATGTATGGAACATCGACTCAAGTACTGCCGATCTTTCAGTCGCTTTCGCAGGCGACACTATCGGCGAGATTGATTTGCAACAACCGCAACCCCCTACGCAACTAACTTCGATGGGCGCCGTGACTTATGCCGTCAGTTTCGAGGGCATCGAAGGAAACTTTGCCGGTGACGTTCACACGGCCTCCAACGCTATCGCTGCGAGCGGCGTCGTGCAGTTCGACACTCCCGCTGCTGGTCAGGTGACATTCATCCTGGACATTTCCAGGGGCGCGCAAAACACCGTAACGACTCCGGTTACGGCTATCGGAAGCTATTCTTTTGACTGTAACAACGGCAACGTCGACGTGGATGGTTGCAATATTGCTGGCCCTGCCGAGGATTTTAACTGGAACTATGCCGCCATCACAGGTATTACGTTCTCGGGAACTCCGCCTTTCACCCCCCTTCTCCCTGACCACTTCTGGTTCGTTTCGGCCGACCGGCTTTTGTTCAACCAATTTGGCACGACGTCCAACATCGGCGGTCTGGCGGTCAAAAACCAATGATCCTGCTCAACGAGTTGCAACGCCTACAGAAACTTCAAAGTTACGTAAAGCCCGCGCGGAGACAAACCATGCCGACAAATTTCGCAGAAACCAAAGCCAAGAGCAGCGGTTTTGAAGTGTCCGCGACGGACCGTCCCGGGAAGCGTGTGAGTACAGGTGCGCTCGCACGAGTTCTGATAGCGGCAATAATTCTCGGATTTTGTATGGCGCCGAGATCGCACGCACAAAACCTTTGCGCGACGACCGACACGGGGAAAGTGGCTTGCGCCGTCGCAAACGTGTACGGGCCGGCGGGCCTGACGACTAACGGGACTGTATTGGTCGCGCATACCTTCCCCGGATCCGGCCAAGCCAGTCCGAACAGCTTCATTTTGAACGTGACGGCATTGAGCGCGGCGGTGGGCGGCCAGCTGGGTGAGCTGCCTCTAGTCTCACCGGCTTCAGGTATCGCGTTTAGTTTCGATAAGTCGCTAGGGGTTTTCGTACCGTCGGAATACAACTTTGGCCCGGTTCTGAGCGAGCGCGCGGGGACTATTGGGCGCCACAAAGTCCTTTTCGGATTCGCCTATCAAGCCTTTGATTTCGACAAGCTGGATGGCGTGGAATTGAAAAACTTGCACGCGACATTCGCGCAAGCTCCGCTCGGAACGTGCTCGCCCTTGGGCGGAGCGGGACCGCAGAACGAGAGCGGCTGCGCGTTCATCCGAGACACGCTGGTGACGACAAACAACATCGATCTGCGGGTGAACCAGTACACGGCGTTCGTAAGTTTTGGCCTCACGAGCCGACTCGACGTGTCGGTGGCTATTCCAATAGTCAACGTGCGCATGGCTGTGACCTCGAACGCGAGCATCCATAACAACGGCTTGGATGACGGGTTCCAGTTCACGGCTTTTCCAGGTGGCCCGGCATGCGCGAGTGCGTGCTTCAATCGGACGTTTTTCAACGCGTCGGGCGCTTCTGGCATCGGCGACGTCACGCTGCGCGCCAAGTACAATGTTTGGAAAGGCGAGAAAGCTGGTCTGGCCGTCGGCGGGGACGTGCGGCTGCCAACGGGTGATTCGCTCAACTACCTGGGATCGGGGGCGTACGGGATCAAACCATTTGGAGCGTTCTCGACTAACATCAACCGGTTTTCCGCTCATCTGAACGCTGGGTATGAATGGAACGGGCAGTCGTTTCTAGCCGGGAATATTGCTCCAACACCCGATCCGGTAACCGGGGTAACCCCGGCTTCATCCAAGGCTTCGCTTCCGAGCCAATTTTTTTATACGGCCGGCGGCGAGGTGGGAATATTCAAGAGGTTGTCCGGCGCAGTGGATTTTCTGGGAGCGCACTATTTCAATGCGCCCAGAATCCAGGCGACAGCGTTTACAGAGCTTCCGGCGTGCGACCCGAACAAAGTGAATTCAGTTCCCACGCCCGTATGCAATCCTGGTCAATTCACGACAACTTCGACGGTAGATCCCAACGTGCAGCAGATCAAGGGCGGCTACAACACGCAGGACCTCGCGGTGGGGTTGCGCTTCCGGCCATTCGGAAAGCTGCTGTTGACGGCCAACGGCATCGTGAAGTTGAATGATGCCGGACTGCGGTCCAAGTTCATCCCTCTCTTGGGGATCTCGTACTCGCACTAGCCCCGCATCCGGGAAGTGCAATTTTTCGCTTGATTCCTTGTCGCTCAGGCGTCTAGCCCTGCGGGTGTCAGATTGCGTTTTTTGGTCGGTGCGGTTACCAAAGTGTAAGACTTTATCCCGCCTCTTTTTGCTGCCGCAGCAATACGTCCAATTGTTCCAGAGCGGCAAGGAGGGAATAACTTAATCCGAAGAGACTTTAATCCACTGCCGATCGTAGTTGTGCAGGTGAATATTCGTGCGTGCGGCGGTCCTCGAGCTTTAGAGTGTTTTTTGGGGGCCCGCGATGTATCAAGGAGTTTCCCGCGCGCACCTTCGCGCAAGGTGGAACGCATTCGCAGTACGGGTCCTTAGGGCGTCCGACGCAACGCGCCTACTTCGCCGGCATGATCATCCAATGGCCGTTAAAATTCCTCAGCTGCATCGTCAGTTGATATGTCGGTGACTTCGGAACATTGGCCAGAAACGCCTCGCAAGTAATGACTGCCGTGCTTCCCGTAATCCTCGGTTCTGTACAGTTTCGCAGCGTGTAACCCTTTCCCTTGATTTGCGCCAGAGCGTCGGGAAGCTTCTTCTCATCTTTCACATCGTATTGGTGCACTGCCAGAACAGCTTCCTTGTCTCCCGCGTCGTATGCTTTTGCAAAGCTTTGCACAACCCCCCGAATTTCATCGGCCGGCGTCGGTCCGGTCGGTGTCGTCTTATTATCCACGACTACCGGCGCGTTGATGATTGGATCTAGCTCCCTTATGTCGTCATCAATCTTCAGAGTTACGTTTCTTGCGTCGCCGCTATGCCTGTCTCGGCTATCCGTCTCCGTCGAAAAGAACGGCCGAAGAGACTGCAGCTCGCTCTTGATGCTCTGCGCATCGTTCTTGTTTTTACTCGCCACGGCCTGACTCTTCTTCGCATCGGCCGAACCGAATTCGTTCTTTTTAGATAGAAAGTCCTGATCCTCGCGCCGGCCCGTGTTGATCTGATTCATCAGGTCGCTGTAATCCGGTGTCGCCGGCGGAACACCGTTCAACTTCGCCGCTGCTTCGTCCCAGTGGTACTGTGAAATTAAACCGCGCGCGGCCTCTATAGTCGGCCTGTAATCCACCGCTGGGGGATTCTTCGGCGGCTCCACTTTCGGTTTGTGCAACTCCGCGTCCAGAACTTTCAGCCGGTCGTTCGCAGTCGCGACCAAGTCGCGGTCAGGATGCGGCGAGTTGGCGACCCGCCTGAACGCGTCGAATGCCTGCTGCGTTTGTCCGCCTCGCTCCAGATTGGCCGCGCGATCAAATTCGTTCTTCTGTGCTTCCCGGTCAGGAATGGCCACCAGCATATCTTTGGCCTGCTTACTAATGTCGCGCGAAACACCTTCCGCGCGCGGAACCTGTTGCAAAATCGAATCCGCCGACTGGTATTCTTTCCGTTCGAATGACTGTTTGCCCTCTTCAAACAACGCCTGCCACAAGGGTTTGACTGGCACATTCGGCTTGCTCGCAACATCGTATTCTTTGCGTGCCTCGTCCACCTTCCACAAGTTCATGTCGACTACTTCTTTAAATTTCTCCGCTGCATCCCCGGGTTTCTTGTCCGCATACAACAGTTTCATCCCTGTTGCGTACAGCTGGTCGACTTTCATGTGGCTGTCGGTAATGCTCTGTACCTGGTCCGCCGCCTCCTGGTGATATTGCCCGTCGTGGCTCGCGAGCTTCTTCCAGTCCGCCAGCGAATCATCGAATTTGCGAGCGCTCCAGAATTGTTTTGCTTCCGCCTCCAATGCCTGGTCTTCAGCGTTTACTGGAGGATTGGTCGGCGAGGCTGGTCGGCGAATGATGCGTACTGCGCCGTAAATCCCGCCGATAACGACGAGCGCCATCGCCGCAAGCACCGCCGGCTTTTTCAACAGGCCGCCCGTGAGGCGATCAGATGTACCTGCCAGGCCTTCCTGAACTTTTACCTGCGTCTGAATCACCGCGCCCGGACTTGCCACCGCCGGCAATGGAGTCATCACCGGCGTGGACGGCTTTGTTCGCGCTCTGGGCGAAACCAGTTCCGTCGCTCCTGCAGCGAATGTTGGCTGGAGAACGGTAGGTTGCGAAGCACCAGGTTGCACAGGGCGTGGCGGCTCCCCCGCGCCGGATGTCGCGGGTGGCCGATCGTCGCGCACAGACATGCCGGCATCTTTGACGGGAGGCTTTGTTCCAGTTTGCGTGGCTTTCCGCCTGCGCTCTTCTTCCTTCCTCTTTTGCTCCTGGACTCTGCGGGCTTCTTCCTCTTTTTGCGCAATTTCCGACATCAACAGCTTTGCTTGCATGTCGGTCTGGGAAATGATTTTCGTGGCCATCGCCTGGCCCAATAGCTGCGTCGCCGCCGCGAATTCGCCCTTATCCAGCAGGGTTTTTGCGGCGTTCACTTGTCGGTCCCGCTCTTGTTTCTTCTTGTCGCGCTGCTGCGCTTCCACTTCCGCCGCGTGCAGCAGTTGCGTCACGTCGGTGTCGGAGCCGTAGGCTGCAATCGTTTGCTTCGCGAGGTCGACCGCGTCGGAAAACTCCGCGCGCTTAATCTTGCTGCGAATCTCTTGAACACGCTGCTGCATTTCGCGCTGCGCCTTTTCGCGCGACTGCTGCTCTTTGTTTTGGCGTTCTGCTTCCCCCAAAAGGCCCCGGAATAGCTCGAGCCTTGGAAACTCTTCTGTCGCTTTTCGCGCGGCATCCACCGCCTCGCGATACCGCTCCGCTTCCATCAAGCTGCGAATTTGCCGCGCGCAATCGTCTTCTTTTTTCTTTTGCTCCTGCTGCGCGGCTTCGCTCTTCGCGTAAGCGACCAGCTCTTTCAGCTCATACTCTTGCGGATAGTCCCGCACCAGCAGCTCGCCCCGCGTTGTGGCCTCTTTGAATTTTCCTTCGCCGACGAGGCTGCGCAAGCTGGTCAATTCCGCTTCAAGGCGCTTCCGCTTCTTTAACTCCTGCTCCTCCTGCGCCAAAAGCGATTGCAGGTTCCGGACAGTCGTATCCTGCGGCTGCTCCCGCGTCAGGGCATCCAGCGACTTCCTGGCTTCCCCGAGTTTCTGTTGCGCCATGAGCCGGCGCACTTCGGCGACTTGCGCCTGTTTTCGCTGTTCTGCCTGATCCGCGCGCGCCGTCTCCTGCAAGCTCTTAAGTTCGGGATCGTTGGGGAAATTCTTCAGCCCGTCGGTAATGAGCGCCAGGCACTCGTCATACTTTAATTCTGTCCATAACGTACGCGCCTTATGGATCAGCTCGTTCAACTGCTTGCGCTTCTCGCGCCGCGCGTGTTCCGCATTAATTTGCCGCTGCAGATCCAGCGCCGACACGTCGTCAGCGTCAATGTCGAGCGCCTTCCGGAGCGCCGATTCCGCTTCCTCGAGCGCGCCTTCCGCCAGGCGCTGCTTTGTGAGCCGCAGCTTCTGTTCCAGTTGCTGCGCGCGCGCCACAGCGGCTTCCACCTGCGCCAACAATTCGTGCGCGGCCTCGTGTTTCGAGTCAAACCCAAGCGCCGCTTCTACCTCGACTTGTGCCTCGCGAAACTGCCCAGACTGCAACAGCCCGCGCCCACGGCTCAGGTGCTCCTGAATTTTCGGCGCAATTTCGCTGCGCCGGATTTCCGCAGAGATTCTTTCCAGAAGGCTCTTTACCGTAGGATTCGTCGAATCAATCTGGCGGGCGCGTTTCAACCGCTCTTGCGCCTTCAGCAGGTCGCCTTGTTCATACAGCACTCGCGCGCGGTCCGCCAGCGCCGTGGCTTCGCTCGATTTGAGCCGGTTCCACACCGGCTCCAGATCGAGCAGCACGTCTTCCATCGTTTGGTAGCGTTCGCCGGTTGGTTTTCGCAACATTCGCCGGATGACGGCGTCGAGTTCCTCCGGGCAATCCGGAACTGTCGCGGTAATTGGCGGCACCTCATCTTCCATGATGCTGCTGATAATGTCGTAGCCGTCGCCCGTAAACGGCCGCTGGTAGCAGATCAGCTCGTAACACGTGATGCCCACCGCCCAGATGTCGGTTCGCTCGTTGGCCTTCTGTTTCTTGAACAGCTCCGGCGCCATGTACGCAGGCGTGCCGATCATCATGTTGGTGTGGGTGCGCGAAAAATCCACCAGGCGCGCGATGCCAAAGTCCACCACCTTCACAGCGCCTTCCGAGTTCACCATGATGTTGCCCGGCTTGATGTCGCGGTGCACCACGCGATTTTTGTGCGCGTATTCCAGTGCCTGGCAGATTTTGACGATGTAGCCGACTTTCACGGCTACCGGCATTTCCGTCTGCCGCAATATCGTCTTTTCCAGGCTCTCGCCATCGAGGTACTCCATGGCGATGAAAGGCGTGTCTTTTTCCTGGCCCAGTTCGAAAATCGTGACGATGCTGGGATGCTGCAGCTTTCCCGCCGATTGTGCTTCCTGATAGAAGCGCTCCAGCAAGTCGGGGCGGTCCACCAGATTACTGTTGATGGTTTTCAGCGCGACCAGCCGCCCGATAAACGGGTCGCGCGCCTTGTACACGACGCCCATGGCTCCGTGTCCAAGTTCTGCGAGGATTTCGTATTTTCCGAGCTTCTGCAAAGGAGGCAACCCTACGCGGCTAATCGTAACAAATCTTCGTCATTTCGCACGCCTTCATCGCTGAAAGGTTATCGTAAGCGGAAAGCGCACGGACACCGCCTTGCCTTGCGATTTCGGCGGCGTGGCCTTCCAGTGTTTCGACGCGTCTTTCACTTTGTTGAAAAAGCTCTTCTCGGGATTTCCGTCTTTGTCCACTTTCACGTTTCCGTTCGGCTCGACGGTCACGAGCACTGTGAGCGCGTAGGGCAACGGCTGTTTCGCATCATTAGGGATATCCACCGTGGTAATTCCTACCCACTCCAGCGGCGCGTTGGCGTCCAGTTGCGAGCAAGGCACGGATCCGTTTGCCGAAGGCACTTCCGGCGCGCCCTTTCCCGGCCCGCACACAATCGCAGGTACAACTATTTTCCCCGCGGTCTGCCGCAGCGTTTGCATGGCCTTCGGGATCTCAGTGCTTACGTACTGTCCCGCAGCGACGTGGTAAGCGCTCGTGCCATTCGCTATTTTTTGAAATTCCGGCAGCGCTTTGTTTACCGCATCAAGGTCTTTCTTCTGCACCGCTTGATTAAAGCGCACCACCGCCGTGTCGAACGCCGCTTTGTCGCCACTCTTTTCTATCGCCGCGGTGTAGGAGGCATTCAACTTCCGTTCTAGATCCTTGCAGGAATTCAGTATCGCGGCCTCTTCCGCGCGCGCCTGAAATCCATGCAGATCGTCTATGGCATGTTGAATGGCCGCTGCATCGCTCTTGCTTTCCGCAGCTTGGCCGGCGCTCTTAATTGCTTCGAAAGCCTTTTGTTCTTCGGAGCGCAACTCCGCCGCCAGGCGCTCTTGCGTTTTAGGCCATTGACTTATGCTCTCGAGCTGGCCCTTCGCCGCTCGAAACGCTCCGCTGCGAATCGAGCCTTCGACTCCGTTTGTCGCGTTGAGCGCGTTCTCCGCTATCGTCAACTGCTTCTTTGCGTCGGCGGACTTCGCCCACTTCTTTTTGATCAGCGACTGGAAGCCGTCGCGAGCGGAGGCGAACTTTTCGTCTTTCAAATCCTGCACCGCGCTGGAGTATGTTTTGTCGTCGTTGCCCAGTTGGCGAATGCGGTATATGTACGTATCCGCTTGCGGTTTCAGGGTGGAACCCGGAACATTGAGGTCGACCAGCGCGCGAAACGCTTTGCGTGCTCCCTCCATATCATTTGCTTGAAACAGCTTTTGTCCTTGATCGAACAGGTCTTGCTCCTGCTTGTGCACGTCCACCGCGCTCGCACAAGCCGTGGCTTCGCTTAGTTCGCGTGCGCCCTCATCGGCGTGCCACAGATTCGCGGCGATCACCTGGCGAAACGCCTGCTGTGCTCCGATGCAGTCTTTTTTGTCCGCGAGCATCTGCACGCCGGCGTCAAACTGCCGTTGATCCTCGGCGCGTTGTTGTTCGATTTCTGCAATCCGTTGGCTAGCTTCCTTTTCGAGCGGCCCCTTGGCCTTTAGAATCTTTCGCCACGTCTCTTCAGACTGATCGAACTGCTTGTTGGTCCACTCCTCTTCGGCCTGGTGTTTTAACTTATTGTCCTCGGCCGCAGCGCTCGTTCCCTTCATCGCCCACACGGCAACGATCAGAACCAAGACCATCACGGCGGCCACGCCGCCCAGCACCGCGGGATTTTTCAGAATCGGCGGCAACTGCGCCAGCAAGTCGGTCCCGGGTTTCGCTTTTGCGGGCACGCCTGGCGGTGCTTCCGGCCTGCTGCCCGTGTCTTTCGACCCCTGCGGCGGCATGACCACCGTCGCAGCGCTTGCTCCCATCGCCGGCGCTCCCAGAATCACCGTCTTGTCCGTAAGTTCGGCTCCAGGTCCCGGCTTAGCTGCTCCGGACAGCTCCGGCCGCTTCGGAACTTGCGTGTCCTTTCGTGGCGGAAGCGGTGTGTCCGCCGGACCCATCACACGAGTCGCAGAAAACACCGTCCCTGGCGCTCCTGGCGAACCGCTGCTCAACAACTGCGTGGCATCCGAGGCTGCCGGTTGCTTGGCCGCAGGCGGAGTTCCTTTTTTCGGTGAAGCGGGTGGCTTCGCGACAGTCGTTTTCGCAGGCGTGTACAACTGTGTCGCGTCGCTTGCTCTGGGCGCGGACAACGACGAAATCTTCCCGCGTAGCTCTTGCATCAGCGGATCAGTGGGCTGCAGGATTTTTGTCGCCAATACCTGGTCGAAAAGTTGTGTTGCACCGGCCTGATCGCCCTTATTAATCAGGGTTTTCAAAGCGGCTACTTTCTGTTCCTGCTCTTCTTTTTTACGTTTTTTATCTTCCGCACCTTGCAGCAACTGCGTCACGTTAGCATCCGGCCCCATTGTCGCCATGGTCTGCTGGGCCATTTCGATGGCGTCGGTGATTTTGTCCTGGTTGATTTTGCTGTTGATTTCGCGCACCCGCCGCTGCATTTCCGTGCGCGCCCGCTCGCGGTCTTCTTGTTCTTTCTTGAGCGCTTCCGCTTCTGCGACAAGTTTCCGGAAGGTTTCCTGTTTCGGGAAATCCTGGACGCCTTTGCGTGCTGCATCCAGCGCCTCGCTGTAACGCTCGCACATCAGGAAGCCCTGAATCTGCTTCTCGCGTTCTTCTTCTTTTCGTTTCTGGTCGAGTTGCGCGACTTCGCCGCGCGCGAAATTCACCAGCTCCTTCAATTCGTAATCCTGCGGATACTCTTCCAGAAGCGGCTCGCCCTTCGCCACCACCTGTTTGAATTTCCCCGCGCCGAGCAATCCGCGCAGCGAAGAAATCTCCGTCTCGAGTCGCTTCTGCCGGTTCTGCTCCTGCTCTTCCTGCTGCGCGAGATTTTGCAGATTCCGCACTGCAGAGTCCTGCGGATACTCCCGAACCAGACTCGCCAGCGCCGCAGTTGCCGCTGCAAAATTCTGTTGACCGAGCAGCTTGCGCACTTCCGCCATCTGCCGCTGTTTTTGCTGCTCCGCTTGGTCGGATTTCGCGCTTTCTTGCAGCTTCTTGAGCTCCGGATCGTTGGGAAACTCCTGCCACGCGGCGGCAATCACACTGAGGCACTCGTCGTAATTCAGCTCGGTCCACAACGTGCGCGCGCGGTGCAGGATTTCTCCGAGCTTTTTCCGCCGCTCGCGGCGCGTTCGTTCATCGTCAATTTGCCTGCGCAGCTCGAGCGCCTGCGCGTTGGCGTTGTCGATTTCGAACGCCTGACCCAGCGCCGCGGCAGCTTCCGTCAGCGCGCCTTCCGCAAGACGCTGCTTCGTGAGCCGCAGCTTTTGTTCCAACTGTTGCGCCCGCGCTTCCGCGGCGTCCACTTCGGCCAACAGTTTCAGAGCGCTCTCGTGCTTCGAATCCAGCCCAAGCGCTGCGTGCGCTTCGCTCTTGGCTTCCCGCAATTGGCCCGATTTAAGGAACCCGTCGCCGCGATTCATGTGTTCCAGCAAACGCGGCAAGATTTCCGTACGGCGCAGCTCGATGGTCACTTTCTCGAGCATGCTTTTCGCTTGCGAGTTGCTGACGTCAATGTGCAGCGCCTTGCGCAGCAACGCTTGCGCGCGCTGCAAATCCTTCGCCGCTACCAAATCTTTGCAATCTGCGAGAAGTCCCGACACCGTGGCCTGCTGCGCCGCCTTCCAGATGGGCTCGATCGCGTGCAGCACATCCTCCATGGACTGGTATCGATCGTCGCTTTTTTTCGCGAGCAACTTCGCCACGATAGGTACCAGGTCGTCGGTGCAGTCCGGCGAAAGCGACTGCAGATTCTCCGGCTCCTCGTAAATAATGTGGAACATCAGCTCGGCTTCGCTGTCGCCAACGAATGGCCGGCGGCTCGCCAGAAGTTCGTATAACGTCACCCCCACGGCCCAAATGTCCGACCGCGCATCGGCACGCTCGCCTTTGTAAAGCTGCGGCGACATGTACGCGCGCGAGCCGATCATCATGTTCGGCTGCGTCATGGACATGTCCGTAAGGCGCGCGATGCCGAAGTCCACGACCTTTACCACGCCTTCTTTCGTGACCATGATGTTGGCCGGCTTCACGTCTCGGTGCACGACGTTGTGGTGGTGCGCGTAGGCCAGCGCATCGCAAACTCGCACGATGTACCCAAGTTTTACTGAGAGTGGCAGCACCTGCTTCTGCTCGATCATGCGATCGAGACTCTCGCCTTCGAGGTACTCCATCGCGATGAATGGAGTGTTTTTCTCGTGGCCCAATTCGTAAATCGTAACGATGTTGGGATGCTGGAGGGCCCCGGCGGAGCGCGCTTCCTGGTAAAAGCGGTCGAGGAGGTTGGACTGCGCGCTGGACCCTCCGGTGATGGTCTTCAACGCAACAAGGCGGTCAATCAGCGGGTCGCGGGCCTTGTACACCGAGCCCATAGCTCCGCGGCCGATCTCGGAAATGATTTCGTACTTCCCTAAATACTGCACACACGAACCCCTGTGGGCAAGATACTAACAAAATTAGGGCCATTCCGGTGTGGTAGTTCGACCACACACCCGCCCATAAAACAGTTGTGATTTACCGGCTCCACGCGTTTCGACTTGCCCCGCATTGTACTGGCTATCTTATTGAAAACACGGTGGTAAACAGGTTTCCGTCGCGGGAAGAACCATAATTGAGGACAAATGCCGGTGGCTCTTGGAGTATCGCCGTCAACTGCAATGGGTGATTTCGACCCAACGTCCCAAGAACAGAGCGATACCTCGGGCCTTGCCGATTCCCCAAAACTAACCGCTTTTTCACACTGGACCGGGGTCAGCATGTTCGAGCGCTGAGTACATCTTACAGGGATTCGCTGTCGTGTCTCAGCTCGCTGTGTTGGCCTTCGCCACCAGCAAAACGGCCAATAGATAGAATACGAACATGAGCGCCAGATACATTTTGGCACCCGTCTTCGCGCCTTGAAATTCCTTCCACGCAAAGACACCCCAGAGGGCCGCGACCATGGGCGCCGACTGTCCAATCGCGTACGAAATCGCTACGCCCGTAAAATTCGCCGCCACCAGATTAAAAACCGTTCCCGTTCCCCAAATCGCTCCCCCGAGCAAGCCGAGCATGTGTCCCGAGCCGGGTCCCCGGAAGAATTCGCCGAACTTCACCGGCTCACCAACCAGAGGCTTCTTCATGAAATAAATATTCCAGATGAAACAGGAGAGCAGTGCACCCAGCGTCAGGAAAACTCCGACAGTGTACGGCCCCAGCGTCCTTCCGTGGCTCATGGCGTGCGCCACAAACGGCGACCACAGCCCCATCAGCACTCCGGAGACGATGCACGTAGTGATGCTCTTCTTCGACGCCGAACCCGCGGCCGTCGTGAGACTGCCGTACGCTTTGCCATCGAGTATGACCGCAATCACCGCGCACGCGACGCCCACCGCAAGTAACGCCGCATTCCCTTTCGGCTGCTGTAGGTAAGCCGTAATCACGCCAACAACGAGCGCGATGCCAATGGACACCGGAAACGCGATCGCCAAGCCGGCCATATCAATCGCCGCGACTAGCAGAAGATTCGCTAGATTGAAAACCGCGCCACCGATTAGCGTGTAAACGATGTTGGCCCCATCCGCCGCGCGCACGTTATTGAGAAAACTGTTGGCGTCATGCGCCGTACTGCCCATGGTGAACGCCAGCACGACGGATATGAGAAATATCCCGACCGCGTAGTCCCAGTAAAAAAGCTCGAAGCGATAATTTTTAACGCCCTTGAACGTATTCGCCCACGAGCCCCAGCAGATCGCCGTGGTAATCATCATCAACAGCGCAATTTCCAGGCTATGCGGCGTATACATTCCCCGGCCTTTCCCGAAATCTCTTCGCCTGTTGTGTAACTTTGCGGCGCAATCTTAAGCGCCGCCTACAAACGACACTCATGTTGAGCGAAGCGAAGGATCCACCTGCATTCGTTCTACGAATGCCCGTGCTTATATTAGCCGTCCTTCCCGCTGTCAAGCAGCATTTCCCACGCGCCGCCCATCACGGTTCACGGGACACGCATCACCGAACACGGCTATAATCCGCCTCCATGCCAAGACAATCTTTCATCGCCGTCGTCGGCTCGTGCAACGTCGACCTCACCACCTTCAACGACGTCTTCCCGCGCCCGGGCGAGACCATCTTCGGGGAAAAATTCGATCTCGGCTTCGGCGGTAAAGGCGCGAACCAGGCCGTTGCCGCCAAACTTTGCGGCGCGTCGGTGGCCATGGTCGCCAAAGTCGGCAGCGATCTTTTTGGCCCCGCCACCATAAAAAACTTCGAGTCCCTCGGAATCAACGCCAGCCACGTGCGCATCGAGCAAGGTGCGTCCAGCGGCGTTGCTCCCATCTTCGTCCAGCCCAGCGGCCAGAATCGCATCATCGTAGTGAAAGGCGCGAACGATGCGTTGTCTCCCGCCGACGTGGACGCCGCAGCCCCACTTTTAAAAAAAGCCGATACCATCGTTCTACAATTCGAAATTCCTCTCGCGACGGTGTATCACACCGTGCGCTTCGCCGCCTCGGCCGGGATCCCTTGCATCGTAAATCCCGCTCCCGCGCAGCACGTGGACTTCGAGCAACTTCGCGGCGCAGCGTACTTCATTCCCAACGAATCGGAAGCGGAACTCATCACCGGGATTCCTGTGCACTCCGTCGAAGAAGCCAAAAAGTGCGCGACTTTTCTTCTGAGCAAAGGCCTCAAGCGCGTCGTGCTCACGCTCGGCGAACGCGGCTGCCTGCTCGCCGGCTCTGAAGGCGCGCAACTCATCCCGCCGTTCAAGGTGAACGCCCTCGACACCACCGGCGCCGGCGACGCCTTCATAGGCAGTTTTGCTGTGTTTCTCGGCGAAGGTTTTTCCGAGAAAGAGGCGCTAACGCGCGCGAATCTTTACGCCGCACTTTCCACAACGAAGGTCGGCACGCAGAAATCTTTCGTCACGCGCGCAGAATTCGATCGCGAATGGCAATCTCGCAACGCGCACCGCTAAATCGCAGCACCGCACTTTTAGACTCCCGCGGCTTGCTTGTCTTGCTTGCCCTGCTCGCCCTGAGTAACGTCGAAGGGAGCGTAGTCGAAGGGCGCCCCGCGAACGTCCTCCGTTTTTTCCTCACTCCGCGATCTCCGACCATAACGCCCGAATAATGCTAAAATGGCACTTTCAACTCAACTTCACGCGCCCATGTCCATCACCAACCACAACCTCGCCTCCACTTCGCTCGACGTTTCTCTCTTCGGCGACACCTCTCTCGCCTCTTTCCGCGGCAAGCCGCTTCAGCCCAATCGCGGCGTTCCTCTCAATCTCGATTGGGTCGAAGACGTCCGCGTCAACACTTCCGCCGTCGAACGCCGCGCCGCCTCTCTCGTCACCCGCCGCACGGTAAAAAAAGACTGGCAAGCCGCTTGGCTTCTTCGCGCCATCTCCTGCATGGACCTCACCACGCTCTCCGGCGACGACACCGACGAACGCGTCCGCCGCCTCTGCGCCAAAGGCCGCCATCCTCTCCAGCACGAACTCGTCGCCAAACTCGGCATCGCATCGCTCGATCTCAAAGTCGCCGCCATCTGCGTCTACCATCTTTTCGTCGAAACCGCTCGCCGCGCCCTCGAAGGTTCCGGCATTCGCGTCGCTGCCGTCTCCACCGGCTTCCCCGCCGGCCTTTCGCCGCTCGCCGAACGTGTCGCCGAAATCCGCCGCTCCGTCGAAGCCGGCGCCGACGAGATTGACGTCGTCATCACTCGCGCCCACGTTTTCGGCGCAAAGTGGCAAGCCCTCTACGACGAAATTGCTTCCTTCAAACACGCCTGCGGTCCCGCGCACCTCAAGGTCATTCTCGGCACCGGCGATCTGCTCACTCTGCGCAATGTCGCACGCGCCTCCGTCGTCGCCATGATGGCCGGCGCCGATTTCATCAAGACTTCCACCGGCAAAGAATCCATCAACGCCACCCTTCCCGTCGGCCTCGTCATGACGCGCGCCATTCGCGAATACGCCCTGCAAACCGGCTTCGCTGTCGGCTTCAAGCCCGCCGGCGGCATTCGCACCGCCAAGCAATCGCTCGAATGGCTTTCGCTGATGAAAGAAGAACTCGGCAATTCCTGGCTCAACTCCGAACTTTTCCGCTTCGGCGCCAGCGGCATGCTCGCCGATATCGAGCGCCAACTCGAGCATCACGCCACCGGCCGCTACTCCGCCGACTATCGCCACCCCATCGCATGAGCCCCATCGCATGAGCATCGTCGAAAAATTCGTCACCATGGACTACGGTCCCGCGCCTGAAGATCCGCGTGAAGCTCTTGCCTGGCTCGATCACCACCATCGCCGCTTCTCGCATTTCATCAACGGCGAATGGCGCGCTCCCATCGAAAACAAATTCTTCGACACAAATGATCCTTCCACCACCGAAAAACTCGCCGACATCGCGCAAGGCTCCGCGCACGATATTGCCGCCGCCGTCGCCGCCGCGCGTAACGCTCTTCCCGCCTGGCAAGCGCTCTCTCCGCACGCCCGCGCCCGTTTCCTCTACGCGCTTGCCCGCCAAATCCAGAAACATTCCCGCCGCCTCGCCGTCCTCGAAACGCTCGATAACGGCAAGCCCATTCGCGAAAGCCGCGACATTGATATTCCTCTCGTCGCTCGCCACTTCTATCATCACGCCGGCTGGGCGCAGCTTCTGCCTCAGGAATTTCCCGGCTACACCGCGTGTGGCGTCGTCGGCCAAATCATTCCGTGGAACTTTCCGCTGCTCATGCTCGCGTGGAAAATCGCTCCCGCTCTCGCCACTGGCAACACGGTCGTATTAAAGCCCGCCGAATTCACTCCTCTCACCGCGCTCGCCTTCGCCGAAATTTGCCAGGAGATTGATCTCCCGCCCGGCGTCGTCAACATCGTCACCGGCGACGGCTCTACAGGCGAAGCGCTCGTAAAACATCCCGACGTCGACAAAATTGCTTTCACCGGTTCCACCGAAGTCGGCCGCGCCATTCGCAAAGCCACCGCCCACTCGCACAAAAAACTCTCTCTCGAACTCGGCGGCAAATCTCCTTTCATCATTTTCGAAGACGCCGACCTCGATTCCGCCGTTGAAGGCCTCGTGGACGGCATCTGGTTCAACCAGGGCCAAGTCTGCTGCGCCGGCTCGCGCCTGCTAATGCAGGAAAGCATCGCCGAGCCGCTCATCGCTAAAATCTGCGATCGCATGAACACGCTGCGCGTCGGCTCGCCGCTCGATAAAGCCATTGACATCGGCGCCATCGTCGCCCGCGTCCAGCTCGAACGCATTCAGCGCCTCGTGGATCAAGGCGTCGCCGAAGGCGCCACTTGCTGGCAGCCGCAAATTCCCATGCCCTCGCGCGGCCTCTATTTCCCTCCAACTCTTCTCAGCAACGTGCATCCCACCAGCATCGTCGCACAACAGGAAATCTTCGGCCCCGTTCTCGCCGCCATGACTTTCCGCACGCCCGCCGAGGCCGTCGAGCTTGCCAACAACACCGCCTACGGCCTCGCCGCCTGCGTCTGGTCCGAGAGCGTCAACGTTTCTCTTCACGTCGCCGCGCAAATCAAAGCCGGCGTCGTCTGGGTCAATTGTACGAATCTTTTCGACGCATCCTGCGGTTTCGGCGGCTATCGCGAAAGCGGCTACGGCCGCGAAGGCGGTCGCGAAGGCCTCCTCGAGTATCTCGAACCCGCATGGTTCAAATCCGCTCCGCAACTTAAACCAACACCTTTAGCCATCGATCAACCTATTGCAGAGTCTCGCGCTGCACGCGCCGATTCGCTCACCCCGCCTATCGATCGCACCGTCAAACTTTTTATCGCCGGCAAACAAGCTCGCCCCGACTCCGGCTATTCCTTCCCCGTCCGCGCCGCCGACGGCCGCCTCCTCGGCGAAGCTCCCCTCGGCAATCGCAAAGACATTCGCAACGCCGTCGAAGCCGCACGCAAAGCTACCGCCTGGCCAAAAGCCACCGCGCACACCCGTGCGCAGGTCCTTTTCTATCTCGGGGAAAATCTCAGCCAGCGCCGCGATGAAATCGCGCAGCGTCTCTCAGATGTTGTTGGCAAAACGCAAGCTGAAGCCGAAGTCTCTCTCGGCATCGAACGCATCTTTTCCTACGCTGCCTGGGCCGACAAATTCGATGGCGCCATCCACAATCCACCGTTCCGCAACGTCACTCTCGCCATGCACGAACCCATTGGCACCATCGCCATTCGCTGCCCCAGCGAAGCGCCGCTCCTCGGTTTTCTCTCCACCGTCATGCCCGGGCTCGCCATGGGCAACACCGTCATCGCCATTCCCAGCGAACTCTATCCGCTCATCACCGGCGATCTCTACTCGCTCTTCGAAACCAGCGATCTCCCCGCCGGCGCCGTCAACCTCGTCACCGGCCGCCCCGCCGAACTCCTCAAAACGCTCGCCGAACACGACGATGTCGACGCCATCTGGTGCTTCGCCGACGAAGCCACCTGCGCCACCGCCAAGGAACTCTCCATCGGCAATCTGAAACAAGTTTTCACCAACGAAGGCCGCTCCCTCGACTGGTTCAATCCCACCCAATCCGAAGGCCGCTTCTTCCTCCACCACGCCACGCAACTCAAAAACATCTGGGTCCCCTACGGCGAGTAAGTAGCACAGGCACTCCTTCCTGGGTGGTGTCTACGCCAGGGAACAAGCGTCTCCCTGGCGGTGTCTATCGAGCAAAGCCATGATGCGCTCTTCTCCATTATTGTTCTTTGCGCTCCTGATAACGTTCCGCCAAGAAACGCCCAAAGTCGCTACGCCAAAAGCCCTCGAGACAACGGTCTGCCAAATCATGAGGGATCCCTCAAGCTTCAACAACAAACTCGTGAAGCTTCGCGGCTACGTCTCCGTCTCGTTTGAATACTCAATGCTGCGAGCCGAAGGCTGCGATGAGGTTCTTTGGTTTGCTCTTGCCGACGGTTCGGGGCCTCCGGGGCTAGTGGCAACCGTGAATGGCGCTGGACGGCCCGGGAGCAAGGACTCGAAAGGCACTCCGATTAAACCCATCTCCATAAAACTGTTACGCGACTTGAACTTCGACAAATTCGAGCACTACATGTCCATACAGGCCGAGGCGAAACCTTGTTTCAATCCTCTGTCAGAGCCAAGTCCAGTTGATTGCGATGTGGAACGCGTCACAGCCACTTTCACCGGCCGAATAGACAGCGTCTCCAAACAAATCCACGCTGCACACTTGAAACGACCCGCAAACGCGAGTCCTGACTCAAGAGGATTCGGACAAATGGGAGTGTTCGACGCGCAGTTCGTCCTCCAATCCGTTGCAGATGTATCTGCCGTCGATTCTCTCGGCCGCATCAAACCCTAAGGGCGGCCGGCCCCCCCTTTGAGCCGCCAAGTACCTCCAGCCCGTGCCCTTTTCGCCCGCGGTCATCGTTGATCGTAGGGGATTGCTAAATAATGAGGTACGTGCCTACAATCTACTTGCCATGCCTAAGTTGCTAGTTCCCACTCTCCTGGCTACTCTCACCCTTTGCCCTCTTGCAGGCTCTCAAATCCGGCCCTCCGACGTGCGCTGGGCGGTCAAAGTCGCAGGCCGAGATCAGCGCCAGACCAAGGGCGTCAATTGCCACCCCTTTGAATACTTCACGGATAGCACCCATTTGAAAGACTTCGACTACGTACATCACATCCCGAAACCTTATCCCGACGGGATTAGCGACGAAGTCGAATCGAAGCGCCGTGCTGTAATCAACGGATTTGCGGTCTATGACGTTGTGCATCAAATTGACGCCGGCGAGGCGCCAGCCGATTGGCTGCATTTTTCTTACCCGCCTGGCCTTGTAAAAATGGTCTTGATCGAACGTAATCCCGGAGAGTTCTGCGAGATTTTTCACGAGCAGGATTCTGACGGCGAGTTCACCGCGTCACCGTCCTATTTTGTTGACGTCGGCGCCGAAAGACTTCTCGCAGTCCACGATCCTATCGCGGGCGTTGGCAACTACTTCAATGAAGCCTACTGGACTTTCGACAAGGATGGCCCCATTCCCCTGAACCTCAGCATCATCAAAGAAACCGTGGACAAGCTACTTCCTCCGCACGTGCATGTGTACCGGGGCATCGGGTTCGACATCGAAACTCTTTCCTATGACATGGGCCTGATACACGACACCGACAACGGCCCCTTGCGCCAAGGATTCGTCCACCTGACGTTCGCTCTAAAAGATCGCCAGCTGAGCATCGTCGACTCGAAATTTGATCTCGAAAGTTTAGTCCCGATCAGCCCGATCAGCCCGGCACCGCCAAACGCGCCTCACGTTGTGATCGACGCCGCGCAAGACGAAATCAGAAAGGAAGCGTTGGCCATTCTCGCAGCCGCCGGCTATTCCATGGATGCGGAAACTGCGGCGGAGCTGAAAATCTCTAAGATGTACACTCAACAAGAATTGGCCCGCTTCACGCAGCCGGGAATCGTCTGCCAGCATGTTGCTACGGTTGACTTCTCACCCAAAGCTAGCGCCACAGCTGTGACCATGAATTCCGAAACCGTATGCCATCGCGATCGCTCGGGCTTGCGTTTCGACGACCATCGTGCCCGCGACGTCGAGACAATGCAAAACAAGCTCCAGGAGCTAAAGGACAAAGTCGAAGGCGCCGATCACCGGCCCTGACCTCCCGCGGGTCCCCCACGTGTCGCTTTTGCACATGAAGCATCTTATCTTCCGCGCCCCGCCGCGAATTTCGACATCTATCTCCCAGTCTGGCTCGCCGCCCACAACCAATCCATCTTCAACGCACTTTTCTTCGCCGATACCTTGTCCGCCCTCTGGCAATGGCTCGCCTGGCACGCTAAACCGCCCTGAATTCACATACTTCACAGCGTAGTACCAAAATCGCGTACTAGGGTCTTTGCTGGATTGCACCCGTTCCCGAGGAGCGGTATCCAAGAGCAGACACGACGTAGCTGGCGGCGTCTCCCGGCCGAACGCGGGGTTATGCAAAGGATGTATCGACCGCTAATCCCTTCCCAGCCGGGATCCTGACGCGTTCCCAGACGCTTCCGCACGCCACAACACGCCGGGTTACCCAGTCAAGGCTTGGACCACTTGTCTTCAGACCAATCGCTCGGCGGCAGAATCGAGCGGCGGCTCCCGATCATCGTCGTGGTGCGCCTCGCCCCCGTCGAACGTGCCGGTGCCGTTGCGGAAGAGAAAACGTGCACCGATAACATCAGCGCACACGGCGCTCGCCTGTTCTCCAAACACCGTTGGCAGCCTGGTGACTGCATAACCGTAACTGCCACGAACGAGGAGAAGGCATCCGGGAAGGTAGTCTATTGCCAGTGGCTGGCGGACGATCGCTTTAGTGTCGGAGTGACGTTCCAGAATGACCCCGTCGGGTGGTCCGTCATTCGCAGATATGACGGCCACTCAAACGACCCCTCAGTCACACCAAAGTCCAAAATCCCCCGGTAGCGTTCCCCGCCCCTCAATAAGCACACTCGCTGGCGCTGGCTCTCGCCGCCTTCGGGTTTGCCGCTCCGGAGCTAGCGATTCTGCGTGGCAACCGTGCTTTCGTCAGGGCATGGCTTTAGCCATGCCGCTAAGTGCCTTGGAATCAATACGGCTTTAGCCGCTGAGGGGCGAATCTCGAAGTTCCCAGACAGACTCGGGAGCCAGCCTCAACCGCCCGCCCCTGCTGCCCCGCCGCCCGAGGATCCTCCCGGGAAGCCTTAGGCACTATCTAGTTTAAGGCGCTAACTGGTAAATAGGTATCCGCTTGATTTCTCGTCACTTAAAATTTTCCTTGATTTGTTTACCATTTCGTGCTATAAGACTGTGTGAATCGTCCTCGCCAGCCCGGTCCCCTACTCTCCTTCCGCGACTCCTCACTCTGCACCAGCCACTGTCCGCTACCTCTAAGTCCTTTGTCTGCCACTCTTACAAGAAACTGCAGCGCTGCACAATCTTGCAACGTTCTAAGTCCTTTGTTTGCCACTCTTACAGACACCCCCGCACGTAAGTCCTTTCCCTGCCACTCTTACGAAAACACCCGGGGTGGCATACCCGTGTCGGTCAAAGGGTCTCCGACCTCTTCCTTCGACCTTCAACTCTCGACCCTCCACCTCTTTCTGCCGTTCTCTGCGCCCCAGCGCCTCTGCGCGATCCAGACTCCGGTCCTTACCGCCCCAACCGCCCACCAACCCGACACACCTGCCACCATCACTTCACCTGCAAACCCTTTCCTATCAATCGCTTGCGAACACTTTCCATCAGCAATAGGGGTGGGGGGTGCGCAGCATTCCTGCCTGCCAGCAACTCGCTTCTCTGTTGTTAAAAAGAAATTCTCGCGCTCAACTGAATTTCGCGCCCCGGCGTCATCGCCATGGTAATCGTCCCGAATTGCGGCTCGTTGACGTACCGGTTCGGCGTTCCGAGATTGGTTTTATTCAACGCGTTGAACGCCTCGGCTCGAAACTGGAAATTCGCCTGTTCCGTCAGCCGGAAACTCCGCGCCAAGGCCAGGTCCATCGTCTGCAGCGGAGGCCCGTACACCGAATTGCGACCCACATTTCCAAACGTGAACGCTGCCGGCGCGGCGAAGGCTGCGGGATTGAACCACTCATCTGCCGTCCGCGTACCCGGACCGAACACCGGCACACCCGTGGCATTCGCGCGAATCGGATTCTCACCGAGCACCGTTCCCGAATTTGCGGTATCGCCAAACACCGAAATCGTAAACGGCATTCCCGATTGCACCTGGTACACCGTGGAAAAATGCCAGTCCTGCGTCGCCAGCCGCGTCCATTCCGCGCGCCGGTACGCCGGCACATCGTACACACTGCTCAGCGCCAGGCGATGGCGGACGTCGCATCCGGGCCCTTTCTCCGCGGCGAGATCATTATTATTTTGCGGGATGGCCGATTCATCCATGGGAGAACGAAAATCCGGCGCGTTCGTCAGATTCTTGGCAAATGTGTAATTCGCCAGAAGACTTAGCCCATGCGAGTAACGTCGCCGCACATTCACATATCCCGCGTCGTACCAGCTCTGCGCGGAATTCTCCAGCAGGTTAATCGTGCTAACGGGAAACGTTTCGCTTTGCACGATGGCATTCGTGCTGCTCTGTGTCAGCGTCGTTCCGGGCACAAAAGTTATCGTCTTGAACGGCCGGCGCGGACCAAGCGGTCCCGGTCCCGGCAGCGTGTTGTTGATCAGGTGCGCGCGCTGCAAGTGAAATCCGCGCGCGCCGAGATACCCGGCCTCGATCGACGTGTCACGCCCGAGGCTCTTTTGCACCGAGCCGTTCCACTGCTGCACGTATTGCGCCGGCGAATGCGGATCAAACGCTGTGAAGCTCACCGTCGTTGCCGGCAGCGGCCCCGCGCCGAGCACGGGAGTGCCAAAATTCATTCCGCTCGCAAAAAGCGCCGCGGGCGGCGTGAAATTGTCCGCCTGCTGCGTCTCTGGAAAAACGTACGGCACGTTGTGCCGCTGGTTGCACCAGGTATTCAGATCCACGGGCGTAAAGAAAATTCCGTACGCCGTATGCAGCACGATGCCGGCGCGCGGAATATTTTTCGCGATTCCCAATCGCGGCGCGAAATTATGCTTGTTCGCGTACAGCAAACCCTTTGGATAACCCAGCTCGCCGCCGATAAACGCCGAGGGCACGCCGTTATTGAAGATCAAATTCGTGTTGGTGCTTTCCAAATCGTAGAGCGGGCTCGCGTACTCATACCGCAAGCCCAGGTTCAGCGTGGTCGTGGGCGCAACTTGCCAGCTATCCTCGGCAAATCCTGCCATTCCCCACGAGCGCAAATCCATGCGCGGAATTCCCGCTTGGCGCTGCTTTACGGCGGGCAAGCTCAGCAGCAAGCTCGCCAGCCCGGATCCGCTCCCGTCGTTAAATCCAAATTCCGTCGTGTACCCGGTCGTATATTGGTAGTAGCCGCGGTTCTGGAAAAATCCCCACATCGGCCAGAAGTAGCTGTTCCACTCCGCGCCAAATTTCAATGCGTGCGCGCCCCGCTGCCACGCATACGTGTCGCGCAATTCCAACGTCGTATCCCAGGCATGCATCGGTGTTGCGGCGAACGTATCGCCAATTCCCGAGTACCCTTGCGCTGCAAACCACGGCGCGCCCCATGCGCCCGAGCCCCCAAATCCGATTCCCTGGATTCCCAGTGCACTGACGATGTCGTTCACGCCGTCGTTCTGCGAAGTGCGGTCCATCGAAAGCCGCGATACCGCGACGCTCGCCGTATTCACCCGGTTAGGCGCAAAAATGTGATTCCACGAACCCACGGCCTGCTGCGAAAGATTGTCAAAGTTCACGCCGAATCCCGGCAGGTTCTCGGTTGTGGAAGTTACGCCGCTGCTCGGTGAGAAACCGGCTTCGCTGCCGGCGGAGTAACGGGCAAAAAACGTGTCGCCTCTTGAAAAATTGTGGTCGATGCGCAAAGTGCCCTGATTTTGAAAGTGGGTCTCGTTGCGGATGTCGAGATAATTGTTCGAATCGGGTTGCCCCGGATTCATCATCATGTTTGGCTGTGGAACGTACTTCAGCAGAAACGCCTCGAGTAACGGGTTGATGCGATTCGAAGGAATTCGATTGTTCGTGAACTGCGAACGCGTATACGGAAAGTTCGAAGGTCCCGTCGGGCGATTCGCGTTGTAATTCGGATTCGGGACAGCGGTCGTCGGATCGTAGATTTTCATCGGGCTCATGCTGAAATCGCCCTGGATTTCCGCTTGCGTGGGCACGGTGAGCGTCTGCGCATCCGCCTGCGCCAGCCGCAATCCTTCGTAATTCGCAAAGAAAAATGTTTTCTTGCCGATGAGCGGTCCGCCAAACGTAGCTCCGAAATTGTTTTGCACGAGATGATTGTTGCCCATCGAAGCAAACGTGCTCGCATCCATAGAACCGTTGCGCAGAAATTCGTAGACCGTGCCGTGGAATTGGCTCGAGCCCGCGTGCGTCACAATATTGATTTGTCCTCCGCCCGCGCCGCCCATATCCGCCGTATAGCTGCTCGTTTCAACCTGGAATTCCCGCACGGCATCCGGAGACGGACTCAGGTTCTGCGTATTAAATGTCGGATCAGTGTTCGCGGCGCCGTCCAGGAGAAAGTAGTTCGCGTTCGGCCGGCCGCCTCCGATCACTACCGCGGATCGCTGCCCGGGCCGCCAATAAAGAGGATTCGTGCCGCCGGTCTGCGCGCCAAATCCCAAATGCGCTCCCGGCACGGTCAGCACCAGATCAATCAACATGCGGCCATTGAGCGGCAATTCGCTGATGGATTTTGGCTCGACGACTTCGCCGACACTTGCGTCGGTCGTGCGCAGCACTTCGCTGCTCGCCGCGACTTCCACCGCCTGGTTCAGCGTGCCCAACTTGAGCGTGATTCCTACGGCGAGGCTTTGACCGACCTCCAGCCGGAGCGTCTCGGTCTCCGGAGTGAAGCCGGGAGCCTCCACTTTCAATTCATATTCGTCGGGGAGTAGCGCCAGCACCTCGAAGCGCCCTTGCTGGTTGGCAGTCACGCGACGGACGGCGCCCGTGCTTGCCGCCTTTAACTCAATCGCGGCTCCCGGTATCGCCAGATGCTGGGAATCGGTCACTTTCCCGGAAATTGTTCCGAAATTGCTTTGCGCGAACGACGGCTCGCAGAGCAAGACCAGTCCGCAAGCGAACACAAAGACCCACACAAAATTAAACGCGGATTCCCTTCCCATGGTTGTCCCCACCCCTGAAGACAGACTCGGAGCGACTTCGCAAAAGAGGTGGTGAGGGTGCATCGCCAACGTCGCGGCTTCAATAATGTAAAAGGATTAGTCGGCGTGAGCCGGCTCACAACATGCGAACGACCCAGCGCACTGGCTACGCGTAATTCCGCCAAATCTGGCAGATAAATTTTCTATCGTCGGGAGCACCGTTGCGGGGTATTCCGGCCTGGAAAAAGTTCGCAGCCGCGACAAGGAAGGTTTCTATAAAGGCGAGAAGATCGGCCTCTCGCAGCCAGACGCGCTAGAACGCTCGTTCGGGGAGAAACATGTCGAGCGCCATTGCAATCCACCGCATCGTCGGCGCTGCGTCGCCGCTGTCACGCCAATCCGTTGAACAGTCTCAACCGTGCCGCCACGACCGCCTTCACCTTTTCCACCACGCTGGGCAACAATTTATACGGCGCCACCGATTCCGCGTCCTTCTTTAACGCCTCGTCCAGTCCCCTTCTCCAAGCCACACGCAATTCCGTATTGATATGAATCATCGCGATGCCCGCAGCAATCGCGCGCCGAAAATCATCATCCTCTGTTCCCGATCCCCCGTGCAGGGTCAACGGCAAGCCAACCGCTTTCTTAATCGCCGCGATTCGCGCAATGTCCAGCCGCTTGTGCTCCGTTCCACGAACCATGCTTGGCAGCAATCCATGCATGTTCCCGACCGAAGGCGAAAGCAAATCCACTTTCGTCGCGGCAATAAATTCCTTGGCTTCCTCCGGCTCCGTCAATCGAATCCCGGCCGAGCGCTTCTCATGAATCTCCGACCCGGATCCGATGTAGCCGACTTCCCCTTCCACCAGAATCCCCGGCGCAATGGATTTCGCCGCCTCCACTCCGCGGCGCGTCAGCGCGATATTTTCTTCGAGCGGCTTTTCCGATGCGTCGAACACAATCATGTCAAATCCCGCGCGCGCCGCCTCTTCCGCTTTCTCCGCCGAGTGCGTGTGGTCCGCGTTCAGGAAAATCTGCAGCCCCTCTTCTTCCCGCAGTTCCCGCACCAACGCTGCGGAGCGCGGCACTCCCAAAAACTCGCGCTCGCTTTCCGACACACCCATCACCACGGGCAGACGCAGCTCACGGGCTGTTTCCGCGGCGGCTTGCAGCACCACCAACTCCGAGAAGTTAAAGTGTCCAACCGCAACTTTCCTTTTGTCGGCTTCCGCCAGGATTTCCCGAAGCGATCTCATTTCAGCGGCTTGAACTGGAGGAAGTCTGCGTCGCCGGAGCCGATGCCGGAGCAGCGTCCTTGATCAGAATCGGCCAGCGCGGAAACGCGAAGTTGCCCGACACGTCATCAATCACGTTCACCTGGCAAACGTACAGCCCCGGCTTAAATCCTTGCAGCGGCAAATCCATCTGAAAGACTATCGCTTTCCGCGCCGGTGCGGTCACTTCGGTAGCCACGAACTGCTTCGACTCGTAGACCTTCACGTTTCCTTGCAAAAATTCAATGCTTGTCAGCACGTGAACTGATTCGCGCGTCTTTGCTGGAGCCTCACTCGAAGCTGCGGCGCTTGACTGAGCTGGCGGAGTCGTTCCATTCGTTCCGGCAGCCCCGGCTGCCGGTTGCGACGCAGCAGGATTATTCGCAGACGGCGGGGCCGTGGTCGCCATGGTGATTTTTCCACGCGCGGCGTCGTAAATCTCGTAATGCAGATACAGGTGCTGGTCGCGCGTGAAGACGTGGGTCACGTTCGGCACGAGTTGCGTCTGATCCTGAATCAGCGGATTGTCGTTTTTCTTTTTCGGCGCACTCGTCAGCGGCGCGCGCAAACTGCTCAGCACTACGGAGCTCATGCGCAGCGGGGCCTTGCGCAAATCAGGGATTTGCACATCCGTTTCGAACGTCCCCATTCGACCGGTCTGATTCTCGCGCACGACGAATTTCAGGTGATAGCTGCCGGGCGCCAGCACGAATCCTGTGTTGTACTGCACGTTCTTGCGGCGCACCTGCTGCGCGCTGTCCACGGCAAGCTTCACGGTGTCGCGTAATTGTCCCACCGGCACGCGCCCGCCGATGCGCGCTTCGCCGACGATGTCTATGGTTGCGTTGTCTTTGTCTTTCTCCTGCACGAACGGAATCTGAGATCCCGGCACGACCAGCGACACTGCCAGGTAATAGTGCGACTCATCTTCGCGGAAATAGGCGGTGCCTGCGAAAAGCGGAACGTCCGTCTGCGGCAGCTCCGCGGACAACTCGTCCTGCAACTGCGTCTCGCGGTCCGCTTTGTTCAAGTGCACGAAGTCGCGGCCTGCAGAGTATCCCGGCCGGTATTCGAGCTTCACATCTGATTTATTCACGGTCACACGGAGCCGCCGGTACCGGCCATCCTTGGCCGGATTCGTGCTCGTGAAACCTAGCACGTAATACGCGGAGCTATCTTTTTGGACTTGCGTGAACACGCCGCTGAAATCGTTCGTATCGAAGAACGCTTTTCCGCCGGTGTCCGCCGCCAGCGTCGAGAGCGTCTCCTGCGAGGCGGCGTTGTTGTTGAAATCGTTGAGCACCGCCGCTCCGGAATACGCCGATTGTCCATGCAGACTGGCACTCTGCGCTTCGCCGCCCGGCGCAAACGCCTGCAATCCGCGAATATCCACCGGATAAATCGAGACATTGTTTTTCACGGCGGCGGCTGTCGCCGCGCGCAATGCCGACTGGTTGTCATTCCCGGATTGGCTGATGCCGTTGCTGAAATAGACGAGCGCTTTCTTCTGCTGGATTTTTCCGAGCGTTTGCATCACGGACTGCAGCGCCAAGAGCTTGCGGTCCGCGCTGAAAGTGTTGTAATCCGTGTCGTCCGCCGTGTACGAGCCACCACTCTCCGCGGATCCTTCTGCGCTGCCGGTATCGCCGTTATCGAAGCCTTGCCCTTCTCCTGTCGCGTACGCCGTCAACACGGACAAAATGTTCGGTTTGTCGCCGGTAAAATCCAGGTCCACGCGCATGTTCGTCGCTAGCGAAACAAGCGCCACCAGATCCGCCGGCTGCATTTGCGCATTGATGTATTTCTTCGCCGCGTCCACGCAGCGGTCAATCTGATCGGGATCCATCGCCGAAAAATCGAAAAACAGCACAATGACGCGGCGGTCGCGCGCGTCCATCACCGGCGCGCTCGATTTCTTCAAAACTCCCGCCGGGCCCTCCGCCGCGACGCCAGTCACGGTGGCTTCCGCCGCTCCCGCGGTGGTTAGTTCGTCCACGTTTTCAAAGTCAAAGGTCGAGATGTCCTGCTTCTTGCCGTCTTCAAAAAGCGCGAAGTCTTCTTTCTTCAACCCGCGAACCAAGTTGCCGCTTTTGTCGCGGACGACGACATTCGCGAGCACCAATTCCGTCGAGACGCGGATCGGAGAAACCGTCTGCTGCTGCGATTGGTCGTTCTGCGCCGGAGGCGGAGGCTGCGGCTGCGCTTGCTGTGCAAACGCCGGCGAAGCGCTCTGCATCAGCAGCGCCGCCATGACAGTTGCTGCCAGCTTTTTCGCAACATGCATCATTAACGTCAATCTTTCCATAAAACCTTCGTCGCGATCGCAGAAAGTCCTGCTAAAACCGGAAGCGCGCCTGCACCGTCACGCGCCGCATATTTCCGACGCCGGTGACTTCGCCGTAGGTGATGGAATTCACGGTAGTGCCGATCGAGCTGAAGTTCACCATGTTGAAGATATTGTTGGCGGTGATCCGCAGGTCGAGCGCGCGAAATTCCTTGAGCGTGATGGTCTTGTCCAGCGACATATTCAGGGTGACTTGTCCCGGACCTTCCAGGATATTCCGCCCGGCGTCGCCGAACGTGGAATCGGCCGAATTCACGCAAGTAGCGGCGGGATTGCCCGAGGTAGTTCCCGGCTGGCAGAACGCCGCCGTGTTGAACCACTCCTTCGTCGTCGGATCGCTGAGGCGCACCGACTCTCCCGGCACGGTATTGGCGCGCAGCGAACCGCTCACGCCACGTTGAATGTCGAGTGTCCCGCCGAGCACGCGGACGGTGAACGGGAGACCCGACGCCACGGTGAAATCGCCAAACCATTGCCAGCCGCCAAAAATATGCGAAAGCGCGCCCTTTTGCAGGAAGCGGCGATTGTCGCCGAAGGGAAAATCGTAGGTCCAGTTTCCGGTGAACTTGTGACGCTGGTCGAAGCTCGAAAGCCCGCGATCCGCGGCGATATCGAAAGGATTTTGCGCCACCACGGAGCCGCCGCCGCCAATGGAGGAGGCATCGTCAATGGACTTCGAATAAATGTAAGCCGCGCTCAGGCCGATGCTTTTCGCCAGGCGCTTGCGCACGCGGAGCGACGCCGCGTGAAAGACGGAGTTGCCAGCCGAGGACTCGTAGGTGAACGGTTGCTCGCCCGGAATCAAAATCGCGCGCTCGGTATCGAGGCGCGTGCCTTTCGAGCCGTTGTAGTCCACGTTCAAGAGCCAGCCGCCCTTCAGTTCGCGCTGGATATCGAGGTTCCAGATCTGCACGTAGGGCAGGCGGTAATTGGGATCAACGGCGAAATTGTTCGTGATGGTGCCCGGAGGCTGCGTGGGAAATGCGTTCGAGAGATTCAACAGGGTGGAAGTCGTCGCAACATTGGTCGCGGTTTCCGCGAACGGGGGCTGGAACGCAAAATTCTGGATGACCGTCGCGTACTGCGCCAGGTTGTAGTTGATGCCGTACCCCGTTCGAACGACAGTGTTCTTGAAAGGTTTCCACGCGATGCCCACGCGGGGAGCCCAATTGTTTCTGTCGGGCTGGATCAACGAGGCCGGAAAGACGCCGTAGAACGGGCCTGTTTGTCCCGGCTCTACGGGCGCGGCGGCAATGAATCCCGGCGCGACGTCGAGATTCGCAATCTGATTGTTGGCTTCCGTGTACGGGCCATTGAACTCGTAGCGGATTCCCAGCAACAGCGTGAGGTCCGCGCGCATCCGCCAATCGTCCTGCGCAAACGCATCGTAAGAATTTGCGCGAAAGTTGTACGCGCTGGTTCCAAATTGCACGGTGCTCTGTTGCGGCAGCCCGAGGAGAAAATCCGCGAGATCACTTCCCGTTCCCGGCTGCGCCACGCCGCCGACATAATGCGAGGTCGCGAATCCCGTGAACGTGAAGGAGCCTTCGGCATTTCTCGCGGAGCGGAAGCTCTGCAGCATCCTGCGGTAGTCACCGCCGAAGCGCCAATTGTGTTTGCCGTGGCTCCAGACCACGGTATCGGAGATGGAATACGTTTGGTCGAGTTCGCGGCGCGGCGTAGGGTCGCTCAATCCGGAAAATGAAGTAAAGTTGACTCCGGGAATGCCCCAGTCGAAGGGATTCGTGGAGACGCCGCCGATTTGCGCGGCGGCGGCGACGTCGGTGACCGTCGAATACAAATTCGTCGTTGAGACGTGGTTGTGGTTGTAATTGAAGCGCAAGATGTTTGTTGCGCGGCCGTTGCCGTACACCCACGCGGCGCTGGCGTTCAGCCCTTGTGTGCCGGTTCCTCCCGCGAGTGACGGAAACGGATCGACCAGGTCGCTTGTAGTACGCGTCCAACTCAGACCCGCGTTGAGATTGTTCTGCGATCTGCGTCGTCCGCCGCCTCCCCCGCCCGCGCCGCGGCCGCCGGGCGTGCGCTGGCCTTGCGCCGGAACCGGGCCAAAATTGTGGATGAGCCGCAGGTTGACGGAATCGGAGTTGCTTTGCGCGGACGTTACGTAGTGAAAGTTCTGCGCGGCGCCGGGCAAATTCGGCAGCGGAATGTATTGCAGCAACGCGTTCGCCTGCGCTGTAATGCGCGTGGGATCCATTACGTTGGGCTGGCCATTAAAATCGAACTGCTGTCCGGTGGTCGGATCGAAGACTTGAGAAGTTAACGCCGAGAAATTCCCGCCGCGCTCAGGCGAAGACGGCACGGTCGAGAGAGCATCGTAGGCGGTGCTTCCGCGCGTGCCGTTCCAGCCGGCAAAGAAAAATGTTTTATTGCCGCCGTTGAAGATTTTCGGAATGTTAAGCGGGCCGCCGGCGTTCGCGCCGAAGCGCGACTGGTTGTAATCGGCCTTGGGGAGTTCCAGACCGTTCAACGAATAGGGGCGCGCATCCATCGCGGAGGTGTCGTCGGAAAAATACAGAAAACCATGCGGCTGATTTACGTTGAAGCCGCCGCGGCCCATGCGAATCACCATTGGCCCACCGCCCCCGCCGAAGCCGCCTCCCGGCCCGCCTTGACCTCCGCCGAAGCCGCCGAAGCCCATCTGCACCGCGCGATCGCGAAATTCCTGGATGCGATCCTGCAAGTCGGCTTCGCTTCCCGCGCCAAAATCCTGGGTGCGTCCCTGCACGCCGCTGATGCTCACCGATTCCGTAGCGGAATCCGCGCCCGCTCCGCTCATCGGCAGCGACGCCAGATCGCTCGCGCTCGGATTTTGCCCGCCGCCTGCCGACGCGCCGTTATCCGCCGCGCCCAGTCCCATTTCTCCGGAATCCATCGTCAAGCTTTGAAAACCGCGCATGGCGTTGGCGATGGCCGCGGCCTGCGGAGCAGCTTCCTGTTGACGCGAAGCGAGAATCAGTTCAAATTCCGCTTTCGCTGAAGTGGTCTCGGGATTGAGGACGACTTCCTGAGTGGCGATGGCAAAGCCCATGAACTCTGCGCGCACAACGTAGCGGCCGCGGGGCAGGCCGATCATCGCAAACGTGCCATCGGAAATCGTCACTGCGGTAAATTTTTTGCCGGTGAGCGTATTTGCGGCGGTGAGCGTGACGCCGGGCAAGGGAGTCTTGCCACTATGCACTGTTCCGGTGATCTGGTATGTCGCGGGTTGAGCAGGGTTTGTTTGTGCCGCTGCGGAAGTGTCTTGCGATGAAGCAGGGCTACTTTGTGTAACTGCCGGGTTGGATTGCGCCGGAGGCAAGTTTTCCCGCGCGTTGGCACCTCCAACGACAAAGGCGGCCACGCTGACGAAAAAGAGTGTCCGAACCAACCAACTCAATGCGGAGGCTCCGTCGGATTCTGCGGCTTGCTGTTGTCTTGCGGCGGCTTGGGCGGTTGTCCGCCGGGTCCGCCTAGGCCCATTTCCTGCATGCGCTTCCACTGCTCCGGAGAAAACACCATGACGTTCTTCGGTTGGAACACATTGTTGGCCATGCCGCCGCGGACGAACACGTGATCTCCCGTCTGAATATCAGCAATGGTAATACTGTCGCGGCCTTTGCGCAGAGAAGTATCTTCATTGAGTTCGATGGTTTGCGTCACGTTGTCGGGACGGAGGATCGTCAGCTTCGGCGCGTCCACGGATTTAATTTCTCCTACGACATAATCCTGCCCGAGAACTCCCATCTGACGCATGCCCTGGCCGCCCGGCCCGCGCGCGCCTTCACCACCGGCGCCTGGTCCGCCGCCAAAACCGCCACTCGGCCGCGCGCCGAGAAGTTGCGCGGTCCAGGTGTGGTCGGCGTTTTCTTCTCCGCGCACATAAACCATGTCGCCGACCTTGAAATCGGAGAATTTGGCGGCGTCACGACCTTTGCGGAATTGCGTGTCCGCGCTGATTTTCGCGGTGACGGTCGCGCCCTCCAGAGTGGAAATCTCGACGGACTGATCGTGGATTGCAGTGATTTTGCCGAAGAGGCCGGGCCGGCGCTCGCCGCCGCGCCCCGGCCCTTGCTGCGCGCCGGAATTCTGTCCGGAGGATGGCGATTGCGCGGGTGGATTGGGCGGAGGATCCTGTGCAACCAGATGCTCGGCGAGGAACAGCGCGAAACACAGCGCGGAAGAGATGGAAACAATTACGATGCGTGCGTTCATTTGCGACCTTCCGTGAATAGTTTTGGCCTGCGGGTTTAGCGCGGCTTGCGGAAGCTCCGTCCTGGCGATATCTGATGGCTTAGACGGCGGCGACCGGTGACCGCGTTTCCTCTAAACCGCTGAGCTGGGTAATGAATTGGCACGCTGAGCCGTGCCTCTCCAGCTTTCAATAAATCGGCGCGAGGCGAATCATTTCGCGATCTGTGTAGATTCCGGTTTTGCGGGAAGAAAGTTCCCGGAAACGTGCCGAAAATCGCGCGGCTTATGCGTGGGCGCCGCCACTTTCAAGGATACGCGCAATGGAAAATAGGGACGCGCCTGCACATGCCGCCGGCAAGCGGAAGCGCGCCCCTACATAGGGTGGCAGCAATCCGTTACTTGGTTTTGTAGCTGAACGTGAGCTTGGTCTCCTCGTCGAGGACCAGCGGCCGAATGAAGCGGTACGAAGTTCCTGCGCGCGGCACGTCCACGCGGACGGGCAAAACGCCGGCGACGCGCTGCTGAAGATTGAGCACGTTTCCCGAAGGAGCGTTGGACTCGAGATCTTTCTGCTTTTTCAGGTCGCGTTCAATGTGGCGAGAGTTCAGCATCAGACTGGATACACTCTGCACTTCCACCGTTTCGGTCACGTTGCCAACTTCCAGCCGGGAATTCGTCGGGGCTGGATTGTTTGCGTCGTACGTAAAATTAAAAACGTTGTTCTGGAAGCCAGGCGCGGCAGTCGAAACTTTGACGCGGCCGGAAGGGATGTTGGAAACCACCCAACGGCCGGAGGAGTCGGTCACGGCATTTCGTGTGGCGTTGGTATCCAACTGGATGACGCTTACGCGCGCGCCGGCCACAACGGCACCCTGGGAATCGACGATGTAGCCGCCAATCTGGCCTGGCAGAAGTATGACCGGGCCCAGGCCGGCGCCGGAACCGTAGCCGACACCAACTCCCGCCTGGAACGAACCGCTGGAGGCGGGCAGACTGCCGTCGAGGCTGTAAGTTTCCGGCAAGAGGTTAGCGTTCATGGCGTCGCCGCCGAAATCCTTCACTTTGTATTGCTCGGGCAGAAAGACTTCCCAGTTCAGGACCGTGATGGGGACATCCATCTTGGGCAGCGAGATTTCCGAGCCGCCTTTTTTCGCGAAAGGAGTGCCGGAATGCATGAAGACGAAGGAGACTTCGTACGAGTCAACGGGACGGAAGCCAGGACGGAGAAGCGGCACGCGATTTCCGTCGGTGCCTTCCACGGGCTTTACTTTTTCTCCTGCGACTTCGGCAGAGACAATGCTCGTGCCGCTTGGCAGTTCGACCTTCAGGAAAGGCTGCGCCTGATTTTTCATGGTGAGGCGAACTTCGGTAAGCGAGCGGCCCTCGTTGGTGACGAGCGTGGTGACCACGGCGCGCTCGGCGATAGCGGCGAGCACGCTGCTATCGGGAAAGCGCGTCCATTCGAGACTAAGGGTGGGATTTTCGTTGGGCTGGCGATGAAAGCGAAACGCCGCCTGCATGGTGGCGCGAGCAAGCGAACGCAGGTAGGGGTTTGTCTCCTTGAAATCCATGCGCTTGAGGCTGCCGCCTTCCGCGGCGGTTAACTCCATGGTGCCGACGCCTTCGACGAGAACTTCGCCGGTGTCGCGTTGCGAATTCTTGATGCTAACAAACGGCACATCGGCCTTGGTTGTGGTGCCGGCTTTCTCGAGTGAGATGAGGAATTGGTGGGACCTTTGCGCGGGCGCGTTGACCGTCAAAGTCAACACACCGTTGTCCGTGCTCGTGGAATCAAGCGTGGGACCTGTAGCGCCGGTGACTTCGTAGCCCGCGGGAATCTCGAGTTCGAATTGCCCGGGTTCGCCTTGCAGCACGTTGATATCCGCCAGAACGGCGAGGCGAATATCTGCTTCGCTGACGGAAACGAGCGTTTTGATGCTGGAAAGGAAGCGGACTTCGCGCGGCGCGACAGGTGTGACGACTTCGCGCGTGGCCCACCAGATATTGGTCATTTGCCCGGGGACGAGCGTGGCTTCGATGATGGTCTTCCCGTTTGCGGAGTCGCGGCTGGTGATCAGGCCGGAGCTGATGCCCAGATTCGTGTGGTCGCCGGGAACTTCGAGCGTAAGGCGCGCGCTACCGGCGGCGGGAACAATAAAGTTGAAGGAAGCGCGGCCGATTTCGATGTTGAGCGGAAGTCCGGCTTCGAGTGCGACGGAAAATTCCGCTGGACCGGCGAGAACGGCAGTTTGCGTGCCGTTTTCCTGTTCGAGCGGAAGCACGTGGCCTTCCTGTCGCGCGTCGAGAATGGTCATGCCGGTGGTCAAAGCGACTTTTGTTTCGCCTCTTGTGAACGTTTCGCCCTGAATTTGCAGCGAGCCCATGACGGCATCGTTCGTGACGCGGAATTTCATGTCGGCACGCTTGAGCGAGTATGAAAGCGGCGGAGCTTCCACGTGCTTCGGCGTCTTGCTTGCGAGTTCGAGCAGGCGGTTGTACTCGTCGAGCGGCAACGTAACATTGCCGGCGGGAGGAACCGGCGGGGCAACTTTATCCTGCGCGAAGAGCGGAACGGCAAGCGAAAGTGCAACGGCAAGCGAAATCGTTTTTACGGCGTTCGTCATTTTTATAGCGTTCATTGCACACCTGCCTTTTTCTCGCGCTGAAAATTGAAACCGGCGCTGGGAGATTGATTTTCTGCGGTGAGTTCGGAAACCAGGAACAACGAGGGACCTAAAGCAGGAAAAGCAACCTTGAGCGGAAGGATTCCCGTGGCGCGGCCACCGGACAGCGCCGCGCGAAAGTCATCAAGCGCTTTTTGTGGGACCGGGTTTTTACCTTTCTCTTCGGCCAAGAGAGCCAAGTTGGTATCGGCGCCGGTAACGGTAGGTTGCGGAGCAGCGCTGATGGCCGCGCCTGGGCCGCTTCTCACGAGGGCGCTTGCCGGTGGAGGCGGCGGATTGAGCGCCGCGGAAGCCGGAGGTTCGTAGGCTTCAACGTGAAAAGCTCCAGGCTCGGAGGTGAGTTTGAAGAGCGGTGGATGAAAAACGGCCAGACCGGTTCGCGAAACCGGCAGGTCAAGTTTCGGAAGCGCGAGATTGAACTGGCCCTTATCGTTCCAGGCGGAACCGCGAGCGATGTACACAACTTCGACGGCGAATTCCGGCGCGTCTTCGCCGGCGTGCGACTTTTCGAGCGGCAGCAACACGCTGCCATCGGGCGATTGACCCGGTCGCACAGGTTTGCCGGCCAGTGCCGCGCTCCAGAGCGTCGCGCCCTGCGGCAAAGTGATTTTCAGAAAATTGCGCTGGTTGTTGCGGACGGCGTAGCGCGCCTGGACGAGCGTTTTCCCTTCGGTGCTGACGAGCACGTTGTAACGGGCTTCCGAAACGTTGGCCATCAAGATCGCTTGCGGAGTGTAGCGAGCGATATCCACGGTGAGAGAGCGGACGGTCTTGGCATCACCACCGCGGAAGCGAAAGGCAGAAAGCGATGTGGACTGACGATTGGCGACCAATTCGCCGAGATCGCTGGCATCGGCATTTTCCAGGCCGACGGCCTTGAATTCCTTGATTTCGCCGGCGCCGAGAACTTCGACGGCGACTCCGCCGGAATCACGCTCGGCGTTTAACAAACGCAGCAGCGGGATCTCGATCTGGCCTTCACGCGGGCTGCGCGTTTCGGCAGAGACGACGAATTTGGCGTTGGCTTCGACGGGCTCGAGAAACGTGACTGCGAGCTGACCATTCTTGATCTCCCAGTCGGCGACTTCCGCGCCGGAAACCTGGTTGACGGTAACTTTGTCCGGCAAGGACAAGCGCACTTCCCGCGCGGCGCCCTGCGTGACTTGAACGCTGACATCTGCCATGAGAGACGTGGAGTCTTCGCCGAGGCCGGCGAGTTCGGTGAGCGAGCCGCGCAAGCGAAGCGCTTGCGTGGCGCGGTGATCCTCAGTCTTTCGTTTCCAAGCGAATGTAAGGGGCTCATTGCCGCGGCCATAAGCCACCCATTTGCTTTCGTTCGCGGATTCGGATTTTTCTGCCAGCAGACCGCCGCCGAGCCGAATGTCCACGCCTTGCTTCGGCAATCGCACCGAAGCGCGGGTGATCCCGGATTCGGTGGAGGGAAGCGTGATGCTCTCTTCGCCGGCAGCAGATGCGACGGGCAATGCGATATCCAGATTCAGTACCGCGCGGCCGGGATGCGAGAGAAGCGCCGAAACGTGGCCGACGCTAGTTCCGATGGAGCCGGGCACGAGAGAAACGAGCTTGCCGTCGAGCTTTGCTTCACGCACGAGGAGTCCCGCTGGAACAGGAACGCGCACCCAGCCGTCTTTAAGGACGTCCACGGTGAGATTGGCGTGGCCGGAGGCAAGGTCGCCGTCGATACGCAAGTCGTAGTCCACGCGCGTGAGCGTGGCGTCAACCGGCAGCGGCTCGGGTTCGTGGTCGGGCGGATAGGCTCTGGCGTGGAGCGCGCGATAGTCGCTGACGGAAATCACAACCCAACCGGAAGCGGAAGGATGGGCCGCCGTCTGGGCTGAGGCCGTTGCCGCGTTGTTGAAGAACAGGAACAGCAGAACAGCGAAGGAAAAGTAGATGCGTGAGACGGAGGACCGATTTTCTTGCACGTGCAGACACACTGCTTTGGATGTATCCATAGTAGACACCTCTGGAAGTTTGAAAATGCCTCGGCCAGTTTCTTGCGTAACCCGGGGAAGGACCGTCAAAGAGTAAGCGGCACCGCTCGACGCGAACAGCGACTTACTCCCGTGTGTTACGACATTAGAACCGGCAATCGCTACATCAGGTTGCTTGCGACCACGGGTTTAGAACGATTTTTTCTGGAGAACTTGCAGCGGGCGAACGCGGTTTTGTTCACGGGTCGCGAGGCGCCGCGACACCACCGGAGAGCGGCGCGCTCCCGGTAGGCTGGGCACCACCGCGGCCGGTTCGCGCTATAATCCCGGTGTTCTTGCGCCGAGCGCAGTGCCAGTAGCACTGGAACTAAGCGCGAGTCCGGCCGATCGAAATCCGCAGGAGGTCCCCTATGCTTACGTTAGAAGCCGCTGAGCCCAGGAATATCACCCGCCGTTCTTTCCTCCGCGTCACCGCGATCGCGGGAGGCGGAATGCTCCTCTCCGCGTACATTGACCCGCTGGAGAAATCGCTGGCGCGCGCGCAACAGCCGCCTGCGGCGAATCTTTCTCCCAATGCGTTCATTCGCATCGCTCCGGACGGCATCGTCACGATCATCGCCAAGAATCCGGAAGAAGGGCAGGGCGTGCGCACCATGCTGCCGATGCTCATTGCCGAGGAGCTGGACGTGGAGTGGAAGAACGTGCGCGTCGAGCAGGGCGACGTGAATTTCGCAAAGTATGGATTGCAAGTGGCCGGCGGAAGCACGGCAACGCCGAACAACTGGCTGCCCATGCGGCAAGTGGGCGCGGCGGCACGGCAGATGTTGGTCACGGCGGCGGCGCAAACGTGGTCGGTGCCGGAGGCGGAGTGCACGACCTCGGCCGGACGCGTGCATCATGCGGCGAGCAATCGGAGCGTAGGGTACGGGGAAATCGCGGCGAAAGCCGCGGAATTGACGCCGCCGGAACTGGCGACCGTAAAGCTGAAGGATCCGAAGGATTTCAAGATCATCGGCACATCCATTCCCAACGTGGATATCAGCTCGATCGTGCGCGGCAAGCCGCTGTACGGGATCGATTTCAAGTTGCCGGGAATGCTGTGGGCGGTGTTTGTGAAGTGTCCGGTGTTCGCTGGGCGAGTGGTCAGCGCGAACACGGAGGAGATTAAGAAGCTTCCGGGCGTGAAGCATGCGTTCGTAGTGGAAGGCGGCAGCGACTTGACGGGCCTGCTGTGCGGCGTGGCCATCGTGGCGGACAACTGGTGGATAGCCAATTCCGCGAAAAAGCAATTGAAAGTGCAGTGGGACGAAGGAAAAACGGCCACGCAGAGCAGCGAGGGATTTGCGGCGAAGGCGCTGGAACTCTCCAAGGATAACCCGCAGCGGACGCTGCGGGCGGACGGGGATGCGGAAGGCACGCTGACGTCGAGCGTGAAGACCGTGGAAGCGGCGTACACGTATCCATTTTTGGCGCACGCGCCGATGGAGCCGCAGAACTGCACAGCGCGCTTCGCGGACGGCAAGCTGGAGATGTGGGTGCCGAGCCAGACGCCGCAGCGCGGCTTGCCGCAGGTGGCCAAGACTCTGGGCATCGCCGACAGCGACATTACGATTCATTTGCCGCGCATGGGCGGCGGCTTCGGACGGCGGTTGACGAACGACTACATGATTGAAGGCGGGTATATCGCGAAGCAGCTCCATGGGACGCCGGTGAAGCTCCTCTGGTCGCGCGAAGACGACATGCACCACGACTTCTACCGGCCGGCGGGCTATCACTTTTTGAAGGGCGGCGTGGATTCTTCCGGCAAGCTAGTAGCGTGGCGGAATCATTTCGTGAGCTTTGGCGAAGGAGAGCGCTTTGCTCCGGCTGCGGGAATATCTGCCGATGAATTTCCGGGACGCTACATTGCGAATTACGCGCTGCACAGCTCGGTGATGGCGATGGGCGTGCCGACGGGCGCGATGCGCGCGCCGGGAAGCAACGGCATCGCGTTCGTGATGCAGTCGTTCCTAGACGAATTGGCACACGCCGCGGGGAAAGATCCAGTCGAATTCCGGCTGGCGCTGCTGAACACGCTGGCGATGGATGCGGCTCCTGCGTCCGCGGGCGGACAGCCGACGCCGGCGGCGTTCCTGTTCAATGCGCAACGAATGCGCGGCGTGCTGGAACTCGTCGCAGAGAAATCCGGCTGGGGCAAGCGGAGTTTGCCGAAAGACACGGGAATGGGGGTGGCGTTCCACTTCAGCCATCGCGGCTACTTTGCGGAAGTGGCCGAGGCGCGCGTGAGCAACGGCACGAAACTCAAGGTGAATAAGGTTTGGGTGGCCGGAGATGTCGGAAGCCAAATTATTAATCCGAGCTGCGCGCTCAACGAGGCGCATGGATCGGTGATCGAGGGCCTGAGCCATCTGATGGGCTACGAAATCATCATCGACCGCGGGCGCGCGATGCAGAATAACTTCAATGAGTACCCGCCAGTGCGCATGAACCAGGTGCCGCCGGAAATCGAAGTGCATTTCCTGAAGACCGACAACCCGCCGACCGGCTTGGGCGAGCCGGTGCTTCCTCCGGTGTTGCCCGCGGTGTGCAACGCAATCTTTGCCGTGACCGGCAAGCGCATCCGCACGTTGCCGCTCGCGAAGCATGGGTACAGCTGGGCTTAGAGTCGATTTTCGCGTAGCTGTCACTCTCACAGTCGAGGACCTGCGCGGTTGCACCGGCGCGCGGCGCATGCAAGAATCTGCGCCATGCGAAAAACCAAAAAGTAGTTTCACGTATTCGTTCGCGTCTGCCTTACGTTAATATTCACCAGTTCGCTGCACGCACAGAACGAACGCCCCGCCGCTGAGAAACAACTAGCGCACGACATTTACAAGCAATTCATCGAAATCCAGTCCGGCTATACGACCGGCGCGACGACTCCGGTTGCGGAAGCTGCGGCGGAGCGACTGAAAGCAGCGGGCTTCAGCGACGCGGATATTTTCCTCGGTGGAGCGATTCCTAAAAAAGGCAACCTGGTTGTGCGCTACCGCGGAACCGGCGCACGCAAGCCGATCCTGTTGCTCGCGCATACCGACGTCGTCGAGGCCAAGCGGGAAGACTGGAGCATGGACCCGTTCCAGTTCATCGAGAAGGACGGGTTTTTCTACGGCCGCGGCACGGGCGACGACAAAGCGCAAGCGGCGGTGTGGATCGCGAATCTGATTCAGTACAAAAAAGAAGGATTCAAACCGGATCGCGACATCATCGTTGCACTTACCGCGGATGAAGAGGGCGGCGGGCCGTACAACGGAGTGAACTGGCTGCTAAAGGATCATCGCGAGTTGATCGATGCGGACTTTGCGTTGAATGAAGGCGGGTGGGGCGAAGAAGCGAAAGGCAAGAAAATTTCCAACAACCTGCAAGTAACCGAAAAATACGTGCTCAACTTCCGATTCGAAGTCCGAAACAAGGGCGGGCACAGCTCGCTGCCGGTTCCAGACAACGCGATCTATCACCTCGCGGGAGCCCTTGCGCGGCTTTCGCAATTCGGATTTCCGCTGAAGACCAACGATGTCACGGCAAAATATTTTGAGGAAATGTCGAAACTCGAGTCTGGCGCGATGAAAGAGGATCTCGCAAAAACGGCGGCGCACGATCCGGAAGCGATGAAGCGAGTGGCGGCGGCGTCCCCGGCGTGGAATGCGACGCTGCGAACGACATGCGTCGCAACCATGCTGGAAGGCGGGCATGCCATCAATGCGTTGCCGCAACTTGCCGCGGCTACCGTGAATTGCCGGGTGCTGCCGGAGGACGGGCCCGAGTACGTACTCGCCACTCTGCAAAAGGTAGTCTCCGACGAGCAGGTCAACGTCTCACGCTTGAATGCCGATTTCTCGAAAGCGCCGGCGTCACCGATGCGGCCCGACGTTCTGCAGGCCGTAACCGATGTGACGAACTCGATGTGGCCGGGCGTGCCGACGGTCCCGATCATGGTGATGGGCGCTACGGATGGACGGTATCTCCGCGCGGTGGGTATTCCGTGCTACGGCGTGCAGGGGTTTTTCATGGATCGCGACGACATACGCTTCCACGGGCGGGACGAGCGCTTGGGAGTAACTTCGTTTTACGAAGGGCAGGCGTTTCTTTACGAACTGGTGAAGCGTCTAGCGAAGTGAGCTTGGTCAGGGTGACGAAGCGATGTTGAGGCCGGCTGCGCGGCGGCTCCGAGGTGAATCCGCGACTCTTTGGTGACGGAAGGCTATCGAGCGCGCACTTCCCCGCCCTGCTGAAGGCGCGCAATCAGATTGCGCACGCTGAGCGCGAGCTGCGCGACTTCGCCCTTGCCCTCGATTTCGAACTCGATGGCGCTCTCGCCTTCCGCGGCGTGGTCCACAGCTTCACGCAAGCTGACTAGCGGCTTCACCACCTGGCGCGGCAAAATAAAGCTGACCCACACGCTGAAAAGCAGCGTCAGCGCGGAAACGATGCTCAACGCCCATTCCGCCTGAAAGATCAACCGGCGCGCCTCTTTGTGATCGGCTTCGACACGCTTCCAGTTCTGCTTCTCCAGGTTCGAAAGTGTGGTCAGGACTTCCTCGCTGGAGTTCTGTAAATCTCCGGAGACTTGCTGCAACGCGGGATTTTCTGCCTGCGCGGATTCAGAAACCTGGGCATCGAATGAGTCGACACGCTTGCGCAGCTCGTCCACCAACTGAGAACGCCGCTTGTACTTGGCGGTGCGCAACAAGTCGTCGAGGTCGCTTTCGTACGCCTTGACGACCAGGCGCACTGGGTCGCCGCTTTCGCTTCCCGGTTGCTGCATTGCGCCGACTGCCGAACTGAAGCGACTCTCGTAGAGCTCGAGCGAATCCATGGCTTTGCCGATAGCCGCGCTGTCTTGCGGTTCCAGAACCTTGATTTCGCCAAGCATTTCCTTGGTCTCGCGCACGGATTGGCGATTCGCGTCAATATAGCCGGGGTCATGCAGCAAAAGATAATTCCTCTCGGCACGGCGCGCTTCGAGCATCTCGATCGACGCCTGTTGTGCGCCGGCCGCGGCGGGCGCGTCGGTGTTTACAATGCGGTCTACTATCCAGCCCATTTCTAACAAATAGTAAACGGCGAGAAAGATGACCGGGACGAGGATCAAGCGCGCAAAGGCCAGACTGTACCCAACTCGTTTTTGTAGAGAATTTCCCGGCGCCAGAATTTTGAATTTTTTACGAATTCCGAATCGCATAGGCGGGCCCCCGTGAATGAGCGTCTGCGGTGATGGGCCGATTGTAAGCCAGTATTTGAGATGCAGCGGACCTGTTTTTCGCGACAAGGCGCGGGCCCGGCGCGGCGAATGGCGTAAATGGTTCAGCGCGCGGGATAGTGCTTTGTGGCGTTGGTGCGGGAGTTGTAGAAGTCGAAATTGCCGTCATTCCACGCAACCACCTTCAAATAGTTTCCTGCATCGGGTCCGGAAAGGTTAGCGATGAATGCGTCCGGCACGTTGTAGACGGTGGAGTTCTGCCCGGCGAAATACATGTGCGCGCGAACCGCGAGCGATCGTGGCGGCACGTAATGGAGCTGCCAAAGATCCTCGAGCCCGGGAGCGCTGTGGACGCGAAGCCAGGTCGCGGGATTGTTGCCCTTGACGTCGCTATTGTCCATGACCGCGACGCGCGCGGCGATGCCGTTCACAAGCGCCGTGCTGTCGCTGCTCGCGGAGCCGTGATGGGAAACGACAAAAATGTCTACTCGGCCGAGCTTGTTCACGGGGCACATCAGCTGCTTTTCCTTGTCCCACGTGAGGTCGCCGAGATCGAGGATGCGCAGCTTCTCGTAAGTGATGAGCGTTCCGAGAGATCGAATATTTTCCGAGGAATCCGTCGCCAGTGTTTCGGAAATGCCACAAGCGGGGTTTGGCGAGCCTGCGCCGGAAAGCGGCTTATCGAGAAGGACGCCGTCTGCGCTAACGACCGTCACGTTCATTCCGGTAATCGGAAGGACGTCGCCGGGCGTAGCGATGATGCGCTTGATGTGTTTTGCAGCGAGGACGTTCTGGTAATCGGCGAAAATCTGTCGCGTGCCTCCTGAATCCAGCTCGCGATTATCGCCGTGATCCACGAATGCCCCGATGGGAACGCGATCCGCGAGTTGCGGAACACCGCCGGCATGGTCCGCGTGATAATGCGTCAAGAGAACGAAGTCGAGCTTCGAAATCCCGGCGGCTTTTGCCGCGGCGACGATGCGATCGGCGTCGCGGCCGTTGTTGCCGAACCAGCCCGTATCAATCAGGAGGGACTCGCCGGCGGGTGTGACAAACAGCGTGGATTGTCCGCCTTCCACGTCGATGAAATAAATTTGCAGCGGTTTCGGTGGATTAGCAACGACACCGCGGGGAGTGACCACAGCGAGACAGAGCGACACTGCGCACAGAACAGCGACGATCTGTGAACGCCGCAATACATCGCGCCTTCGATCAGGAACAAGTTCTCTGATTTTCATGAACCATGTATACCGGGCAGGTCGAGGACGGTCAACCAGCGCGCCGCGCGAGACAAAGAAAGCAAGGCTTGATGACTCGAAGTGGTTGTTCTGGGCGAATGCTATTTCTTTACAGCAAGAATCAGCGACTCGATGGCGTCGACACTGTCAATGAGCGTCTGATCAAATCCGACTTCGGCGAAGTCCACATGAAATTTTTCTTCGAGGAACACTACGATCTCGACGGCGTCCACGGAAGCGAGGCGTCCGCTAATCAGAAGCGAAGCATCATCGGTGAAAGGCTTCGTGTCGCCTTTTTGCGCGAGCAATTCTTTCAGGTAATTGCGTATTTCTTCGCGATGGTCCATGTAGTTTCCTCATATGTTCAGATTAAAAAGATGCGCGACGAAGCGAAAATGCTCGGTGATCGGGTACGTCCGCTCCGGGTAGTCGAAGACTTGCAGCAGGCAGTAAAAGAGCATCACGCAGAATGCAGGCACAACGTGGCCGCGGATGAAGCTCTGGTGCGGAGTGTGGCGGCCGCGCACTTGCGAGATGGCGATGGCCGTGGCCAGCACGGTGCAATAAAAAATGTATACGTGATACCCGAGAAACGCGCGCCACAAACCGAGCTGCGCGATGTCTTTCACACCATATACAAAATGATAGAAAGCATTGCCGAATCCCGCCGCGGCGAAAGTCGCGACGGCCAAGCGCAATTTCTTGCGCGTTTTGAAGAAGCGAAGAAACACGGGATAGAAAAAAACGTCGACGAGCAGCTCTTTGAAATAGAAATAGTAGCGGTTCCAGAACTCCGCGATCGTGCGGGAAGACAGCGGGCGGTAGGTGTTTCGGAGTGCGTTGAATCCCGTCATGCGGCAACACGCCACCAATCGGTGGCCCCAGATGGAGATCGAAAGAATTTCCTCGAAGAACTCGCACGACAACGTGGCCCAGCACACAAACCAGGGATCCGGAACACGATGCACACTGCGCAAAAACTCCGTCCCCATGGTGGGGATAGCCAGGTAGCCGTGCACGAATTGTACGAAGTTTTTCGCAAACACCGCGAGCAGCAGCGACCACGCAAGAAGCTTCAGTCCTTTCAATTGCACGACGGCGAGTTGTTCGGCGTCCTTGGCTTCGATGCGGCGCCAATAACTGGAGCCTTTCGGGACGGGGACAACGGTCAGTCCCCAGAACGGGCGATAGGTTCCCAATTGGCGACTGAAATCGTCGCGGCCGGGGAGGCGGCGGTCCAGCAACGAATATGCGATGAACCACAGATAAACCCCGAACGTCGCGGTGAAATCCCATACCGTCAAATACCATCGGGTGTTGGTCGGGAAGTAGGAAGCAAAGACGATGAGCAGCAAAAATCCTGCGAGAAGCACAACAAGAGGATGGCGCCCGATGATGGAATCAGGCAGTTCGATGGAAAGCCAGAACAGGATCGCGCCGATGGCGATCACAAATACAATGAGCGCGGAAGTGTAAACAGGGTGGGCGTATTTCGACCACGGCAGCACGAATGTGAACACGACGGTCGCGACCGTCACAAGAATGCGGCGGCGGGCGGGTAAAAAAGTAATGACGGCGAGCGCCACACTCAAAGGAACCCAGTCCTGGATGGAGAAGCGCAGACCGAGCGCAAAAAATGCGAGGAGCACGAGTTTTCCGGGAATGGTCTGCGCGAAGCGGACGACGGAGGGGTACGTCTCAATCCTCGGAATAATGCGGAAGTTGGCGAGGCCGCTGAGCGGGCGGCTCGAGAGCACTTCCAGATTCGCTCCAATGTGAGCGCTCAAATTCCACCCTTCCGGCGCGCTGGCTCGTTTACCAACGGCAGTTTTTTCAGATTACCATTTGAATTTTGGAGAGCGGGACCGGACTCGCCGCGCGATTGCGGTAAGTGACAATGCAGCGCGCGAAGACTGGCCGAAAGAACGGGAAAGCGAACGCGCAAGCGAGTGGAACTCAACCTGCGGAAGGGTCATCACATGCCGGGATGCTTCCGGAATTCGGTGTCCTCTTCACTTGTTCTCATTCGAGTGTCCCTGCGCGGCAAGCTCGGCGAGTTCCTTGCGATTCACTTTCCCGTTGGCGTTCAGCGGAATGGAATCGATGTGCCGAATGCTGGACGGAACCATGTAGCTCGGAAGGCGCTTCTTGATGAGTGCTTTCAAAGAGGGATCGTCGGCACCGATGCGGCCGGAAACAAACGCTACGATTCCGCTGGCGGAGCCGTGCTCGACGGGCCACGCAATCGCAGCGACCGAGTCGGTTTCGTAGACTTCGCGCAGGTGGGCTTCGATTTCCTCGAGTTCCACACGCAAGCCGAGCACTTTCACTTGATTGTCGAGGCGACCTAGGTGATGGAAGATTCCTGAAGAATCTCGGTAAGCGAGATCGCCGGTGCGATACCAGCGTTTGCCCGCGAGCGTCGGAAAACGTTTGCTGGTCGCGTCCGCGTCGTCGAAGTAGCCGGAACTCAATTGCGGCCCGGTGAGCAGAAGCTCGCCGTTTTCGCCATCGGGCAAAAATGTAAGCGAAGCTGCGTCCACGATGGCTGCGTCCATAGCAGGAAAGGGCTTGCCGATGGCGACGACGCCGCGCTTGGGCGTGGCGTTTTCCGGGCCATGAAAGCGCTGCCCGATGCACACCACGGTCGCTTCCGTGGGCCCGAACAAATTATCCACGACGCTGTTCGGCGCGGCTTCTTTCCACTGCGCGGCGGACGCCACGGGCAACGGTTCACCGGCAAAAAAAGAGTACCGCAGGCTCGGCATGGAATTCGGCTTCAGCAGTTTCATGCGCTGCAAGCTCGCCGCGATGGACGGCACGGTGAAGACGATGGTTGGATTTTGGCGTTGAATGAAAGCCGACGGCGCCATCATTTGCGTCGGAGGCACGACGAGCAACGCGGCGCCGTACTTCCAGGTGACGAAGAGATCGAACACGGAAATGTCAAACGTAATATCGGTAATGCCGGCCATGCGATCAGTCGGCTGGATGGAGTATTGCAATTGCATCGCTTCGACGAATTGCGCCACGGCGCTGGCGGTAATCATTACGCCTTTCGGGATGCCGGTCGTGCCCGAAGTGAAGATGATGTAGGCAGTGTGGTCCGGCGAAATTTCGACGGGTTTGTCTGCGGGATCAAAAGGCGCGAGCGCATCACTCCCCGAGAGCGTGATTCGGCCGCCGCCGGCGAGGTTGCGTCCGGATGAAGCCGAAGCACCAGGCAACAAAATGTTGCGCGGCCCGCGGCTTAGAACACAATCCGTAAGCAGCGGTAACCCGCTCGCGTCCAGGATCAGCGCGTCGAGTGCGATGCGGTCAAAGTGCTGCAGCAGGCGCTCTTCCGGGTATTTTGGACTGAGAGGAACGTACGTCCCACCGGCCCAACACGTGGCGAGAATCCCAATGTAGGTTTCCGGTGTGCGCGACGCCAGTATTCCAACGCGCGGCGTCGGCGATTTGGAATGCGTCCGTAGCCAGCGCGCCACGGGTTGCACGCGTTCGCGCAAAGCAGCGTAGGTAAACCGACTTTCCGCGACGGACAACGCGAGGTTTTGCGGAAAGTTGCGGGCAGACTCGTAAAAGGGATGCGCGAGGTTGTAGTGCACGATTCGTGTTCGATGCCTGACTAAATAAGAATACCAGCGCGAGTTTTAGCGGCAGGTTGCGCGAGAAAATCCTGTGCTGGAAAGGACAACGGAGAATCGCGTGGACGAGATCCGTTCGCGCAAGGGAAACGTCAACCTAGACAAATCGGAAACATCGTTGTTGAATGCAGAGTGAAGCGAGAGTTGAGGTCCCACTGATGGCCGAAAAGGAAGTAGATCTGAGCAAGCAATACGAAGCCGTGATTATCGGATCGGGCGCGGCAGGAGGCATGGCGGCGCACGTCTTGACGTCGCACGGCCTCGACGTGCTCATGCTCGAAGCGGGAAAGAAACTGAACATCGAGCAAGAATTGCGCTCGATGGAATGGCCGTACGACAATGCGCATCGCGGCGGGTTGCCTCCAGGCGCGCACTCGCTGCTCCCGGCGGAATACACAATTCGCAGGCCGCCGTTCGGACCGGGATTCGAAAAGTACAAGAAGCTCTACAGCTACGTCGGTAACAGCGATTACAACAAAAACATCGTCGTAGACGAGCGGGAGAATCCTTATACCGGAACGAATTACGCGTGGGTGCGTGCGCGCTGCCTCGGCGGCAAGACCAACATTTGGGGCCGCCTCGCTTTGCGCCTCTCCGACTACGACTTCAAGGCGAAAGACCGCGACGGGTACGGCGAAAACTGGCCCATCAACTACAGCGATATCGCGCCGTACTACGACAAGGTGGATCTCTACCTGGGAATCACCGGCGTGAAAGAAAACCTACCGTACCTGCCGGACAGCAACTTCCAACGGCCAACGAAGCTGAACTGCGCGGAAGTGACGCTGAAGCAAGGCATCCAGAAAATGGGGCGCGTGCTGACACAGTACCGCGCGGGCGTCACTACCGACGGACTCAAGCACAACAAATACCGCAGCCGGTGTTACGGGCGCGGCGCGTGCCAGCGCAAAGGCGGCTGCGACATCCACGCGGCGTTCGACTCTCCCACCGGCCTGATTCACCCCGCGATGGATACCGGAAAACTCACGCTGCGCACAAATTCCGTGGCGCGTGAAGTCACTGTGGACCCGCGGACCGGAAAGGCTTCAGGCGTTCATTTCACTGATTCGCAAACGATGAAGGACTACACGGTGCGCGCGAAAGTTGTCATCGTGGCGGCGTCCACGCTTGAGTCGGCGCGGTTGCTGTTGCTTTCGAAGTCGCGGCAGCATCCTAATGGGCTGGCGAATTCCAGCGGACACGTCGGTCACAATTTTTGCGAGCACATCATGGGGCCGTACGTTGTAGGCCAGGCAAAAGATTTGATCGGAAAGCCGCCGACGCTCGACGACGGTCGGCCCGGCGGATTCTACCTCGCGCGTTTTCGCAATCTTGAAGAGAAACATCCGAAGTTCATTCGCGGATACGGATTCGAGGGCGCCAGCGGCTGCGAAATGTTTCCGCGCATGGGCACCGAGCTTCCCGGCTTCGGCGCATCGTTCAAAGAAGAGGTCCGCAAGAACCAGGGCTCGTTCATCGCCATGGGAGGATTCGGCGAAGTTTTGGCGCGGTACGAAAATTACGTCGACCTCGATCCGGTAGTCAAAGACCACTGGGGAATTCCATCGCTTCGTTTTCACTACAAATTCGGCGACAACGAGCATCGCATGGTGGAAGACATGCGGGAATCGCAGCAGGAGATGTTTGAATCTGCGGGTTTCAAGATTCTCGTGAGCAGCGGGCGGGACTTGACCGAAGGGTGGTCCATTCACGAACTGGGAACGGCACGCATGGGAAATGACCCGAAGACTTCCGTGCTGAATCAATTTCAGCAAGCGCACGACGTGACGAATCTGTTTGTCGTGGATGGCAGCGGTTTCGTGAGCGCGAGTTGCCAGAACCCGACGTGGACGATCATGGCGTTGTGCTGGAGGTCGTGCGATTACCTCGCGGACGAGCTTGCGAAAAATAATCTGTAACCTGCAACGGGATGGCGGGGGGCGTTTGGTTTTGCGAGGAGGATACCGGTGACGAAACGAATTGACTTACGGCATGACCGGCGAATGTGGCTGAAGACCACTGCGGCCGCTCTGGGCGCGACAGTGCTTCCAATTTCCGGCGCCGCGAACGCCGACGTAGCGCGTACGTTCGAACCGCAGCAAGTGGATTCTGCAAAGTCTCCAGCGGCAGTTCAGGCCGCGTCTTCGGCAAGATTTTTTTCGCCCGAAGCGCACGCCATGATAGAGGAATTATCCGAAACGATTATTCCCGCGGACAGCCACTCCGGCGGAGCGAAAGCCGCAAAAGTGGCGGAGTACATCGAGCAGACGATTCGCGAAACCGCGGACGACAACCAGAAAACTCTCTGGCGCGAGGGCTTGCGGTTGCTTGAATCGATGAGCCAACACTACAACGGCAAATCAATTGTGAGCGCGAGCCCGGAAGAAAGGTTCGCCATACTAAAGGTGCTTTCCGACAACTCTCAATTAACCGATTTGCCCGAAGTGCAGTTTTTCCACTCGCTGAAAAGGTTGACGGTTCGCGGATATTACACCAGCAAAATCGGCATCCACGACGATCTGGAATACAAAGGAAATCGCATCCTGATGGAGTTTGTCGGTTGCGGCGACCCTACGCCGCCGAGCGCAGCGTC